>Ga0080004_1120899_pt1 | contig 11175 bp, 15 predicted proteins | sample WasSprMetagenome_FD_69207 | JGI IMG/M metagenome (GOLD analysis project Ga0080004, IMG submission 69207) | Sulfidic aquatic microbial communities from Washburn Spring, Yellowstone National Park, USA - WS (SPADES assembly) (version 2) | ecosystem: Environmental > Aquatic > Thermal springs > Hot...
TATTATGTTTTAAATGATGTAGAATTTAAATTACCAAAGAAAATTTTTTGTTCTGAGTGCATAGTAGAAATTAATTAAAAAGACAAGGCGGGGGGGTCAAGCCCCCTTTTTATTTATCAATTTTAAGCATAACAGGGGGGGGAGAGACGTAGAAACGAAAAGGTTGACAAAATTAAAAAATATGTTATACTTACGAACGAAAAATTAAAAATTAAGGAAGGAGGTGAAAGTTATGAAGATATTAGGAGTGCTCTGTAATTGCAGATTTTGTACACCGACGGTAAAGGAGGCGTTTTGGCACCCCTGTGGATGTGTGATTGGACAGGAAGTTCCTGAGCATTATAAACACAAAATAGAAGGAATCATTGTAGATGGGCAATTTTATTCATATGAATGTATAGTTCACACAGGGGGAAGAAATGCTCTTTGGCTTTTTTTGGATAAAGACGAAGAGGCGATATGGTTATCAGCAAAACAAAAGGGAATCAAGTTTGAGAATGAAATAGCGAGATTTCCTGCGAGCGTTCATGGCTGTTGGAAAATTCAGGCACGGCAAGAATTAGTCATAGTAAAAAACAAAAACAAATAGGGGGTGAGTAGAGATGAACAGAGAAGCATTAAAAGAATGGGCTGAAAAGTTATTTTTACGTGTTCTACCTTATGATATCTATTTAAGATGCAGTGAAGAAGAGTCTGCTTATATTGTTCTTTCTTATTTTGAAAAAAGCCCCGTACGTTCCTGGGGCTGGAGCTGGAGTTCCTGGCTTACAACTCTGCTGGATGGGGATGAGTTTTACAATTTCTCTTCTCACGAAGAAAAAAAGAAGTTTGACAAAGAACTTTATGAGTATATCAAAAGCTTATCTGAAAAAATTCCCCAAGAAAAAACATCTGAATTAGAAGAGATAGTCAAAAAAATAAGATAATTCAAAGCCCCGGGGGTTAAATTCAACCCCGGGGGTCGTAAATTTTTTTATTCAATTTAAAATTAGTTAATCACTCTGGCATTTTCTATGGCATTTGACATTAGCATTTGAAATGACTCTTGACAAATTTAAAAAATATGGTATAATATAATCAAAAAAAAATTAAAAGGAGGTGGGAGTTATGAGTAAGTTAATTGAAGAAATGATAAAAAGAGGCAAGGGATTTTTTGATTTAGAAGAATTTGACGAGTGGGTTAATGATGCGACGAGAGCGGATTTAGAGCAATTTAAAGAAGGATATTTTGGTTTGCAGTTTTGGACTTGGAAGATGTATAAAGCGCCCTTTTCGGAAGTAAAAAATTTTCAGTTTGACGTTGTTTTAAAAGAGGAAGATAAAGAAAAAATTTTAGAAGCAATTAAGAAGTATGAAAGTAGAGAGATAGACAGTAGGGAAGTAGTGGACAAAATATTTGATTTAGCGGTTTATGTGTGTGTTTGGGTATAAGGTTAAGTTTTGCAAAAAAATTAAAAATTAAAAAAGGAGGTGTGAGCTATGAGGAAAAGGGCAACACTTATTATCGAAGCAAAAGAGGGTTACGATTGGTCTTGGTCACGAAGCGAGAGAGTTTGGTATCGGATAGGAATTAAGAAGTTGAAAGGCGATTACAGAATTGAAAAAGTCGGAGAAGTTTATAAAAATGGGGCAGGATTTGAAGGAGTTGGAGGGAGAAAATATACAGTTTATAGAATATGAAGATTTGCTTAGAGAAAAAGTAAAAGAAGTTGAAGTTTGCTAGTAAAAATTTCAGAAAAAGGGGTGAGTTATAATGAAGCAAGAGGTTATTAATTATTGGATTGAAAAAGCAAAATATGAAGTGCGTGAGGAGGAAAGAAAAAAGAAAATTGAAGAAAAATTTAAAGAAGAATTTGGTTTTGAAGCGGAAGAAATATACTTTGTTAAATCAAGATATTTTGCTTGTACGAAAATTAAATTACAAAAAGAAATTTACATTGAAGGTAATAAAATAGAAAGCGTAGAATTTGTTACAAGAGAAAAATTTAATGATGAATTAGATGATGAAGAAGATAAAGAATACCAATTTACAAGATACAAACATAATTATCTTTTTTTTAAAAGAGGAAAAGATTTTGTATTTATAGTACAAATCAATATAGAAGAATAAAACATTAATCATTTAGGGGCTTTAGTCCCCTTTTTTTTAAGTTTTAATCTACCAAAGAGGAATGAATTTATTTAATCACTAAGGCATTTATAAAAAACTTGACAAAAGGACTTGACAAAATAAAAAAGTATGGTATAATAATTACATAAATTAAAAAGGGAGGAGGGGGTAAAAAATGTTATACGTGTTAAATACTTTAATAGTGCCAATTAATTTTGATGAAACGCAGGAAGCACAGGTGAGATTTAAGAAAATTTCAATTGAGGAAGCTAAAGAAGTAATCAAAGGAAGTCAATGGGATAGTGCTATTGGTCATAATGCGACAGCAAAAGTTTTATCACAACTCTTAGGAATAGAAATACCGACTCAAAGAAAGACGATTTTTCTCAAGAAAGGAGATCAAGCAATCCACTTTTTCTTAAAACAACGTCTTCCTGAAGGTGCTATTCTTTCTGAAGAAGAGTTGAAAAAATTAGATTTTTGGCTAGTTCTGTCAAAAGTAATATAAAAAAATTTGGAAAAGGACTTCCCTCTTGACAATTTTAAAAAATGTGGTATAATTTAGATTGATATGGCAAGGACAATAGTTTTCAGATTATCAAAGCCTTTTCAGGAGCTCATATTAAATTATCTTCACAAGCAAAAGATGTCTTTAGCATCGCTTATTGAGAAATCAATGGAGAGGGTTTGTAAAGAATATGAGGAGTATTTAAGTCAAGGAGGAGAGGGGAAAGAATTTTGGAAAAGAGGAGGGGACAGTTTGAGGTTAGGAACGAAGATAAAGGAGAAGAATTTAGCAAATCTTAGGAAGGTAAGTGAATTAACGGGGAGGTCAATTTCAGATTTAATAAAAGAGGGCATTTGGAAGATAATAAAAGAAGATGGAGGTGAGTAGGATGCAGGTTTATAAGTATTATGTGAAGATTAGTTATGTAACGCCGGTTTTAGCTTTAAATCCTGCATCAGATTTAGCACAACAATATATTACTAAGAAAGCGGAGAAGGAGTTAGAGAAATTAGAGAAGCAATTGAAGAGGGTAAAGAAGGAAGAAGAAAGAATTTTGATTGAGCGGGAGATTGAGAGGTTGAGAGCGGATTTAGAGGTAAAGGAGGAGATAAAGTTAAGTGAGGAGGAACAGAAGCAGAGGTTATTAGTTTTTGCAAGAAATCCGGAAGGTTTTTTAGGAAGTTATCATTATCAGATAAAGGGTTTTATGAAAGAGGTAGCCTTTCATTTTATACAGCCTCAGCTAAGGAATTTTATTTCAAGGTATCTTGAAGTTTGTCCGGTTGAGGAAACGGGGGATTATAAACGAGATTTTTTTATTCTTTACAAGCGGAATGGAGATTATATTAAAGAACCAGATGACCTGTTGTCAAGGTCATTGAGGTCTTGGACGTATGGAAACTACATTGTTACTATAGTTTGGTCTGAGATGTTAGATATTCCTTTGGAGCAGGAGTTTGTAATTAAAATGTATGGTGGCAAATTGACGGATGATGATTTAAGACGTATATTAGAAAAAGGGGAGATATGGGGTTTGAGTGGGTGGAGAGGGGCGAAGTATGGAAGATTTAAGTTGGTTGAGTTTGAAAAAATGCATGATGAGCCTAAGGTAGTTAAGCTTAAGAAGGCAAAGTAAGGAAATGGGATAAGAAATGATAAGGGTTTGTTCTGAAGTGACCGGAAGTGATTAGAAGCGTTTTGGAATGGAGAAGGGGGAAGTGAAGTAAGAAATGTTATGAGGGGACCCTGATTAGGCCTGAACCGATAAGAAACGATTTAGAGTGAAGAAAGGAACTGATGAGTCCAGAAATGGAGAAGAACTGAAAAGACGAGCTATGGGAATTGATAGGAAGTGGAATAAGATTTGATTAGACTCGACTTGAAACGACTCGAAGAAGTGATTAGATAGGATAAGGTTGCCTGGTAGAGTTAGCTAAAAATTAACAAAGCGGGCGTAGCTCAGTGGAGAGCGCCTTTGAGGTTTATCCTCAAGGGAGGAGGGGTTCAACTCCCCCAGCCCGTTTTCAAATTAAAAAGGAGAGCAAATTATGAAGAAAAAACAAATAGAGGATTATATGGAAAACCGGAGTTGATTTTGAATAGGCCTGAACGGAGAGGAAACGATTTGGAATAGAAAAGGGATACGACACGATTAGAGAAGGAGAAGAATTGAAAAGACGAGTTATGGGAATTGATAGGGATTGAAAAGACGAGTTAAGAGATGTGATAAGAAGGGATGTGATGGGGGCGAGGAACGGAAAAGGAGAAGAGAGGATTGGTGATGATTTGAATTGGGAAAGGAGAGGATTGGAGCAGAGTTGGAAAGAAAAACAGGTTATATTAAACAGGAAAAGGCTTTGATACGAGGTGAAATGAAGTGGAAAGGGGAGGAGATGAAAGGAGTTGAAAGGTTTTGAAAAAAGCAAACGAGATAAGACAAAGGTTCAGATTGGAAATGAGAAGGTTAAAAGGGGCTGGAAAAGGAAAGGGGTTGATAAGGAAGGAGGAGGAGGAAATGATAGGATTGGAAGAGACAAGAAAAGGAAAGGAGTTGATAAGGAATGATAAGAAAAGAGGTTAGAGAGGAAATTGTCATGATAAAAGGCGGATAGAGCTGAATTGGACATGTTTAGAGAAAACCAGAATTGTTGTGAAAAGATTTTGAAGAGGAGTAGAGCAGACAAGATAAGATATGGGATTAGAGATGACCAGGTCTGATTTGATTAGAAAGGGAGATGAAAGGAAGAGACCCGACGGGAAGCGGATATGATTGAAAGAGAAAGGATGGAGGAATAGGTAAGATTTGAGCTGAGAAGAATTAGATCCGTTAAGAAAAAATTTGAAAAGGAAAAGTATTGGATTGTTTTAAAAATTTTGCAAAATTAATTTAAGATATGTCATTTGCCAACAAAGAACTCGGCTATTTTCTCAAAATTTATCAAAGAACAAAATTAAAAATAATTCCACTTGCTCCGTTATCGAAAGCTCCTCCACAAAATTTTAAACTTGCAGATGTTTATGAGGGAAAAGAATTTTATTGGGATTGGGAAAAATGGAGAGGAAATATAGGAATTGTTACAGGTTTTGAAAATTTTTGTATTATTGATTGTGATTCAAAAGAAGCTATTGAATGGTTTGAGAGTTTAGAAGAATTTATTCCTACGGCGGTTGTTAAGACAAGAAGAGGACATCATTATTGGTATTGTATTTATAATGCAAAGATAGAAGATAGAAAATCTTATTCAATTCAGCAAGAAAACTTCAAGATTGATATTCTTTTTGGCAATAAATATGCAGTAGTTCCTCCTTCTGAGATTAGAGAAGGGGGAGAACATCATAAATATGTTTTTATAGAAGGCTATGATCCTGTCAAAAACAGGCTTCAAATTTCACTGATGGATATAGAGACATTAAGAACGATAATTGAGAAGGCGTATAAGAAAGCAGGGAGGACAATATCTGTTGAGAAAATTTATGAAAAGCTTGAAACTATAGAGGTTTTGGAGAAAGAGGATAAGGAGAACATAGAGAAGTTTTTGAAAATTGTTGAGCTTTGTAAGAATTTTTACTATGAGGGCACCAGACAAAATATCTGGTTAGGGCTTGCGGGTTTAGGAAGAAAGCTTGGTTTACGTTCTGAGACTATCAAAAACATATTAACTAAGGAACTTTATGAGAATTTTGCGGATGAAGAGAGATTAGAGTATAGGCAATCAACAGTTGATTATACTTTTCAGAAAAAGTTTGAAGAGGTAGCAGGCATTTCACTTTTAGCTGAAAGAGTATTTGACGCAGAGACAATAGAGGAGGCTGTCAAAATTTTGAAACCTCAGAGATATCAAGTTATTATGAAAGAAGAGAAGCCTTTCCTAACTGAGGAAGCTTTAACTAAAGCTAAGAGGGTGATAAAAATCTGGAATAAGACTTTTGCTTTAATTGATGATTATTGGTATGTGCTTTCTGATGCGGGGTTAAAAAAACAAAATGGAGAAAAAATAAAGTATTTGAAGCCCATATGTTCTGGGTTTTTAATTAAAGAAAAAGGATTTGATGTAAAGAACCAAAAACCTATTTATATTGTGTATCATTTGAAAGAGAAAAGGGAAGGGGAAGTAGATTTAGATGTAATTAATTTAAAAAATTTTTTGAATTTACCGATTTTGGATTACAAAAATCTTGACTATCTTTGGACAGCTCTTTTAGAACAGAAGAAAGAGAAGAAATTTATTTCAGAATTTGGCTGGTTTGAATTAAATGAAAATAAAAAGCTTTTTATTCATCCTTTGAACAATTCTTTTCTTACGAAATATAATCTTTTTTGTTATTTAGATGACAATTTTAAATCGATGTTTTGGTATAACAATTCAGGGAAACAGCATGAAATAGTAAAAAATCTTTTAGAAGAGGGGAAAATTTTAGGGGCGATGATAGTTTTTTCAGCTTGTAGTCTTTTTTTGAATCCTAAGCAACCTGGATTTACTGTTTTTTGTATAGGTCCAAGAGGAATTGGAAAAACAACTTCAGCTCAATTTATAATTTCTTTATTTTATGATTGTAATTCTCCTCTTACTTGGGAAGCAACACTTACAGGAATGGAGTTATATCTTAGGAAGTTTAAAAATTTACCTGTTTTATTTGATGAAACGACTCTTTCTAAAGACAAGGCTCTTTTAGAGTTTATCTATATGCTTGGGTCTGGGGTAGGGAAATTAAGGGGGACAAAAAAGTTGTCAATAGACATAGGGAAAATATATTCAGTAGTTTTTGTAACGGGAGAGAAGGAGCCTGATTTTCCAACACGAGGAGCTGAAAGAAGGTCAGTTATTATTTTTGTTTCGAGCTGGGAAGAATATACAGGCCTTTATAGCAAAATAGATTTAAGAAAAACATTTACGACTTTACAAGGTGCGGGATTTAATTGGATAAAATGGTTGGAAGAGAATCAAGATTTTGAGGAAAAAGAGGAATTAAAAGAAGAGTTTGCAATTTTTAATTTTTATGAAAGCATAGAAAAGGCATTAGCATTTTTGAGAACCTATTATCAATTATCTGATGATAAGTTTAAGAATTTAAAAGAGACAATTGAGAAAATACTTTATGATCAATTTGAGAGGGTAGATATTCATTTTCAAAAATTACTTGATAGTTTTACTGAATTTATTTTAAAATATGCTCCCAAATTTATTATTTCTGGGGTTCTGAATTTGAAAGAGCCACAGACGGGGGAAATTTGGGGAGTGATAGATACGGATAAAAACAAATTATTTTTAAGGACTGAGGTTATGAGAAAATTTTGTGAGGAGGCAAAAATTGATTTAAGGACAGCACTTTTAAAATTAGAGGAAAAGGGAATACTTATACCTAATATTCATCAGACAAAAAAGGGTTGGATAAAGAGATGGGATGCTAAACCTAAAAGAATAAAGTATCAAAATCATAGTTTTGTAGTGTCTGTATATGAATTTGATTTAGAAAAAATTTCTGAAGAATTTAAAGACCAATTAATTTCTGAGACAATGAAAGTAGAATCTGAGAAAAACATTTTAGATGATTTGAGAAATATTCCTTTTTAGGGGGGGCTTGACAAAATAAAAAAATATGTTATAATGTAATTAGAAAAAATTAAAAAAAGGAGGGGATAAAAAATGGAATTATTTGAAAAAACACAGCAAGAAGTGAAAGAAGAAATAAAGGAAGAAATAAGAGAAGCTCAAATTATTACCAATGGGGATGCAGTTCTTGAGACTTTTTCAGCAGTTCCATCAGTTATAGAGGAAAAAGACTATTTTGTTGAAGAAGTTGAGAAAGCAGAAAAAAGATTAGAAGCTTTAGCAAAACAAAGAATGCTTATTCTGAAGTTAACAAAGCCTTATGACTGGGTTAATTTTGGGGGGAAAGCTTATCTTTCGGCTTATGGTGCTGAAAGACTTATGCTCTTGTTTAACATCTCTTATAAAATTGGAGAGCCTGAAATCAAATACGACCAGGACGGGCATTTCACGGTAATTTTTAGAGGAATTTTTACTTGGGGAGATAAAACCATAGAGGAAATCGGCATCAGGTCTTCCAAAGACCCTTTCTTTAGCAGAGCTAAAGGACAAGATATTCCTCCTTCTCAGATTAGGCTTTCTGATGTTATAAAGTCTGCAAGGTCAAACCTCATTGCAAGAGGCGTTTCTACTTTACTGGGGCTTAGAGGACTTTCAATCATTGATGTTACTAAAATGGTAGGAAAAGTAGAAACAAAAGTAGAATTTAAGGAGAAAAAATAAAAAATTAAAAAAAGGAGGTAAAAAATGGAACAAAAAGAAATTAGAAAAATGGTAGTAGAAGATCTGAAAAACTTAAGATCTGATTGGACTTTTGCAGAAAAATTAAGTTATTTAAGAGATAGATATGCTAATGTTTGTGCTTTTTTGTTAAGTAAAGGTTCTATAGAATTAGCGAAAATGCAAGCACAAGTGTGGAAATATGTTGATGACTTGAGTTGGTATATTATAGGAAAAAATTTGAAAGAATTTGAAATAAAAAAAGCTTATCAAAAAATATTAGGATGGAGGTAAAGCCATGAAAAAATTTATTATCATAGGAGATGATAAAGACCTTATTTGTATTGATGAATTGCAAGCTGTAACTTTTGGAAAAGAAAAACATGAAATTCCTGTTAGATTTTGGTTTAAAGGTTTTTATCTTGATTATGTTGATGTTTCTGAAGAAGAAAAAGAAGAAATTAGAAGTCTTTTCAAAGAATATGTACTTGCAGAAATTACAGGAAAAAGAAGAGAAGTAAAAATTGAAAAAAAGGAGAATAAAAATGATAATAGAAAAAATTAAAACTATAAAGCAACCTCAAATTTATCCAGTTCACTCAAATAGAGTAAACGTATTAGGGCACCCCTGTCTTAAATTTCTGGTTATGGAAAGGGTTCACTGGGATCAGAAAAGACCAATTCCTTGGCAGAGATTATGCAGATTTGAAATGGGCAAACTTATGGAAAAACAAACAATTATAGATTTATTAAATGCTGGAATTGATGTTATTCACCAACAGCAAAATTACTATCTTTCAGAATATAAAATCACTGGGAAAATTGATGGAAAAATTTTGATTGATAATAAAGTTTTTATCATAGAAATAAAAACTTTAGATAGCTACAAATTGCTTAAATTTCATAAGCCTGAAGATTTTTTAGAAGCTCAGGAATGGTATTACAGAGGTTATTATCATCAACTTAATCTTTATCTTCATATGGCAATAAATGAAAGTGAGAAAGTAAAAGGGCTTTTTATTCTTAGAAGTTTTTCAGGAGACTGGAAAGAAATAGAAATGGATTATGATCCTGATAGGGCTTATGAAATTTTAGAAAAAGCAATAAAAATAAATGAACATGTAGAAAAAGGAACTTATCCAGCCCCTCTGTATAAAGTTAATCCTGAAGAAATTAAGATCTGTTTACAATGTGATTATAAGCATTTGTGTTTAGTTGAAGTTCAAGGAATGGAAAAAATAGTTTTTGAAGAAAATAATGAGATTTTGGAGATGCTTAGGGAAAGGGAGGCATTAGAAGAATATGCTAAAAAATATGAAGAGTTAACAGATAAGATAAAACAAGCTTTTTCAGTGCCTAAGGAGCTTCAGGAAGAAATGATTAGGAAAAAAGAAGATGAAAAGTTTTTTATTTTTGACAAATATGTGATTAAAAGAAAACTTTATTATCAAACAGAATATAGAGTTCCTGAAGATATTAAAAAACAGTTTGCAATTAAAGCACCAAGGTGTAGAATCAGCATAGAATATCTATGAAAAGAAAAGAAACCATAAGCTCTACTTTCACTAGTGTCCTCAGAGATGTCCTTTTTTCTCTCATACTTTATAAATTTTTGCATGATCAAAAAGAAAACAGACCTTTTTTGGAGACATGGCAAGAAATAACTTCAGTTTTTGAAATCCCTTCAGAAGTAAATTTGAAAGATTTCGATAAGTGGATTAAACCAGATTTAAATTTTTATGTCAAATCTGGGAAAAAATATATTAAAAAATTGATAGTGCCCAAAGAATTAAAACCTATCCTCTGTAGGACAAGAGTTTTGTATCTTTATTTTCTTAAAAAATTCCCAAGAATTTATGCAAGAATTTTGGCCTGCTACTATGCTTTTACCCAACCTGAAATGAAACATTATCCTCTATTTTTTGTTATTTGCTTAATTGCCGAAGCATTAAACTTTAAAGCAACTAAACTGTTTTTTACAGAGAAAAACTTAGAAGATGCCTTTCAAGTTTTAAAAATGACCATTTTAAAAGACATAAAAGAACAAAGCTATCAAGAACTAATTTCCGATTTCTTAATACCTGATTACAAGATTGCCAATCCTTAAAATTTTCTTTTCTTTTTCTATCCTTCTTTTTAAACTTTCTATGTTTCCTCGCATATATCTCAAATAATGTTCAACAGCTAAGGCACTTGCTATAACTCTGTCATCATTAAAACCACTCTGAGCTTCTATCATTGAACCATCCTTTACTACCATTTTCATTTCCTTTAATAACTCCTTTGACCTAATAACTACCTTTTTCTCATTCACCATACCTCTAAAAACCTGCATCAAGTCAACCTTACAATCTGGAGTCATTTTATAATGTCTAATAAAACTTCTTCTCAAACTATCTGCCCTATACCATAAATAATCTTGTATATATTTTACATTTTCTTGCCAAAAACTTTTTGTATCTTGATCCATTTCTATTTCAGGACTCCATCCAATTGCTCTTAAATGATCAATCTCTTTTATAACAGAATGTCCAGGTCCTGTTACTTCTACATTAATATGAGCTCCATTATAAAGCCCTCCCAACAACAGAACATATCTTGCAAAAAGCTGAGGATAAATTTGATTATCTACTAATTCAGCTACTTGATAAATTTTGTCTCCCTCACATCTCCAAATTGAAATTACAGCATTGTCACTATCAGGATTTGCTCCCATTGTAGGATCTGCACCTATCACATAAACACAATTAGCTTGAGGAAATTCCCAAATTTTCAAATTTGGCTTAGTT
>Ga0080004_1125122_pt1 | contig 11170 bp, 10 predicted proteins | sample WasSprMetagenome_FD_69207 | JGI IMG/M metagenome (GOLD analysis project Ga0080004, IMG submission 69207) | Sulfidic aquatic microbial communities from Washburn Spring, Yellowstone National Park, USA - WS (SPADES assembly) (version 2) | ecosystem: Environmental > Aquatic > Thermal springs > Hot...
GTTTCATACATCTCTCAACGGAGGAACGATTCTTGCTATAGATACTCTTTCATCTTTCTGAGCCTCTTGGTGGATTGCTAAATAACCTGAGATTATCATCCAGGTATGTATATACGACTCTACCATAACTGGAATTAGAACATTCATTCTTATGGTAAACCAAGAGGGCAGATAGGTCTACCATATGTATCAATGTTTGTTAATCTTTCCTTCTTAGTATTCTTAGGATTTAAGTCGATAATAGGAGCAAGTCCGTAGAATTTACAGAGTCTATAAGTAGCAATATTGTCGTGAGCAGAGTCAGATTACTATCCCAACCCCATCTAGCTGAAGGGTCAGAGAAGTGTCTCTTACAACCACAGCGTCTAATGCCTTTCTTAGAACAGTCTCAGATTCTTTTACCGTAAGGATTAGAAGGAGATTCAATAGGAACGCCATCACTAGTTATCTTAGCGTTAGGCTCGCTCAGTCCCATCTTGATAGAAGGCTTAACAGCGACTTCAGAGAAGAGCAAAGAGATGACTCTTTGAGGACCGAGAGATACTTCTCTACCGTTAATGATTCTATCGATGATATTCTTAAAGACATTTGGATGTTTAGGAGGAAGTTTCTCAGCTTGATTAGATGGCTTTTTATGAGGGGGCATAATCTTTCTAGGTTCATTGTTAGATAGCCAGAATCTATTTAAGAAGTCGTAAAATGAGACATCGTCAGGGTCAAAGCCGCAAATGATAGCAAGGATTCTATCTTTCTTAAGTTTTCTGACCCATTTAGTGATACTATGAATTTTAAGGTGGGTCATAGCGATGAAGGAGCGAAGTATTTCAGCCTGATATTTAGTAGGTCTACCGGTATTAGAGTAGTAAGGGGACAGGGTAGGAATTTTAGTACTAGGATAAGGAGGTAAAGAATAAAAATCAAGTGAGTTGGGCTGTAAGGGTGAAGTGTAGTAAGGCTATAGCTAGAAGTGAGATTACAAGAGGCTTTAGAGTTTCCGAGAATCTACTATAATAATTTTAGGAGGTGTTTCAGAATGAAAAGAGCTTTAGCAGTGATGTTAGTAAGCATTATGTTAGTGTCGATTGGTTCGTTGGCTCTAGCTCAAGGGGAAAAATATACACCAGCGAGTAAAGTAGAGGAGTGGTATCTTAATAAGGGCTATAATCCGATAGAGTTTAAAGATTCACTTTATGATAAGCGTCTTGTGTATTTCAAAGATGGGACAGCAGCAACGACGCAAACCTATAAACGGATTGTAACCTTTAAGACCTCGAGAAGTACAGTAAAACCTGTAAGAGGCGAAGATTATGGGATTACTGGAGAAAAATATGGGGGATGGACAGTAGAAGAAAACTCTGGTAACACTGTTATACTTACACTATACTATGTAATAAGAAGAGTATCCGTGACAGTAAAAGTGACAAGAGAGGTTGAAAAGAAGATTCCTGTATCTTTAGAAACCAAACAAGTACCGACACCGCCACCACCACCAACACAAGTCCCTATTGGTATAGAAACTAAATAGGTTTATTTCTATTAAGTAGTGGTCGGCATAGGGAAAATTTCCTATGCCGACCGAAATATTAAAGGATAAAGGAGTGAAAACTAAATTGATTAAGTTAGAGAAAAGTCTTTATCTTGTTTTAGGAATTATACTGCTATTAACTTTTACTTGTCCTGCTACAGGCGCTATCGTAAAAGAAAGTCAACCATCTATGGAATATCAAATCCCTAGTAGCTGGAGAGAAATTGACTTAAATAAAGAGAAGTTAGACACAGACATCAATTCTGATATAATTCTGAGGGCTTTTGAACCATCTAAGGGGAGTCTACTACTGGTTACCGGCTACTTTCTGGAAGATCAGTTTTCAATATCTGAATGGTTAAGTGCTATGAAGGCCGCATTTTCTGAGGATAAAAATATTAAAATTGTCAAAGGAGAGATAGAAAGGATAGGTAAAAACAATTTTGTAAGTTTGGCTATCTCAGGTAAAGGTACAGGTTACAAGTTTAACGAAAAAGGGAAGGTTAATACTATTCGTCATACGTTTCTTGTCCCTAATGGGCAAGAAATTATTCAATTTATCCTTATCTGTCCTGAAGCTCAGTATTCTAAACTTCAGTCTGCCGTTCGTAATGTATTAGGAACGTTAACCCTTAAAAAGGTAATATCCAAAACAACATCTCCTCCTCCACCAGTGAAAGAGAAAGAAACAGCTCAGATTAAGGTAGAGACATCTACCAAACCTAAAGAAGTAACTTCAACTGTTAAGCCCACGGAGGAGAAAGTATTGGCACCAACTAATGAAAAGACACCTGTTGAGACTCCAAAGGTAACTCCAAATATCCCTATGGAAGAGCAGACTACTCTCTCAGACCTAGAGCTATTGCGTATAAAACTTTTCTTATTAGAAAACGATATATGGGTATTTACCCCAGAGGTTAGAAATAATCTATGTGATATGGTAATAATGACATCCTCCAGTAAAAAGGCTTATCGTGCTAAGATATTAGTTGCCAAGGTTGAAGAAAGTCCATCCGGGTATAATCTCATATGGAGTATCCCAGAAGACATATTGAATACTACAGACTCACTAATACTCTTGAAAGAGAACAAACAGGTAGGATGGATTGTTCCACTAGAAGATATGCTATCTTTAGCCGATAGGGATAAAGATAAAAATGTCTTTTTGATATCTAGTTTAAAAAAGATATTCGGAGAGCAACTTACATTTCTCGAATATCTAGATAAGAGGTTTTCAAATTATAAAGATGTTTTAAAATAAATAGAGAACCTTAAATATCAAAATATTTTTTAGGAGGTGTAATAGATGAAAGAGAGGTTTTATATGAGGGTTCTTCTAGTAGGGCTTGTTCTTGTTGCCCTTTCTTTAAGTTTTACTCCAGTCTTTGCACAGACTGGGTCAACATCATTACAATCACCGGAGGTAGGAGGCGAAGGAGAAAGTTTTCTTGAGAAAGAGGCAGGAATATGTGCATATGTAAAAGCAAATAAGACCTTGGATATAAATAGGGCAAAAAGTTATTTTAGAACTGTTGAAAAGGAAGGACCAGATTTTGTAGTTGGCTCTGTTCCAGTTCCAGGTTATGATACCCCTGAAGATGCACATATGTTCGTCCATAAGGATGGCTGGATAATTGCCTATTACAGTAAAGCTGAGCCTGTTGCCAAGATAATAGATTGGAGATCCTATCAACCGGGGAAGGTAGTAACAAAGCTATATCAGGCACTTGCAAATGTGGCAGGAGGATTGGGTGTAAGCCTGACAAATGTTAGATACTACCATTATGCTTATCCTGAGGCAAATAAACTGATGATTATTGTTGACAGAGATAGCTTTAAGATAACTATACCAGGAGAGATACCAATTTATGAAGTAAATGCTTCTATGGGAAGAAGAGATGGTAATTATGGAATTATTAAAGTTGGAGTAGACAAACTAACCCTTGATGTCATACATAATGTTGGACTAAGTAATGATAGAAAGTGGATTGTTATAGATGGAACTGGAATAGGAGGATGGGATTGGTGTGAGTTCTTTGCCCTCTTCATCATCTATCAAGAGAAATGATGGGAGGTAATGATGTTAAAGAAGATAATTATTCTCATCTTGCTAGTCACTATTTTTATCCCTTCTTCCGCTTTTGCAGTTGATACAAAGGTAAAAATAGAGGAAGGGGAGAGTGTCTTCTTGGAGGCTTTAGAAGAGTCAGAAGAATTAAATATGATTACTGCAAAGATTCCTATAAAATTCTTTGTGGAATATGCAGATTCTCTTTCAGAGATTGAATTCACCTCAGAGATAGACCCCAAAATAGCTGTAATATCTTCCTATATGTTCATAGAATATTCAGATACGATATTAAAATTAAACCTCTCAGGAGACGACAGCATAAAGAAGAGTTTAAATATTGGTCCTAGAATAACAGTAGAGTATGCAGATACAGTATTCAATATGCCATTAGTTTCTGCTATCTTTTAATACGAGGTCAGAGATGTTAAAGAAGGAGATAATCCTGCTATTTATACTGTTAATGTCCTGTGTTATTTTTACCCCTGCCTATGGAGAAACTGGAGGTATTAATGTAAGGATCACTCAGATAGTATCAAAGGATTTTCCTGAGATTCAAGCATATGTCTCAATTACCGATGAAAAGGGCGCTACTATTACCGGGCTTAGTCTTAAGAACTTCTCGGTGAGTGAGCAGTCAAATCTTGAGACTAAGCCTCAGATAGAACAATCTTTAGATGTAGACTTTGTCTCAAAATATTCAGGAGTAACCATAGCTCTACTTATAGATAGAAGTGAGAGTATGAAGGATAATGACAAAATTGTCCAGGCTAAAGATTCTGTAAAGAAATTTCTGGAGCTACTCAGATATCAAGAAGGAGATAGGGTAGCAATTATTGATTTTGATAGCAAGGTTACGGTGACCCAACCATTTACCTATGACAAGTCTCTCTTAGTAAAAGCGGTAGATACACTGTACCCAAGGACAAATACTGCCCTTTTTGATGCCATATATACCGCTGTTGCTGAAATCAGTAAGGAGATAGGCGTAAAGGCAGTAATAGTATTTACCGATGGAATAGAGAATGTGAGTAAGCATACTAAGGAAGAGGTAATCTCTTATGCTCAGGAGAAAAATGTTCCAGTTTATACGATAGGTCTTGGAGAAAAGATAAAAGCGGAACCCCTTATAGAAATAGCAGATGCCACCCATGCCTTCTACAGATATACTCCAAGCGCATCTGATTTAGAAGCTATCTATAAAGATATTGCCCAAAAAGAGAAGGGACAATATCTCCTCACCTATACCACCCATAATCCAAGATTTGACGGAACTACGAGAAAGGTTACTGTAAAGGTAACATCTGACGGAAAACAGAGTCAGGATGTCTCCACATACTTAGTTGGTACAAAGGATACAGCACCTGAGATTAATCTTACTCAGGAGACCAAGAACCTGATGACAATAAGTCAATTTGCTGGGAAGGACATAACCATTACCGCTAAAATTACCGACGATGTTAAGGTAGAAGAGGCAAGGATATTCTACAGGACAACCAAGAGTAACGAAGTATATAAAGAATTCCTGATGAACAAATCTGACAGTGATATCTATAGCTTTAAAATCCCCGGGTCAGATGTAAGGACTCCGGGGATTGACTTCTACATTACCGCCTCTGACGGGAAATATGTCTCAACAGAACCAAAGTATAGACCTACTTTAGTTCCGCATCAGATTGCCATATTGCCAAACAATAAGCCAAATATAACCCACTCTCCAATAAAGGAGACAAAGTCAGATAATCCAATAATAATTGAGGCTGAGATAACCGATAGAGATAGTGGTGACTATGTGGAATGGGCAAAGGTATACTACAGGCAGGGAGGAAGGATACTATATCAGAGTATAGATATGAAAAAGGTTACAGGAGACATCTGGAGGGCAGTTATTCCTAATGATGCAGTATCAAAGGAAGGAATAGATTACTATATTACAGCATCGGATAGCAGAGGGGTAAATGCATACTCCGGGACAGATATAAATCCTTACCATATTAATGTAATCCTAAGGTCTATGGGACCGCTCCCCCGTATCTTCGTAGAGTATGCAGATACACTTTATAAGATAGACCTGATAAGAGGATATTAAGAGGGTAAAGCTTTTTGATACATAATCCATCACTCCTGATTCTAGAGCTTCTTTCCACAATTAGGACAGAAAATACTCTCTTGGGGAAGCTCTGCTCCACAATAGGGACAATGTTTTGAAGAAGTGTCTTCTATCATAGGATAGGTCTCTTTTAAGGAGAAAAGGTATATGTTTAGAAACACTGCAGAAAAGAAAAGTATAAAGGCTAACCAGAACCCAAACTGGTACTCTATGTGAAATGCACCTTCCCCTGCACGAAGAACATCTCTATCAAGTTTAGATTTAAGTAATAATAGAGAAACTGCACCAACTATTCCTATAATAGCTGAGAGTATTTTGCTTCCTCTACTTTTTATAAAACTTAGCACTAGCCCTACAATCCCAGCTCCGAAAGCCCATATAGCGTATGGCTCAGGGTCTACTCTTTCAGTTTTCCTATCTTCTATCCCTTTACCAACTATCCCTCCACCAACCTCTATTGTTGTCCCTGTGACTAACTGAAATCCAGTAAAACTCATAACCTCCTCTCCTCCACAGGAAATCTTTGTAAATGGCAGAAAGAAGCAGATTAAAACTAGTATAAAGATGCTAGGGGAAAGACTCTTAAGTCCACTTCCCACCAATACCACCTCCTAAAACGTAAGTAGATTTTTTTGGAAACTCTAAAGCCTCTTGTGATCTCACTTTCATTTATAGCCTTACTACACTTCACCCCCACAGCCCAACCCCTTGATTTTTATTCTTTGCCTCCTTATCCTAGTACTAAAATTCCTAGGACAAGGAGGCGATAACTATGCTAAAAACTTAACACTGGACAGGATTATACAGCCTCTCTAAAGCATCTTCCCTAGTCTGTTTATTCCCATTCACTGTTAATTCTCTTTGCTGTTTTATAGGCATCATATATCCCATATATCCATAAAATCGGTAAGAGAATAAACCCAACAATAACCCAGCATAGCGCAATAGATATAATGTATAGAATTATAAGGATTATTCCTTTACCAATCTGTCCGTTATATATCTGCCCCAGTCCAACAATAAAGAAGGACAGAACTCCTGCTAATCCAGGGTTCTTGATCTCTACAGGAGGCTTAATCCTTACTCCACATTTGGGACATATCTCAGCCTTCTTATCTATCTCTGCCCCACAATTTGAACAGAATTTAGTCTCCCTTGTCATCTCTTCTCCCTTCCAACCTCTCTTTAATCTCTCTAACATTATCATAGATACTCCCAAGAGAAAACAATACTACCCCACTGATAATAACTTGGATTCCCCCCAGAGCTCCTAAAATTGAAACAACTAACAGTATCCCGGCAATAATTGTTATGATACCTATAATCTTTAAGAAAACTCCCATTTCTATCTCCTCCCTTTCTTAATATTTTTCTCACCTTCCTACAATATATATCTCTACCCTTCTATTCTTTGCTCTCCCTTCTTCGGTCTCATTTGTTGCTATTGGCATTGATTCTCCATAACCATAGCAGGTAAGTCGTTCAGGAGCAATCCCTTTACTCACTAGGTACTTCCTTACACTCTCTGCCCTCCTCTTTGAAAGGTCTAGGTTATACTCTATAGAACCTATGTTATCTGTATGTCCCTTGATTACTGCCTTCTTAGATGGGTCAGCCTTTAGAGTCTTGACTATGTTGTCTAGAATCGGAAATGCCTCTTTTTTCAACTTGTCACTATCAAATTCAAAATTGACCATCGGAATTATCTGCTTCTCTTTTATCTGCTCAAGGTCTATAAGCTTATCCTTTCCCCCTGCTATTACCCCTCCATTCCTATCTACTGAGACAAATTGTATCTCCTGGGGTTCTACCAGCTCACTAATCCCATAGCCGTACTCTTGCCAGCTCCCTCCACCATCTCGGGTAATATAAACCTTACTCTCTGAGGAGACAGCGTATAGTATTGAGGGATTATCCGGGTCTATCTCCAGATATTTTATGTAAACCCTTTCCCCTCCTCTTACCAAACCAACAGGTAAGCCTTTGTTTACTGGTTGCCATACAGAACCTCCATCGGTCGTCTTGATTATACCACCTGAACCACTTACTAGGTAGATTATCTTTGGATTATTTGGGTTAATAACAATGGAGAGTATGGCGTTTCTTATGTCTTTAGCCTCTTTGGTGGCAAAGAGTATATTCCAGGATGTCCCCCCATCTAGAGAACGGTATAATCCTCCATACCCTAAACCTACATAGATGATATTGGGAGATTTCGGGTCTAAGGTTATGCAGTTTATCTCTTTTGATGGAAGACCTGAGATATATGCCCAGGTATCTCCTCCATCATTCGATTGGTAGAGTCCATTGTCAGTTCCAATATATATCCTTCTTCTCTCTACTGGATGGATAGTGATGCATTTAACTGTTGGATAACTCCCATCAGGAAGGATGATGATGTTTATGTTTATCTCTTCCCAGGTCTTTCCTCCATCTCTTGTCCTGTATATGCCTCTTCCTTTTGTCCCTGCGTACATAATTTCAGGATTGTCTTTGTCTATCGCCAGACAGTATATGTGTATGTCTGATATCCCTTCACCGGATGTTTTCCAGGTAACTCCATTGTCTTCTGACTTTAATATCCCTTTGTTTTCTGTAGCCAGGTATATTATCTTGGGGTCTTTAGGGTTTCTCACCAGGTGGCTTATTAATCCTGCATCCTTTAAATTGGTAGATACCCACATCTTTTCCCCTACCTCCGGAGAGACCTTCTCTAATGTTATCTCCACTATCCCTTGTTCAAAAATCCTTAGATTGAGTATCTTCTTCTCAGAAAAATCTTTATCCTTCAGTTCAAAAACTAATGGAAGATTTCCTGGCTCTGCTATCTTCGGAATAGCAAAAACAAAATCTGCCTTCGCCTTTTCACCTGGTTTTACATCCCCTATAGATCTATCCCCTTCACTGATAACTACTCCCTGTTTATCTGTAGATAGATGACAGTTCAAACCTTTTGCCCCTAGCTTCCCTCTGTTCTCAAAGATAACCTCTAATTGTATAATCTCTCCCTGTTGTATTACTCCATCCTTATTCCCTCTGGATTTACCTATCTGTCCATCATAGACTTTATATGAGTATATATCAAGCTTTGGCCTATTCTCCCTGTATGGCAGAGAATATTCTACTTCAAAGGGAGAGATCTCCTCTCGGTAATCCTTTAGGGCTAGTTTTAGAGGTATCGTCTGACCGGTAATATCTTTGAGCACTCTTGGCATAGAGAGAATTAATTTGATCTCTTTTGTCTCTCCAGGTTTTATTATGTCTATACTTTTATCCATTTCTAGTATTTTTATCCCTTCTGGAAGTGTTGGTTCTATCTTTATCTTATATCCTTCTCCCTTACCAGCATTCTTTACTGGAATAACTAACTGTATAATCTCTTCATTCTCAATGATCCCATTACCGTTTCCCTTAAGCGGAGATAAGAGAGTAACCTTTCCCTTTGTCTCTGGTGTTGTTGGCTGGTCTATTATCTTTAATTCATTTATTGATGGAAAGGTTATCTCCGGTAGTCTAGCCTGTCGGATAGGTAGAGCAAATCTTACGGTCTGAGCACCAAACCCTCTTCCTTCTTCCGTTTCGATGGTAATATTTGCAATCCCATCCCCTGCCTTTATCGAGGCAGAAACAGGAATAACAATCTCTCTTGACATATTTGGATAGATAAAACCGATAAAAATCTCATTGGGGATAGAGATATCACTGGAATCGCTGGAAATCTTTAGATTAACCATAAATGCGGTTCCTTCACCGGTATTGGAGATATTAAGGATAATATTTGCCTTTTCTCCACCATCAAGGACCCCGTTTGCTATTGCCTTTGTATCATCAAATTTAGCCTTAAGCTCAAGATAGGGAGCTGAAATCTTTACATATCTCGAGATATCCCAGAGTTTTATTGTCTTATCAACCGAGCCAGAGGCAAGAATCTTCCCATCTGGAGAAAAAGTTACTGAAGAAACACCCCCATTATGTCCTATCAGGGTCTTAATACACGCTCCACTCTGGATATCCCAGAGCTTTATTGTCCAATCATCCGAGCCAGAGGCAAGGAGTCTTCCATCTGGAGAAAAAGATACCGAGTCAACATAACTATTATGTCCTGCTAGGGTCTTAATACACTCTCCACTCTGGATATCCCAGAGCTTTACTGTCCCATCAACCGAGCCAGAGGCAAGAAGTTTCTCATCTGAAGAAAAAGTTACTGAAAGAACTCCATCATTATGTCCTACTAGGGTCTTGATACACTTTCCACTCTTGATATCCCAGAGCTTTACTGTACCATCAAGCGAGCCAGAGGCAAGAAGCTTCCCATCTGGAGAAAAAGATACCGACTTAACAAGACTATTATGTCCTAGGGTCTTGATACACTCTCCACTCTTGATATCCCAGAGCTTTACTGTCCAATCATCCGAGCCAGAGGCAAGGAGCTTTCCATCTGGAGAAAAAGTTACTGAATTAACATTGGCATTATGTCCTCCCAGGGTCTTGATACACTCTCCACTCTGGATATCCCAGAGCTTTACTGTCCTATCAACCGAGCCAGAGGCAAGAAGCTTCCCATCTGGAGAAAAAGTTACTGAAGTAACCCAATAATCATGTCCTGCTAGGGTCTTGATACTTTCATCCCCTGAAGTAAGAACGTTTTTAAAGTTCAAAGTTTCTACAGCATTACTAACAGCAGGTAAAATATTAGAATACTGAGCCTCAGGACAGATAAGGATAAATTGAATAATTTCATTTCCATTAGGTATGAGAAATGTATGACGAATAGTATTAACCGTTCCTTTTTCGTCAAACTTGTAACCTGTGCCTTTACCTGAGATAGCCAAACTTACAAGATTGTTTTTACCTATCCTTTCTATCTCTCCTTTGACAATTTTAATATTTTTATTCTCAGAAAATGCAGCCTTCATAGCACTTAACCATTCAGATACTGAAAACTGATCTTCCAGAAAGTAGCCGGTAACCAGTAGTAGACTCCCCTTAGATGGTTCAAAAGCCCTTAGAATTATATCAGAATTGATGTCTGTATCTAACTTCTCTTTATTTAAGTCAATTTCTCTCCAGTTACTAGGGATTTGATATTCTATAGATGGTTGACTTTCTTTTACGATAGCGCCTGTAGCAGGGCAAGTAAAAGTTAATAGCAGTATAATTCCTAAAATGAGATAAAAATTATTCTTTAACCTAACCAATTTAAATCTCATTCCTTTCGCCTCCAAAATAAATATTACCACAGTATATCTGAATTTCAAGATAAAAAGGGTTATTCAGCTTCTCTATCTCCTCCCTTTCTTAATATTTTTCTCACCTTCCTACAATATATATCTCTACCCTTCTATTCTTTGCTCTACCCTCTTCGGTCTCATTTGTTGCTATTGGCATTGATTCTCCATAACCATAGCAGGTAAGTCGTTCAGGAGCAATCCCTTTACTCACTAGGTACTTCCTTACACTCTCTGCC
>Ga0080004_1129186_pt1 | contig 11169 bp, 9 predicted proteins | sample WasSprMetagenome_FD_69207 | JGI IMG/M metagenome (GOLD analysis project Ga0080004, IMG submission 69207) | Sulfidic aquatic microbial communities from Washburn Spring, Yellowstone National Park, USA - WS (SPADES assembly) (version 2) | ecosystem: Environmental > Aquatic > Thermal springs > Hot...
CGAGATACGCCCTTGGGCGAAGTGGAGGCTTGTCCCAGTTCCACCCTCTATACTCCTCTTCTACAGGGTCCTGGCTCCGTGCCCTGTGAAGCCTTCTTAAACTCGCATACAGGTCTCTCTTAGAAAAGTAGCCCACACTCATGTTGTTTTCCCCATGAATAGAGGAACAACTGTAATCTAATATTGGTTCTCACGGCTCTAGAATACAAATTCCTAATTATAGCAGGGACATTTTACTCGTTGAGGCCCAGAATTGCTTTTCCCCAGCTAGTCAGCTTCAGCCCACCCTTCCTCCCATGAGACACTACCAGACCCATCTTCTTGAGCACAGCCAAGTGGTTCCTCACAGTCTTAGAGGACTTGCCGAGCCTATAAGCAATAGTATCTGCATTGGAGTACTCGTTCTTTGCAATAAAGTTGAGTATTTCCATCTTTTCGCTACTAAGCGACGACAGAGCCCTGGTAACTCCGGAAGGAATATGGAGCTCTTCGGCCTCCCCACTCTCAGACGACACGTACAGCTCGAAAACCTTGCCAGATGTAAAGAGAGCGATAAGCACAGCCACAATGACAGCCCTCATCCCTCCGCCCAGGTCGGCAATGATTGGCTCATAGAGACCGTTAATAACACTCCTAGCCCTGGAAACAGCCAGCGAAGAATCGGAGAGAGGCAACTCTACTAGTCGAGGCGTATTCAAGCCCACCCTTGTACAGTACTCAATCAAGCTCGCATGAGCCCTCCTAGTTCCCGCAACGACAGGGCTACCAGTAAACAAGACAACGTCCTCGCCGCCCCTTGCAGCTAGACGACTAAGCCTCCTAATAACGAAGTCCTCGTGAAAGCCAAGACTAAACACAAACGACCTACGCTCCACACTTTCCATTCGCATATCAGCTATTTTAACTTATCCCGTTTATAAAAGGGAATAATTTAAGACTTCACATTTTTCAAAACCAATAAGTCAAAATGGAATTATATTATAACCTCTAATGCATTTTAACACTAGTTTTCCCATGGAAAACAGGGAAAAACTCCTTTTTCTCCAGCATTATACTTACAACATGATTGGATCTTTCTAGGAAAATCCTTTTTCAAGATGGGATGTTTGTATATATACCTACAGGAAAAGATAAATAATTCTTTATCGAACCATGTTTTGATGCAAAAATCAGATTATAGTCAACAAGACCAGAGATACGAGGGACTCGTTAATATTTTCGCCTATCTTGTCAAGGAAAGAGTATATGGTCCCGTCGACAGAATGGCGAGAGCTACAGACCTTGATACAGTTAGACTTGCGGTATATGAGGCGTTGAGGTATGCGTCTACAGAGCTTAGACGTGGAATGAAAATATATGTTCCCAGCGAGGGTGAGGTTCAGGACTTTTTGAGGGCTGTGGAAAAGAGAATCGGGCTAGCACGAGAAATAGCAATTAAAGCCTTGACAAGGGGTCTGCAAATGGAAGTAAGTTCATCTGGGGGTGAGAAGTAATGGTATTCGTATCTATTGGTTTAAGGCTTAGAGTCGAAGTAGAAGCTCTTAACATGGTTGAAGCACTAGGCGCCTATACACGTCATCGAACAGTTTCCATACTCAAAAAGGTAAATAAGGACGGGAGTATACGTTATAAGATTCTTACTGCTCCCGCAATCTCTGGACAGTCTATCGCCAACGGATACATGAGGACACTAGTCGAGTTAGGTAATCTTTATCAATTGAAGGTATGCGACGAATGTAAAGCATACGAAACGCGGGGAGGCTTCACTAAACACGGTACAAGCAAGGACAAAAACTTAACACATGACGATATAGTGAAAAACTGTATCGTGGAGGACATTACTGGCTTTATGGTTCCAGACCTTGGTATCCGGAGAACTTCGCCGGTGATGTTCAGTTACATGGTGCCCGATGTTGAGAGTGCTAAAGCCATGGTGGAGTCCCAGTTCCACGTAAGATACGACTTCTCGACCCAGCAACACCAGCCCTTCAGCATAGAGAGCGGAACAGCCATATACATGCTGATGATAGGCATCGATGCGTCAAGGATAGGCAAGCTCGAGAATGGTGAGTTTACAGAAGACAGAGAAAAGCGTTTAGAGGTTGCATTTAAGGGGATTTCTGTCCTTCTCGAAAGCTCCGGTTTCGGGGCAAAGAAGGCGAGATACCTACCAATAGAAGAAGTAGTCGGGGGCATAGCGGCTATATCAAACCCGATCCCATTCTCTGTTAGTCCGCCGCGCATCTATCCCGGAGAAACAAATTACATCTGTGATACTATAGCTAGGGCGGAGAAATATTTAGGTGCTTTGAATCAATTAAAAGAGGAAATTCATATCGTGTACATGGACAAAGAACGGCTAGACTCATGCACATCGAGAAAACAAAACGTCGAAAAAGCAGATACCATGACTGAGATGCTAGAAAAGGCCCTCCAGAAAACAAAGAAACTTCTGCTAGAGCAAAAAAGAGATTAGGGCACTACAAATGAAATATGCAGTGCTAGTTAAGCTAAGAGCTCCTGGAGGCATCACAGTCAACTATCCACTTGCACCTGTACCATCACCACATTATCCTCTTCCACCCCCTACAACGCTTGTGGGCGCCCTTGCATACCCATTCCTTAGACTCCGAGAAGCAAAAGAGACCGTTGAGGGCTCGTTTTCGCCGGCAGTAAAGATCTTAGACATGGTTCCGTACGCTTCCGCTGGAACAGACGGGTGGGTCCGAACCCGCGAAGTTGAGCGAATTTTCCAATTGATGTATCAGAGAAAGGATAGATGGAACGACATGTCGCTTGCGTATAGCGTAGGGGCACGAGGCTTAAGCCGTTTCGCTGATGACAAACTTTACGTCTTGTACATTGTCACCGAAAAGAGCTTGATAGATTACGCTTACGGTATTGTGAGGATTGGAAAAAAAGAGGGAATTGTAAGCGTCGAAGATGTATGCTACGAGGAACTAGAGAAAACCGTTAAGTACAAGGAAATGGGAACTTTTGAAACCTTCTTTTACTTCCCAAAAGACATAGCAGTTGTACAGAGGGGACAAGTTATATCTATGCCTAAACTTGTCAAAGAAAACTTTGGTACAACTGTTTCACCCGTAATGGAAGATTATATTGTAAATAACGGGTTTGAACCGATTATTGGCGAACTCAAAACGAACGGAGCCCTGATAAGGATAGAAGACTTCGAGATACCCATACCTAGAATGTTACTCGAGGGAAAAACATAATGCCACCAAAGAAAACTTCTGGACAAGTAGTAATAAGCCTTGAAAACATCGATGCATACCGAGGCTTTATTGTAACATGGTTTGCTGACGCAGCTACAACCTATCTAATCAACCAGAGACTTGACCGCAACATAAAAGAATCTCTTAGCGACCTTTGTGCACAAGCCAAAAATTATGTTGAAAGTCTAAAAGAGGCCGACAAAGAGAGAGCATGTAGCAGAATTCCCCTTCCCTTGACAGGTAATGACATAAAAACAAAAAGCCTTTACGACGTATGTAAATGTCCAGACCTCATATGCAACGAAAATCCTTCATCCATGAGCCTTCAACCAGCACTCTCGCTAGAATTCATCGAATACATAAAAACCTTCAATCCTCAAATAACCCAGAAGTTCCTAAAAAGAGAGGTTATAAAGATCGAGGACCGACTACATGGCCTAGCAGTGATTGGAGCCGACATCACTCATACCTATACTGTTAGGAGGGGTGTCGAACAGGAATGGGGATACACATTTATCGAAGTACCTAACCCAGGCGCTATTGATTATAGGAAATTAAGTGGAATGATAAAAACCGTCGTTAGATCTGTTCTTAATAATGAGGGTAGTAGGGCAAGTGTGCTAGTGGGAGTAGCTTCCGTCCTTGTGCTGATATACGGGAGAAATCTATATGAAAACGTGCAACGCTCACCAATAAATCTAGAGTTTCTCAGGCTTTCAATGCGTAAAGGAGGCAACAAGGCAATGGTCAAGGCTTTTGAAATCCTTAGTCCCAGCGGTATAGCTTTAGATATTTCACAAATGGGATTAGCCTCACCCCTCTACTCAATGTTTTCCAACTATCCAAAAAACAGTGGACCCGCAAGAAACTTCGTTGAAGACCTAGCCAGGGCGATAATCGTATACAACTCACTAAAGACGACAGAAGAGATTTACAAAGCTCTCAGAAGCCTCACGTCAGAGAACATTCGAAATGACCTCCACAGGAACTATGGCGACACATGGAGAGACATTTTTGACAAATTGTTAGAGGTAAGGGTCTAGGAGGCGCAACAGTTGAGACCCCTAATCGAAAAAGCAGCTGAGATCTTAAAAAATGATGCTAACACCTCTAAACCGCCGAGAATAATTATTGAGGCGCCAACCGCTTATGGCAAAAGCACCGCAGCACCACTGATGGCTAGGATCCTCATTGAGAGTGGCTGGTGCCACAGTTTTATACATTCTTTACCGCTTAGAGCCATAGTAGAAGACGTTTATCTCTGTCTCATGATAAACGCTTTCTCGTCGAGTGAAGCCCTGAGAAACAATTGCAGGAAAAGTGAAACTGTTCTCAGAGAAGTTAAAGAGTCGCTTTCAGCCGTCAATATCGGCATCAAAGACGTAGCTTACCAAATGGGTGAACACCTGCTTTCAAACCTGGAAAGCGATGAACTCGAAGAAGTAAAAGACGTCCTGAAAAGAGAACCACTATTCGATGCTAGATACGTCATAACTACACTCGACTCTCTTGCATATAACGCCTTCCGTGTCCCAGTTACAGAGATTTTTAGCTACAGGAAACACTATGCTATCCCCAGAACTAGGATTTTCGTAAGTGCAACATATTTCGACGAGGCACACATGATCTACGAGGAGAAGGAAGACGAAGAAAGCAACCTATTCACAACATTTAACGAGCTTCTCAGGATGCTGGTAGCAGCCCAAACACCAATTATTATTGCAAGCGCCACACTCAGTGAAAACTCGGAGCGACACCTTCTAGAAACCCTACAAGAAGCAAAAATTATAAAGCTTGACAAGACCGATAAAAGCGACGGGCACCTGACTCTTGTCCACGACAAAGAATTCGAAGAAAACGTTACATCTATCCAATGGTTCTCTAGTCTTCTCCGAGAGGAAAACCTAAAAGAAAAAGTCAAGGAACTCATTGATACAGGAATGACTGTTTTTATAGCACGGGATACAATAAGAGAAGCAATAAAAACCTTCAAAGAACTAAAAGAATCGCTTGAGCTAAATGATGATGAAATAGTACTTTTACATAGCCTCATGACCAGGGAAGATAGAAGCAGAGCCCTAGAAGGCGTCCGAGACGAAAAGACGAGGATACTCGTAGCTACAAGCATCGTGGAGGCAGGCGTAGACATAAGTTTCAATGCATTAATTACAGATGCCAGCAGAGCCTCCTCTGTAATCCAGAGAACAGGCCGAGTATGCAGAAAAATTGAAAGATGCAAGGAAAACAAAGCACATGTCTTTATCCTCGAAAACAAGCACCTCGATTCAAGGATCAAAGGGCTCCTTGAAAACTCAGAAAAACAGAAAAAACAGATATGCTGGAGACTGCCCTACGACACAGACAGTTATCTGGGCTACGGGCCGCTCCTACGGGAAACAGGTATCCCAGAAATAAACACGAAGCTGAAAAGGAGCCTGGAGACCCTAGCCTCTCCTCTCCTCATCTCCAGCAGATCCATCGGAGAAATTGTGAGAAACCACGGATACGGGCTGGTGCGAACATTTCTTGCAGAAGTCGTTGTTGCGGATCCAGAGCTTCTCAACGGAGCTGGCAGAAGAGTAAATCTAAACAAGGATAGCTTTGTAACCTCTCTAAACAAGCTCAGGCTTCTAGCTTCTAGGGGCTGCATAGACGGTCTGTATGTGGCGCTGGGGACACGGGAAAAAGCTACACTTAGGAAGATATCTCCAATAGAAGAGCTATACCGGCAAAGAGAAGAAATCAGCCTCGACAAATACTTCCATAACCTCCAAAAAACACTAGCTGACCCAGAAACAAGATACAACTTTGTTGGAACAGTCTTCCTGCTTAAAACTAACTGTTACGAGAAAAATCTAGGGGTAAAAGAAGATGTGCTACGCATATAGAAAACCACCAATAGAAGAAACTCTCCACAAACACTCACTCGAGGTTGCCCAATGCATTAAAAACTCCTGGGAATTCATCGGCCTAAAAAGAAAAATATGGAGGCTCTACGGTATCGACGAGGAAACAGCCGGAGACCTAGTTCTCATAGCAGGCCTCCTCCACGACCTAGGAAAAGCAGAAAAAGAAACACAGGAAAAATGCATGACAGAGTGCACAGATTTCCCACATCACTATGTAACCTCCGCGATGATAGCCCTCAGGATCGGGTACAACACCATCGACCTCGACCTAAGCCCAGACAACATAGAGGACACCCTCAACCAACTCTTAACTGGAAAAAATACGCAGCTCGAGGCGAGACACATCTTCCTGGCACTAGTAGTCCTCCCAGTACTACTACACCACTACTCACAGATTACCAGCGAATACAGCGTCCTCAAACAAATCCGCCCAACAATATCAATCGGAGATGAATGCCTAAAACAAATCAACACACTTACAAACGACGCAAAACAATTTATCAAAACCCCTCTCGCATCAAAAATCCTAGACACCACGGCAAAAACCCTAAACAAAAACCCATTAGACTTAGGAGTACTACCAAACCTAAGAAACAACCTTCTCCGCATAGGAACATACAAAACAGAGAACATACTAATCGAGGCAACCACAGGAATACTAAACAAATGCGACGGACAAACAGCATCAAAAAACCGAAAGAACAAACACACACAAGAAACCAAATAAAACAACCCCAAAACTTACACAAAAACCAAGACTTTAATTTCAATTCTTTCTAAGTTGCATCCCTCAGCGAGACCCTGTCAATCCTGTACTGTTCGAGAACCTTCAATTCTTTCTTAGTTGCATCTGCTGTTTGGGAGGTTCATCAGCAACAGCGCGATGAAGCCTTCAATTCTTTCTTAGTTGCATCGCTGGGAGCAGGCCCACGCCCTGGTTCACAGCCTTGTTGACCTTCAATTCTTTCTTAGTTGCATCAGACCTGGAGCATGTACGAGGCGTAGGGCGTCAGGTTCAGCCCTTCAATTCTTTCTTAGTTGCATCACAGCAGGGGCTTCAACATCATCCTCCCTCAGGAAGTGAGCCTTCAATTCTTTCTTAGTTGCATCTCAAAGTTGAAACTGGGGTTATACGGGTCTATCCAATTCTCCTTCAATTCTTTCTTAGTTGCATCACACACCCGTTTTATCGACATTTTTGCCGCCTCACACCTTCAATTCTTTCTTAGTTGCATCTCAGGAAGCAGGATGGTATCCCAGCTGTGAACATTTTTATACCCTTCAATTCTTTCTTAGTTGCATCCACATATGTCAGGAGGGCGCCGCTCAAGTTCTCAGAGTTCCCTTCAATTCTTTCTTAGTTGCATCTGTTCCCGTAAGCGAGGACAAAAGGCCGCTTGGACAGTCCTTCAATTCTTTCTTAGTTGCATCACGTGTAGTAAGGGAAGCTTTCTCACACATGTGCAGTACCTTCAATTCTTTCTTAGTTGCATCGCCGGCCTTATGCCTATGTCTGTCCTATAGTCTTCTATTATCCTTCAATTCTTTCTTAGTTGCATCGAGAGAAGCTGTTGTATTGTGACACTGATAGCATCCACCTGATCCTTCAATTCTTTCTTAGTTGCATCAGGCAGAGAACCAGCTACTCGAATCGCTCCTACAGACATCGCCCTTCAATTCTTTCTTAGTTGCATCGCTTTATTTTGCCGTCGCCGTCGAGGTAGGCTAGGCACCTTCAATTCTTTCTTAGTTGCATCACTGAAATAGCAAAAGAACTGAATGACTACTATGTAAACCTTCAATTCTTTCTTAGTTGCATCCAGTGATAGTTAAGAGTGCAAAGTATTGGGACAAGTACTTTGCCCTTCAATTCTTTCTTAGTTGCATCTTGGTCTATGCGCCCACGGCTGGGACGTATTACCTGTACCCTTCAATTCTTTCTTAGTTGCATCGGCAGACCCGCGCAACCGGTGGATGTTTTGTGACTGTTGCTACCCTTCAATTCTTTCTTAGTTGCATCTTATATCTCTTTGCCCAATTGATATACCCATCAATAGCCTTCAATTCTTTCTTAGTTGCATCCGAAATTTTTTACTCGGGTTTGGTTTATATGTTTAACGCTTTTTCCTTCAAGAAGTCAGCAAAACTGCCCTAGCACTAAAATTTACACATTGGAAACTTCTGAAACTTCCCATACGGGAGGATTCCCGAAATATCCCGTTTAAAGATGGGAAGTTTTCCCGTAAACCTAAATTTAAAATAGGCTTCCCGACGAGAAACTTCATAAATAACTTTTAGTCTTCCTTTAAGGAAAACATTGACAAAAAGCGGTATGCATCTGCGATAAAAGCTGGTCGAGGCGAATAGGTTCCCTTTTTCCGGGTTTTATGTATTCGGTAACTTTCTCTTGGGTTTGGCCGCTCGAGCCCCCGACTGTGTGGGCGCGTGACAAGCGGCACTCGTCTCGGGCCCCCTGGGCAACATGTACCCCTCGGGGGCCAAGTGTACACGCCGAGCACGTGGGATGACCCCCAAGAGTAGTATGCTCGGCGTGGGTAGGGGGAACGCAGATGGCTAGGGGTGGGACCCGCAGAGGGCCGGGTAGCCTACAGTATGCAAGCCCGTCCGCCAAAAAACGAGTCTTTTTTTCTGGCCCCCTTTTTCCCATTTTTTTCTTCCCCCTTTTCCCCGATCCGCCCCCACCCTCGACGGGTGGCGCCCCCAAAACAGGGGGCGGCTACGACGCCCGAGCCGTGTATGGGGGACCCTGCACGGCAAGGGCGATGAGGGTCGCGCCTCGCCACGGGAGACCCTAGCAGGCGCGGCTAGGGGAAGGGGGAAGGGGCCAGCCAACGACAGCCATGAACCACACGTTCATCTATCGCCTGACAAAGAAGCTGGGACACACATAAACCCATGAAAACCACGCTTATCCACCACTATTCACTACTCCCTGACACGCAAAGAAGTGCCCGTCCAGCCGACCTCTAGGGATCTAGCCGTACCCATGCCTCCGCGGCCTAAAGGGGCGCCCCCGGAACCAAGGATCCGGGGTGAGAGGCTATGGACATGGGTACGGCTAGCCCCGAGGGCTGGCGGATGGGCTTTACAGGTTCCATACCTGAACTGCTAGCAGAACTATATACTAGAGTAAGTTTCGCCATTGACAAGCTAGATGTCTTCGACGAGTATGCCAAATACTTCCACGAGAAAACCGAAGCAATACTAAGGACATACGATTTGTCACGGGAACAGGAATACCTATTGCTGGACTTCACAGAAAAACTGATTATGTGTATGGACAAGACTTTTCTGCAAGCAGAAGCTAAACTCCGGAAACTTTGGATAGCTCTGGACAACAACACAGTAAATATATGTCCTCCCTTGCATGGTAAAAAAGGCTTATACATACAACCACTAGGCGAAGAATGGCATGTCCATGCTAGCAGAACTGATGACGACGATTGGAGGTTCTTCTTGCCTATATATCGTATCAGTGAAAAGGCGACTTTCCCAGATATTTTGAACCTGTCCGGCAAACATTTACAGCATTTGCAGAGTGGATGGCGTGCCTCCGATGAACTCGATGACGACGGCGCCGCTGCTATGGGCACAACTCAAGGATGGCAAGTTTTCGCTTGGTCAGCAGTGAGATTCGGTGCCATGCGTATCTATCTAGCCGGACTATTATTGAACATGTATGGTGCAACTATTAAGTGGAATCTTTCATCGCTGGTTTGGAAGCAACAATGGAGAGGAAAAGAAGGAAAAAAGCAGGCACAGAAGTTTGCTGATCGTCACTTGCTCGGATTACTGACGTGGTATCTAGGAGATGGAGATGGAGGAATTGACTCAATCTCCTTCAAAATATGCATTGGTAACAAAAAAGTGACAAAGCCAAAAGAAATAGTCCCGCAAATACTCAAGGCCGCATACAGAATAGGCTACGGGCAATATCTCGACATTCTAGACTTCCAAAAATGGAAAGTATTCAAGCAACTAGCAGTATTAGAGCAACATCCGGTCCGTGCAGAACTGAAAGGCTATACATTTTGGTTGACCTTTTCGCGCACACAATATTCATACAAGATCCATGCACGCACAGCACTCAAAGACCCTGCCGAAGCAGAAAGACTAGCAAAGTCCATTGCAGAAATCGGCATACATACGATCATATATACATGGAAAGATTACTACATACTACAGATAAACACACGTGAAATACTAAAGCTCGTAGAGCAATATAAGGAATGGCGTAGAGCAATCAAAGCATTAGCACGGAAACAAAACCTACAGCCGAAAACACCTACACTACGCAGGCTACTCGAGCTCGCGGAAAACCCACCCCTAGCCCTGCAATGATAATCCTCAGCTTTTATTCTCTCTCAAGCGGGCGCCTCTAAGCCTCTCTATGACCCTGACTACTTCCACGCGACCCTCATGCATCGCGACATCCAGAGGTGTAAAGCCAAAATCATCCTTAGCATCCACGTCTGCACCATTCTTGATAAGAAGCTCGGCGACTTCAACACGACCATAAAAAGCGGCAAAATGCAAAAGCGTATACCCCCTCCTGTTCTTAGCATTCACCTCTACACTACTCTTTAGAAGCTTCCTAACCCTCTCAACATCCCCCTTAGCTACAGCCACAAAAAACTCCTCAACAGGATCCATTAAAAACAAGAACTAGACAAGGAACATAAAAATTTCACTTAGACCTCCCCTTAAATCACAAGTCCCCAGAAAGCAACTTCGCCAAAAACGAAAATTAGAAAGGGGCGACCCGTGCTTTCCCTTTTGAACCACCGACCTCGGGGTTATGACTCGGGCCCACGCCACAGGGCGCGGGTGCCCCGCGGGATACCAGGCTTCCCCACCCCGCTGACCGAAAGATTTATATATGTAGCGGGGGGTGGAGTTCCCGGGAAAGGGGTCGCCCCGTGTAGTATTATTGTGGGGTTTTTTATAAGTTTTTTGTTATTGGAGTGGTGAGAGTACTGGTGTGGGTCCGAATGGTCCTAGGT
>Ga0080004_1160707_pt1 | contig 11168 bp, 18 predicted proteins | sample WasSprMetagenome_FD_69207 | JGI IMG/M metagenome (GOLD analysis project Ga0080004, IMG submission 69207) | Sulfidic aquatic microbial communities from Washburn Spring, Yellowstone National Park, USA - WS (SPADES assembly) (version 2) | ecosystem: Environmental > Aquatic > Thermal springs > Hot...
TAGTGGATAAGCAATGTAGAGCAAGCATGAAAGGGGTATATGCAGCTGGAGACATAATACTAGGAGAAGCCACAGTAATAGAAGCCATGGGCACTGGCAGAATAGCATCCACAACAATACATCAAGACGTAAAGGAAGGAAGAATATAAAAATTTAAAAATAATAATTTTTATTTTTGAAACGTTGGATAAGCTTTCTAGAAACGCTTCATGCTTAAAAGCTCTTCCTCTGTAGGTGGAGGCCTAATTAAACCAGCCTTCCATAAAGCTTCAAGAGACTTCCTAGATTCACTAATTATTCTTGAAGCCCTCTCCCAAAGCTCATTCCTACTCAACTTAACCCTAGCCACACCCTGCTCAATGGACTTCAAAGCACACGCCACAGCCTCCTCAACATAAACCTCCCACTCATCCATGGTTGGTAGAATGTAATCTTCACGGAGCCCCTTCCTCTCAGCATAACTTGCCAATGCATGTGCAGCTGCAACACACATCTCATCAGTCACGGTCCTAGCCTTAACATCCAAGACACCTCTAAATATTGCTGGGAATCCAAGTGAATTGTTAACTTGATTTGGGAAGTCTGATCTACCTGTACCAACAATTCTAGCTCCACCCTCCTTGGCTTCCCAAGGCCATATCTCTGGAATTGGGTTTGCACAAGCCAGTACTATGGCGTCATTTGCCATCCCCCTAATCCACTCCTTCTTAATAACTCCAGGTCCAGGTTTACTTGCAGATATGCATACGTCAGCCCCCTTCAAAGCTTCAGGTATACCTCCACTAAGCCCCTCAGCATTACTCTTCAAAGCCCACTTCCACTTCCATGGATCCTTCTCCTTCTCCAATATATCCTTCCTACTCTGATTTAATATCCCCTTACTATCCACGAGTATGATGTTTCCGGGTTTAGCCCCTGCAAGTTCAAGGACGTCTGCGGTTTTAATGTTGGCTGCACCTGCACCCACCAAAACTATCTTTGCACTACTAAGCTTCTTACCCACAAGCTTCAAGGCATTTATAACTGCAGCTAGGATTACTGTGGCTGTCCCCTGCTGATCATCATGCCATACTGGTATGTTGAGCTTCTCCCTAGCCTTCTCCAAAACATAGAAGCATTTAGGCTTCTCAATATCCTCCAAATTTATTCCGCCGAAGGATGGCTCTATTAGTTGTAGGAACTCTATTAGCTTATCTGGATCTTTAGTGTTAACGCATAGTGGGAATGCATCAACCCCTCCAAGATACTTGAATAGTACAGCCTTACCCTCCATTACTGGCATGGCGGCTAATGGGCCAATATCACCTAAACCCAAAACCCTAGTTCCATCACTAACCACAGCCACATAATTCCACCTATTGGTATACTCGAAGCTGTATAGGTCTGGGTTCTCCTGAATCTTCCTACATGCAGCTGCAACTCCAGGCGTATACCACAGGGAGAAGTCATCTAGGGTTCTAACTGGAACTTTAGGCATGACTTGAAGTTTACCCTCATAGAACTTATGTAGTTGCGGCGCTATAAGTGAAGGTTTCTGAGCCCTCTCCAAAAGCTTCTTAACATCCACCTCAACCATAAAATACACCTCGATAAACACGTAGACAAATATATGTTTAAACTTTTCCATACATGGATATGAATGGTAAAATATATTACCCTTGAAATATAATAGTTAAAACAACCTTTTGGGGGCATGTGAATGAGCGAAGACGAGGAGCTAAATAGGATAATGGAGAAGAAGATTAGGGAACTTATGAAGCGTGGAAAGGGGGAAGAGAAGAAAGGGGAAGCTGGAATGGAAGCTGAAGTGGAGTTTGACAAAGACAGTTTAAGGGATGCTCTAAGTAAATGCGGAATCGTGGTTGTGGACTTCTGGGCTCAATGGTGTGGACCATGCCAAATATACAGTAGAATATTTAAGGCTGTAGCTGAAAAGCTTAAGGGGAAAGCATGCTTCGGAAGGGTAAATGTGGATAGAAACCCAGAACTGGCGGACAAGTATAGGATATATGCCGTTCCAACAACAATAATATTCCTAAAAGGTGAACCTGTGGAAACAATAGTGGGATTAGTGACAGAAGAAGAGTTGGCGAGTAAGATAGAAAAATACCTATAAGTAAACCTAAAATAAATAATATTTTTGGAGATTGATATGCAACTGAAATTGGAAGTTGTAAATTTAATTGTACCCGAGGGATGCAACATAATACTTGGTCAAAGCCACTTCATAAAGACAGTGGAAGACTTGTATGAAGCGATGATGAATTCAACACCAAACATAAAATTTGGATTGGCATTCTGTGAATCCTCAGGTCCATGCCTAATTAGACATGATGGAAATGATGAGGAGCTTAGGAAGGTGGCAATAGAAAATGCATTGAAATTGTCGGCTGGACACTGCTTCATAATAGTCATGAGAAACGCATACCCAATAAACGTTCTAGATAGAGTTAAAGCTGTACCGGAAGTGGTAAACATATACTGCGCCACAGCAAACCCAGTTCAAGTGATAATTGGCGAAACTGAACAGGGGAGGGCAATACTTGGAGTTGTGGATGGAGCCAAAAGTAGGGGTGTTGAGGGGGATAAGGAGATTGAGGAGAGGAAGCAATTCCTAAGGAGGATAGGGTATAAGAGGTAAATGCGAAGTTTAGAGGAACTTCTTCAAAACCTCAAAGGTACTCCTAATATGTTGCGATATAACCTTAGTTTCAGATAGGGTTGGCATGAAATTCGTATCACCAATCCATCTTGGAACAACATGGAAATGTAAATGCTCAACACCAGCACCAGCAGCCCTACCAATATTAACGCCAATATTAAATCCATCTGGGGATAGAGCCCTCTTCAAAACATCAATGGATAGGGATATGAAATCCATAATCTCCATAGACTCCTCAACAGTCAAATCATTAGGGTATACGACGTGCCTATATGGTGCAATCATCAAATGACCATTATTATATGGGTAGGCATTCAAAACTATAAATGAATATTTACCACGCTTCAAAATGAACAATTCATCATCACGATTGGATTTAGCATATGAACATAGAAAGCACTCAACATTCTTTGGGGCGGAAATATACACCATCCTCCAAGGAGCCCAAAGATTCCTCAAACACTCCACCAATCAAAATATATTATCAATGAAGGCTATAAATTAATTTGTGAATGGTGATGGTGGAGGTAAATCAAAACCTAATAAGGAAGAACATCACTGGTGGAAGACTTCAAATGGTTTATAGAATGCTTGAAGAGGATTTGGAAATACAAACACTACTGAAGATGTCAAATATAATGGCTGTGAGTAGGATGAAGTATAACGACCATGGACCAGTACACTCAAGAATAACCTCAGGAACCGCACTGGAAATACTGAGGATAATTGGGAAGTATAGGAAGCCAAACATGATCTCAGACCACGGAATGGAAATGGAAGATGCAGAGATAGTGGTATTGCTTGGCGCATACCTACATGACATTGGAAACTCCATACATAGAATACAACATCCACAACATGGATGCTACATTGCAGATACACCACTAAACAGAATACTTGGAAAAGTTTACAGTAGAATTGAGGATAGGGTTAAAGTTAAATGTGAAGTGCTACACTGCATATACTCAAGCGACGATGAAATACAATGCCTAAGCCTTGAAGCTGGCGTAGTTAAGGTTGCAGATGGACTAGACATGGCTGAGGGTAGGGCTAGAATACCATACGATTTGGGAAAGAGGGATATACATGCATTATCAGCACTGGCAATAAAGAGGGTTGAAGTAAGCGAGGGGGAATCAAAACCATTAAGGATAAGGGTTTACATGGAAAATCCAGCTGGAATATTCCAGGTTCAAAATGTGCTAATGAAGAAGATAGCTACATCTGGAATTGGAGACTTAATTGAACTAACAGCACTGGACATGAATGGGAAGGTTATTATGGGAGGGAGCTAGCATCCTTCGGGATCAATGGAAGCTTCGAAACATCCAAACCATATAGGTCTAGGTACTTCAAACCACTACCAGTAAAGTATAGCAGAATCCTATCCGATGAGTCGAAGAGACCTTCATCAGCAATATGCTTCAAAGCAGCATGTGAAGCCGCAGCTTCAGGGCACATGAAGAATCCACGTCTAGCTAGAATCTTCATGGATTCAATTATCTCATCATCACCCACAGCCAATGCAAAGCCACCACTATCCCTAATAGCCCTCAAAACCAGGTAGCTTGCATATGGTTTTGGAACTCTAAGTCCAGCTGCAATGGTATTGGCGTTAGGCCAAGCCTCAGAAACTTCAGGGGCACCATCCATAAAAGCCTTAACGAGAGGCATACATCCAGTGGATTGAACTAGAATAAGCCTTGGAGCCCTCTCAATCCATCCAAGCTCAATGAGCTCATTAAACCCCTTCCAAAGCCCAATAACACCCTCACCACCACCAGTTGGGAATATTATGGCTTCAGGTGGATCCCAATCAAACTGCTCAGAAATCTCATATGCCATAAGCTTATAACCCTCAAACCTATAAGGCTGCTTATTAGTGGAGACATCAAACCACCCATACCTATCCCTAAGCCTAGAAACAATTGATGCACAATCATTTATCAATCCATCAACCAAATACACCCTAGCACCCATATAAACACACTCCCTCAAAGTGCTTATGGGTGCATCCTTAGGCATGAATGTGTAAACCTCCAAACCAGCCCTAGAACCGTAAGCTGAAAGGGCTGCAGCAGCATTACCAGCACTTGGAATTGCAATTCTACCAACACCCAAACTCCTCAAAACTGAGACTGCGAGGGCCATACCCCTAGCCTTAAAAGTTCCAGTGGGGAGTCTACCATCATCCTTAAAGGAGACGTTATGAAAGCCGTATGCAATATCCCCATCAAGCTTAACAATAGGAGTAAAAGTTTCACCAAGAGAAACAATATCACTGGAACTCTTTAGAGGCGTAAACTCCAAATACTTCCAAAAACTATCAAACCTACCAGCAAAAACATCCCTACCAAAACCAATCCTAGAGAAATCATACTTGTAGAGTAGAGCACCACCACACTTAGAGCAAACATTAATAGGCTTATCAGCAGGATAAACAGAACCACAACCACTACAAACAACACTGAAACCCAACATTGAAACCACGATAAATGAATAAAACAAACAATATATAACAGTTTCCCACAAATGAAAACAGTAATGTATGGATAAAAGGGTGAATTTAAGGATAAATGAGGAATTATGGAGAAAGCTAAGATCCTCGCAGCCATAAGAGGTGTAACATTGAAATCCATGATAGAAGAACTTTTAAAAAGGGAAATAGAGGCGGAGGAAATTCTGAAAGATGAAACAAGCATATTAGAAGAAGACATTAACCTCCTAATGAAGAGGAGGATTGAGGGGAAGCATCCATTCACAATAATCAGCAATAAGAGTGCTGTGGAACTCGTAAGGGAAGGCGGAGGTTAATAAAGCATACATTAATGTAGGCATAATGATGTTACGACAGTATCATTTCCCAGCATTCATCATAAGGGAAAGGTTATGGGTAATTAGGTTAATTCTTAAATGGTAATTATTGTGAAGATAACAATTAATGTTGATGATGATCTGTGGAGATTATTTAGCTTAATAGTAATGCGTGAATGGGGGGGAAGAGGAATGAAGTTATCGTTGAGCTGATAAAGGATTATGTTGAGCGAAGCGGCTTGCCTATTAATGAGGAACAAGTTGAATATATTTTGCAAATTGAGGAGGAGAGGAAAGCTTTCCTGAAGATTAAAGACAAACTTGCCAAAGACCCACAATATGATGGGAAGTATGTGGCAATATTCAAAGGCGCCATCGTGGGATGCGATGATGATAAGGGGAGACTTGCTGAAAACGTATACAAAAAGTATGGATACGTTCCAATCTATATTGATAAAGTAGCTCCAGAAGAAAGGGTTGTGGAAGCACCATCACCAGAGCTCAAATAAAACGCTTGATTAACACACTTATCCAAGAGCTGATTAATCTTAATGTAAAATTTAATTTAAATAATGATTTGAAAATATGGGTTGCTGGTTATTTGGTAGTTTTGAAGTCAGTTTGTGGAGACTTTATAGTTTATTATGCTGTTCGAGTTTAGTTTGGAGAGTGTGAATGTGAATTCCATGCCATTTTTAGCTCCCTGCATAAATATGATTATGTAGATTGTGGATTTCCCAAGGATTATGGTTGTGAAATCATTTTGGGGTGTGTAGCTTGGGTTTATGCCTAAATCATACTCAAAACTTGAGCACCTAAAAACTTTAACCCCACTAATACTTTTAACCGATAAACCATTAACATTTATGTCCATGAGCTTGAGGGCTTCAACACCATCATTAACTATCTTAAATGTGAATGTGTTAGTGTTGCTTGACGAGTCATATGTGGAGTTTACGAGCTGAACACTTAAAGAGCCAACACCACCAAAACGATATGTGTAAACTATGGAGTTAACCCAACCCATAAGGGAGAATATGATAAGAGATACTGTTGAAAGTACACTAATAGAGTAGGGGATACTGAAAATTTTAAGGGTCACATGCAAAAATATGGTAAACGACTATATAAAGCTTACCAAAAAATTGCATATATATGCAAACAATATAACAAAAATATATTGAAAAAGAGAGAAAATAGCAAGATATAAACAAGATAAATACATGATATGCTTAAGAATTTGGAGTAATATTGCAAGAGAAGCCAATAAAATAGTAAAATTTATATGTAAAATGGACATAAGTTAAAGTGATGGATATGCAGAAAACTGGAATCCTTGAAAGAAAGGCTCTAATACTATTAAGCTTAACAATACTAACACTAATACTGACTGCAACATTAGCCACACCAACCCTAGCCAATAAGGATGAAGAAGAAGTGAAGGTAAAAGCTGGAAAAGTCGCAGTAGTAATATCAGTAGAAGTAATCGATGGGAAGACTTGGGTTACAATAGGAATATATAAAGATGGGGTACTCGTAAAAACAATAACTTTTGATCCACCTGGCTGGGGAGTAGGACTCCCATAGAGGCTCTAAAGCGACCAGAGCTTATTAGAGCATGTAAGAGCTTACAGAGGCGAACCGAAATGCAAGAACTCGATGAAATAGATTACAAGATACTTACAGCCTTAGGGAAAAACCCTTTAGCGACAATAACGGAACTAAGCAAGGAAACTGGAGTTAATGTGAAAACATTATCAAAAAGGTTGCAGCAATTGATACAAAATAAAGTGATAGACAGCATTTCAGCACAAATATCTCCAGCCGCATTAGGACAAGAGCCAGTAATAATATTCATAAACACAAAGTGGAGAAATGCGTCGACAATTGAGAAGGTTGGAGAGCTACATCCATATACGAGGTTTAGCGTGAGGTGTCTTGGAGCATTTAATGGTTTAATGAGTATATTTGTGATGCCAAGGAATAGCCTAGGATATTTGTTAGAGCTCTTCGATAAGCTACGTGAGTTAGGTCTAATTGACGATTACACCTACCTTACCTCGATAGCTAAATGGATTTGGAGGGAACCTGACTTCACGTATTATGATGTGAAGAAAGATGAATGGACATTCAATTGGGATGATTGGGGTAAATATGTGGAATCTTTGAAGGGACCAGCTGAATTAGAGGCGTATCCACCATCAATACTACATAAGTTGGACAAAGCTGATATGGTTTTACTAAGAGAGCTCAGCAAGAATGCTAGAGCTAAGTTTAAGGATTTAAGTGAGAAGCTTAAGATTCCGGAGTATCAGATTAGTAGGAGGATAAAGCTATATCTTGATAGTGGAATTATTGAGGGGTTCAGAGTAATGATAAAAACGAAGGCTTCAAACTTATTTGATCAATTCATATTTAAGTGTAGATGTCCAGTTGCCACTACAGCTAGATTTGCACTAGCATTTAAGAAGTTACCATTCCCATTAACATTTATGCCCACGCAGGAGGGATTTACACTGGTAACACTTCTACCACCATCGGGAGTCTCGTATCTTGGTGATATATTGCAGAGGAATGTGGATGATGTGAAGCTCATGTGGGCAGATTATAGGACGAGCAGGAGATACTGGTTCTATGGAGAAACATTCAAGGATGGTGTTTGGCAAGCTGATAGGAAGATGCTCGTAGACAACATATTAATGGAGTTAAAGGTGAAGTGAAAATAAAACGATATAAAAATATTTTTATTTTTCCTTCCTTTCCTTTTTTCATTGTTAATGAGTTTTCAGGTCAAATAATGACCTTAAAATTATTATTCTAGCTGTGAAGAAGGCGTTGAGCTCTTTCTCGACTGGTAATATTATGCTATGATGATTGAAGTGTATGGGTTTTTGTAGGGTTATTGTTGCTTGTTTATGGGAAGTGTTTGGCAGTCCGGGCATGCTGGGTTTCTTCTCAATCCTATGGTTTTGATAAGAGGATTAGAAACATCTCTTGGGATTATACACATAAGTTAGGAAAATTGGTTGCTGAACTGGCATTTAAATATCGTTCAACAATAGTTCTTGAAGACTTAGATAAGATTAGAGGCAACAATAGGGGAGGCAATAGATATAAATTATCAGATGACTGCTTAGCGTACGCTATAGAGCAACTTTATATACATCAGATGTCGTGATGTGTATAGATGTAGATGGTGAAGAGGAAGCTCACTTTAAGTATTGATGGAGAGTTGTTGAGTGAAGTTAAAAAGCTTTCCACTCTTGAGGGGATTAGTTTGAGTAAGATTGTTGAAGAATATTTTGAGAGTTTAGTGTTTGAGAGGTGGGCTCGAATTCTTTGCGATGATCTCGGTTTGGGAGAACTTGAGCCTACAACAGAACTTGAGATCACGAGAAATAAGCCTAAAGGTTTAGATGCAGCTAAAGTGGTGAGGGAATTGAGGGAGGGGCGAGTGAATGGCATTTCCAATTCTCAAGAATGATGAAAAGTATTCTAATATGGATGCCAGCGTCTCGGTGAAGGTTGTATTGGGCTATATTGCTCCATGGAATGTTATTGTGCAAAATTGTTTCTGAGTTTAGAGTTTTTGAATTGCTCTAAATTATTACCGTTCATGTATTATCTTCTGAGCTTCCAGAACCATCTTCTCTATTGCTGGCAGTCTCCTCTTAACATCTTCAGTGTCGAATTTAGCTTCATGGAATCCCCAAACATTTAAAGTCCATGCTTTATCCCATGAATCGAAGAACCATTCACCCAATTTCTCAGATATCCTTAAAACAGCCTTTTCAAGTTCGGTGGCCGTCCACCTACCCCTCTCATCAACCCTCCTAATTATGTCAGTTAAATTGAAGTGTACTGTGAAGGCTTTCACAACCTCTTCAGCAGCTTTATACAGCTTCTCACTCGCTTGAACGGGATCTTTATCGGTGAGAGATTTACCCTCCCCAAAATATTTTAGAGCATATTCAAGGTGCTGCTTAGCATCAAGCTCCATACCCACATCAACCAATAACTCCCTAGCTCAGCTGAAAATAAGCTTTACCCCCATAATGTTAAGTCAGTCAAATGCTCAATTAAATAAGTTATTGAGAAGCTTAAATGCACTATTAAATAGAGGCTTGCCATTAAATTAATGATACATGGGTGAAGGCTTTATCGAGGACCATATAAAATACCGTTACCATGCAATTAAGAAGATTCTAGGACTATAGCTGAAATAGTGACTGAAGGGAATATTAAGCTTGTAATAAAGAAATTGTAGGGCATAAGGGAGGAGATGAATACGGTGGAAGTGATGAATGGAAGGCTTACACAATTCCCTCTAAGAAGTGTAACCTCATATTCTGGCAAATTGAATATAGCTATAAAACTTCCGATGTGCAGTCCTTCACGGTTGGTGGCGAAAGCCATCAATGAAACCAATAAAGCCGAGATGGAGTGGATAGTAATAAAATGCTAACTATCCGACAACGGTTCAACGTCTAATAAGAATCGTGCCTGACTCAGTAGTAATGAAGTATATGACGAAAAACAAGATACCCTGGCATTTACTTTAAGTAAAAATAGTTACCTTTGGATTTCATTAACCTTTCTAATCTCCGCAGAAACGTTAATAAGTTCTAACTAAACTAACTTTGGTGTATGAAGTCGTCTTCCATTGTCATAACGTTGCCAAGTAAAGTCTTAGAAGATGTGAGGAAGAGAGCGGAATACGAGGGCAAGCCTTTAGAAGAATTCATAGCTGAACTCTTTCTCAAACAACTTGACATAAAAGATCCAGAAGCTAAAGTTGAACTTCACATGAAACTATGTGAGAAATATCTAAAGGAATCTGAAGACTTTTTAGCTAAGGGGGATTATGTTCAAGCATCTGAGAAGGCTTGGGGTGCTGCATCTCAAATGGTTAAGGCTTTAGCTGCAAGGGAAGGGGTGGAATTGAGGAGCCATGGAGAATTGCATAGGGAAGTTATTAAAGTTGCTAAAGAAGTTGGGGATGATGAAATAAGGCTTTTATGGCAATCTGCAATATCTCTTCATCAAAACTTCTATGAAAATTGGCTTCCACCAGAAATGGTTGAGAAAAACATTGGGGATGTGGGAAAGTTTGTAGATAAGCTTAAACATTTGCTTCATCACTAGATAGATTCCAATAGAATGGAGCTAAAAAGTTCATGTGAAATTGGAGTAATTTTCGTAGGTAATGGATTCTAAGCTTTAAGTTGATATCTGTTTCTATTAGACTTGTAAATTTATGTTAAATTTTTATTGTTGGTTTATTGGTGGGTTTTTGATTTTAATTTCTGGGAGTAATAGTGAGGGTGCTGGTAGAGGTCATGAGTTTATTACTTCTACAATAGTTGGGAAGCGTACTTCTTTGAAGTTTACTTTCCCACCCTAAAAGAAAAGCTTTTAACTTTAAAAGGTAATTTCCACGTGAAATGAGCCTTGACCATTAAAGAGGAGTTTTTAAGTTTACTGGAGCAGGATAGGGAGTTTCGTTATGCAGTTGCAGGTTTAATTGGCCTAGGGGAAGTTCTGCGGAGACTTGATGAGCATGGGGAAAGAATGGTCAAAATTGAGGAGGAGTTGGCGAAACTTAGGGAAGACATGAATAAACTTAGGGAAGATATGAATCGGAGTTTCATGCTTGTGGAGAGGCATATTTCCGCTTTGGGTACTCGTTGGG
>Ga0080004_1178537_pt1 | contig 11165 bp, 12 predicted proteins | sample WasSprMetagenome_FD_69207 | JGI IMG/M metagenome (GOLD analysis project Ga0080004, IMG submission 69207) | Sulfidic aquatic microbial communities from Washburn Spring, Yellowstone National Park, USA - WS (SPADES assembly) (version 2) | ecosystem: Environmental > Aquatic > Thermal springs > Hot...
AAAGCTGAACATAAAAATCTCTTGAGTAAAGCTCGGGGGCAAGAGAAAACCTTGGAGGATCATGGATAACAAAATCAAAGAAGTTATCTCGAAACTTTTTTATTTCTTCAAAAGCATCTCCAAGAATTATTTCAATTTTCTTGTTTGAGAAAAGCTCTTTTGAGAAAGGATTTAGCTTAGCAATTTCTAAAACATTTTTGTCTTTTTCTATTGTAATTACTTTTTCGACTCTTTCTTCTCTAGCAGCGAGTATAGCGGTATAACCTAAGCCCGTTCCAATGTCTAAGACCTTTCCAAAGATTTTTCCAAGAGTTTTTATTTTTAGCTCAGAATCGAGCTTTGGATCAACGTCTTTTATTCTATGCATATGAATTCCAGAGATTTCTAGTGTTGGCCAAGTTTTTGTTTTTAGGAGCTTATAGAACTTTTTTGTTTCTTCATCAAAAAAGCTTATTTCCATATTTTCACTTCTTCATTTTCTTTTTTATTTTTTTCATAAACCCAGCAACGCAAAACTTTTTTAAATTTTTTTTCTAAAGAATAGTGTGAGAAGAAAAATTAGAGAGGTAATAAAAGAGGATAAGGAAGAAAAAGATTCTCTACTTAATGAAATAAAATATAAATCTCAAGCTGCGATGGAATACTTAATGACTTATGGCTGGGCTATTTTGATTATTGCTTTAGCCTTAGGAGTTCTTTATAGCTTGGGAATAATGAATCCAAAGAACTTTATTCCAAGAGCTCCACCAGGATCTTGCTTTGTTTTTCGCCCAAATGGTCCAGGAACAACAGACTTTGTTTCTTTGCAAGGAACCTGTGGTTATTTGCCTATGTATGTTGCAAGTTTCAATGGCGTTAATGGGTATATAACTGTGCCTTATGTTCCCCAGTTTAATATAGGTTATACGGGAAAACTCACTATTGCGTTTTGGGGAGCAAGTACCGTCTCCTCTAGAACAAGTTGGGGTGGAGTTGTCACAAAAAATAGAGAATCTTCTTCTGTCTCATCTTGGTACGGGGTGTGGTTAAGTCCTTCTAATCCTACCTATTGGCACTTTCGATTTAGTACGGTTACTTCAAACACCGTACCTGCTATTGTAAATAAATGGTACTTTATAGTTATAGTAATGAATACTTCTCAAGCGATTGGATACATTAATGGTGTAAAAGTAATTACACTATCAGCTACCGCAACAGATGATACCTACCCTCTGTATATAGGTAGAGCTGGAGGGGTATCCGAGTTCATGAATGGTACCATCGCAAATGTTCAAATTTATAATGTTGCTCTAAGTGACCAAGAGGTTCAATACCTTTACCAAGAAGGCTTAGGAGGTGGTCCAATAAGGCTTGGTAGCTTAGTTGGTTGGTGGCCTCTAAATGGTGATGCAAAAGATTATAGCGGTAATAATAACCATGGAACAATTAATGGAGGAGTAACATTTGTTCAAAATTATAACCCATCGTGATTTTTGAGCGATTCTAAAAGAATAAAAGAGGAGCTTTCGAAAAATATTCATGAAGAAACTTTTGCTTCTTACTACAAACTACAAGTTTAAGAAAGTTACTAGGGTTGAGATTAATTCTGCGATTCTTAATTTTACAAAATTTATTCCAAATGTTGAAAGCAAGATTGTTGAAGGCTCTTCTCCACCTGAAGTTTTTGTTGGAAGAGTTGGCTATCCAAAGGTTAATGTTGGGCCTGTTCTTCCTCTTGAAAAAGGAGATACTTCTATTTATGCTTTGCACGAAAAATGGTTTGGAAAAAGCTTAGAAGAAATAGCTAAGCTCAGGCTCTCACTAATAAGAACGAAGAAAAAGCTACATGTGCTAAAAAACGAAAAATTTTTAGAAGAGCTTCAAGAAATGCTACTTTCGAAAAACTCAGTTGATACCGAAGCTAAACTAAAATCAAAGCCAAAGGGCTATTTGCTAAGCGAAGATTTTCAACCTTTTGGTCCTTCAGCTTACTTAGAATATTTTAAAGCTAACCCAGGAAGCTCAGAAAAAAGGCTAGAAAAATTTTACTATGCTAATGATGTAAAAGCGGGCTCAGCAATTTTTGAGCTTTGGAAAAATAAGCTTGAAATTTCTAGGATTCAGCAAGCAATAAGTTTAGGAATGCTTGGAATAAAAAGAAAGATTGTTCCAACAAGATGGGCAATAACTGCTGTTGATTCAACACTTAGTTTGAGATTATTAAAAGAGATAAAAAATTTTGAAACTATTAATGAGTATAGAGTTTATTCTCTTAATTATCTTGATAATTCTTGGGTTATTGTTTTATTGCCAGAACTTTGGAGTTATGAGAGCTTAGAAGCATGGTACCCTGGAACAATTTTTGAAAAAGAAATTGCAATTGGAAGTGATTATGAACCTTTTGAAGGAAGAAAAACCTACGCAAGCATTGGAGGTTGCTATTATAGTGCTAGACTTGCAATTGCTGAAAAGCTTTATAGCGAAAGAAGACAAGCAAGTGCGATTGTTTTTAGAGAGATTCATAATGGCTATTTAATGCCTGTTGGAGTTTGGAATGTTAGAGAATCTGTGAGAAAAGCACTTAGCCAAGAACCAAGAAGATTTAGCAGTTTTGAGGAAGCATTATCTTATGCTCAAACAAAACTTTCAATACCAATGAATGTTTGGGCAAAATATTCAGTTATTCTAAAGCAAAGAGCTTTTCAAAAGAGATTGTTTTAACTTATTGAATAGCGAGTATAAAAAGACTTTTTACTAAGTTCTCTTTCTATTGCCCACTCCTTTGGATACTGTTGGAGCTCATCCAAATCAACTTTAACTCTGGGACCTAAAGGAGTTGGTTGATATTCCTTATTTTTATTTAATTTTAAAGCAGCCTTAAGAAAATCAACTTTTCTTTGTAGCTCTTTTGCTTTTTCTTTCTCCCCTATCGCATCTAAAGCTTTTGCTACAAGAGAAGCAGACCACGTCCAATTTCTTTTTAGGAATTCCTTTCCCAATTCTTCCAATATTTCGATTCTTTCATCTCCAGGAATTTTTGTTGTGATATATACAGCATCCGCTACCCATTGATATGAATGTTTCCACTTGTATGCTGTTACAACGTTCATGTAAGCATTTACTACTTCCTTCAAAATTCTGGCTTTTTCCTTTTCTGGCAAATACTCCGCTAAATTTGCGATCCTGAAAAGAAGTTGACCATCTTTAGATAACCGACTTGAAGTTCTATCTCTAAAACTTCTATTTACTCTGCCGGCATAATGCACAGCATCGATTAAAATTTCTGTTATTTTTTCATTTTTTTGTTCTTCGCTAAGTTCAGAATTTTCAATTATTTTAATTACCATAGAACCAAGTTCATCTTTCTCGTTTTTTTGTTTTTCCTTAATTTTCACCATCTCACAAAAAAATTTCTAAAATACAAAATTTAAAAATTTCCATTAATTAGGTTTTAATTTTATGAAGGATATTAAAATATCGAACCTCATAAAAACTTTTTTAAAAAACATTGAGAAAAGAAAGCATGTTCATTTCAAAAAACTCAAAATTCATTGGGAATCCTATAAGAAAGCTTGATTTAATTGCTGAAAAGATTTCAAGAGAAGGAAAAAAAGTTATTAAACTAAATACGGGTGATCCAGCAAGATACTTTTCACCTCCAAAAAGCTTAGAAAAAGGTTATATAAAAGCAATAAAAGAAAAGAAGTTCTTTTATTCTTCTTCGCTCGGAGTTAGAGAACTTAGAGAAGAGATTGCAAAAAGGTATAAAAGAGATTATAATCTAGAGGTGAGCGAGGATAGAATAATAATAGCACAAGGGATTTCTGAGCTTATTTACTTTTTGAATGCTTCAATTATTGATAAAGAAGATTCAGCTATTCTTTTTAAACCCTTTTACCCACCTTATCTTCCAAACCTTCTCTTTTTTGGAGGAAAACCTTTGTTTTCTAAGTTAAATGAAGAAAAAGATTGGCAACTTGATACAGATGATTTAAGAAGGAAAATAAAAAGAGAAAAGAAAAAACCGAAATATTTATTGATCATTAATCCAAACAACCCAACAGGAAGTGTTTTTGATAGGAAAAAGCTTGAAGAAATAGTTGAAATTGCAAAAGATTTTGATATCTTTCTTGTGAGTGATGAGATTTATGATGAACTTGTTTATGAAGGAGAATTTACGAGTATCTGCGAGGTTGCAAAAGGAATTCCTTATGCTATTTTTAACGGAGCTTCAAAAAGTTATGTTGCAACTGGCTTAAGGCTTGGCTATGCGATATTTCCAGAAGATGACAAAAAAAGTGAAGAGATTTATAAGAAATTTGTAGATTTTGCTTCTCTTAGACTTTGTTGCAATACTCCTGCACAGTATGCTTTTGCTGAAGCATTAAAAAATGAAAAAGAGCATAAAGCTTTCCTTAAGAAATTCTTAAGAGAATTAAAGAAAAGAATAGAACTTTCAACAAAGCTCACAAATGAAATTGATTGTTTAAAAGTCAAGAAGCCAAAAGCAGCATTTTACATTTTTCCAAAAATTGATTTTTCAAAATTAAAAATAAAGAACGATAAAAAACTTGTTGAAGAACTTTTAATCTCTCAATATGTTCAAGTTGTTGATGGTAGTGGTTTTGGGAGTCCAGGGCATATAAGAATCGTTACTCTAGCCGATGAAGAAACGCTTAAAGAAGCCTTTCAAAGGATTTCAGAATTCTTTAAAGAAAAAAGAATAACCTAAGAACCAATTACCTTTTGAGGAGTTGGTTTGAGTTTTTCTTCAGATACCCTTTCTTCAGAAGTTCTTTCTCTTATATCAAATTCTTTTTCAGTTTTAGTTTTCCTTTCTCTTTCAGCATATACTACTTTCCAAATTTCTTTCTCCAATTTGTTTGCTTCTTTTGCTATTTTTTCAATCTCCTTTTGCGAAAGATGTTTTATTTCCCCCTCTTTTGTATATATCCATATATCTGCACCTTCAACATATGGGTCTGTTTTTGATATAGATTCAAGGACCAAATAAACCGCTCTTAAAGCGTTTTCTAACTTTAATGGTTCTTTAAAGAAAATTTTTGCAAGGGGAAAAACTTTCTCACAAGAACCTATAGCGATAAAGTCAGGAAACTCCACTATAGTACCATTCGGATCCATTTGTAAAATTTTTATTTCGCCATTATGCGGAAGAACTAAAATAGCATCTATACTTACATTTTCTGAAGGTATTTCTTTTTGACCGTTGTTACCCATCAATTCTATAGACCTGTTTTTTACTCTTACCAAACTTTCCCAGATCATAAATTTCTTTTCATTCAGACTTTCTTTATTTTTGATTTCTTCAGCAACTTCCTCTATGTCATCTTTGAATAATTGAGAGAGGTATACTACCCCATCAGTACCAATTAGTATACCTTTTTTATTTGTAATTTTTATGCCACTTATTTTCATATCCCCTCCAACAGTAATTGCAGTATCTGAAGCCAATATCACGTGACCTTCTTTTGTTCTTAACGCAATAACAACAGTTCCACTGCGTGCTTGGTCCATGAGGAGATTAATAAATTTTATTATTTAAATTTTTGTTTTAACTTTATGGAAGAAATCTTTCAGGGTCTCTTGGGAATAGAACTGCTTCTCTTACATTTTGCAAATTAAGAATGGTCATTGTTAATCTCTCCAAGCCAATACAAAAACCACCATGTGGAGGAGCACCATACTTAAAGTTTCTAGTAAACCATTCTAGTGTTTCCTCATCAAGATTTTTTTCTTTTATTTGTTGAATTATTTTTTCATATCTATGCTCCCTTTGTCCACCTGAGCTAAGTTCTAGACCTTTTGCTATTAAGTCAACACTTCTAGCATATTCTGGATTCTTTTCATCTTTCATTACATAGAAAGGCTTTTCAGAGAATGGGAACTTATTTACAAAAAAGAAATCACTTCCAAATTTTTCCTTTGCATATTCCCAAAGAGCCTTTTCCTCTTTTTCTTTTAAGTCCGCGGTTGGTTTAAGATTTTTTTGTTTCAATATTTCATAAACCTCTGGAAACTCTATAACTGGGAAATTATTGCTTGGAACTTCTATTTTCACGTTTAGTTCTCTTTCGATCGTTTCCCCAAGTTTATTTTTTACCCCTTTTATTATTGCTTTTACAAGCTCCTCTTCCAGTTTGATTATGTCATATTCATCTTTTATAAAGCTCATTTCAACTGCCATGCCTCTATGTTCACAAAGATGTCTAGTAGTGTGGGATTTTTCAGCTCTCCAACTTGGTCCTATTTCGAAGATTTTTTCAAAGCCAGCAAGCATAAGAAGCTCACGATGCAGTTGTGGGTCTTGTCTTAGAAAAGCAGGTTTTCCAAAATAATCAACTTCAAAAACTTCTGAGCCACCTTCAGAAATTCCACCTATTAAGCAAGGAGTAAATACTTCAATAAATCCATTTTTTCTTAAGAATTCTCTTGCGGCTTCTAGTATTGCATCTTGTACAAGAAATATCAAAAAGTTTTTTCTAATTCTTAAATCAATAACTCTATTATCAAGCCTTTTTGTAAGTGAAGTTTGAGTTTTTCCTGTAGTATCTATTGGAATCGCTTCTATTGGTTGAGAGATGATGTTTATACTTTTCGGGATAATCTCAGGAATTTTTGCGATTTGTTTTTCTGGAGCTTCGCCTTCGACATAAACAACACTTTCCCTTTTTAGGTTTTGTGCAGTTTCAAAGAGTGGATTGTCTTTCTTTATTGTAAGCTGAAACACTCCTTCCTTGTTTCTTACTATAACAAAGCAATTATTTGCCAGGACTCTAACTTCTTGAACGAAACCTTTAATTTGCATAATTTCTTTTAAGCATTTGGATTAAAAAACTTTAATTCTAAGATTTTTAAGATTAAGGTGGATTATAATTTTGAACAAAGTTTAAAAAACTGCTAAATTTTTTCGATATTTTTATATTCTACAAATGCAAATTTTTTATTAGTTTGTGGAAATGAGGAGAGGGACTCATGTTTTGCTTGAAATGTTTGGTTGTGATCCGATTTTGCTAGAGGATATTAGAAAGATTAAAAAAATTTATAAAGAAGCAATAAAAGAATCCGGGCTTGTTGAAGTTGAAAATTCTTTTAAGCTCCACAAGTTTAATCCAATTGGGTTAACTTTTATTTCCCTTCTTAAAACTTCTCATGTTTCTTTTCATACTTGGCCAGAATTTAACTATGCTTGTTTAGATATCTTTGCATGTGATGAGGCAAAGAAAGTTTACAAAGCCGAGAAAGTATTTTTAAGATATCTTAAGCCAAAAAGAGTAAAAAGGATTGTACTAAAAAGAGGGTTTATTACTTTGGAAAACTCAAAATAGAAAAAGTAAGATTCACTTAAGGTGAAGACAAAAATTTTTAAATATTTCTTTTTATAAATTTTCTCATGGCGAACCCTATTAAAATATTCGATTGGATCGCAACATTCCAATACAGGAAGATAAGAGAAAATTCAAAGTTCGCATAAATTGAAGCTTTCTCCTGTTTTTGCATTTATGATATTTGATTTAAGTTCTAAGATATATTTGCTTTTACATTTTGGATTATAAAAAGCTAGAGAGGGAGTAGATTTTAACATTTCTTTTATTTTTCCTTTTTCATCAAGCCAAAAGATATCCACATTAAAATTCATGTTTTTCATTGTTATTGCATGCCTAGCTTCTTTTTTAAAAATAAATAGCATTCCTTCTTCTTTTAGATCTTTTCTATACATAAGCCCGATAGCTCTTTTTAGGAAAGAATCAGCTACAAGAACTTTTAGAGTTTTATTTTTGAACTTTATCTTTTTTGTTTTGTACTTATCTTTTAAGAGTAAATAAATTAAGTGAAGGAGGCACATTTTTATACCTTTGGCAAATACATAAAACCTTCTTCTTTTTTTCCAATTTTTATATACTGCTTTTTCGAATAAAGCTTAGCCAAATAAGCGCAAGTAATTGAATCTAGCTCATCTCTTGTTATTTTATTATTGAATTTTATTCCGATCTTTTTTAAAGCCTTTTTAATTTCTTTTTCATCTCTTTTTATTTTTAGCAAATCATATATTGCTCCGGGGTAAGTTTCTAAAACTATTTTTCCCAGATTTTCAAGTTTTTTTCTCAAGAAAATCCCTCTTTTCGTTAGCATTCTCATTGGCCCAAGAGTTATTGGAAAAAATTTTATATGCATTCTCAATAATTGCTTATCACATTCCCTTAAGTGAATATTACTTTTTTCTTCTAAGCTTTTTCTACCAATTGGTAAGAAAAGAGGAGCATCTATTGCAACGATCTTTGCATTACTTTCTTTTACTTTTTCTAAGATTTCTCTGTTTGTGTGAAGAATAAAAGTTTTTGCATTACTGCTTTTTAGTATGCAAAATCCAGTATTTCTTTTTTCACTTCCTGCAAGGTCTATTCCAATGAATTCCACTAATAATTTTTATTTTTAATGCTTAATTAAGTTAATGAAAATCCTACCAATTGCATTTGATTCTTTTGGGGTAAGAAGCATGGCAACTCTGGTCATTGCAAGAAATCTTAAGATATTTATCGATCCTGGTGTTGCTCTTGGACCAATTAGATATGGTCTTCCACCAACAAGAGAAGAAGAGCTTTCTTTAGCATTAAGTAAAGAGATCATCCAAAAAGAGGCGTGTAGAGCTAATATTATTGTTGTTACTCATTATCATTATGACCACCACCCCTTTCCTGGAGATCCCCTTTATGAATGTTTTAAAGAAAAAAAGGTTTTTGCAAAAAACATTTATGAGGATATTCATCGTTCTGGAGAGGAAAGAGGAAAGATTTTTGAAAAGAGCGTTAAAGATTCTTCCGAGTTAATTTGGGCTGATGGAAAAAGTTTTGAGATAGAGAATGTTTATCTTGAGTTTTCTAATGCTGTTTGGCATGGTGAAGTTAATAGTAAGGTTGGAAAAGTGATTATGGTCTATTTGCAAGAAGGAAAAGATTCTTTTGTTTTTGGAAGCGATGCACAAAGTCTTGCAGACCCTAAAGCTTTGGAATGGTTTATTCAAAAAGACCCAAAGCTTGCAATAATAGATGGCTATCCAACAATTTTTCTTGGTTGGAGGTTTAAGTATGAGGGTTTTGAAAAAGCAAAACAAAATTTGATTGAAGCAATAGCAAAAACCAGCACAAGTCAAATAATTCTGGAGCACCATATTGTTAGAGATATTTCTTATAAAGAAAAAATTTCAGATTTGCTTAGAATAGCCGAAGAAAATGGAAAGAAAATATCAACAGCAGCTGAGTTCTATTCTCTTCAAAATTTCTTTCTAGAAGCTTGGAGGAAAGAGATAAGCGAGGGAAAAAGAAAAGTAGATGTAGAAGCTTATTATAAAAAGCTAGAAGAAAAAATAGAAAAACTAAAAAGCTAGAAAGGCAAAAGCTTTTTCTTTTCAAACTCTATTATTATCTTGCTTGAGTTTCTTGTTTTTAGCAATGTTGATTTTGTTTTAAAGCTTGAGCCAAAAGATTTTTTAAGAGCTCCAAGAAGAAAGTTTTCAACTAAGAAAGCTTCGTTTGCTAATCCAATACTTAACTTTGGAGAAACTTTTACTATTAGTTTTTCTTTCCTTCCTTCAAAAGAAACTTTGAAACCCATTAACTTTAACTCAGCTTCAAGGAGGTTGAGATCCTTAGAAGAGTTTTCTTTTCCTAGTTTTTGCATTATCTTTACAACGCTTTTTCTTCTTTGTTTTAAGAAAGGAAGAATTTGCAATGCAAAGAGTTTTTCTTTTACAAAATTTCCACTTACATACTCCTTTCTAAGTATTTCAAAAAAATCTTTTAAAACCTGCTTTTCATTTATTGTAAAATCAAAACCTTCCTCTGGTGAAATCTTTATTACGCCTTCTCTAACCTCTTTGAAACCGACTGGCTTTGTGAAATAATTTGAGAAATAGCCAGAAAGTAAGCTTGCAACCAACGGATTTTTTTCTTCTGTAAATATTATTGCTTCTTCTCCAGCTATAGCTGAGATTTTTATTTTTCCAATCAGTGCTCTTTCACTAAATTTTTCAAGTTGAGAGCTATCACCGTTTGTTAAGGAGAAAAGTTCTTTTCCTAGAATTCTTGCATTTGATATTGCAAAAGCCTTATCGTCTTTTGATGAGTTAGCAATTAGCAGAGGAAGAAGGAGCATCCCCTTGTTTATTACTTTTTCGTCATTTGTTAATGATTCTAAAATAACCTCTTCATAATCTCTGGTCGCCATGATATTATTTTTGAATAGGTTATTAAATACTTTTGCTTTTGAAAGCGTCGTCAAATAACTAAAATAATGAAGTTACTAAACAACACTTTTTCAAATCGAAAACAAGTATAAAAAATTGAAAAAAGAAAAAGAAATATGATCCTGAATTTTGTTACAGGTAATGAAGGGAAATTTAAAGAAGTGAAGCAAATTCTTTCAAGGTTTCAGATAGATGTTAAACAAACAAGGATTGAGATCATTGAGCCACAGATAGAAGATATAAAAGAGATTTCTAAGTCAAAAGCGATTCAAGCATTTGAAAAGCTTAGAGAGCCTGTTTTTGTCGAGGACGCCGGGCTTTTTATAAATTCGTTGAATGGATTTCCTGGTACTTTTTCAGCTTTTGTTTATAAAAAGATTGGTTGTGAAGGAATATTAGAATTGATGAAAAACAAAAGTAATAGAGAAGCTTTCTTTGCTTCGAGTATTGCTTTTATGTCTTTTTCCCTAAGGGAGCCAATAGTTTTTTATGCCGAAGTAAAAGGAAAAATTGCAAACGAAAAAAGAGGGAACTTTGGCTTTGGATTTGACCCAATCTTTATTCCAGATGGTTATAACAAAACCTTCGCGGAGCTTGGAGAAGAAAAAAATGAAATTTCTCATAGAAGAAAGGCTTTAGACCTTTTTATTGAATTCTTATTAAAAAATAGATAAAGGATAAAGCAAAAAGATTTTTCATAAAAATAAAAAATTACAAACCTACTCCCGTTACCTACTAAAAGGAGAAATACTTTTCCATTTCTACCTTTATTTTTTGTTTTACTACTCTTTTTAAGCAATCTTGATTAATTTGTTAAATAACAAAAGCTTTAGAAAAAGTTAAATACTTATTTTGAGAAAAACGTAAATATGTCATGGCTTCATCTTATGAAAAAGAAAGGAAAAGAGTGTTTAGTATGCTTAAT
>Ga0080004_1153868_pt1 | contig 11160 bp, 6 predicted proteins | sample WasSprMetagenome_FD_69207 | JGI IMG/M metagenome (GOLD analysis project Ga0080004, IMG submission 69207) | Sulfidic aquatic microbial communities from Washburn Spring, Yellowstone National Park, USA - WS (SPADES assembly) (version 2) | ecosystem: Environmental > Aquatic > Thermal springs > Hot...
GACGCTCTTCCGATCTCTAAACTTTCAAAAAGCGAATTATTTATGTTTATGATTTTTTATCCAGTATCCTTTGCGTATTCTCTCTTCTTCATAAACCTTATAAAAAACACATACTTTGCTTATAGTGAAGCTTCAGAGCTACTTGGTATAGAGAAGTATATCCCTTCATGGTGGGTTCCTAGCAAAAGTAGTTGGCAAAAAATCTTTGCCAGTAACTTTGTCTTTTTACACAATTCGTGGGTCTTTCCAATACTAATTTCATTAACTTTTCTATTTCTCAGTGTAATCAATGATTTAATTTTAGGATATCTTACTTATGAAGTCTTTGTTGTTGAAGAAAAAATGGAATTTCCTTTTGCAAGGGCACAGGTAGCTCTTATAGAAAGCTTGTCTGAAAGAAATCCAGAGTTTATCCGAGTCTTGTTTTTATCGGCTCTTTTTGGTGCAATATTTCACTTTACTACTAAGTTTGTTCCCTTTTTGATAGGTGCATTGATGATAGGTGGCACTTATGTTTATAGTTTACCTTCTTTCTTTTACGACTTTACTCCGTATCTCGATTATCTTCTACCTGGCGCTGGATTTATTGTTCCAACAGATCTCTCGTATTACGTAGTTGGTCTTTTACTTCCAGAGAATGTAGCTTTTATTCAATTTTTAGCATCAATATCCCTTTACATTTTTGGCACTCATTTTATTACCCGATTTAACCTATGGCCTGTTGAAAGTAAGTGGGCGACTGGTTGGGGCTATTGGACTCTTCAGTATAGGTCTTTAGTTTACTTCTATGTTTCACTTATCATAGGACTGTCGTTATCTGCTATGATTCTTCCACTGATTTTTAATCCAACTCCTTTAATCAGAGGAATCAAAGCATTAGTTAGTGCCTCAAAGAGCAGAGGGCATCTTTTATCAGCAAATGTTCTTCTAGGCTTATATTTTGGATCTTCGCTAAGCATGATTCTACTTGCATGGTATTTAACATCATTTTCTTTTCCTATAATTGTCTTACTACTACTCATAATTGGTGGTTCTTTCCTTGCAACTTATGTCTCAACAGCTTCTGCTGGAGTAACAGTATTTGGAACAAGTATTCCATACTTAAGAGAATTAGCAATATATTACTCTGGAAGTCAAACAAAAGATATATGGTTTGTTCCATTGCCAGTATCACTTTCAAGTTCAATAGTTGGAACAGCAACTACAGGTGCTGTTTCTTCTCCACTTGGTGGCTCCGCTGTAACTCAGGCCTTGCTTCAAGCTGACTTGCTTGGAGTGAGCCACAGTGAATTTATTAAATCATATATAGTTCTTATATTACTGAGTTTGATAAGCAGTTTTGTTCTTACAACTGCTTTTTGGATTCTTTCTCCCATTCCTTCTGCTGCTTATCCTTATACAGTTACAGCGTGGCCTGTCGATGCTGTGTCGTGGGCAAGGATACAGGTCTGGGTCTGGTCGGGCTACTTATTTAGAACACCATGGATTGGCTTGGGGCTACTAAGTGGTGCTGCAATCTTTATTCTTTCAGGTGCACTTAGAATGCCATATTTGCTATTCGTTTTTATTACCGGCTCGTTAATGGGTATTCCCTCTTCCTTTTCTCAGCTTGTCGGTTCCTTGTTCGGAAACAAAGTATTGAAACTACGATTGAAAGAAGAGAGATGGAGAAACTACTCTCGTTTAATCGTTGTTGGTTACTTGCTAGGCGATGCTGTGATGGAAGCATTAAGGATTCTTATCGTTCTAGTTATTAAATCTCAGTGGTTGTTGCCTTACTAAACTTTTTACTTAAAATTTATTCTATTTATTAAACTTTTTTATTTTAAAATTAGTACAAGAGAAAAGTTTATATATGGAAATATGAATTAAAAAAAATGATAAAAAATGTCCTCGGAAAAGAAAATAGTCGAAGAAAAAATATCAACAAAAACTTGGCTGTCTCTTACAATTTACATAGTGGTCTTAACTGCCTTTATCAGCACACTAACCTTATTCCTTCCTCAACCTTGGGCTTCTGGCTTGAATCCTGGGCCTTCAGGAGGCATCTTTATATATATGGTGATGCCATATGTTGTTTCATTTCTTCTTACATTTCCGATAGGGTGGGGCTGGCTAAAGTTAGATAAACGAACTATGGCTTTAATTTATGTAGCAACAATGATAAGTGTGTGGTACTCTGTATATAAAGGAATTTTCCAGATAATAGATCCTCTATTTAACGTAAGAATTTCTACAGCTGACGTACACGGCTATGCAGTGCCTTACTTTTGGATACCTTCAGCTGATGCTATTAGAGGGATGTTTTACCATGGAAGTCTTGGAAATCTTTTCGTAACTTATGCTAGCGAATGGGCTCCAGTAGCACTAACTTGGATATTTTACTATGTAACGTCAGCTCTATACATGATTGGTTGGGCCTCTGTTCTTAGAAGATTATGGGTTGACGTAGAAGTTCTTCCATTTCCACACGCTCAAGGTTGGTTAATTGCTGAGAATGCACTTCAAACAACTCCATCAAGACCTAAAAGACTAATGATGATTGCTGCTGCGGTTGGTTTTATAATATGGATTCCTTATATGGTACGCGCTATTAGTCCAGCTTTTCCAGATCTCTATGGTTGGCTTACGAATCCTTACTTCGTAAGCTCAGCCCTTGGAACATACTTCATGAGTAACCAATTTACGTTCTTACAACAAATATTACCCGCACCTACTTCTATAGCCGTTGATCCTTTCAGGTATGCCCTTATGCTGCTAGTTCCCCTCGACTCTCTATTCTCCATGTGGGTTTCATATATCTTTATGATGTATCTAGTTCCATATGTACTTTTCTATATGGGCTATTACCCAAGTATCTTTACTGTTGGTGTAGACAAAAATGCGCTAATATTTACATCTCCTCCATATCATCTGTTAACAATAGTACATGGCTACGCCTTAGGGATTTTTGTTCTTCTTATACTTGTTAATTGGCGGTACTTTGTAGAAACGATAAAGTATGCAATTTCAGATAAGCCTCCAGAAGGCGAGTTATCATACAGAATGGCATATGGTTTAATGCTTTTAGGTGCAGTAGGTTGGTTAATTCTGTTTGTTTTAAGTAAAGTTGACTTTCCATTAGCCTTCCTAGGTCTTTTAATTATAACTCTACAAGCAATTGTAATGACAAGAATGAGGGCGTATACTGGAGGTCTTGCAAGGATACAAGGTGTGTACTTCTGGAAGCCTTTCTTAGGAGACACTGTTCCTCCAGCTCCTCAAGTTAATGGAGGTCAACTTTTCATAGTAAGCCATACTTGTAGATGGGGGATTGGAATGGATACTTGGGGTCCCTATATGGCGACTATGGCTGGTGCTTTGGATAGCTTTAAAGTAGCTAGTATGGCAGAAGTTCATCCTAAGACAATCCTTAAGTTGCTAGTAATAGGGGCAATTGTTTCTACGATTGTAACGACTGTTGTAATTCTTGTTGAATTACATGCCTGGGGATTTATGGAAGTTCCAGTAACGAAAGAATGGGACTTTATCTCGGATGGTGATGCTGGTTACTACAATGCTAGACTAAGTGTAACGAGTTTACAAGGACTTATTGGCTTTGTGCTTAGCGTGCTTTTAATACTTATGAGAATAAGGTTTGCTTGGTGGCCCATTGACCCCATAGGCTTCGTAGTAGGGATTGGATGGTGGCCAGCTCAAAGCTACATAGGTCTACCACTTACTCCGTTTATAGTATGGATCCTAAAGTATGCTATCCTCAGAGTTGGAGGAAGAAAGACCTTTGAAGAAGTGGCTGTTCCTATAGCAATTGGCGACATAGCTGGAGAAATGACTGGAGTAATCTTAACTGGATTGCTAACAGTAATCAGAGTTGTATTCCTTAAAGGCTAAAACATAGGGGTGAAAAGAAATGAATAAACGAATTTTTTTCTATTTTTTGTTTTTTATAATGCTTTTTGTAGTAAACATTTTTGTCATAGGTCAAGGAGAAGAGCATATATACTATGGTTATGCTCCTCCTTCTACTGACGTAGGCAATGTACAAGAGGTTATAAACAATAAAGCATTCAACTATTCTGTTCCTCCAAGTACCGGTTTACTGGATGTTTTAGGATTGCAAGACAATACTCAAGTTAGTCTTTATGACTTGTCTTCTGGTGTACTACTTAATTCAACAACAGTAAACAGACTTCAAAAAGTAACTTTTTTTGTTCGTTATGGAACTTACTTTAAGTTAGTTTCTTCTCATAGAGTAGTCGCGATGGTAAGTGGTGGTAACTTAGCATATGATGTTAGTGAAACTGCTGGTTACTCAACTTTTTATCCTTCAGTAGAAGGAGGATTTAGGGGAAAAAGTTTCATTTTCATGCCAGCAACTGGTACGCATATGTATGCATACTATACGCAACTCATTGGTCACAACTTTAATTTATTTGCTTTAGAAGATACACAATTTAAGCTAAGTGACGCTGTTGGAAAACTCTCTACTACGGAAAGTTTAAAACAAAGAGGAACTGAACGAGCTCTGTTGCAAGCCAGAGTTCTAACGGGTTCAACTACAGCTGGAGCAGGCTACGATGAACGCTTTATATTAAATTCTACTAACGACGTAATGGTTGCATGTACAGCAATCGATCAAGTCCTTTACGTGCCTGCAATTACAGGTGGTTATGTAGGAAAAATTTTTTGGGCACCTGATAAAGTTCAGTATCAACAAACTGGAAGATCAGTTGTTTTAGTAATAACACCTTTAGAGCCAGGAAAAGTAACGGTGTACGATAAAGATCTTAATGTACTAGCTGAACATACTTTTACAAGTGCTGATGTTTCTGCAAACTCATACTGGTTTAAGAGCTTTGGACTAGGTACATTTGACTTCATAATAAAGAGTACTGGAAACATTACAGTGCTTGCATCTCAAACAAACACAAACGTGTCAGAAGACTTTATTGGTAGCGGCATAACGTTTCTTGGCGCTAGACCAAACCAAGAAGTAAAATTCTTTACTCCTTCATCTGCAATTGTTTTCTCTTCACAAGATCAAACGATGATTGTAGATGGACAAACAAGAACTGTGAAAAAAGATGAAGTTATAATCTTAAGTTCCGGAGTTCACAGTATTAAAGGAACTGGAGTTTCAACAATAGAAGTGTTAGCTCCTGGTGCGGGAAGCTTTCAGAAGTGGGGGAGTTACTTAATTGAGCCTACAGATATACTAAAAAGTTACGAAAACATTGAGAGTTTAGTTGCACCGTCTCCACCTTACTTAACATATGCTGGCGTTGCAGTAGGTTTACTTATAGTCGTTGGACTTTTGTACATCTTTGTAGTAAAAAGAAAGAAGAAGCTGTGATTTTTTAAGTCATCATTTTTTTTTAAGAACTAAAACTGTACAACTTTACTTTATTTTTTTGGTAGCTAATATTTTAATCAAGAGCATAAGATCCTTAAATAAGATAAAAAGGAACAAATTTTAAATAGATTATCCTTATCAATGATGAGAATGAGAAAATGCAGATGAGAAGAGAACTTATAAAAAGAATAACAGTCTCAGAAAATGAAGAACAAATGGGAGAAGTAGCTGCCAGAGCAATAATGAAGGATATTGAAAAGTTCATTAAAAAAAGAGGAAAAGTTGTAATGCTGTTCGCATCTGCTCCCTCTCAGCATTCAACTTGGAAAGCAATGATAAAAATCGCAAAAAGAAAAATTGCGATAGGCACTTTTGATCCAAGGAAGATAATCGCATTCCATATGGATGAATACTTAGGTTTAGATCTAGAAGCGCCTCAACTTTTTGGAAAAGTTTTAAAGAACATGCTATTTCAACCTTTAGGTCTTAAGGAGGAAAACATACACTATTTTAATAGTAGAATATGTTACGATACAGCTGTAAGGCTTAGAGAGACAATATCAAAAAATGAACCAAAAGAAGTTGTCGAAGAACTTTCAAGTAAGCTTGAGGAAGAAGCTGAGAAATATGTAAAGGAAGTTGAGAAAGAATTCCTAAATGCTGGTGGTGTCTTCAACATTGTAGTTGGGGGAATAGGGAAGCATCCACATATTGCATTTAACGATGTGCCCTATGCAAGGTTTAACGATCCCAAGATAATAAAAGTTGTAAGATTGTCTGAAACTTCAAGACAGCAACAAGTTGACGATAAAGAATTTTCGAGAATTGAAGATGTACCAACTCATGCTCTTACTTTTACACTTCCGCCCATATTTAAAGCAAATAAAATCCACATAATCGTTCCAAGAGCTTTAAAAGCTGAAGCAGTGAGGCAAACTTTAGACGGGCCAATAACAGAGCAAATACCAGCATCAGGGTTAAAACAGCCAAGAGTGTTGAAGAAAGTAAGGTTTTATCTTGATAAAGACTCTGCTTCACTTTCAAAGATTGCACAGGAAGTGATAAGAAGAAAGGGTTATGCAAAGATAAGAGAGCTAAAAATTCCTGAAAGAGTTTCGTTACTTTCTAATAGTGAACTACCAATAGGAGGAATTTCGGTAGTAAATTTACCAATAAATCAAAGGATAGCAGTTATTGATTATGAAGCTAAAGTTTACATTGGACAACTTATAGAAAGATTGAAAAGAGAGAATGATGTAAAAAAATTTAAATTAAGAGATGTTAAGAAAATACTTCAGTTTTCTCCAGATTTAGTTATAGTTCCTTATTTCGATGAAACTTCAGAAGAACATAAGAAAATAGAACAAGTAATTCAGAAGTTAATAAATGCTGATGTAAAATTAGTTTACTACTTTCCTAAAAATATCAAAAAGGGTAACGTTTACTTTTTCTTTGAAGATGATTTAATGAAACTAAAGAATAAAGCAATAAACGCACACAAGTCTCAAATAAGTAGAGTAAGGTTCGACTTAGCAATGAAAAATATAAACAAAGCGAATGCTTTGTATGGAAAAATACTTAAAGTCGGAAAGGGAAAATATGCAGAAACATTTGAAAAATTTTTTATTGAAAATGGAGAAGCAAAATATATCAAGAAAAAGTCAACTTTAAATAAGGAAAACATATCAAAAGAAACTACTGTAATAGCAGTTTCTCCACATCCAGACGATATGGAAATAGCTTGTGGAGCTTCAATTGCTTTTTTAAAAAGTAAAGGCACATATGTTGCTAATTTGGTTTATACTTCTGGACATTACGCAAGCATACCTGAGGTTGATGATCTAAACCTAACTCAAGAAGAAAAGAAGAAAAGGAAAATAGAAATAAGAAGAAAGGAGATAAAAGAAGCTGCAAGAATATTAAATGTTGATGAGTTTATGTATCTATGCTTAGATTTCTATGAGTCTGAAGGAGGAGATAAAATATCTACAAGAGATCTGAATGAAGTTGAAAATTTGTTTAGAAATTACCTTAAAAGAAGTATACAAGAAAAGAGAAACTTCATTGTTTTTGTTCCAGATCCTAATGACTTACATCCTAACCATAGAGCGTCTACCTTTTTAACTTTGGATGTACTAAGAAAGATAACTAAAGAACTAAAAGAAAAAGTCACAGTATTTCTTTATGAGACAGAGTGGACTGGAAAAGTGAACTTACTTTACTACTTCTCTAAAATGAAGGCCGGAAAAGTCAAAGAAATAGCTGTGACGTATGAAGCTATTGCTAACGCAATAGCTGGAACTGAAATACTTAGAGGATTTGCGAAGAAGCCACTTTTATCTGAAGAACTTGGAGGAAAGTATGCAATTAGACTTTACGCAAATGCAGGTGAAAACAGTAGTTTTTAATCTAACAAAAAAGCCTATCTTTGGGCTACTAGAGACGTAAAAAGTAATGAAGTTATAGCTTCTACAAGTTGCTAGAGGATAGAAACCTAAGGTCCCTATTCAGAAAAGTGGGTAGTATCGGGGATGCCTTAGGTTAACAGTCTCTTTTCTTCGATAGAAAACTTTAAATACTTGTAAGAATTTAAAAAACGAAATATGAGCTGGAAAATTGCAACTTGTATGCCAATAAGCGAAGAAAGCTTAGGTATACTCTCAGAAATTGGAATTAGAGGCATAGAAATTCCTGGATCCTTCCAAATTAACCCCTTTAAAGTTCCCAAAGAAGAACTAAAGAAGCTAAGAGACCTTGCAAGAAGCTACGAGGTTAGCATTGTAGCTTCGAATGTTATATATCCTTCTGATTTTTCTCATACGTCTGGGGATGAAATCCTAAGAAAAAAGAGTATAGAATATACCTATAAACTTGCAGAAGCTGCTTCAGAAATTGAGTGTCCAATTTTAGTTTGGGGCTCTGGAAGAGCTAGAAGAATACCTGCCGAAGTATCTACAGAAAAGGGTTATGAAAGAAACTTACAAGTACTAAAAGAAGCTGCGAGAGCAGGTAAGGAGTTTAATATAGTATTTGCAATAGAGCCTCTTCCTAAAAATGAAACAAATTTTGTAAATACAATCGAAGAAGCGCTAAAGTTAGTCGAGGCCGTGAACTCTGACTTTGTGAAAGTGATGGCTGACGTTAGGCATATGATACGAGAGGAAGCCGATGTGGAAGAATCAATAAGATTAGCAAAAGACAAAATTGTTCACGTACACTTAGCAGACAATAATAGTAAAGTTCCGGGAAGAGGAATAATTAATTTTTCAAAACTTTTTAAAGTGTTTAAAGAGATAAACTACAAGGGGGCAATGTCCATAGAAGCTAGACTAGGAGAAAATCCAAAAGAAGAACTAAAGTTTGCGTTGGAGACCTTAAAAGAAGCTGCTAAAGAAGTAGATAGTACGCTTATTTAATGAAAGGTTTAACGTCTTCATAATCTAGACATAACTTCTAGCAATCCTTGCATTGTAATAAAAGAGGCAGCATAAGCACCAGAACTGAATTCTTTTCCTCCTGGTAACTTTATTTGTTTTTCATCAAGAGCTTGCGCCACTCTCCAGTGAGTTTCCAAGGAGACATAACCCTGGTAGTTAATTTCCTTTAAAGCTCTTAAGTTATCTTCTATTCTTGCTTGGCCCTCACCTATTTTTAGAAACCTCACCCTGGAGTTTTCTCTTACACCATCTTTTAAGTGTACGTGGGCAATAAAGTTCTTCACATAGTTGAAGCCAGTAGGATATGGCTCTTCTCTTTCTTCTTCATCCATAAGCTCATTTCCCGGATCCCAAAGTACCTTTACAACTTTTGTATTCAAAGAACTGACGAAGTCAGATAAAGTTCTTCCATTACCAACAAAGGTTGAAGGTTCATTTTCTACCACTATTGTAGCACCATAGTCTTCTGCTAACTTGATTATTTTTTCAAATCTACCTATGATTCTTTCTTTGTAATCCTCGTACCTTCCCTTCTTCCAAAAAGTAAAAGCTCTAACTAACTTTGTATCAAGGTAACTTGCTAGTTCTAAAGCACTTTTAAATATAGTTAAGTGCTTCTCATATTCTTCTTTTGAGTCAATATCACACTTAAACGTAGGTGAAGCAATTGCAGAAACTTTTAAGCTGTTTTCTTCGAGAAATTTCTTAAGAGTAGCTTTTTCTTCTAGAATTTCTGGTAGATTCTTGTTTAAAATTGTCCTTATTTCTATTGCTTCTGTATTAAAATGCTTTGCAAACTCTCTTATTTCTTCTAAATCTTGAGAGACCTCGTCAGTTATAAAAGAAAGCTTAAAAATACGACTCATCTTTTTAGACCTCTTTTACTCAACAAGCGGAAAACTTACTTTACTTCCTGTTCTGTGAGCTTTGTAGATTGCAAGTATAATTTCTAACGCTTTTTTCCCTTCTTCTCCAGTCACATGTGGTGTTCTGTCTTCTATTATTGATTTTAAGAAATCCTCGATTACCCCTTCGTGTCCCATAGAAGGCGTTATGGTTTCTTTCTTCTCTTTCATTTCACTTACTATTTTTGTTTCTCCTTCTTCCCACTGTTTTACAATCTTTAAGTTGCTTCCAACTATAACAGACTTTTTACTTCCATAAATTCCAAGCCAGTTTTCTTGTGGCCTTAGGGCAACACTTCCTAAAATCGTTCCAAGGGCGCCATTCTTGAACTTCAATGATGCGACTGCTATATCTTCTACTTCTATATTGTGCGTTCTCGTATCGTAAATTGCATAAAGATACTCAAGAGGTCCCATAATCCACTGTAACAAGTCGATTGTATGAATTGATTGATTTATTAACGCACCTCCTCCTTCAGTACTCCACTTCCCACGCCAAGATTTTGCTACTTCATCTGCGTAATAGTAGGAAGAGTCTTCACGATACCATTTTACAATAGCTTCTCCGTAAATTGGAGTTCCGAATTCTCCATTTTCAAATTCTTCTTTTATTTTTCGTACATCGGGAGAAAAACGGTACTGAAAAACTATCTCAAGTTTCACTCCATTCTTCTTACAAGCCCTAATCATCTCGTCTGCTTGTTTTAGAGAAATAGCCATTGGCTTTTCGCAAAGAACGTGTTTTTTATATTCTGCAGCTTTTATTGCCATCTCAGCATGTAGGTAGTGAGGAGTGCAAATGCTTACTGCATCAATGTTAGGATCTTTTAATAGTTGTTCATAGTCAGAGTATATTTTTACTCCAGAGAGATCGAATCTTTCTGCTAAAGCTTTTGCTCTTTCAACTTTTACATCACAAAGAGCTACAACATTGGCCATTCCGGATTTCAAGTAACCGGAGATATGACTTGGTGCTATAACTCCACAACCAATTACCCCAACGTTAACTTTTCTTTCTTTCATAGACTTCTCTTTTAATTTTTTATTCAGTCGGAGTATATAAACTTTTTTATGACAGAGGATGGCTCTGTTAACTTAAGCTTCATACTAGTATCATCCTCTAATCTTCTGGATTATTTCAATTACTTGTACTATCAGAACAAACAGTAATTGCTTTACAAACTTCTCTTACTTTCTCTAAGAACTGTTCCTTATGATTCTTCTATTCTCCTTCCTCTAATAACTTGTAAAGCTATTGCTTCTTTGCTCTTTTCTATTTTAATCTTAGAAAGAAGTTCATCCAGTCTCTAAGTATTATTTAAGGGCAAGCAGAGCCTTTAAGCCTTAAGTTACAGTATCTAAGAAAAAGAATATAAAGTTGTACAAGTTGTTTTAAGCTATGAAACCAAAAGTTGTAGTAACCCATGACCTAAAGTTTCCTGTCTTAGATGAGTTGAAGGAGCAT
>Ga0080004_1129397_pt1 | contig 11157 bp, 8 predicted proteins | sample WasSprMetagenome_FD_69207 | JGI IMG/M metagenome (GOLD analysis project Ga0080004, IMG submission 69207) | Sulfidic aquatic microbial communities from Washburn Spring, Yellowstone National Park, USA - WS (SPADES assembly) (version 2) | ecosystem: Environmental > Aquatic > Thermal springs > Hot...
CATTGCGTGGCGCGTGTCAATGAGTCCGCCTCGCGGCTTGCTCAGGGCGACCTCAGCGTCCGCGCGGAAACCGACAACAAGGATGAGATCGGCAGTGTGGCCGCCAGTTTCAACCGCATGACCCAGCAGTTCGCCGGCATCGTGCGCGAGGTACGGGCCGCCGCCGACAGCGTCGAGGAAACGGCCACCCGTCTGTCCACGGTCGCCGACCAGGTGACGGCGAGCTCCCGCACCCAGTCCGAGGAGGCCGGCCGGGCGGCCGCCGCCATCCAGGCCCTCAACCGGGCCCTGCAGCACATCGCCGCCACCGCCGAAGACATCGAGCGGGTGGCCTCCGAAGCCCGCAACCTCGCCGAGCGGGGCAACGGGGTGGTGAGCACCGCCGTCGAGGGCATCCAGGAAGTGGCGCAGACGGTGCACACCTCGGCAGAGATGATCACCCGGCTGGGTGAGCGTTCCACCGAGATCGGCAAGATCCTGGAGGTGATCAAGGAAATCGCCGATCAGACCAATCTGCTCGCCTTGAACGCCGCCATCGAGGCGGCGCGCGCGGGGGAACAGGGCCGGGGCTTTGCCGTGGTGGCCGATGAGGTGAGGAAGCTCGCCGAGCGCACCTCCAACGCCACCAGCGAGATTTCCGGCATGATCGAGGCCATCCGCGCGGAAACGGGGCAGGCCGTCGCCACCATGGAAAAAGGCAGCCAGCGGGTCGCCGAAGGGGTGACCCACGCCGTCGAGGCGGGCCGCGCCCTGGCCGATATCAACCGCACTGTCAGCGACGCGGCGCGGCGCATCCACGACATCGCCATCGCCACCCGGGAGCATGCCACCCACAGTGAGCAGGCGAGTAGTCAGGTGGAGCGCATCGCCGCCCTGGCGGAGGCAAGCCGCGCCGCCATCGAGGAAACCAGCGCCGCCGTGCACGCCCTGCTGGAGCAGGCGCGCGGTCTTGAGCGCGTGGTCAATCGCTTCCATCTGAGCCAGTAACCCCCAAGAAGAAAAGGAGCACGCACCATGTTCGGCAAAAGAAAGGAACTAATCAAAAGCCTGAGGAGCCAGCTCGATGCGGTTTCCGCCGAGAAGAGCCGTTTGAGCATGGCCCTGGACAAGGCCAGGGAGGAAAACCAGGCCCTCTCCGCGAAGGTGGCGGAACTGGAAGCGCAGCTTGCCTTCCAGAAGGGCATGTTCGACAACATGCAGCGCTTTGGTGCCTCCTTCCTGGAGATGCAGCGCACCCTCGCCAGCCTGGCGCAGACCCTCAAGAAGGAAAAGGACGATGCGGTGACGGCGGCGGCGGCCGGGAGCAGCGGCCGTGCGGTGATGCAGGACATCGCCTCCAACCTTCAGCAGGTGGCGGCCCACACCCAGGAGACGGCAAAGAGCGTGGAACGCCTCAACGAACGGGCGGGGCAAATCGGTGGCATCGTCAAGCTCATCAAGGAAATCGCCGATCAGACCAATCTTCTTGCCTTGAATGCCGCCATCGAGGCGGCGCGGGCGGGGGAACAGGGCCGCGGCTTTGCCGTGGTGGCCGATGAGGTGAGGAAACTTGCCGAACGCACCGCCAACGCCACCAATGAGATTTCCAATCTGGTAAGCGCCATCCAGACCGAAATCGAGGGCACCAGGGGACAGATGGAAGCGGAGGCCCGGGAGTCGACCCAATTCAGCCGCAAGGGGGAAGAGGCCAGTGAAGCCCTCAAGCACTTGATCACGCTTTCCAATGACATGGAAGGCGCGATTGCCGCCTCCGCCCTGCGCAGCTTCGTGGAGCTCGCCAAGCTGGACCATCTCGTCTACAAGTTCGAAATCTACAAGGTCTTCATGGGGGTGTCGGACAAACGGCCCCAGGATTTCGCCAGCCACACCGCCTGCCGTCTGGGCAAGTGGTATTACGAAGGCGATGGCCATGCCTGTTTCAGCCAGCTTCCCGGCTACCGGGAGGTGGAAGCCCCGCACAAGACTTTCCATGCTGCGGGGGTGGCCGCAGTGGAAGCCTTCTACGCAGGCCGGCACGAGGAGGCGCTCGCCAAGCAGAAGCAAATGGAGGAAATGAGCATGGAAGTCCTCTCTAATCTGGAGCGCATGGCCGCCGCCGGCGAGGCCGACAACAGCATCCTCTGCGTCAACCACGCCCATTAAGGGGAAGCCAAAATGTCCGAGCTTCTGAAAAACATCGATGCCCGCACCAAACTGGCCGGCACCAACAAGCTGGAAATCCTCCTTTTCACCCTCGGGCGGGATACGCGCACCGGCCGCCGGGAAACCTTTGGCATCAACGTGTTCAAGGTGCGGGAGGTCATGCGGGTGCCAGAAATCACCCGTGCCCCCGAGATGCCGCCCGCGGTGGAGGGCATGGTGAGTCTGCGCGGTGTCCTGGTGCCAGTGGTGGACCTGGTCAAGTTCACCGGCATCGAAACGGACAGCAAGCCGGAGATCATGATCGTCACCGAGTACAACGGCCACACCCAGGGTTTCCTCGTCGAGGCAGTGGATACCATCCTGCGCCTGGACTGGTCCTCCATCCGGGTACCGCCCGACATGTTTGCCGGCCACATGGGAGGCCTGGTGACGGCGGTGACGGAGCTTGCCGATGGGCGCTTGGTCATGCTCATGGACGTGGAAAAAATCCTCGCCGACACCACCCAGGGGGACGACGACTATCTCTATGCCGCCGTCGAGCCGCTGGATGTGGCGGAACCCCGCACCATTCTTTTCTGTGATGACTCGGCCATCGCCAGAAAGCAGATCGAGAAGACCCTGAATGCCATGGGCATCCACTACCACGCGGCGAACAATGGGCGCCAGGCCTGGCAGACCCTCCTGAAGATTGCGGAACAGGCGGAAGCCGCGCATCAGCCGGTGAGTCATTTCATCCAGCTCGTGCTCACCGATGTGGAAATGCCGGAAATGGACGGCTACATGCTCACCAAGAGCATCAAGGCGGACCCCCGTTTCGCCGGCATTCCCGTCATCATGCACTCGTCCCTGTCCGGCATGTCCAACCAGCAGCTGGGCCGGTCGGTGGGCGTGGATGAATACGTATCGAAATTCGAGCCGCAGCGTCTGGCGGAAACCCTGGCGCGCATACTGAAGGGAAATGTCCGCGCCGCGGCCTGAGTACAAGACAGGAAGTCAACCATGGATATGCCCACTTCCCCTGCTCTCCTGGAAAGCGTCGATGCCCGGACCAAACTGGCGGGCTCGAACAAAATGGAAATCCTCCTTTTCTCGCTGGGCACCGGTGAGGTGTTCGGCATCAATGTGTTCAAGGTGCGGGAGGTCTGCCAGACGCCGCCCATCACCAAAACGCCCAACACCCCGCCCGGCGTGGAGGGGGTGATCTCCCTGCGCGGCAACATCATTCCGGTGATTTCGCTGGCGAAGTTCATCCAGATCGAGGGCGCCCCCCAGGAGACCGGCGGCACCATGATCGTGACCGAATTTGCCCGTCACACCCAGGGGTTCCTGGTGCATGACGTGGACCGCATCATCCGCGTGGACTGGGACAAGGTGAAGCCCCCTTCGGCCATGCTCACCGGCCATGATGCCATGATCACCGCCATCACCGAGTTGCCGGACGGCAAGCTCGTCTCCATCCTGGATGTGGAGCAGATTCTGGTGCAGGCCATTGGCGAGGAGGAAGTGCCGCCCCTGGAACCCGTGCAAGCGGAAAAGGAACACACGATTTTCTTCGCCGACGATTCGGTGGTGGCGCGCAAGGAGATCACCCGGGTGCTGGACACCCTCGGTGTCAAATACCAGCAGGCCACCAACGGTCTGGAAGCATGGGAGAAGTTGCAGGCGCTGGCCGCAGCGGCCCAGGCGGAGGGCGTGTCCCTCAGGGACAAACTCAGCCTGATCCTCACCGATGCGGAAATGCCGGAAATGGACGGCTACGTGCTGACCAAGAAAATCAAGGCCGACCGCCGTTTCGACGGCATCCCGGTGATCATGCATTCCTCCCTCTCGTCGGAAGCCAACCGCGCCATGGGGCAGCAGGTGGGCGTGGACAACTACGTGGCGAAATTCGACCCCGCCGTGTTGGCGGACACGCTGCGGCCCTTCCTCCACTGACGGCAGCCTGCGCATGAAAAACACAGACCGGAGAGGCGAATGCGAGAAGCACGGATGAACAGAGGAACGGTACATGGCTGATCCCAACATGAAATTCCTGGTGGTGGACGATTTTTCCACCATGCGCCGCATCATCCGCAACCTGCTCAAGGAGCTGGGTTTTGCCAACGTGGAGGAGGCGGAAGACGGCGCTGCCGCCCTGCAGAAGCTGCGCAGCGGCAAGTTCGATTTCGTCGTCAGCGACTGGAACATGCCCAACATGACCGGCCTGGAGTTGCTGCAGAAGATCCGCAGCGACCCCACCCTCAAGCACCTGCCGGTGCTGATGGTCACCGCCGAGGCGAAGAAGGAGAACATCATCGCCGCAGCACAGGCCGGGGCGAGCGGCTATATCGTCAAACCTTTCACCGCCGCCACCCTCGAGGAAAAACTCAACAAAATCTTCCAGAACCTAGGAGGTGCCAAGTGAGCAACATGGCCAACGGGGACAGCGACGAGCTGGAAGCCCTCTTCGACAGCATCGTGCGGGCCAATGCCCAGGCCGACGGCCAGGCCGGAACGCTGGTGGAACGCAGCGGGCAGCCGGAGGAGCCGCCGCCCAGCCAAGGGAGGATTACCGAGCCCTACTACAGCCAGCTGGGGCATCTCACCCGCAAGCTGCACGAGACGCTGAAACAGCTGGGCTACGACAAGGCGCTGGAGAAGGCGGTGGACACCATGATTCCGGACGCCCGGGACCGTCTTGCCTACATCGCCGCCCTCACCCAGCAGGCGGCGGAGCGCGTGCTCAATGCCACCGACGTTGCCAAACCCATCCAGGAGGAGCTGGAAATCCGCTCCAGCGCGCTCGCTGCACGTTGGGACTGCCTCTTCCGCAATGAACTGTCGGTGGAGGAATTCAAACAACTCGTGCACGAGACCCGGGGCTTCCTCGAGGAGGTGCCCCGCAAAACCGCGGACACCCGCGCCCAGCTCATGGAAATCATGATGGCGCAGGACTTCCAGGACCTCACCGGCCAGGTGATCAAGAAGGTCATCGACATGGCCCAGGAAATGGAAAGCGAGCTACTCAAGGTGCTGGTGGAGAACACCCCCGTCGAGAAACGCGCCCAGCTGGAGACGGGCCTGCTCAACGGCCCGGTCGTCAACGCGGATGGCCGCTCAGACGTGGTCACGAGCCAAGCCCAGGTGGCCGAACTGCTGGAGAGCCTGGGGTTCTAGGGGGAAGGAACCAGAGGAAGCGCCATGAGTGCATTCGAAGGCATGGAGGACCTGCTGCAGGACTTCCTGACGGAGGCCACCGAACTCCTCGCCGAAGTGGACAACAGGCTCGTGGAGCTGGAGCGCGCTCCCGGTGACCGCGAGCTGCTCAACCAGATTTTCCGCGGCTTTCACACCATCAAGGGCGGGGCGGGCTTCCTCAACGCCACCCCCCTCGTCGAACTGTGCCACCGCACGGAAAACCTTTTCGACAAGCTGCGCAACGGGGAGATGGCCCTCACCCCGGAGATCATGGACGTGATCCTGGCCGCCACCGCCTCGGTGCGCACCATGTTCGATGCCCTCGCCCAGGCCCGCATGCCCGAGCCGGATAAGGACCTGATTCTGGAGCTCGACGCCGTGCTGGCGGGGGAAAAGGCCATGCAGGTCTGGCAAAACCAGGCCGTCCACACGCCCCAGGAACCCGTCACGGAGGAGGTGGGCGCGCCGGCAGCGGAAACGGGCCCCGACTGGCGCCTCCTCTACCATGCCCTGGTAGGCGGCCGCAGCGAGGAAACCGCAGCGCGCCCCGCCGAGGCGCCCGCCATCCCACCCGCCGCAAGCCCCGCACCCCGTACGGAGGGCCGGCCGGCGGCGAAAACCCCGCCCGCCAAACAGGCGGCGGCCAAGGACAACACCATCCGGATCGATACCGCGCGGCTCGATCAAGTGCTGAACCTCTCCGGCGAAATCGGGCTCACCAAGAACCGGCTCAACTGCCTGCGCGCAGACATCCTCGCCGGCAAGAACGATCCGGCGACCCTCAAGGCGCTGGATGAAGCGGTAAGCCACCTCGACCTCCTCGTGGGTGATCTGCAGAACGCGGTGATGAAAACCCGCATGCAGCCCATCGGGCGCCTCTTCCAGAAATATCCGCGCCTGGCCCGGGACCTGGCGCGCAGCCTGGGCAAGGACGTGGAGCTGGTGCTGGAAGGGGAGGAGACCGAGATCGACAAAACCATGATCGAGGACCTCAACGATCCCCTGGTGCACTTGGTGCGCAATGCCGTGGACCATGGAGTGGAATCACCGGAGGAACGCCTGGCCGCCGGCAAACCGGCCAAAAGCGTGATCCGCCTTTCCGCCCAGCAGGTCGGGGACCAGATCGTCATCGAGATCGCCGACGACGGCCGGGGCATCCGCGCCGACGTGATCCGGCGCAAGGCGCTGGAAAAAGGCCTGATCGATGCCGAGACCGCCAACAGCCTGGATGAGCGGCAAAGCCTCAATCTCATCTTCCTGCCGGGCTTTTCCACCAAGGACCAGATTTCCGATGTCTCCGGACGGGGCGTGGGCATGGATGTGGTGAAGACCAACATTACCCGCCTCAATGGCCGCATCGACATCCGTTCGGTGGTCGGCCAGGGCACGGTGTTCACCATCACCCTGCCCCTCACGCTGGCCATCCTGCCGGTGCTCATCGTGCGCCTTGGCAACCAGCCCTTCGCCGTACCTCTGTCCATGGTGCGGGAGATCGTGCCCATCCACCCCGAGGAGGTACAGCAGGTTTCCGGTCGCGCCACCCTGGTGGTGCGGGACGAGGTATTGCCGGTGAAAACCCTGGCTGGGCTCATCGGCTGGCCGGACGAGGGTCGCCCCGCCTTCGGCGTGCTCATGCAGTCTGGCGAATCCTCCTTCGTGCTGGCCATCGATGGATTCATCGGCCGCGACGACGTGGTCATCAAGCCGCTGCAGGGCATCAAACCCCACGGTGTGGCCGGCGCCACCCTCTCCGGCGACGGACAGGTGGTACTGGTGCTGGACATGGAGGCACTGCTCACCCAGGAGACGCCAAGCCCGCACGCCAGCCTGTTTCGCGCCACGGCCTGATCCGCTGCCGAGGGAAATGCCATGCAACTGACGACCCGCCCTCTGCTCCACGAGACCCACGACGAGGTTTTCATCGGCCGCCAGCCCATCCTCGACGGCCAGCAGCGCATCGTCGGCTATGAACTCCTCTTCCGCGACGCCGCTTGCGCCAGCCGGGCGAATGTCACCGACGACCTCATGGCCGGCACCCAGGTGCTGGTGAACACCCTCAGCAACATGGGCGTGGAATGGCTCTTCGGTGACCGCATGGCGTTCCTCAACGTCTCTGCGCCCATGCTGGAAAGCGATTTCCTCGAGCTGTTGCCGGCGCGGCGCATCGTGCTGGAGATTCTGGAGGACGTCACACCGACACCGGAACTCCTGGAGCGGCTGAAAACCCTGCGGGCGCAGGGCTTCACCCTGGCCCTGGACGATTACGCTGGCAACCCCGCCCTCGATCCCCTGCTACCCCTCGTCACCTTCGTCAAGCTGGACGTGCTCGCCCTGCCCCAGGAGCGGCTACCGGCCCTGGTCACTGCCCTGCGCCGGCATCCGGTGAAGCTGGTCGCCGAGCGCGTGGAGACCCGCGCCGCCTATAACCTCTGCCGCTCCCTCAAGTTCGATCTCTATCAGGGCTTTTATTTCGCCCGGCCGGAAACCTTGAGCGCACGGGTCATTCACCCCGGTCAGGCGCTGGTGCTGGAGCTGCTCAACAAGGTCCGCGCCAATGCCGACATCGGGGAAATCGAGAAGGGCTTCAAGCGCGATGTCGCCCTTTCCTTCAAGCTGTTGCGCTACATCAATTCGGTGGGCTTCGGTCTGTCCTGCGAGATCCAGTCCATCCGTCACGCCCTCGCCATCCTCGGCTACCAGCAGCTCTACCGCTGGCTCACCCTGCTGGTGGTGACGGCAAGTGAAAGCTCGACGCCGCCGGCGCTGATGAAAACCGCCGTCACCCGCGGCCGCCTCACCGAACTTTTGGGCGAGGGCCTGTTGGACCGGCAGGACCGGGACAACCTGTTCATCGTCGGCATCTTTTCCCTGCTCGATGCCATGCTGGAAATGCCCATGGAGCAGATCCTGGAAAAGCTCCATCTACCGGAATCCGTTGCCGAGGCGCTGCTGCACCGGGAAGGCGTGTATGGCCCCTTCCTGCAGCTTGCCGAGGCCTGTGAGGGGGCGGACACCACCCGCATGCGGGAACTGGCGCAGGCATTGACCCTCGATCCGGAACGGGTCAACACCGCCCACATCCAGGCGCTGGCCTGGGTGGAGGAGCTGGGCATCTAAAGCGGCCCGTCAGGCAAAGAACCAGTAGGTCACCAGAATCGCCGCCACCACGCCGGCCAGATCGGCCAACAGGGCGCAGGCCACGGCGTGCCGCGCGCGCCTTATCCCCACTGCGCCGAAATACACCGCTAGCACATAGAAGGTGGTCTCCGTGCTGCCCTGGATCACCGCCGAAAGGCGCCCGGCCAGGGAGTCGGGCCCGAAGGTGCGCATGGTCTCCACCATCATGGCCCGTGCCCCGCTGCCCGAAAGCGGCTTGATGAAGGCCGTCGGCAGGGCATCGACGAAGCGCGGGTCCAGGCCCGCCGCGGTGGCCCAGCCGCGGATGCCGGAAAGCAGGAGCTCCAGCACGCCACTTGCCCGCAACATGCCAATCGCCACCAGCATGGCCACCAGATAGGGGATGATGCCCACCGCCACCTGGAAACCCTCCTTCGCCCCGTCGAGAAAAGTCTCGTAGAGCGGCACCCGGCGCCACAGAGCGGCGAGCAGAAAAGCGGCGATGAGACCCAGCAGAATGGCTTGGGTGAGGAGGGCCGACTGTCTTTGCATCTCCGCCGCCGGCAGGGCGCCGAAATACGCCATGAGTCCCCCCAAAAGGAGCGCCGCTCCGCCCAGATAGAGCATCACCACGGGGTCGAAGATGCGCAGCCGCTGCACCACTGCCACACTGATCAGCCCCACCAGGGTGGAACAGGAGGTGGCAATGAGGATGGGGATGAAGACATCGGTGGGATTGGCCGCCCCCATCTGGGCGCGATAGGTGAAGATGGTGACGGGAAGTACCGTCACCGAAGAGGCATTGAGCACCAAGAAAAGAATCTGGGCGTTGCTCGCCGTCTCCGGCTGCGGATTCAGACGGTTTAGCTCCCGCATGGCCTTGAGGCCCAGTGGCGTGGCGGCGTTGTCCAGGCCCAGCACATTGGCCGCCAAATTCATCACCACCGCCCCCTGGGCCGGGTGATCGCGCGGCACTTCCGGCATCAAACGGGTAAAAAGGGGCGACAGAAGCCGGGTGAGGGCGTTGAGGAAACCGCCCGCCTCGCCGATGCGCATGAGGCCGAGCCACAGGCTCATCACACCCGTGAGGCCCAGCGCCACCTCGAAGGCGAGCCTGCTGTCATCGAAAAGCCGCTGCATCACCGCGGCCGCCACCTCCGGGTGGCCCAGGAAGACTGCCTGCACCAGGGTGCCGGCCAGGGCGACGAGGACGAAGCCCGCCCAGATGGCGTTCACCGTGCGGCTTCCCCAGGCTTAAGCGAGCACGCAGTCCACGAAGTAGCGCTTGCGTCCGTTACTCTCGTCGGCCACGAGGCCATGGATGTCGGTCTCGAAGCCAGGGAATTTCTCGTTGAACTCCCGCGCAAACTGGAGATAACGGACGATGGTGGGGTTGAAGCGTTCCCCCGGAATCAGCAGTGGAATCCCCGGCGGATAGGGGGTCAGCAGCACCGCCGTGATGCGGCCGGCGAGATGATCGATTTCCACCCGCTCGATCTCCCGGTGGGCCATCTTGGCGAAGGCATCGGTGGGCTTCATCGCCGGCGCCATTTCGGAAAGGTACATTTCCGTAGTGAGGCGGGCGATGTCGTTGGCACGGTAGATGCCATGGATGGAATCGCACAGGTCGCGCAGCCCCACCCGCTCATAGCGGGGGTGTTTGGCGACAAACTCGGGCAGCACCCGCCACAGGGGCTGGTTGCGGTCGTAGTCGTCCTTGAACTGCTGCAGGGCGGTCAGCAGCGTGTTCCAGCGTCCCTTGGTGATGCCGATGGTGAACATGATGAAGAAGGAGTAAAGCCCCGTCTTCTCCACGATCACTCCGTGTTCGGCGAGGTACTTGGTGACGATGGCCGCCGGGATGCCCGATTCGTCAAACTCGCCCTCCACGTCCAGGCCGGGCGTGATGACCGTGGCCTTGATGGGGTCGAGCATGTTGAAGCCCGGTGCCAGATCGCCGAAGCCATGCCAGCGTTCGTTGGCGCGCAGAATCCAGTCCTCGCGGCTGCCGATGCCCTCCTCCGCCAGCTCGTCCGGCCCCCACACCTTGAACCACCAGGAGCCGCCGAATTCCCATTCCACCTTGCGCATGGCGCGGCGGAAATCCAGCGCCTCGAGGATGGATTCCTCCACCAGGGCGGTACCGCCGGGGGGCTCCATCATCGCCGCAGCGATGTCGCAGGAGGCGATGATGGCGTACTGGGGACTGGTGGACATGTGCATGAGGAATGCCTCGTTGAAGATGTCCCGGTCCAGTTTCCGTTCCACCGACTCTTGCACCAGGATCTGCGAGGCCTGGGACAGGCCCGCCAGCAGCTTGTGCGTGGACTGCGTGGAAAAGAGCATGGATTTCTGCGGCCGCGGCCGGTCGCGGCCGATAGCGTGCATATCCTTGTAAAAGCGGTGGAAGGCGGCATGGGGCAGCCAGGCCTCATCGAAATGCAGCGTGTCGATGCGGCCATCGAGCATCTGCTTGATGGTCTCCACGTTGTAGAGGATGCCGTCATAGGTGCTCTGGGTGATGGTGAGCACCCGCGGCGGCCGTTTCACCTCCCGGGCGAAGGGATGGGCCTCGATTTTTTTCTGGATGTTTTCCCAGCGGAATTCATCGAGGGGGATCGGCCCGATGATGCCGTAGTGGTTGCGCGTGGGCGTGAGAAACACCGGAATCGCCCCCGTCATGGTGATGGCGTGGAGCACGGACTTGTGGCAGTTGCGGGC
>Ga0080004_1113683_pt2 | contig 11155 bp, 10 predicted proteins | sample WasSprMetagenome_FD_69207 | JGI IMG/M metagenome (GOLD analysis project Ga0080004, IMG submission 69207) | Sulfidic aquatic microbial communities from Washburn Spring, Yellowstone National Park, USA - WS (SPADES assembly) (version 2) | ecosystem: Environmental > Aquatic > Thermal springs > Hot...
ACCCTCTGGACTGCCCCGGCCACCGCGGTACCCAGCTGCCTCACCCCGCCCACCACAGCGCCGGCTACGTGCGTTAGGACCCCCGCGCCGCCCAGGGCTCCGAGTACGGTCGGTAGCACGCCCACTACCATCGGGAACAGCAGGCCGAACACCACGTCCCTGCCTGGGATAACCGCGTTCAGCACCACCAGAAACACCGCGGCTAAGGGCCCCGCGAGCATGAGGCCCGCGAGCAGGGCTACCGCGTGCCTAACCGCGCCCCTGAGCCCCGGGTGCAGGTATGCTACGGCGAGCAGGGGTGATGCCGTGGCTAGGGCTAGGATCAGGATGTACCTGACGTACACCGCTACCGACGCTAGGAAGAGGCTCACCGCTAGGAAGGTCGCGTAGTTGGCGGCAAACGGCACGAAGTACCCTAGGACCACGCCCAGCGCCACCTGCAGCAGAACCCACGCGAGGGCCCACCCCACGTCTATCCTAGCTATGAGCTGGTAGGATACGAGGTTGAGCACCTGGGCTGTCGCATTGTAGGCGTAGGGTGCGAGGAGGGCCAGGGCCACGGCCACCACGGCGTCCCTCAGGGACTCCGGTAGGGCTAGAGCGGACTCGCGGGCCACGGCCGACCATATGACTGCGAAGGCTAGGAACAGCCCTAGCCCGCCCATGGCTACCTGGAGTACGAGCTGGTAGACCCCGTACACCGGGTCGGAGGGGTTGGTGGGTAGCAGGGGGCAGGCCACGAGCTTCTGGAGGTCCAGCGCCGGGAGCACGTAGCTGACCAGCCTGTACAGTCCGCAGAGGGTTGAGAACGGCCAGCCGAGGGGGCAGTAGTTCTGGTTCTGTACTACTACGGCTACCGCGTTCCTGCCCCAGACCCCGGGGTCCTGCGCGTCTACTGCCTCCACTAGGATGCTGTAGGACCTGGCGGTCTCGTTGCCGGGCACCGAGTAGCTGTGGCTGTAGCTGTACAGCCTGCCGGGCTCCACTACGTCGGTGGTGCAGGCCCCGTCCCCCCAGCTCATGTTGAGCCTGACCGGGTTCTGCGTGCCGTAGACCGCGACCCCCAGCACCAGCTCCTGCCCGGACTGTACGGAGGTGGTGCTGGGGTGGAGGCTCACGGTTAGGGCCCCCACGGCCCCCTGGTGGAGCCCGGAGGCCAGCGCACCCGCTAGGGCCCCGACGCCCACGACCAGCAGTGCTGCTACGGCGCTGGAGACACCCTCCTCGAACCTGCCGAGGGCTAGGTACACCCCGGCGACGCCCAGGGCGGCCCCGGCCAGTGCGTACAGCGCCCAGGAGTACTCTGCGGCGGGAGGTGTGGGGTAGAGGGAGGTGAGCAGGCCCCAGCCGAACGCCGCGAGCAGGACGGCAGCCAGGCCGCCGGAGACTAATTGCCTGCCCCGCTCTACCCTACCCGCGGCGGAGAGGGCCACGCCGGCCAGGATCGACGCGACCCCGGAGGCACCGGCGAGCCACAGGACCCAGCCGACTACGTCCCAGACCTGGACCACCTAACACTCCCGCAGACAGGGGGAGGGGGTTTAAAGGCTGTGCGGGGGTTCGCGCTACCTAAGCCCAAAGCTACGTGCCCTGAGCTCTGATGGCGGTATCCCGTACCTCTCCATCGCCTTGTTCACGACCTTCTCGAGCATGCTCCGCAGTTGTTGCGCGGTTCTGCGCCTCTGGTTTAGGAGGTCATCTATATTTTCCAGGGTCTCCCCCAGCTTCGGCGCGTAGTCGAGGCACGAGCCTTGGTGTATCCAGTCCCACGCCGAGCTCTCCCGACCCCGGTAGCAGTAGTAGAAGTCCTCGATGAGCCTCCTGACGAAGTGCTCTAGGGTGGGGTAATCCTTTTTGTTCACCCTAGCTCCGTATGCATTCTGTACGCGGGGGTCATTTGTCAGTATGTCCGTCAAAGCTCTCCTGAGTTCCCCGACGTTTCGCTGAAGCTCTTCCTGAATAGTGTCGAGCCTCCCTAGCTTTGCGTAGAACCCGCGCCTTCCGACCCGCCCCAGGAGCTTATTGAGGCACCTTTCGGCAAGCTCCCTGCCGGCAGCCGCATCCGCGGTGTACCGGTCAGCGTCAACCCTAACCGCGTATCAGGGCGGGGCTCCCTGGCGAGCCTCTCTATGTGGTTGAGGAGGGGTAGAACCACGTTGCTGAGAACCTCGAGGACTAGAGCCCTCTCGCGGCTCCTCCTACTCTCCCTATACTCCAGCCCGACCAGCACGGCTGTCGCGATGCCTACCAGCACCCCCGCTAGGTCCCACGCGTGCTCCGCCAGAGCCCTCTGTATGAGGTCTACCACATCCGGGAGCTGCACCCCGCGGCTACCCAGGCCCTACACCGCTGGGCAGACGGATAAGCGTCCCGCAGGAGGAGTGCGGAGCCCGCAGGCGGAGCGGGCAGACCAAGCGTGGAGCGCGGGGCGGAGCAGGCGGGTCAGGGAACAGAGCGACTCTAGATGAAGCCGGGCCGGCCCTTGGTATGCCCTTAGCATGCCCTTGGTACGATCCCTACCGGTCCTTGGTATACCCTAATCGTGCGTTAATCGGGCGCTAGGCGCACGTTAATCGGATGATAATCGAACGTCAATCGGACGCTCGTCGAACGCTAATCGCTACCTAAGTGGACAACTTATAAGGGGTTGCCGGGGGTTTGGGGTGTTGCCCGTGGACTACGTGCTCAGGGCTGTGGTGAGGGACCCGGTCTACAGGGCTGTGGTGGGGTGCCTAGAGGGTAGGGAGAGCGGGGCCTCGACTAGGGAGGTGATGCTCTGCCTAGCCGAGAGGGGCGTGGTGCTGGGCGAGAGCTCTGTGAGGGGTAGGCTGAGGACCCTGGAGAGGCTGGGGGTCGTGAGGTCAGTGGACCTAGGTGTGTACCTAGTCTGGTTCCTGGTAAAGAGGAGGTAGCCGGGTCAGCACTCCGCGGGGCCGATCGCCGTCCTCCTACCCCTCGGGTCCCACACCACGGTCTCCCCTCTATCCACCCCCACCCTAGCTACCCCGAACTTCTCGGCAACCCTTAGTGCGGGCAACTTAGACGGATCTACGCAGACCTCCACCACCTCACCCCTTGTGGTCCTGATGGAGACCCTGATAGCCTTAGACCTAGGCACCTGGGGCTGCGCGGGTGCTGCGGTAGCTGTTGCGGGGGCCGGTACCTGGGTAGGCACTGTAGTAGGTGTCGGCGCGGGCACCGCCCTCCTAGGCCCCCTAGCCTTGAACACCTTCACCTTGGTTCTATCTACCCCGGCCCTCTCGTAGACCCGCCTGAGCCTCTCGAAGCACTCCTCCCAAGTCCAGGTGTGGACCTCCGCGAAGTCCCTCACCGACTCCTTCACCCAGTTCCTGACCACCTGCTCGGGGTGTACCCCCACCTCGTTGCAACTCTCCACCTCGATAGCGATGGCCCTGCTGTACAGCGGCCTCCACGTGGCCCTGTCCACCGGCACAGCCACTAGGTCGGGCCTCGAAGAGAGACCTGGATCTTGCCTAGCGGGTGCGGTGACGTATCCGTGCTTAGCGTAATATAATAGCACTTTCTTGGCGAGCTTGTAGCCCTCCTCGCTTGGTGCCGCCTTCCTCAGACCCCTATATAATCCCTTAATGTATTTCGCCATCTTCTTATTCCCCTCTCTGTAGACCTCTATGTATCCCTGGCCCGCGAGTGTGTTCACCGCCTCCTCAACGTCTTCTCTACGGGCCCCGAGCCTTGTGGCTAGGTCTGCTATTGCCAGCGGTCCGTTTACGCGTAGAGTGTATAGTGCGTAGAACTCGAGGGGTTTAACTGGCTCAATGTACTTGAGAACGGGGTTTAACAGACCCTTGAGGTCCCGGCTTCTCGGTTCTCCCGGGTCGTACACTGTGGTGTATACGTTTTCTCTCCGCGCCTCGTGCTTGATGTAGTCCATTTGCACTACTACCGGTGGTGGTTGCTGCTCTCCGGGCCTAGCGGTGAGCTTGACAACTGCTTTCCCTATTGTGAGCCCTGTCAAAGCCTTTGCAATAGCATCGGCAAAGGATGCGTCCATGATGGCAAGCCTCTTGATATCAGCACCACCAACCTGAAAAGCCACCTTCACCGCGCAGTTGGACATCACCGACTGCAGTAGCTGGTCCGGTATCTGCTTGGTGTGCTGGTGTGCAATGACTAGGTGTAGCCCGTACTTCCTAGCCTCGGACAATATAGTGTCGATAATTGGCAAGTCAGCCACAAACTGGAACTCATCTATAACTAGGAAGACAGGGGTTCTGGGCTTATTCAACCTAGCCCGGGCTAGTACTTCAAACCAGAGCTTCATGACAATGGTTGAAGCAATGAGCCTGGCGAGGTTCTCGCCTAGATCTGCCTTTGGGACTGAGAATATGGTGATACTGCCGGGAGACATCAACTTCTCAAAGTCCACTGTGGTTCTACTAGTTAGTTTAAGTAGTAGCTTGTCGTGAGCGTAGGCCTCAAGCCTAGACAATGCACTGATAAAAGTCTGGTCCTGCATGCTCTGGAGGGCCTCGAGCTGTCTCTGCCACTCCTCATCATCAACATCTAGATCCAGCTCACCCTTATACAATCCCAGTATAGCATTGTAGAGCATAGCGAGAGTCGGAGAGTCCGTCTTGGAGTAGAAGGCCCTCAGTAATACCTGTAATAGGTACTTCACATTCACGGCGGTCTCCATTAATTTAAGAACCTCCTTGAACATCTCGATGAGTATATCAATCGCGATAGTTACGGCGAAGTCCCTGTTCTCGTGTCTCGGTAGGTCTAAGGGGTTTAAACCGAATGGGCTTCTGAACGGGTGCAGGTACAGCGACTCAGGGATCTCCTCAGCTAATTCTCTAGCCATGTCTCCGTGGGGGTCTACGACAATAATGGAGGCATCTCCCAGCTCCCTCAACCTATGAACCAGCATCTTGATAAAAGTGGTCTTACCGCTACCCGTCTGCCCTATCACGTAGCAGTGCCTGTAGAGGTCCTCCAGCGACAGCCTAAGCTCCCTACCGTCCTCCAGCACCCCTACGCGGAACGTCCCCTCCCCGATTCTGGTCGGGACCACCGCGGGTAGCGGGTAGCCGCGGGCAAAGCCTACTCTGTGGAGGGACGGGTCGGGTAGCCTGACCGTCTCCCTGAGGGTCTCCTGCGTCAGCACCGGGTAGTCGAGGCCCCAGCCGAAGAGCCTGCTGGCGAGCGGTAGCCCAGCCGGCTCCAGCAACTTAGCTAGGGCCCCGGCGTCCCTCACGGACTTCCTTATCCACCTAACGGGTACTAGGGAGGATGCCTCCACCAGCTTCTCCAGGGTCTTCCTGGTGCCCTTGTCCGCGGTCAGTAGCACCACCCTGCCCAGCACCACGTCCCTGGCCCTCCTGGAGAGCTCCTTGGACTGGAGCCTCAGGGCCTGGTTGCCGTACTTAGCGGCCCTCTGGGCTAGTGAGGCGGCCCTCCTAGCGAAGAGGGAGGTCAGGGCCGGGTCCCTGGACACGGCTACGCAGACCCCTCCCCTGGTGCCCGCCTCGGCGAGCTGGTTCATCAGCCCCGGTAGGTCGGAGATGCCGTAGTCGGAGAGCCAGAAGTCCTGCGCCCTCCTCAACCTGGCCTCAGCCGCGTGGAGCACGCCCCCGCCCAGCAACCCCAGGAGCCCTTCCAGCGCGGTCCTCCTAACGCCGAAGAACCTCTGGAGGGTCTCCCCCGACACCGGGGTCTCCACGAACACCCGGAGCCTCTCCCCGTCCGAGAGCAGGCAGTAGGTGAAGCGGTGGCCGAAGACGTCCGGCGGCGGTGCTACCGCACCCACCCTAGGCATGAGCTCCAGCATACGCGCTCCCGTTTTAAGGGGATGCCACCTCTTAACGGGAGCACGCATGGAGGGTATGGTCCTGGTAGCCCTCGACACCCAGAGGGAGGTGCAGAGGGTCGCGGAGCTGGTGTACGAGGTGCTGAGGGATTCGAAGGTCGGGAACGAAGTCAGGGTGTGGGCCTCGGAGGGTCTCTACGACGTGGTCGTCGAGCTCCCGAGGGCCTCCCCAGCGCTACTAGCTATGGTGGCCTCCGCCATAAGGAAGAGGGTCCCGACCGCCCTAGCCGTGGACTGGGTGGTTAAGACGTCCCTTATAAGGCCCTCCCCCGGGCTACCGGGTGAAAGCCACGCGCGTCCTTAGCCTAGCCCTCCAGCAGGTACCGATAACGGTAACCCCCGCACCGCCTCCCGGGGTGGGAGGTGCGGTAGCCACCCTACTGAGCTGGCTGTACTGGATAGCCTGGGCCGCGGTCATAGGGGCCGGCATCTTCGGCGGCTTCAAGGTGGCCACGGGGGATAGCGAGGGCGGTAGGAAGTACGTAGTGGGAGCCATAGTGGGGGCGATCGTCCTAGCGTTCCTCTGGGCACTCATAGGGGGCGTCATCGGAGGAGGGTAGAGGGTACTAGGTAGCGGGGTAGCACCGGCTCCAACACTTTTTCTATAGTCTGACCACTAGGGGTCTTCTAACCGCGAAGGTCACTACCAGCATCACCCTGCCCCTAAGCACCTCCCCCAGCCTGAGCACGCCCCGGAAGCGCGGTACCCTACCGACTACTGTAGTAGGGGTCAACCTCACCTCGGCCCTGCTCCAGCTGAGGAGCTCTGGGGGATCCGCGGGGTCCAGCCTCTGCCTAGACCTGTAGAGCCCTATAGACGTAGCTACGTCGCCCTCCCTGGGGATGGCCACGTCCAGCTCCACCGCCCCCTCCCCCGGCAGTAGCCTAGCGGAGTCCCCGCCGGCCGCCAGCCTGAAGAGGGTCGCAACCTTCTCCACGTACCTCACCACCCTCGGGCTGTAGCTCCCCCTGCCCTTGGCGTACCTACCGCCGTTAGTTAGGTAGAGCATGTAGTCCCTCACGGCCCTGGGTATGCTGAGCCAGCCCGGCCCCCACGTCGGGTACCTCGTGGTCCACCTGCCGCAACTCAGGCACCTGTACCTCCTCCTAACCGCGGGCCCGGAGGAGGTGTAGGTGGCTACCCTACCCTTGGACACGACGCTCTCCGATAGGCAGAACGGGCAGAGGACGAAGGTTGTGAACCCGGCTAAGGCGTCCGCGCACCTCAGGTAGAGCCTGTGGACCTCCCTGAGCTTGGCTAGGAAGTCCTGCCCGAGGTCCAGCCTGGACGCCGCGGTGTACGGCGTGAGGCCCCTGACGAGCATCACGGTCAGGGCGGACTCCCTGGCCTTACCTACGGCGCAGAGCTCGCACTCCCTAGCCAGGTACTCCAGCAACCTGCCGCGGGCCGGGAGCCCCAGCAGGCCTAGGAGGGAGGCTATGCTGTCGGCCTCCAGGTCCTCGACCTCGTGGTCCCTGCTCCAGAACCCGGGGTCCAGCACCGACATGCGGCATCCGGAAGACGTACAGCGCCGGTGGAAATAAGAGCGGGTCCAGCCAGCCCGATAATAGGCTCTGAGAAAGCTCCCCGGTCTTACATCAGCCGGCACCAGCCTATGGCGGGCTTCACGGTGTCTACCAAGAGCACCTCACCCTTTATAAAACCCTCAGAACTACTCCACACTCTAAGAATACAGATCTAGAATACTGGTTTAAACCAGGCCGCGGGGGAGCTACGGGAGGGTTAAGGCGTACAGCAGTACGGCCAGCCCGGGCAGTAGTGTGGAGACGGTGGCCCCCAATGCCATCTTGGTCGCCACGTAGGCGAAGGCTAGGGTGGTGGAGTAGCCCAGGAGTGCTGTAGTTGCGGTCAGCCCGAAGGCGGCGCCTATGGATATGGTTGCGGTGGCCAGGTACGGGGCCAGCAGGGCGGAGGCGGAGAGGGTGAGCATGTAGAGGGAGGCCTTGGACACGGCCCTCTCGACCTCGAAGACGTACTCCACGAAGACCTCGAAGACGGCCGGGTCCACGTCGCCGACCAACCTCAGGAAGCCCAGGGCCTCGGAGAGGTAGTCCACGAGCCAGGGCCTAGCCCTAGCCCTCTGGAGCCCCTCCAGCCTGGCGGACCTGAAGAGGTGCATGGATCTGAACACCCTCACGTGGTTGGCGGCCTCCTCCACCACGTTCCCCACCCTAGCCCTCGACGCCCTCACCGTGTAGTAGAACCCCGGTACACCGAGGGCTGTAGCCACTAGTGCTAGGGCAGACATCTCCAGCCTGCCGGGGAAGCCCCCAGCGAGGATGCCGTAGACCACCGGGTACAGCAGAACCGCGGTGCCGGCAACTGCTAGTACCCTGAGCAACCTGAGGAACCCCTGCTCGTACACCACCGACACGGCTAGGGGGTAGCCCGGTGCTAGGGCGACCGCGAGGAAGGCCGCCAGGCAGGTGGCGGGGGCCACGAGGTTGGCCCACCCCGGTACCCTGATCTCCCCGGTAGCTATGTCGAGGCCGGACAGCGTGGAGAAGGATATCAGCAGTACGGGGGCTACCGTGAGGACCATCGAGACCATCGTTGCCGCGGCGACCCTAGCGTCCAGGGACCTGGCCACCTGTGCCCCCACGGACCTCACGAAGTCCGAGGCCCTGTCCCTCAGTTGCTGGAGGGCTATCCCCGCGCTCAGCGCTGCTGAGTACTCCGCCAGCATGAGCCTGGTCCTACCCCCGGCGAGCCTAGCCAGGAGCCTAAGCCCCTCGGAGGCCCCGAGCGCGTCGCTGAGGGAGTAGAACCTCCTACCCAGCTCCCCGAAGGCCTTCAGCGCCCTGGAGTTGCCGAGGTACCTCAGCACCTCCACCAGCTCCAGCCCGGTCCTGGAGGCCGCGGCCGCCATCAGGACCGCGAAGGGGAGCTCCTCCTCAAGCCTCTTCCTAACGGAGGAGACCCGGGTGACCGTGTCCAGCACCCTAACCCAGGCCGCGACCCCTAGGCCGGCCCCGACCACCGCGAGGAAGAGGGGGTCCCGCAGTATACCTAAGTAGTAGAGCACTAGCGGCACAGCTACGGCTAGCACAGTGAGGGCTACCGCCTGCCTGAGCTCCCCACCGGCCCTGGCGTACCTCCGCACGTCTGCGTAGGCTAGGGCCACGCTCCTCCTGTACCTCTCCTCCAGGGACCTAAGCACGTAGTAGCACCTCCACCGGTACCTCGGCCCTGGCCCTGTACTCCTCCCACCTCCTGAGCCTGGGGGTGAGGTCCTCCAGCCCCACCCTAAGCCCGTCCCTCCCCCTGTCCCACACCGCGTTCACCTCGACCCTGTCCCTCTCCCTGTCGTACACGAGCTCCGCAAGCCTCTTCAGCTGCCTCCTGGGCCTGTCGCCGAAGCCCATCACAGCCACGAGGTGGAACATCCCTATCTGGGAGTACGAAAGATTTATCGGTGGGGAGGAGAACCTCACGATAACCTCCTCAGGGGAGGATCCGTGGAAGGTGGTCAGCGAGCCCAGGCCTACTAGCATGGCCTGCGCCAGCACCTGCGCCTCGGCGCCCCTGGTCTCCCCCACCACTATGAGCTTGGTGGCCGACGCCCTCAGGGAGGCCTTGGCCAGGTCGAAGAGGTCTACCTTAACGGTTCCGAGCTCGAAGGTGGTGTACCTGGTCCAGGGCTCCCCGGGCGGCGGGTCTATCTCACCGGTGTCCTCTATAACCGCGACCTTCCAGCCCCTCGGTACGTAGCTGTAGAGTATGCTCCTCAGCAGGGTGGTCTTGCCGGAGCCCGGCGGCCCGGCTATGATCAGGCTACCGCGGGCGTGTACGAGGATCTTGAAGAGCCTGGCGACGGCCTCCGGGAGCACCCCCTGCTCGACCAGGGCGTCCATGTGGGGCGGGGAGGACATCCTCTTCCTGATCGCTATCTCCGGCCTCCTCGGCGTGGAGATGGTGTAGGCCACCAGGTGGACCCTGTGTCCCCCGTCCCTAGGCGGTAGCTGGGTGTCCACCACGGGGTTGGAGGTGGATATGTAGGTACCGCACTTCGTGGCCACGATCTGCTGGAGCTCCACCACCTCGTCCAGGGTGCTCAGCGCTATGTTGGTCCTGATGAAGTCCGCGTCCGGCCGCGCCTGCTCGACCCACGCGTGCTTAACCCACACGTAGCCGGGGCCGGTGACGGATATGTCCTCCACGTAGGGGTCGTCGAGGAGCACCTGCAACTTCCTGTACCCCACCAGGCTCCTCAGCGCGTAGATGGCCTCCGCCACCCTATCCCTCCCGATCCCCAGGACTGCCACCAGGACGTCCCCCAGGTCGTTACCCCTCCTAAGCAGGGCCACCACGTCGCCCAGCCTCCTCTCCAGCAACCCGTAGAGCTCCTGGTCTAGGGAGGGCTCGGCCACGTAGACCAGCTCCCCGCCCACGTCCACCACGGAGACCCTGAAGCCCCCCACCCCGTACTCCAGCAACCTCCTACCGAACTCCACCCTAGGTGGTGGAGGCGGGGGCGGTGGCCTCCTAACCCTCCTCCGCAGTAGTGCGCGGACGGGGTCTAGGGGGGTGAGTAGCTTCCCAGGGAGCCTAGGCCTGGGTAACCTCAACCCACTACCCGCTAGCATCCGGAGAGCTAGATAAGGCGGGAAAACGGAGGGGAGTTAAACCAAAAACGGTCTTAGGTTTTAGGCTAGACCTGCACCCCTCCGACAGCCCTGATCCAGGCGGTGGCCCCGGTGGCGGAGTCCTGCACGCTTACCTCGACTAGCTTGGGCGGGTTCGCCGAGGTACCGGGTATCACCACCACGAAGCTCTGGGAGGACTTGAACGGCAGGGTCTGTGTCGGCGCCGGCGTGGCGGTGGCCGTGTAGGTCGTAGCACCCGATACGTAGGTAGCCGTACCCGCGGTGAACGTCAGTACGGCGCCGTCGGCCATCGTAACCCTTATCCCGGTCACCAGCAGGGCCCTGTCCAGGTTGCTCCTCACGTTCACGGTCAGCAACCACCTGTTGGTGCTGAACGTGGCGCTCCAGTCCGCGGTGGCCATCTCCGTGGTCGGTAGCTTGGACGACTGGGCGTCGAACCACGCCTTGATCGCCAGGGCCGCCACCACCGCCACCAGTATCACTATCATTATCGTTACGGCCTCGCTCAGACCCCTCCTAACCCTCCTCGCCACTACCTATCACCTCACCCACGCGGGGGACCCCTTTATAAGGCAACCCCCGGGGGTGTGGGTGCGCGGGTTGCTCAAGCCCCCTGACCCCGAGGTGGTGGCCGGGCTGTGGAGGGCCGTCTGGGGCTACGCGCTCTCCCCGTTT
>Ga0080004_1133107_pt1 | contig 11154 bp, 7 predicted proteins | sample WasSprMetagenome_FD_69207 | JGI IMG/M metagenome (GOLD analysis project Ga0080004, IMG submission 69207) | Sulfidic aquatic microbial communities from Washburn Spring, Yellowstone National Park, USA - WS (SPADES assembly) (version 2) | ecosystem: Environmental > Aquatic > Thermal springs > Hot...
TGGTCTTCAAAGACCCCTACTACCTTCACGGGAACTTCCTTATCACTCTCTGGGAATCCCTCAAAAGGCTCACCTGGTTCCTCAAAATAAGGCAATTTATTTCGCCTCCTTTTTAGTCTTGCTCAAAAGGTCCTTCCTCTATCATAACGAGTTCCTCAGGGGAGAGGCTGCTTCTCAGTCTTTCAACAACTGTATCAAAGAACTCTTCGTTAGATTTAGTTCGTTTCAGCCACTTGATTAATTCCTCTGTCGCCTCCGCTGTGTCCAATGAGGCATAGGCTCTCCGCAGAATCCAAACACTCTTCAATTCCTTTTCCGTGTAGAGGAGTTCCTCGTGGCGAGTTCCACTTCTTTTGATATCTATCGCTGGGAATATCCTTCTCTCCGCCAATCCCCTATCGAGCACGAGCTCCATATTGCCCGTTCCTTTGAATTCCTCAAAAATGACCTCGTCCATTCTGCTACCTGTTTCTATCAATGTCGTGGCGATTATAGTGAGGCTTCCTCCGTTCTCAATCTTCCTTGCTGCCCCAAAGAAATGCTTCGGCTTGTAAAGAGCAGCTGGGTCAAGCCCTCCGGAGAGGGTCCTGCCAGATGGGGTGCAGGTGAGGTTGGAGGCGCGGGATAGACGGGTGAGGCTGTCAAGCAGTATAACTACATCTCGCCCAGCCTCTACGAGGCGCTTCGCTTTCTCAAGGGTTAAATCAGCGACCCTCATATGATTCTCGGGCATCTCGTCAAAGGTTGAGGAAATCACCTCTCCCCTAACGGACCTCTTTATATCAGTTACCTCTTCAGGTCGCTCATCTATGAGAAGGACAATCAAGTAAACTTCTGGATGATTTGCCATAATGCTGTTCGCGATAGTCTTAAGGAGGGTGGTTTTGCCAGCTTTTGGAGGAGCAACTATCAATCCCCTCTGCCCCTTGCCGATGGGAGCTATGATATCTATAACCCGAGCGGATATATTATCTGGTGTAGTCTCAAGGCGCAACCTCTGATAGGGGTAGACGGGAACGAGTTCATCAAAATCAACCCGCCTTCTAAGCGAGGTTAGCTTTATCCCATTTATCGTTTCCACCCTTAAGAGTCCATAGTAGCGCTCGGTTTCCTTGGGGGCTCGCGCGAAACCGGTTATAACATCTCCCATCTTTAGCCCTAGCTTCTTTATTTGGGAAGCTGACACATAAACATCGTCATTTGAGGGACGAAATCCGTTGACCCTTATCAATCCATAACCCTCAGGAAGGATTTCCAACACACCCTCTATATACCTCAAGCCCGATTTCCAAGCGTAATGTTGAATTATATTTTTTATCAAATCCTCCCTGTTGAGGCTCTCTGCTTCGGCAATGCCTAAATCCTTGGCGATTCCGAGGAGAGCCTCATCGCTCATCGCTTCTAATTGAGTAAGGTCTAATTCCATATCTCATACCTCCTTATTTTCCAGCGTAGACATCGGGTTTCAAAACCCCTACGAAAGGTAGATTTCTATATTTTTGGTTGAAGTCCAAGCCATAACCTACAACGAATTTATCGGGAATCTCAAATCCTTTATAATGAATATCCACCTCCACTTGCCTTTTCGCTGGCTTATCTAAGAGAGCGCAAACCTTAACGCTCGCTGGCTTCCTAGCTCTTATTATTCTCAAAAGATAATCCAAAGTCAAGCCCGTGTCAACTATATCCTCTACTATTAATATATGCCTTCCTTCAATGCTTTCGTCCAAGTCCTTTATTATTTTAACCACCCCAGATGTTTCCGTATAAGCCCCGTAGCTGGAAATGGCTACGAAATCAACGCAAACGGGAATCCTTATATGTCTAATCAAATCGCTCAGAAAGACGAAAGCCCCCCTTAAAACTCCCACTACAACGAGTTCCCTATCCCTATAATCCTCGCTTATTTTTTCTCCCAATTCTTTAACCTTCTCCGCAATCTGTTGCTCCGTTAAAAGGATCTCCTGAATATCGCTTTCCAGTCTCGTCATCATATCGCATCACTCCCATTCTATTGTTGCTGGTGGTTTTGATGATATATCATAAACAACTCTGTTTACGCCTTGAACTTCCCGAGTTATGCGATTTGAGATGTTCTCCAAGACCTCGTAAGGCAATCTCACCCAATCAGCTGTCATTGCGTCCTCGCTGGAGACGACCCTCACGGCTACAGTGTAATCATAGGTTCTTCTATCCCCCATCACCCCCACTGTTCTAACGGGAAGAAGGACGGCGAAAGATTGCCATACGCTCCTATACAAGCCCGCTTTCTTGATTTCCTCCACGACGATGGCATCCGCTTCCCTTAATATCTCCGCCTTCTGAGGCGTAACCTCACCGATGATTCTGATGGCAAGCCCAGGTCCAGGAAAAGGATGACGCCAGACTATATCCGAGCTCAGCCCTAATTCCTCGCCCATCTGCCTAACCTCGTCTTTAAACAAGTAGCGCAATGGCTCAATCAGCTTCAGCTTCATCCTCAATGGCAATCCACCCACATTATGATGGGTCTTAATCCTCGCTGCCCTTTCCGTTCCGCTTTCAATCACATCGGGATATAGCGTGCCTTGGGCAAGATAGCGGACATCCTCAAGCTTGCTTGCCTCTTCCTCAAAGACCTTCACGAATTCCTCTCCGATTATCTTCCTTTTCTCCTCCGGGTCAGTAACGCCCTTCAATCTTGAAAAGAACCTTTCTTCGCCGTTGACATATATAAGGTTCATTTTGAAATTCTCTCTAAATGTCCGAAGGACATCCTCTACCTCGCCTTTCCGCAGGAGACCATGATTGACGAATATGCAGTAGAGGTTATCTCCCACGACCTTATGCACGAGAACCGCCGTTACAGCAGAATCTACACCGCCACTCAGGGCGCAGATGACCTTGCCTCCGTCTTTGACAACTTCTTTTATATATTCTATTGCGCTTTGGATATAAGAGGTGGTTGTCCATAAGGGTTCACATCCCGCTTGATTATAGAGGAAATTGCGAATCACTTCTATTCCCCAAGGCGTGTGAACGACTTCGGGATGAAATTGGACACCGAAGATTTTCTTCTCCGGGCAGGACATAGCGGCAACTGGGGTGGAACGGGTATAGGCGGTTACTTTGAATCCAGGAGGAGGCTTAACAACAACATCGGAATGGCTCATCCAAGCTATCAAATCGGGATTCAAGCCAGCGAATATGTCTGAATCGTCTATCACGAATAGCTCTGTCTTTCCATACTCCGCTTTCTCTCCCCTTCTCACTTCCCCATTGAGCATATAGCTAATCAATTGATGACCATAACAAATGCCCAGTATGGGTATGCCCAGATTGAAAATCTCAGGGTCGCATTTCAAACTTCCTTCCTCAAAGACGCTGTTGGGACCACCCGAGAGAATGATTGCCTTGGGGTTGATTTTCTTTATCTCCTCAGCGGTTATGGAGGGAGGAACGATTTCGGAATAAACACGACACTCCCTCACCCTTCGCGCGATGAGCTGGCTATACTGGGCTCCGAAATCTAAAACTAACACTATTTGCTTTTGTGGCAAAATGGAGTTATCTCTCTCGGCGATTTTTAATCTCCTTCCTTCCGTTTTTTTTAATCGATTGATTATAGCTTTCGCCGACAAATGAACAGGAGGGGATTTTATTTAATAACTATTATATCATAAACGCATAATTTGTCTATACTTTGTATAATCTCCTAACATTTTAAACTCCTTTTAATTCTCTATCTTCTTCATTGTCATTGCGAGGAGCGAAGCAATCTCAAATGAGATTGCCACGGGCTCCCTACGGTAGCCCTCGCAATGACAAAACCCCTCCTTTTTAGCGAGTCCGTTATCTCTCCGAGATTATTCAAACTTTTCATCTGAATTGTCGCTACAAGGGGCAAATGACGCCACCTTCTTATAATTACAAGCGATGGGAAGCAATCTTTTTTCCTTTACTCTCCAAAAAGAGATTGCCACGCCTTCTGCGGAGAGGAAGGCTCGCATCTATGGGTATAGGTTTTTATATGCTATTTTTCTTCCTCCACTTATATAAATCCATTCCCCTAACGCTAACTTATAAAATTCGTCTGATTAATTCGGTTTGATATCTTGGATATTATACGCTGCCTCTTTTTCTTTCCCTCCATTAGAAAAGAATTAGATTTTATGCACATTCGCAATTTCTGCTTTTTATTCCTTCTCCATTTCAAAAACCTTACCCATACCAGCAATGACAAATTGGATGTGAAAGGCGAGAGCGCCACGCCCGCTTTTGCGGGCTCGCTATAAAAAATCTTCCTTTATAGCAATTCCAATATCTTTTTGAAATCATTCAGGAGATTTCTTATATTGACCCAGACATATCTTCTCTAATATCTCCCTTGCCTTCATCAGCGCCCTACCCCTATGGCTTACCTTGTTCTTCTCTTCCAAACTCAGCTCCGCCATTGTTTTCCCGAGCTCGGGAATGAAGAAGATAGGGTCGTATCCGAAGCCCCCCTTCCCTCTTGGCTCATAAGCGATGAAACCCTCTACTATGCCCTCAGCCTTCTCCAAAATCCCTTCCGGCGTGGCGATGGCGATAACACAGCGAAATAAAGCCTTCCTCTCCTCCCAACTTTTCCCCTCCAGCAATGACAAGATAAGCTTTATCCTTTCCTCATCGTTCTCCCCTACCCTCCTCGATTTTAATCCCGGAAAACCACCCAAGCACTCTATCTCCAGACCGGAATCATCCGCCAAGGAGATTTCTCCCCAGCGCCATACAGCCTCAATCGCCTTGCGAGAGGCATTCTCCCAATAGCTTTCTTCCCCTTCCTCCGTTTCAAGCGGAGCGGGTAAGGGAACAATCTCAAGGGGGAGTCCGGTTAGGGCTTGCTTCATTTCCCTGAATTTTCCCTTGTTATTCGTTGCTATTATCAGTTTTCTCATAACAGCTTTTCAATCTCTTCCCTCAAAAGGGACAAGTTCTCCTCAGAGTGGGATTCTATATAGCATCTCATTATCGGCTCGGTTCCCGAGGGGCGCAGAAGAAGCCAAGAGCCATCCTCAAAATTAAGCTTAATGCCATCCATTTCGTTTATTTCCCTTATCTTCATCCCCGCAAAGGAAGAACCCACCCTCTTCAAGGCTCTTAGCATTTCCATTTTTCCTTTTTCCTCAACCGGTATGTCAACCCTTTGGAAGAAAAAGCGTCCAATTCTCTCATAAATCTCCTCTAAAATCTCCTTCAAAGTTTTTCCCCATTTAGCGCATATCTCGCAAATCAATAAGCAGGCTAAAACGCCATCCTTTTCCGGTATATGCCCCTTTATCGTCATACCTCCAGATTCCTCCCCTCCTAAAAGTCCCTCCTCATCCTTCATCGCCTTACCCACGAATTTAAAGCCAACGGGCACTTCTTTGAGGGGAAGATTGTAGAGCTTTGCCAAAGAATCAAGCATACTCGTCGTGGCGACGCTTCTAACAATCACTCCCCTTAATTTTTTCTCTTCCACAAGGTATTTAAGGGCAATAGCAAACACCTCGTTCGGAGTGATGAAATCGCCTCCCCTATCAACGATTCCGAATCTATCGGCGTCTCCGTCGGTTGAGAGCCCGATATCTCCTTCCTTTCGCATTTTCTCTCTCAGCTCTAACAGGTTTCCCTCTGATGGGTCGGGAAGCATCTCCCCGAAAAGGGGATTCCTTACATTGTGAAGAACCTCCACTTTCCAACCAACATCCCTCAATATCTCGTCAAGGAATCCCCTTCCGCTTGCATAAAGGGGGTCGTATATTGCATAATGAGGATTTTCTCTGAGGAGGGAGAAATCTATCACATTTTCCAGATGTTTTCTATAGGAGGGGAAAGGGTCAAAGCGCTGAATTTTCCCTTTAATTGCCTCTTTTTTCTCTTTCCTCCTTCTCCTGACGAATTTTATCAGTTCCTCAATTCTATCAGTGACATCGGGAAGGGCAGGGTGAATATACTCAGGGATGAATTTTATCCCTGAATATATGGGTGGATTATGGCTTGCTGTTATCATCACCGCTCCCCCAGCGTTCAGCTCCTTTATGGAGAAAGCGATGAAAGGTGTGGGGACATCCCTTTCCGGAAGGTAAACATCTATGCCGTTTGAGGAAAGGACATCGGCAACCGCGATAGCGAATTCCGGGGAGAGGAAACGAGCATCGTAGCCGACAACCGCTCCCCTATCTGCTGTTCCCTTCTCCTTCATAAAGAGGGAGATTGCCTCAGCAACAATCCTCACATTTGCAAATGTGAATTCATCCGCTATTACTGCTCGCCAGCCGTCGGTTCCAAACTTGAACTTCATTTCTACCTCCTTTTCAAATTAATTTTAGGAGCAATTGCTGAAGATGTTCAATTAAATTTCTTCCGCTGAGACCTTTCATATCTATGACTATCTTTCCATCCGCCCACCTTCCACCGCCAAGCTTTCTCAGCTTTGAGCGGTCGAACTCCTTGAATGTCTGGATATATAGCCTTCCACCTCTATATTTTAGGGAAAGGAGATTCGCCTTCTTCGCGAGAAAGCGAAGGGCGAGGATGCGGAAAAGATTCTTGGTTTGCTCGGGCAATTCGCCAAACCTGTCCTTCATTTCCTCCTCCAAGTTTCTCAATTCTTCTTCAGATTTACAGCTTGCCAATCTTTTGTAAAAATCAAGCCTTATGGAGGCGCTCAATATATATTCCTCAGGGATATAGGCGGAGATGGGTATATCCACCGGAGGAAGGAAGAATTCCTTCTCCTCCACCTTCTTTCCTCTCAATTCCGCTATCGCTTCCTGAAGAAGGGAAAGATACATATCAAACCCTACAGCTTGAATATGCCCATGCTGTTGAGGTCCGAGGATATTGCCCGCCCCTCTTATCTCTAAATCCCTTATAGCGAGACGCAACCCCGAGCCCAATTGGGAGAATTCCTCTATCGCCTGTAATCTTTCCTTAGCTTCTTTTGTTTTCAACTGCTTTGGGTCGTAGAGAAGATAGGCATAGGCTTGTCTATATGAGCGTCCCACCCTACCCCTCAGCTGATAGAGCTGACCCAAGCCGAAAGAGGTTGCCTCGTTAATGATGATTGTGTTTGCGTTGGGCACATCCAAACCGTTTTCTATTATAGTCGTAGAGACAAGGACATCTATTTTTCCCTCGTAGAACTCGAGCATTGTCTTTTCCAATTCCCTCTCTGGCATAGCGCCATGTGCCACCTTTACCCTCGCATTTGGGCATAACCCCTTTATCTTCCTCGCTTCCTCATATATATCCTCAATCCTGTTGTGAACATAGAAGCACTGCCCTCCCCTTGCTAATTCCCTGCTTATCGCCTCCGCGATTAACTTATCGTCTTTTTTCGCCACAATCGTCTTTATTGGCAATCTCCCTTCGGGAGGTTCAGTAATTACGCTTATGTCCCTGATATTGCTCAGAGCCATATTGAGGGTTCTGGGAATTGGTGTAGCGGTGAGGGTTAGGACATCAATCTTCGTCTTTATCTTCTTAAGCGCTTCTTTTTGAAGCACTCCGAACCTTTGTTCCTCATCTATTATAAGCAAGCCGAGATTTTTGAATTTCACATCTTTGGACAAGAGCCTGTGGGTTCCTATTATTATATCAACGCTTCCCTTTTCCAGGTCCTCAAGGATTGCCTTTTGTGTTGCTTTTGAGACGAATCTGCTCAATACCTCCACCCTGATGGGAAATGGTTGGAGGCGCTCCTTGAAGACTGCATAGTGTTGCTGGGCAAGGACGGTTGTGGGCACGAGAACAGCCACCTGATAATTATCCATAACAGCCTTGAAAGCTGCCCTTATTGCCACCTCCGTCTTCCCAAACCCCACATCTCCGCAAATCAATCTATCCATAGGCTTTGGCGATTCCATATCTCTCTTAACTTCCTCTATCGCCCTCTTCTGGTCCTCCGTTTCCTCATAGGGAAAGTATGCTTCAAGCTCGGCTTGCCAAGGCGTATCAGGAGAAAAGGAAATCCCCCTTTCTATCTCTCTTTTAGCATAAAGCTCCAAAAGCTCCTTAGCTAATCTCTTTGCTGATTCCTTTGCCTTCCTCTTTATCCTCTCCCATTCCCCTCCGCCAAGCCGACTGAGGGGAGGATTCGCTTCCCCTATATAACGCTGAAGCTGCCGAACATCCTCCACAGGAATATAAAGCTTCGCCCCCTCAGCATATTCCAAGCAGATATAATCCTTCTTCACTCCCTGAACCTCCAAGGGGAAGATTCCCCTGAAGGCTCCAATCCCATGGCGAGGATGGACTATGAGGTCTCCAATGCGCATATCGGTTATATCCGATATCCTCGCAACCTCTCGGGAGGGGAATATCGGTCTCGGTCGCCATGGCTTTTTTATCCCTGTGAGCTCCTCATCCGTGATAAAGGACAATTTGCCTTCCGGTATGAGGAATCCACCTCTAAGGGTGAGGGAGAGGAGATTTACTCCACCTGCCTGAAGGGAATCCTCATAGCTCCTCAATTCATTTAATTTAATTCCTTCCTCCCTCAAAAGGCTTGCTATACCATATCCCTTTCTCGTGCAGATTATTTGCGTCCAACCGAGCGCTTCCCTCGTTTTTATATCCTCTATCAGGAGCTTTAACTGCCCTCTATAGTAAGGAGGGGGTAATACCTCAAGATTAATGAAGGGAGAGCGAGGAAAAATGTAAAGGATATTGGCATCGTCTGGTGAATTGAGGTCATCGGGAGCAATTCCCAAAACTATTTTGGGGTAATCAGCGATTATATCCTCAATTTTTCTCCCTTTACCAGAATCAATGAGGGAGAAAATATCCTCCTCTTTCGTTCTTTCATAGGAGCGCTGGGTTGATATATCAAAACGGCGTATCTCCTCAATCGTGTCGCCGAGAAAAACGAGACGAATTGGGTGAGGGATATGAGGCGGGAAAATGTCGATAATCCCTCCCCTAACGGCAAATTCTCCTGGACCCTCCACGATATCCACTCTCTCATAGCCGAGCTCTATCAGCCTTTTCAACAGCTCTTCAAAAGGGAAATCCTTTCCCTCTTCAACCCTGATATACTCTCTCTCCCCTACCCTCTGACCGAGGGTTTGAAATGGGATAACGACCTTCCCTCTTCCTCTTTTTAATTCCTCAAGGGAGTTGATTTGCCAGTGGAGGAGCTCCTCTTCAAGGAACTCATCGTGATGAGGAGGAAGAAATTGAACATCTAAGCCGATATCGTAAAGTTCCTCATAGAGTTTCCTTCCCGATATGAAATCGGGAGTGATGATTATCGCTTTCTCCATTTCTCTCAGCAACCCGGCTACGAGGAGGGTATAAAGTGAGCCTACATTCTCTATACCGACCCATCCCTTCCCTTTGCCTTTGAGAAAGGAGGAAAATGTCTCGGAAAGGGAAGGGAGGGAAAGAAGGCTCCCCCAAATGCTTTCTGGGTTCAGCTTTATCACCATTCTCCTTCTTTAATTTTAACCCTATTTTCTTTCCTTTTCAAACCAGCCGAGGAATTTTTGTAATAAGCCGACCTTTTCCTCTTTCTTTTCCGGAAGCTTGCCCTTAACCCTAATCAATATCTCTCCCTCTTTTACCCAGCCCTGCTCACGCATTGCCTTTTCCCATCCTTTGCCGCTTTTTAAATCCTTTATCTGTTCTTTCATCTCCTCGTTTTCTCCGCTCAGTTTCTTAATGTTCTTTTCTAATTTTTTTACCTCTTTTGACTCCGTTATGTAACAATAAGAGAGTTTAATAAGAGATGGAATAATCCTTATGAGGAGGTATAGCCAAGCCACGCCTATCAGGATTATATATGGTATTGTGCTTCTCTTTTTTTTCCTCTTCACACTACCTGTGTCTCCCCTTCCAGGATAATGCCTTTATCAATATCTACCGTCAACACCATTCCCTCCTTCAAGACTTCTTCTCCAACATCTATCCCAGTAAGCAGGGGCACATCTATCTCCGCTTTGGTCAAGAGAAGATAGGGTTGGATTCCCTCTTCCCTCGTGAGGATTGCCTTCGCTTCCTTCAAATAAGGAAGAAGCTTCTCCTCAACTCTCTCCACAGCAACGATATATCCCTTAACCGTCTGTCCTTCTTTCTTCAGCCACTTGAGAACTCCGGTGATTGTCCCTTTCCCGAATCCCTTTCCCCTAGCGAGAGTCCTCGCAATCATATGAACTTTGAGGAGATTCGTCGTTCCCGGCACCTTTATGGGAACGCCTCCCGTAAGAACGACCACATCTCCATCTTTCACAAGGCCGCTTTCCTTTGCGGCTTCAATGCTCTTGGAAAGCATCTCATCAGTGCTCTCGTAGTAGGGTCTGAGGCAGGGATAAACTCCCCAAACAAGGGGAAGCCTGCGGAATGTTTTCTCCTCAGGAGTGACGGCGATGATGGGAATTGAGGGTCTATAGCGGGAGACCATCCTCGCAGTGTAGCCTGAAGAGGTGACGGTGATGATTGCTTTCGCGGAGAGATGTTCCGCTATTTGGCAGGCGCTAATCGCTATTGCATCGGTTGTGCTTTCCACTTTTTCGCTGAGGCGCTGGGCGAAGAAATTCCTCTGCTCAATGAATCTTTCCGTCCTCTCCGCTACGCGATGCATAATCTTAACCGCCTCAACGGGATATTTGCCAATTGTCGTTTCCTCGGAGAGCATAACCGCATCGGCACCGTCAAGGATTGCGTTCGCTACATCGGTCACCTCCGCCCTCGTAGGACGAGGATTATGAACCATTGATTCCAGCATCTGCGTCGCCACTATGCAGGGCTTCCCGAGTTTGTTAGCCAAGCGGATGATGTTTTTCTGTTGAGCGGGAACCTCCTCAAGTGGTATCTCTAAACCCAAATCACCGCGCGCCACCATAATCCCATCCGCTTCCCTGCATATCTCCTCAATATTTTGCACCGCTTCCTGCTTCTCTATCTTGGCTATTATGGGAATATAATTGCCTCTTCTAAGCATTAATTGCCTCAAACGCTTTATGTCCTTTGCAGATTTAACGAACGACAGCGCTACCCAATCCACTTCCATATCCATCCCGAAATTTAGGTGTTTTATGTCTTCCTCAGTTATGGAAGATATGGGAAGGCTTACCCCGGGAAGATTTATCCCCTGATGGGAGAGAAGCGTTCCACCTGCTATAACCCTGCATTCAATTCTCTCTTTTCCCG
>Ga0080004_1133069_pt1 | contig 11150 bp, 12 predicted proteins | sample WasSprMetagenome_FD_69207 | JGI IMG/M metagenome (GOLD analysis project Ga0080004, IMG submission 69207) | Sulfidic aquatic microbial communities from Washburn Spring, Yellowstone National Park, USA - WS (SPADES assembly) (version 2) | ecosystem: Environmental > Aquatic > Thermal springs > Hot...
CCAAGTTTTGGGAGGACATGTACAGGTTGTCGGGGCTAACGTAAGCGAAGTCTTTAATCAACATAAAAAAGGTGAACTGAGAGTACTCGGAGTCATGGCTGAAAAAAGGTCGGAATTTTTACCTGATGTTCCCACTTTTAAGGAGCAGGGATTAAATGTGGTAATGTCTGTATCCCGGGGTATTGCAGCACCGGCAGGAACTCCTAAAGAGATCCTGGATATATTAACATCAGCCTTGGATAAGGCTATTAAAAATCCTGAACATGTAGCCAAAGCTAAAGAACTGGGCTTAACTTTAGACCCCATTAAAGGAGAGGAGTATAAAAAGTTCCTGAAAGGAGAAGAGCAAAGAATTAAGGAACTTATGGGTTGGTAAGCACCACTATAAAATTTACTATACTTAAACTTAATACTTAATTTTCCGGGGGCTTTTAATAGCCCCCGGAAACCAAAGAAAAGGTGATAACCACTATGGGTACGGACCGTATTATTGCTCTAATACTTATCGCCCTTGGCCTGGGTCTTTACTGGATAAGCCTTGAATTCCCAAAAGGAGCCAATATTTTTCCTCAATTCTCCTTAGGAACCATTATATTCTTAGCCATAATAATGTTTATTATGGGCTTAAAGAAGCAAGAAACTTCTAAACCTCAGAGCAGAAAACCAGGATGGGGGCGCCCTTATATTATCTTTGCTCTGACCACGTTATATATAGTAAGTATTACAATTTTAGGATTTTTTGTAGCTACCTCTGCTTTTATAGTGGGTACAATGTTTTATCTAGGCCTTCGTAAACTGTCTAGTTACGTTATTGCGTTAACGATTATTATACTGTTTTACTATGTACTTTTTGTAAGATTGCTTCATGTTCCCCTTCCTCAAGGACTGATATTTTAAACTCCCCAAGGAGGGAACCAACCTTGTTCTCCTTGTTCCTAACTGTCTTGTTAAAAATGTTGACTTTAAAAAATATATCCTTCATGATCCTTGGTATAATAGCTGGTATATTAAAAGCAGCCCTTCCTGGAATTCAGGTTAATACAGGCTTAGCCCTTTTTCTCCCTCTCACTTACGCTCTGGAACCTGATACTGGCCTCATTATGCTGGTTTCTTTCTTTGCTGCCGGTATTTACGCGGGGAGCATACCAGCCATCCTCTTTCATACCCCGGGCACCACCGCTTCAGCCGCCACTGCTATAGAAGGATTTGAACTAACTAAGCAAGGGAAAGCAGTTACAGCTTTACGTATAGCTACTTGGAGTTCAGCTATCGGTGGGCTGTTTGGGGCCTTCATGCTCTTGTTTATTTCACCTCCGTTATCCCTTATAGCCTTAAAATTTGGGCCCCCAGAATACTTTCTTATAGCTGTATTCGGTTTAGTAACTATAGCTACTGTAGCTTCAGGACCCCTTTTGGTTAAGGGCCTTATTGCTGGAGCTCTAGGGTTACTTCTGGCTACAATAGGCATGGACCTGGATTCGGGATATCCCCGCTTTACCTTCGGTTTCTTCCCCCTACAATCAGGGATCCCCTTTGTACCTGCTGTTATCGGGCTTTTTGTTCTTTCACAAGTCCTGTTAATGATAGAAGAAGGGTCTACTTGTATAATCTCCCAAGCCGCCATTGAAGAAAAGTGGAGGTTTTTCCCCACCCTAGCCGAGTTAAGCCAGGTTAAAAACGCTATTCTCCGTGCCCTACCTATCGGGCTAGTTATAGGTATTTTACCAGGTGCAGGTGCTGATGTAGCTGCTTGGGTAAGCTATAACGAAGCCAAGCGTATTTCCAAAAACCCGGAAAAATTCGGTCGCGGAGCTTTGGATGGTATTGCAGCAGCTGAGGTGGCTAAAAACACCGAATGCGGAGGAGCAATGATACCTTTATTAACCTTAGGTATCCCTGGAAGCACCTCTGCTGCTATTTTGTTAGGGGCTTTAATTATGCACGGTTTAGTGCCTGGACGAGAATTATTTACTAAATATGGGGAGATAACCTATACGGTTATTCTAGGTTTCATTCTTGCTAACTTCTTAATGGCAATAATAGGTATGGCCATATCCCGGTATATAGTTCGGCTGACAAGACTAGACGTCAGAATACTGGCTCCCATTATCATTACTATTGCTGTAGTAGGTTCTTATGCTCTAGGAAATAGCATGTATGATGTATGGGTTATGCTCATCTTTGGACTTCTAGGTTATTTTATGAGAAAACATGGGTTCCACCCCGCAGCCATGGCTTTAGGCCTCATCCTAGGACCTATGGCTGAAAAAGGTTTCCGCCAATCCTTGATCTTATCCCAGGGCTCCCTAGCAGCCTATTACTTTACACGACCAATCAGTGTAATCTTGATAATTTTAATCGTCGCCACCTTGGTCGCTCCTTTTTTAATGAGCCGAAGGACTTCCAAGGTAAACCCGTCAGCGGAAGATTCTTAGAGTAAAGAGCCTTAAAGTTAAAAGCCTTATAACTTTCTTAAAAGAAAAGGCTAAGAAGAAAGGGTTATAGGATAAAAATGGAACAAACGATTACAGAAAAAATCTTGGCCCGCGCTGCTGGGCAAGAAAAAGTGAGTCCAGGTCAAATAATTGAAGCACAGGTAGATCTGGTGATGATCCATGACCACCAAGGTCCTCTAACCTTGCTTGAATTTGCTAAGCTGCCAGTAAAAAAAGTATGGGATCCAGAGAAAATCGTTATAGTGTTGGACCATCGCACTCCCTCCCAGACCCCCCAAGCAGCTAAAAATCATCGAGCCCTCCGTGATTTTGCTAGCGTTCAGGGAATAAAATACTTCTACGACATAGGTGAAGGTATATGTCACGATTTACTAGTAGAAAACGGCCACATTGTCCCGGGGATGGTTTTGGTAGCTACAGATTCCCATACTATAACCGCTGGGGCTTTAGGTGCCTTTGCTACCGGAGTGGGCTCCAGTGAAATGGCCAGCATATTCGCACGGGGTAAGATATGGTTTAGGGTTCCTGAAACTGTAGAAATACAATTAGAAGGAGAACTCCCGCTAGGGGTTTACGGGAAAGATGTGGCTCTATATTTACTAGGAAAAGTAAAAGCTGGTGGCCTAGACTATAAAGCTTTGGAATTTCGAGGAAAGGGCGTAAAGAATTTAAGCTTAGATAGTCGGTTAACCTTATGTAATATGGCTCTAGAAATGGGGGCCAAAAATGCCATCTTTGAACCAGATGAAATAACCCTAGACTACCTAAGAAACAGGACGGCTAAAAAATTTTCCGTAATAAAGAGCGATCCCGGTGCCTGTTATACTTGTACTATAAAAATACACTTAAATACCCTTGAACCCCTGATAGCCGAACCCCATTCCCCTGACAATGTGCGCCCAGCTCAGGAAATAGAAAAGGAAAATATAAAGGTGGATCAGGCTGTTATCGGTACCTGTACAGGAGGTCGATACGAAGACTTAAAGATAGCCGCCTATATTCTTAAAGGTAAAAAGATTGCTCCTGGGGTACGGCTTTTAGTAGTCCCAGCTACCCGCTCCCTCTGGCTTAAAGCTTCCAAGGAAGGTTTACTTGATATCTTTATAGAAGCCGGGGCTATCGTTTCCTACCCTTGTTGCGGTCCTTGTGGCGCTTACGGCATGGGGGCCTTGGCTCCAGGCGAAACATGTATCACGACTGGTAGCCGTAACTTTATCGCCCGGCTGGGGAGCCCTGAAGGAAAAATCTACCTGGCTAATACGGCCACCGTGGCTGCTTCTGCTCTGGTAGGAAAGATCGTAGATCCCCGAAGTTATCTTTGATAAAGAGGGCTTAAAGAGGGTTTTAAGTAAAAAATTGAGATGGGAGGATAAATATAAAAGAATGGCTCCAATCTTCAGAGGTAAGGCATGGAAATTTGGCGATAACGTGGACACTGGACAGATCCTTCCAGGCCAGTACCTCACCCTGACCGACCCTCACGAACTGGCCCAACATGCTATGGAATCTATAAGGCCAGGCTTTGCCAACCTAGTCCAGCCGGGTGATCTCATTGTAGCTGGCCACAATTTTGGCACCGGCTCTAGCCGTGAACATGCAGCTAAAGCCTTAAAATATGCAGGTATAGCTGCTGTACTAGCCGAATCCATAGCTCGTATTTTCTTCCGTAACGCCTTTAACATCGGTATGGCGGCCATACCAGTTAAAGGAATTAGCTCAATGGTAACTGAAGGGGATCAGCTCGAGATCGATCTCCACCAAGGAATAGTTATAAATCTCACCACAGGTAGATATATCTCCTTTGCTCCCCTACCTTCTGTTATGCTGGCCATCCTTGCCGAAGGTGGTATCATACCTTATACAACAAAACTCCTCACCCAGGAAAGGGGGATAAACGTCTGAAGCTTCTAAGCACCGATGTAGCCGTAATTGGTGGGGGCCTTGCAGGCTTAATGGCCGCTCGCTTTGCCGCCTTAGAAAAAGCTAAAGTGGTTGTACTTGACAAAGCTAGAGCAGCTACCAGTGGACCTTCTGCATTCGCGGCCGGGGATATTTTGTGCTGGCTACCAGGAGAAGAACCTTTAGAAGAATGGATAGAAGCCTATTTCCAGGTTGGAGCTGGCTTAAACTCCCGGGAATGGTTGGCCTCTTTATTAGATACCAATTACCGCTTGATTCTGGAGCTTAACCGCGAGGGCTTTCCTTTTGAAAAGGAAAATGGAAAATTCCTTCGGCGTTCGGGACGAGGCCCTTTAGTAAAATGTGTTTTGGCTCCAATGTTTAAATTTCAAGAATTTAGCCGGGAGTTATGTCTAAAATTAGGGGTCACTTTCCTCGATCGAGTAGCAGTAACCAAAATTATATTTTCTGGTGGTCAACCTAATGGACTAATAGGCTTCCATGTGCGTACAGGTGATTTTATAGCTATACAAGCTAAAGCTATTATCCTGGCTACCGGTGGTTGTAGCTTTCGAGGACCCTTCTTTGGTCAAAATGTAGTAGCTGGCGAAGGGCTACGTTTGGGCCTAGAAGCCGGTGCTAAACTGGCTTACATGGAATACGGAAATCATTATAATGTTTCCCTGGCCGCCTTCAATACCTATGGACAATCAAAATTTATGGCCCATGGCGGTAAATACTTAAACAGCTTAGGGCAAGAGCTTCTTTTAAAAGGTGCTAGTGGAAACACTATTGTTAAAGCTTTGGTAGAAGAAGTTAAAGCTGGCCGTGGACCGATCTATATGGATCTTACAGGTTTCAGAGAGCGAGAACTGATAGAAAAATTGATGCCTAACCTAGCTCGCCTAATAGCCAGAAGCGGTATTGATTTTTATGGCATAAAGCATGAAGTATGGCCGGCCTTTACTGGCACGTCCAATGCGGCAGCAGCCGGTATCTTTATCGACCGAAAAGGCATGAGTACTGTACCGGGCCTCTTTGCAGCCGGTGATACAGCAGCTAAAGGATTAATAGTAGGAGGATGCATCGGCCTTTCTGGCATCAGCCTAGCTTGGGCTCTTTATACTGGATTTTTGGCCGGAAAAAACGCTGCCCGATATGCTAAAGAAACTCCTCCTCTAAGAATTAGCGAAGAGCCTTCTTTTGAAGAAGAGCAGAATACCATTTTCACCCCTCTAAGGCATAAGGAAAAACAGTTTATAGCGCGTGACCTTTTAATCAAAACGAGTCAACTCATGAGCCGAGTGGATATAAGTTTAATTCGAAGTGAGGAAAGGATCCTTACGGCCCTCAAACAGATCAAGGAATCACAACAAAAACTAATAGAAAGTGCTGCTCGGGATCCCCACGAATTAATGATCTGGTATGAAACTTTAAGTACATTAACTGTAGCTGAGGCCATCCTCCTCAGCGCTTTACATCGAAAGGAAACTCGAGGAGATTTTTATCGCGAAGATTATCCTGAAGCAAATCCTGAGTTAGAAAGTGTATTGGGGGTAGAGAAAAGCGGAGATAGCTTAGTAGTGACTAAACTGGGAAAGCCAGAGGAGGGGTATCGGTGACTATAACTAATATAACTCTACAACACTGTACAGGCTGCTTACGCTGTATAGAAATTTGTCCCCTGGATGTTCTAAGGGAGGGTCCTAATGGACTACCGGAAATAAAATACCAGGAAGACTGCCAGTGTTGCTATCTCTGTGAATTAGAGTGCCCTAGTGATGCCATTTATGTCCTACCAGACCGGGCTTATGACCCAGGTAATGTATACGGTAAATGGGGTATAAAGAAAGGGTGAACTTTGTTGGATTCCTCAACTAAAACTTGGCTTGTAGATCTTTCCCACCCCATAGCAGAAGGATATGGTAATCTACCTGGCCATCCGCCGACTAAACTGGTTCCTATTCATACTCATACCCAACATGGACGGTCAAATGCTTATTTGTCTATGAGTATTCATGTAGGTACCCATATTGATGCGCCTTATCATTTCTTCCCCCAAGGCTTTACCATAGATCAGGAGCCCTTAGATAAATTCTGTGGATTGGGTATCCTGCTTGACTTACAAAAGCGCTGCCAACCCAACTACGGGTTTACCCGTGAAGACCTTATAGAAGCTTTAGCTTCTATTGGTTCCCCCAATATATCTAGTTTAAGGGTGCTACTACACAGTGGATGGGGGAAAAAATATGGTTCTCTAGAATACTACCAAAACAATCCTTATCTTTCTATAGAAGCAGCCACATGGTTAGTAGAGCAGAAAGTAGCCTTGGTGGGATTAGATTTTCCACCCGATGCTAAAGGCGGGGCAGCCCCAGCACCTGTACACCAAGTCCTTCTACGTGAGAACATCTGTATCTTAGAAAACGTGGCCCATATGGAGCAAATACCAGAAACTTTATTTGAATTAATTTGTTTACCTATTAAGCTAGCTCAAGCCGGTGGGGCACCGGCAAGGGTCTTGGCTAGGGCACTAAAGAATGAAGGATAAAAAACGTATTTGTAGGAGGAAGACTTAAATCCAATGGGTAACCTTCGAGTGGCCGCCTTACAAATGGGCCCCGCTACTGGAAGCCGTAAAGAGATCTTCAAGCGTATGCTAAATTTACTTGAAGAAGCCGCTAAAAAAGAAGCTCAAATTGTTTGCTTTCCGGAATTGGCCTTAACCCCCTATTTCCCGGCCAAGCCTTTACATCTTCAGGATAAGGAAAAATATTTCGAGGAATTACCTAACGCGCGAATACAACCCTTACTTGACTTAGCATGTGCTTATCGTTTAGGAATAATTTTACCATATGCTGAAAAAGCCGGGGAAAAGTTTTTTAACTCAGCCCTTGTCATTAACCAAGAAGGGAATATTATAGGTAAATATAGAAAAGTCCATATCCCTTTGAGCCACCCAGATAGCCAGGGAAGGATCCGAAACTACGAAGACCAGTACTTTTCGAGTGGTAACCTAGGTTTTCCTATTTTTCATCTCCTGGGGGTTAAAATAGGTATCCAAATATGTTATGACCGTCACTTCCCTGAAGGCTTCAGAGTGTTAGCTTTAAAAGGAGCAGAAATAGTCTTTTTACCCACTAACTCTCCCACTTATGGCCAAATAGAGCGTAAACGTCTATGGGAGGCTCTATTAACTGTACGAGCTTATGAAAATGGTTTCTTCTTAGTAGCCTCTGCTAAAGCTGGAGTGGAAGATGGTATAGAGTATATTGGAGGGAGCTGTATAGTTTCTCCTAAAGGTACTTTTCTAGCCCGAGCTACGACGCAAGATGATGAAGTAGTAATGGCTGAGATAAATACAAATTTGGTCTGGGAAGCAAGAAAAGATCTCCCCTTCCTTGCAGTGCGGCGCCAAGAACATTATTTACCTTTATGCTCATCATAACTTTACGTCCTTATTTTCCCACTTCGCTTAATCTTATGGAATGCAGCTTAAACAGAAGATGGATCCTACAGTTCCCTAATACCCCAACTCTTCCCCTACAAGGATTACATGAAAATCCGGGCTACCTTTAGGGCACATTTCTATTATAGTGGTTACCCTGCAGGATTTATCCTCTAAATCGCACTCGATGCAATAGCCAGCCTTGGCACAGGCCTTCCCCCAGTTACGCCGGTGAGAGTTTAGAGGGGTAGCCACATTTTTTATACGCTCTAGCCCAGCCTGGATATCCTTCACAATCTTATTAATACCTGCTACCATAATAATGCGCCGGGGTCCAAAGATCATAGCTGCCACCCGATTACCAGTAAAATCAGTATTTAGAAGCCTCCCATCTATGGTAATGGCGTTGCATCCGGTTAAGAAAACATCGCAGGTAAGCTGGCGCCGCCGTATTTCCCAGTCTTCTTCTGGGGTGATACCGGAAACCCAGTGATCATGGACTTCATGTCCCCTCGCCCTTAATTCCTCAACCAACCCCATCTCCCGAATGGTTACCGACCCTCCTACGCCTATACTAGCCCCGGCTGGAATAAGCTCTAATACGTTATTTTTGGCTTCTTGTGCGGTATTAAAATAATAGGCCTTAAACCCCCTCCTTTCTAGCGCTTTTTTTACCGTTTCCCCTAGTTGTTGTCTATACCAGGCCCTAGTTTTATTAAAATCCCCCACTTTGCCTTCCCCCTCTCTAAAAATATCTAAAAATACTCGAAAAACACTTAAGAATAGTTCGGCACCGCTTTACCCTTGTGTTCATAAAATATGCTAAAATAATTTCAATAACAGCTATAGGCAGCTCCAATCTCGAAACGGCCGTTCCAACATACTTTTATATTTCTTCGTTATCCTTATATTTCGTTATCCGCTAACTATTTCCTGCTCTAAAGGCAAGGAGTGGCAGGAAGTATGTATAATCTTTATACTTGGATCGCTGCTCCCTTGGCCGTCTTTACAGCTGGAGCTTTACAAGGTATAACCGGTTTTGGCTTTGCTTTAATAGCTGTACCTCTTTTATTATTGGTTTTCGATGCCCGCATGGCTATAGCCCTAAATCTTCTAATCTCTTTCTGTACTCAGTTGGCTTTAAGTTTTAGAGTCCGGCAAGGGATTATAAAGCCGCTTCTCATTAACCTTTTCCAGGGGAGCCTCTTGGGGCTGCCCCTAGGGTTGTATATATTTTTGCATTTTGATGTAAGGACACTTAAAATTATCATTAGCATCTTAACGATAGGCTTTGCCTTGCTTTTATTACAAAAAAATATTACATTAGCCTGCCCGGCCAGCCAGTGGGTGGAACGTCTTGTAGGTAGTCTTTCGGGTTTCTTAACTACTAGTGTAGGAATCCCAGGGCCACCAGTAATATTGTTTTTGAATACTCAAGGATTATCTAAAGACAAATTTCGCGCCACTTCCTCTGCCTACTTCACCCTCCTCTACCCTGTCAGCCTTGCCCTTTTAGCTAGCTTTGGAGGTCTTAATATAAATGCTGCCTTTACTGCCTTTATTCTCCTGCCCTTTGCCTTTCTAGGAAGCCACCTGGGAATTTTTCTTTTCCCTCGCATCCCTCAAAAATATTTCCGTCAAGGTGTCCCTTTGTTGGTTATAGCTACAGGGCTTTATTCCTTATTTAGCACTTTACTTTAGAAAGTTTCATACAAGCTGCTAGTATGGTAATATATTAGATAACATGGAGAACATAATTGCAGCGGTATTACAAACGATAACGGCGACAATTGCCGCCTTCGGGTATTGGGGTATAGGTGCAGGTATGGCTATTGAAAGCGCCTGTATCCCCCTGCCAAGTGAGGTTATCCTGCCCTTTGGTGGCTATCTTGTAAGTACCGGCCGTTTGGAATTTTGGGCTACTGTCCTGGCTGGTACTCTAGGAGGTACTGTAGGGTCCATTATAGCTTATCTGGTCGGTTTATGGGGTGGACGCCCCTTTCTTAAAAAATACGGCCGGTATGTTTTCTTCTCCGAAAAAGAATTCGCCGCAGCGGAAAGGTGGTTTAACCGCTACGGCGAACTCACTGTCTTCTTTACCCGCCTCCTGCCGGTGATCCGCACTTTCATATCTCTACCGGCCGGCATCGCCGGCATGTCCTTCTGGCGCTTCGTAATCTACACCTTCCTGGGCTCCTTGCCCTGGTCTATAGCCCTGGTTTATGCCGGGCAAGTTCTGGGTAGTAACTGGGAAGCCCTTACTCCTCTTTTCCACCGCTTCGATGCGGTAATAGGAGCGGCAATTCTAGCTTTGCTCCTCTTTTACCTGTGGCGCCGTCACCATCGACCTTGAGTCTTATAGCAGGTCTCGCGGGTAGCTAGCAAAAAGCTCCCTAGCCTCCCTTAGGGTAGTATCCGGAGCCGGTAAAATAAGATCAGATTCTACTAGCTCTGTATCCGGTACCTTGCTACCACGACCCCGTATTAGAGCCAAAACTTCCCGGAAGTATCTATTGAACCCTTCTTCATCGTTATTGCTTATGGCATCTAAGAGATAATTGTCCAGGCGGTCAAGCTCATTTAAGGCCTCCCCCTCTACCCTGTACTGGCCTTCGGTGAGGACCCTTATGATCACCCCTTCCCCACCTCCTTCTTGAGCCTAGCCAGCTCCTCCTCTACTCTATTGGTTATGGAAGCCCGGCGTAGCTCCGCTTCTAAAGGATCTTGACCGGCCTCCAGGGCATCCTCCAGGACTCCTTTGGCGACCAGCTCGTCTATGGCCGCTGCGCGGGCCCGCATGCTCTCTGTCTTCTCTTCCGCCCGCTGGATGGCCAAAGAAACATCCGCAAGCTCCTCTGATAAGCCAGTCACCGCTTCGCTAATTTTAACTTGAGCCTGGGCAGCAGAATACTGGGCTTTGATAACTTCTTTTTTAGTCCGGAAGGCCTCTACTTTGGCTTGGAGGCGAGCCTCCACAGAAGCTAATTTCTCCTGTTCTTGCTCTAAGCCTTTAATTTGCTCTTCCAACCCCTCTAACTGGCTGGCCATAGCCTGCTTGCGCTCTAAAGCGGCCTTAGCGAGATCCTCCCTACCCAACTCTAAAGCTTCACGGGCTTGCTTTTCCAGCTTATCCATGTTCTCCTTTAAACGCACTACTTGCAGCTCCAGGCGCTTTTTAGAAGCCACCACATCTGCCAAATTACGTTTAACCTTCTGCAGAAGCTCTAACTGCCGCTGATAAGAATACTCTAGTGTCTCATGGGGATCCTCAACGGCATCGAGAAACTTATTGATCTTAGCTTTAAAAATAGTGGACATGCGGGACAAAACACCCATGGCCTTCACCA
>Ga0080004_1159374_pt1 | contig 11147 bp, 9 predicted proteins | sample WasSprMetagenome_FD_69207 | JGI IMG/M metagenome (GOLD analysis project Ga0080004, IMG submission 69207) | Sulfidic aquatic microbial communities from Washburn Spring, Yellowstone National Park, USA - WS (SPADES assembly) (version 2) | ecosystem: Environmental > Aquatic > Thermal springs > Hot...
TAATTCTTCGATGATCGTACTTTCTATTTTAATTTGGTATGAGTTAGGGAGTAAATGTTAAGGTTTTCCGTTCTATTGCATGGATAGATTTGCGAATTTCGAAATTAAGCCACAAAGCTCTCCTAACCACAGTAAATTATTCCTTACCTCTTTAAAAGCCTAGCGGTAATAATATATTGCCAGCTCTATAATTTAATCTAAGCTTTACCTCCCACTGCTCACGATATTGTTTAGGGTTAATTCATTACGTTATAGACTACGGTAGGTCTAGTAAGTATTCTAAGTGGTGCATAAATGTATCTTTGTAATTCAAATGCTTAATGTGGAATGGATGAAAGTGTTTAAGCATGTGGGATGTATTAGGTTTAAATTATTGATTTAAGATTTGGTTAATGTAGGTTGGTTTTCCCCCTTATTTTAGCTATTATCCTACCTGTAGCTGCCTGTGCTTGGGTTATTGATTCCGCTATGTTTAGGGGTGATTGAGCACATCCTACTACAAATATGTTTGGTATAGGCTCAATCGAGTTTAGGATGCTGATGCTTTCAGGGAATCCGTCCTCCCTAATTGGGATGTTGAAGATATTTACTTTTCCTAGTTTTGCCTCTACGCCAACCTCCAATACTACAAGGTCTGCGATGAGTCTATAGAGTTTTGATGATGCTTCATCATATATCTTCATCGAAAGCTCCTCATCGGATAATTTACGGATTTCCGATGGTATCCCTCTAATTAACGTTATGCCTTTATCTCTTACAAGCCTATAGAATTCCTCATAGCCTCTTCCAGGAACCCTCATATCGTTGTATAGTATGTATACTTCAGCCTCAGGCAGCTTATCTAGGATGTAGTATGCATGCTTCAGCCCTGCAGTACATCCAATTCTACAGCAGTGTTTAAGATGTTTCTCGCTTCTTGAGCCTACGCATGAAATTATAGCTACTGATCTTGGAGGTTTATTGCTTGATGGCTTTACTATACTTCCCTTAGTTGGTCCTGCAGGATTGGACATTAATTCAAGCTCAAGCCCCGTAATTATGTTTGGATGCCTATCATAGATGTACTCTCCTACTCTAGATGGATTATACATGTTAAATCCTGTAGCGACAATTATGAACTTACATTTAAGCATTGACGTTAACGCTTTCTGGTTGAAGTCTATAGCGTTAGCTGGGCATGCTTCCTCACATATCCTACATGATCTATCCTTAAAGTATAGGCATCTCTCAGCATCTATAATAGGCTTTCTGGGCGGGGTGTTTCCTGGTATTGTATATATTGCGGGTATCGTTATTGTCTTCATTGAGTTGTAGGATGTTTTAATAGGGCATTTCTCAACACATTTAAGACATCCATTACATATACTCCATGAAACATACTTCGGCTTCTCCTCAACCTCAACCATGAAGTGGTCTCCAGCTCTTCTTATTGATTTCACGTTTGAATGTAATGCTATCTCAACATTTCTAAATGCTTTACCGGCTAATTCCTCAACTATTTCTCTAGAGTCTACGAGTTGAGGAGCTATTTTATATAGTTGGGCTGCATGTCCTCCAAGAGCATGTTTTTCCTCAACTAGATATACTTTAAGACCGATGCCTGCAAGATCTACGGATGCTTGAAGACCAGCTACTCCTCCACCAACTACCAGAACATCATATTCATCCATTCCGTCTCACCCTAGCTATTAGCTTATCACATGGGCTTTGATTAAGATGTAGACCAACATCCCTTACGCTTAGCCCCATAGCTAAGCCTAGTAGCTGTATATAGTAGATTACCGGTAGCTCTACGTTTAAGCCTAGGGTTTGATTTATTGCTGCCTGTTTACCATCAAGCATTTTATGGCATGCAGGGCAAACCGTTACAACTCCGTCAAACCCTCTATTAACGATAGCTTTTAGCTGAATACTTGCATATGATAATCCACCATCAGGTCTAGGAATCAATAATCCCGCACCGCAGCACTCCAGCTCTTCGGGATAGTGTGGTGATGATGCTTCCAAAGCCTCTACAAGTCTGTTAAGCTTTGAGGGATTTTCAGGATCATCAACTTTAACAATGCTACTAGGTCTAAGTAGGTGGCATCCAGTATATGAAGCAAGCTTTAACCCTGCCAGCTTAAATCTTATCCTCTCCCTAATTCTATCAACTCCAACATCATCATGCAGAACCTCAACCAAATGCTTAACATTAGATTTTCCAGTATACCTTAACCCCTCCATACTGAGTATTGAGTTTATCTTTTCAAGTAGACCTAAATCTTCTTTAAGAAGCTTTTTAGCCTTACTAAATGATAGGTAGCATGCATTACATAGACACATTATGTCTAAATCATCTCTTTCAGCAATAGCTATATTTCTAGCTGCAAGGTAGAGCCAAGTAATCTTATTCATGCTCATCAACGGCTCACCGCAGCAGCTTATATTGTTTAAATCTACAAGCTTAACATCTAGGAGGGGAAGAACGTTTCTAGCTGCAATCTCATATGCATACTGCTCAGTTAATATAACACATCCAGGATAGAAGCCGTAGGTTAAATGCATGTTAAACACCGTTTAAATCCTTAGCCTTCTTCACCTAGGGTTTTAGCTAACGCCTCCCTAAATCCATCCATGTTTGATATCTCCGGCTTTTTCGGAAGATCTAGATTATCCCTTACATATATTTCCCCATCCCTACCAATAACGGGTTGAAAGCTCTGTATCCATCCAGTTTCAAACACATTCTCCAGTATCAATCTATAGCCTTCAGGTGTTTTAACACCTCTCTCAAAAGCTATATTTCTTAATGCAAGTATAGCTTCAGCTGGAGCAACGTTTTGAGGACATCTTTCAACACATTTCAGGCAGTATGCACATAGCCATATAATATCTGATGAAATAACCTCATCCAGAAATCCGAGCTTAATCATGCTAACTACTTGATGAGGCATAAGCTCAAGAAGCTCTGCTGAGAGACATCCGCTTGAACATTTAGAACACTGATAGCAACTATACGGCTTCTGATCACCAATAATGCCTAAAATAGATCTAGAAGAATTCCATCTAGATTCCTTAGATGTCGTTAAGTCTACTAAGACCATAACCATCGAAACACTTAAAAAACAGCAATATATAAATCTTCCAGCAAGATCAGCAAACTAGAGATTACTTAAACCTAGCATTTCTCTATTAGAGTTTATGTTTAGCGCTTTCTTAAACGTTTAAGCAGCTTTAAGGTTGCGGAGCAGGTATGCTAGCATAAACCTAACGCATACTTCATCCAGCATCGTAGGCTAGATTTAACATTAACCCCCAACCTACTCCAAGCTGTTTAGAAATTCTGATTATGCTTAAAAGCCTAAGACTTGAAGGCTGAATGTAAAGCGCCAATATAAGAATCTTAAGCTCTAATTGAATCTTAATCCTCCCAAACATCAGATAATCAGAGACTTAAAACTCAGCATGAAATAGCTATAAGAATATAACCTTAGTTGCTACCTCCTTATGGAGCCCAGCAACTTAACATATTGTATCCAGCTTCTTAAGTTGCCACGTCTCCTTATGTCCGGAAAGATTTAAATACTTGTAGCTTATCTAGTTTCGGTGGTTTTATGGATTTTGAGTTTAGTGAGCATGAGAAGGTTTTTAGGGATAATGTTCGTGACTTCTGTCAGAAACATATTGCTCCTAAATGGATTGAGGCTGATGAGAAGAGGGAGATACCGCTAGATTTGATTAGGAGGATGGGTGATGCTGGATTATTCTGTATACCTGTTTCTGAAGAGTATGGTGGGCAGGGTGGAACATATGTTATGGCAGCTATAGCTGTTGAGGAGGTTGCATACGCTGATCCCGCTGTTGCCATAGCTGTATATACTCTTCTGAATAATGGGTGGCCATTAGCTCTTCAAATATACGGTAATGAAGATGTTAAAAAGGAAATTCTGCCTAGAGTTTCAAGGGGGGAGGCATTCTACGGTATAGCGTCAACAGAGCCTCAGGGAGGCTCTGACGTAGCCGGTATTAGAACTAAAGCTGAGAGGAGGGGTGATGTATGGATTCTTAATGGTGAGAAGGCATTTATAAGTGGTGTAGCTGAATCCCAGAAGCTTCCATGGGGTGGTGGATGGTTTCTAGTTGCTAGAACAGGCCCTATGGAGGCTAGACATAAAGCTCTAACCGCATTTACGGTACTATGTAAGAAGGATGGGAAAATGATTGATGGTTTCCAGCCAACCCTATATGAAGATATTGGTAGACATGCTCTATCCACGGGCGGATTTAAACTAAGCAACTTTCAGGTTGAGGATAAATATAGGCTTGGAGATGAAAATAAAGGATTCTACTACGTTATGGAGGGATTCAACCTAGCCAGAATTGTTGTAGCAGCTGCATGCATAGGTGCAGCTCGATGGTGTATTGATAAAGCTATAGAATGGTTTAGGCAGAGGCAACTATTTGGCGGTAGATATATTTCATCATTCCAAGGTGTAAGCTTTAAATTTGCTGAACTATACGCAGAGCTTGAAGCAGCTAAATACTTCGTATATAAGGCTGCATGGCTTGCCGACAAGATATATCTTGAAAAAGACCCAACACGTAGACCAGTAGATCTAAACATCCCAGTTGCCCTAGCTAAAATGAAAGCTCCCGAAGCAGCTGTTAAAATATTTGAAGAAACCCTAAAGTGGTACGGTGCATACGCATACACGAAAGAATGCCCAATATACAGAGGCTGGCTTGGCTGCTTCTCATATGTTATAGGTGCTGAAGGAGCTCAAAACATCATGAGATACATTATAGCAAGAGACGTAATAGGATCAGAATACGTAAAGGGATGATGCCACAATAAACACAAATATTTATTTACAAAACGATATTAGTTTAGAAAGGAAGCACACTGCAAAGCCTCCGGATATAGTTAAATAAGGGAAATAGAAAATTACAGTATGTAGAGGTAAGCTACCAAGACAATTAAATTCTTAACAAATTACTTCCAGCATTAAACGATAGTGGAAGCCGTAAATATGGAAATGTATTAAGCAGCTTTTACTCAAGATACGGCATAACTTCCTTTACGCCTAAAAGAAAGGATGGATAAATGAATACAGCAATCAACCTTCAGATAGAGAAGCCTGCTCTAAGCTTAAAGCTCCTCAAGAGCTAGCTGGAGCAGCTGCTCCAGAGGCTAATAAAGAGCTTAATAAGCTCATAATGGATCCTAAGAGCTACATCAAAACCGGAGCTGCACAGCCTAAATATATACTAATGTATATAATATTATGGAATGATCTGTTGGTGATGTGTTCAGGAATTTGTTACGTTATGTTTTAAGATTCCTCCTAGGTTTATGTCTTTTGGAAAAATTTATATGATGGCTTAAATTAGTTACTTGATCGCTATGGTTAGGGTTGCTGTATGTGTTAAGTATTCTATTGATGTTTCTAATATTAAGGTGGATCGCGCTACTCAAACACCGATAACTGTTGGTGCCTCTAGGAGGATGAGTGATATAGATAGGAGAGCTGTTGAGGAGGCTATTCGTATAAGGGAGAAGCATGGCGGTACTGTTACAGCTTTTACCTTAGGGATTCCTGAGGCTAGATCATGTTTAAGGGAGGCTTTAGCTATGGGTGTTGATGATGCAGTACTTATTACTGATCCCATACTTGAATCTTCAGATACCTATGTTACCTCTAGGGTTTTAGCTAATGCCATAGTAAAGCTGGGATTATTCGACATTATTCTCTGCGGGGAAACATCAACTGACGGCTACTCCTATCAGGTAGGTCCACGTATAGCTGAGATCTTAAATATTCCATGTATAACCTATGCTAAGAACATAGCTTTAAACGGTAGCTATGTTACTGTTGAAAGGGATTTGGAGGATAGGTATGAGGTTGTGAAAGCTCAGCTTCCAGTACTTATAACTGTTACGAGAGAGATCAATGAGCCTAGACATCCATCCACAGCATCGATGATGAAAGCCTTTAAGAAACCTATTAAAACACTTAGCGCTAAAGATGTTGATGGCTTAAATCCTCAAGTCCAGGTTTTAAAGGTTTTCGTACCTGAGCTTAAGAGGAAAGGTATAGTGTTTAAGGATTTACCGGTTAAGCAAGCTGTAGCTGAGGTTGTGAAAAGCCTTGTTAAGGAGGGTGTGTTGAAATGATCGTTACATATTCAAGCAGTATAGACTGTATGCTTGAACTTGTAGGGAAGTCTAGAAGTATAGCTGAAACATTAGGTTTTAAGGTAGCATCTATAGTTATGGGCTTAAACGTTTCAGACTTAGCTAACAGTATTTCACTCTACTCAGACATAGTGTACCTTGTAGATAATCCAGCATTAAAGCATGCTACGCCTGACGTACAGTCAACAGTTCTCCACATCATACTGGAGAAAGTAAAGCCTGAACTTGTTCTTCTCGGAGGTTTAAAGGAGGATAAGGAAGTTGCTGCAAGGCTTTCAGCTAAGATGAATGTTGGATGTGTATCTGAATGCATTGATGTAGAGGTTGAGCAGCAATCTAAAAAAATACTGTTTAAGAGGCTTGTATATGGAGGCATAGCTATAGCTATTGAATCTATAAGTTCCAAGCCTCAAATAGTATCTGTAAGAAGAGGTGTGTTTGAGAAGGCTAAGCCACTAGCTGTAAAGGGTGAAGTTGTTAGATTAGATATTCCCATTCAAAAATCAAGAGTTGAAGTTGTTGAGGTGAGAAGTAAGGAGACTAGAGGAGTAGATATTGAAAGTGCTGAGGTTGTAGTTGTTGGTGGTAGAGGATTTAGAAGGAGGGAGGATTTTAAGCTTCTCGAGGATCTTAAAGAAGCTTTAAACGGAGTGGTTGGATGCACAAGACCTGTTGCAGCAGATCTTAAATGGTTTACTGAGTGGGTTGGGCTTTCAGGACATATGGTAAAGCCTAAGCTATATGTTGGCGTAGGTGTTTCAGGAGCTATACAGCATATAGCAGGTATAAAGGACTCGAAAATAGTGGTTGCAATAAATAATGATCCGAACGCGCCAATATTTAATGCGTGCGACTACGGTATTGTAGGAGACCTATATGAGGTGCTTCCTGAACTCATTAGGGAAATAAAGGCTCTTAAAGAATCCACTTATAAAGGCTCTTAAACACACAACTCCACAACATATACGGTCTAGAAGCTATACCTCCTACATTCCCTATATATTATCTAATTTCTGCTGCTGGCTTCAGGATACTGTCAAGCTAGGCTTATACTCTACAAGCCATGCATGCTGGCTTAACAAAATCGAATTTTATTACACATATCTATAGCTTAATCCACCTTATCGGATAGTTAACATTTATAGCTATCCATCCACCTAAGCCCTCAGACTTCATCAGTGGCTTTCACCACCGACAGTGAAGGAAGATACATCAGGGCTTCACATGCATCCATCGCTACAACCTCCTTAGTTCCAACGTCCACTGCTAAGTGTATCTTAACATACTGCTTCCTCCTACCATATAATCGCTCAACCACACTTATGGATGCTTACACCACTTGAATCAACAGCTATAACAACCGGCCCATCATATCTGCTTAAGGATTTGTATTGGCCTAAATTAAGCATAAGAATACACATCCTAACCCACGAGTAATCTATTGGTGGAAGCCTTGGAATAAGCCTATGTAGGGCTCTAGTAAACCCCTCAATCTGCCCATATTGCATGGAGAATAGGTATCGGACAACAGCTAGGAAAACAATATACCATACGTAATCTTAAATGTCCCAACCTTACCATCATTCAAGCTTAAGCTCATAATCATCAAGAAAATCTAGGCTGAGCAGGAGCTCACCACGCCTAATAAGCCTCTCATCAACAGCACTCCAATCCAATAAAAGAAAAGAGAGATAAACAGAAAATTAATTAAGCCATAGCATAAACTATTTTAAGATAGGATGGGAGAGACTAGGGTGGAGAAGATGAGTGTAGTGAAGATACTTGAAGGCTTAAAGCTTACTAGATTTCATTATATCCTGTTAACGATTTCATCTTTAGTTTATGGATTAACAGCGATGAATGTGATGCTGATCGGAGCTCTACTTCCAAGTATTACCATTGAGTGGAAGCTTTCTCCAACAGAGGCCGGCATACTACTTAGTTTCGGATATCTTGGAATGTTCTTTGGAGCAATATTGAGTGGGTTAATATCCGATAGAATTGGGAGAAAGTACACAATGATTTTAATGATATTGGTAGGCTCGATATTTACAGGGTTGTGTGGAGCTGCATGGAACTATTCTAGCATGGCGGTATTCAGGATAATTGCAGGGTTTGGACTAGGTGGAACCCTCCCTATCCCAGCTGTGTATATGTCTGAGTATCCCCCTGCAAGATATCGTGGGAGATTTGTTGGGATAGTTGAGACAGCTTGGGTGTACGGTGTAATACTGTCTATAGTTCTTGCAAGAATTATTATGCCTCAAGTAGGGTGGAGAAGTGTTTTCACAACATCATATATACCATTGATACTAATACCCATCATACTATACTATGCTCCGGAATCTCTAAGATTTCTTGAGAAGAAGGAAAAGATGGATGACATAAAGAACATTCTGAGAAGACATAAGCTAATTGCAAATGTAGGAGAGATTAGCATAACTACTGGAAAAGAAGAGAAAACTCGTATAGCTGCATTATTCCATGAAAAATATCTGAAGAGAACGCTAATACTATGGCTACTCTGGGCTGTCTTAGTCTACACATACCATGGAATCTTCATCTGGCTCCCATCAATATATGCTTCAATATTCAAGTACGAAGTTGTAAGAAGCTTAGAATGGGTCTTAATAATAACGCTAGTCCAAGTGCCAGGATACTATAGTGCAGCCTTGATGCTTGATAAAGCAGGTAGGAAAGGTGTCCTAGTATCATATCTAGCAATTGCAGGAATAGGATGCCTCCTACTAGCTTCTACTACACAGCTAAACCTTATATTCATTTACAGTGGAGTAATATCATTCTTTAATTTAGGTGCTTGGGCTGGACTCTACACCTATACTCCTGAACTCTACCCCACAAAGCTTAGGGGTACAGGAACTGGAGTTGCTGCAAGCATTGGTAGGCTTGCTGGGATACTTGCACCATCCGTTACTGGCTACCTCTTTGAAGTCAGCGGCGGCTCTCTCCTCCCAGCCTTCACAGTATTTGCTCTAGCACATATAGTAGCTGCGATCTCCACAATGATATTAGGAGAAGAAACTAAAGGAAGAGTCCTCGAAGAAATATCGGAATAATCCCATAGTTCTTGCTTAATTCTTGTATGCCATTACTATCTTTGTATTATGCTATCAGTTTCTTCTAGACCATAACCACGATGTGTAACAATTATCGTCTGCTTCATGACCGTCCTAGAATGGATAGATGATTCAATAAGAGAAGCTATCCTGAAAATATATAACTTAATAATTTAGAATAATGATATGCTTATGTTTAATACATCTATAACTGGTGTTTATACTTTAGGTTTAGGGCTAACAGTAACGTTTATGTATATAGTTGAGATTAGGAAGCTTACTCAATACTTAGCCTCCGTCTTAATGATGGTGTAGTTTATGCTACATCGAAATATTAGAGTTCTCTTATCATCAGCTTTTGTTGTAAGCTTATCTGTAGGAGTATCCTACCCATATCTTTCCGAGTATGTTTACTCTATAACTGGAAGCAGTATTATTGCTGGTACTATACCGTTTACAGTAAGTATTATTGGAGTTCCCCTCCTAGCTGTAGGTGGATATTTAGCTGATGCTTTTGGAAGGAAGAGAATCATATTTTTTGGAACTATACTTTTAGGATTCTCCCAGCTTCTCTACTCCATCGCTAACGATTCCTACTGGCTTTTTGCTGCTGCATTTATTGAGGGTTTATCCTACATATATTTTCCAGCCTTCACAGCCCTCATAATGGATTCCTCTCATACACATCAGTTTGTAGAGGTTTTTACGCTTGATGTTATAGTAAGCCATACGCCATATATGGTTTCACCAATTCTCGGAGGGGTTCTTAGAGATCTCTACGGTGTATTAGGGTTAAGAGTAGGGTTTATGCTATGTAGTATTATTGTTTTAGCTATTGCTCTAGTACGGCTGTTTTCCCTATCTGAGACGGTGAATACTACTGGAGATATTAGGGATTTAGCCTCCTCAATATTAAAAATTGGTGAAAGCCTTAATGCTTTAAACTCAACTGTTAGGAGGCTTATTACCCTACGTGTGTTTCTGGCATGTTGGTTATCGATGCTCTTCTATTTCACTGTGCTGTATGCTACAATATATGCTGGAATAGTTTCCTTTACTGAGTGGGGGTTAATATCAGCATTCTACATTTTAACATATCCCATAGCTAAAATCGTAAAGAACCTTAAACCTGCAGGAATGTATGCCTTCATGGTCCTTCTCGAATCTCTAGCATCAATACTTATCATTCAAAACATGAAATATACACTACTAGCATCAATGATTCTTCTAAATATATGTGGAGCCTTAACATACGCTATTGAAAGAGCTATAGTTGCTGAGTTTACAATTCAGTCCATGAGGGGAAGGGTGGAAAGCTTCATGAATATATCGTTCTACCTAGGATCAGCTTTAGGATACATTACTGGAGGATACCTATACAATTACAATCCTCAATACATATTTCTAGCAGCAGCAATCTTTCTTGCGTTAGGAAGCATACTAATAAATACATTACTAAAACATTTAAAGCCCATTAAATAATAGAATCGCAAACCAATATATTCTAAACCTTAACTGGTTTCTAGCATCTAGTAGCTCTATGCTTACGAAAGTGTTTGTATTAATAATGTTGCAGTTAGCTTTACGGCTTAATTCCAAATCTCGCATTTCATCTATGCATTAGAACGGAAACCTTAACACTTACCCTCTTAATTCATGATTTTCATCATAATTTACACGTGGCTAATGCTTAAGCTCCTTGATTCAAGTTTAAAGCTCATGTATATAATGGGTTCTACAGCAGCTCTTAAATAGTTAACTTTTATTCCCCTGCTTTGTAAACTTAAGCATGCTTCATCACCTTTATTATGGGTATTATATTATCTATGTTCTCTGCTTTAATTCTTCCATTCATCCATTTGTTTAGCATACTCATTACTGATTAGAAGAGT
>Ga0080004_1129759_pt1 | contig 11145 bp, 12 predicted proteins | sample WasSprMetagenome_FD_69207 | JGI IMG/M metagenome (GOLD analysis project Ga0080004, IMG submission 69207) | Sulfidic aquatic microbial communities from Washburn Spring, Yellowstone National Park, USA - WS (SPADES assembly) (version 2) | ecosystem: Environmental > Aquatic > Thermal springs > Hot...
TGCAAATAGTTAAAGATGTAATAGATGCTGGAGCTAGTGGAGTAATTATGGGAAGAAACATTTGGGGTTACAAAGATCCGCAAGCTATACTACGCGCAATCATCGAAATAGTTCATAAAAACGCTAGCGTTAATGAAGCGATAAAATATCTTAATATATAACTATTTAACTTTTTCTAGGGAAGTGAGTTGAAAGCTGCAGTTTTATACAATAAAAGAGATTTAAGAGTTATTGAGGTTAAGAAACCGAACTTAAATTATGATGAGGTTCTTGTGGCTTGTAAGTCAGCTGGTATATGTGGCTCAGATTTGCATCTTTATCGTGGAACTTGGGCTATAGAAACTCCGCGTATAATCGGGCATGAAGCCACCGGTATTATTGTCGAGGTAGGTGAAAAGGTTAAGGAGTGGAAAATTGGAGATAGAGTTGTGATAGAGCCTGTAGTTACATGTGGTAAATGCTACTGGTGTAAAGAAAGTAACATTAACAATTATTTCTGCGAAGAATATTATAAAAATGTTGTAGGGTTTTTTGGCCTAGATGGAGTATTTGCAGAGTATGTTAAAGTTCCTCAGAGCTCTCTCCACAGATTACCTAATTCTCTATCTTTTGATGAAGGTACTTTCATTGAGCCTTTAGCGTGTGCCCTTAGAGGTATCGACAATGTCAAAATAGAAGTTGGAGATGCTGTAGGAATCATAGGATTAGGAACTCTTGGATTATTATTTGTTCAGTTATCTCAGATCAGTGGAGCATCTAAAATATTTGGAATTGAAATTAGTGAATTTAAATTAAATAAGGCGAAAGAGATAGGAGCTGACATATGTATAAATCCAAAGAAGGAGGACCCGGTCGAGATTATTAAAAAGGAGACTGAAGGTCGTGGTTTGGATGTGGTTATTGAGGCTGTAGGTTCGATACCAACGTATGAGCAAGCATTACGTCTAGTAAGAAGGGGAGGAAGGATATGCCTTTTTGGTATATGTCCACAAGGGGCTATGAAGATTGACGTCTTTGAAGCTTACAGAAAAGAATTACAGATAAATTGGGTATTTGGAAGTCCTAGAGGTACATTTAAGAGATCTGCAAATCTTTTAGCTAACAGAAGAATTAAAGTAACTCATATGATAACGCACAAGTTTCCACTAGAAAAAATTTCAGAAGCGTTTAATATAATGGATCAAGGAAAGGATTATATAAAAATAATAATTCATCCATCTACTGAAATATAGTAAAAATATTTTAGATAACCTTTTATTCTTATGGATGAAAAATCAAAATAAAAAAGGAGGAATAAAAGTTGCATTTTCCCCTGAGTTGCGAAGTAGTTATTATTGGCGGAGGAATGATGGGGCTTTCTACCGCTTATAGACTCGCTCAAGCTGGTTGCGATGTCATTGTTTTAGAGTGGCGTAATATTGCTTCTGGTGCTTCTGGAAGAAATGGGGGGCAAATAATTCAACTTGACGGGAGAGATAAAGATCAAAAGTCTATATCCCAAAGGCTTATCTATGCTAAGGAGAACACGAAGCTTCTTGATGAATTATACGAAGAACTGGATTATGACTTTGAGTTAAATAGATGCGGCAGTTTTGATGTAGCGTTTAGCAAGAAAGATGCTGAAGAATTAATGGAATTAGTTGAAATACAAAGGAAGGCAGGAGATAAGGAAATAGAATTCTTAGAAGGTGATGAGGTGCAAAGACTGTTTCCTGTGCTAAGGAAAGATGTATATGGAGCTAGGTACCGTCCAACTGATGGGAATCTTGAGCCACTTAAATTAACTTATGGATTAGCTAAAGCAGCTAAAAAATATGGAGCAAAAATATTCACTCACTCTAAAGTGGATAAAATCTTAGTAGATCATATTGGTGTAACTGGCGTGAGCATTCAAGGAAGAACTATTAAGACAAAGTGGGTAGTTAATGCTACTAATGCTTGGGCTTCAATCCTAACTCCTGAGGTGGATATTCTTCCATTAAGAGATGTAGCCGTGTTAACTGAAGAAATCGCATCTATTCCTCCATCGCCAATAGAAACGATCATTGGTGATGAGCTTGTTTTTACAACTACTCAAACGAGAAGCGGGAATGTACTTGTAGGAGGGAGAACAGAAGCAAGATTTAGAAAAGATCAATATAAAGAGGACGTTACGTTAGAGGAACTCCGGGAAAATGTCAGTATAATTTCCGAGTTCTTTCCATCAATATCTAATGTTAATGTTATACGTGCTTGGGCTGGCACGATGGCATTTACAGCAGATGGTTTTCCATGCATAGGTCCCATGCCAGGTGTGAAGGGATTAATTATTAGTGCTGGATTTAATAATGGAATGGGTTATGTTGCAATAACTGGGAAGCTTGTTTCAGAATATATCCTTCATAATGGTAAAACGTCATTACCTTTAGATCCATTCGATCCAGCACGCTTTTATAAAAAGAAGATTAAGTGGCCGGAGCCATATAACTACTCGATAATAACTAAATTTTTAGGAAGGCTTTAGAGGGAAATGATATGAGAATAGTTGATCATCCTATTCTTGGAAAATTAAAAGAGAGGAAAAAGGTTTTTATAGAGGTTGATGGAAGAAAGATTGAGGCGTATGAAGGGGAACCTATAGCTGCTGCATTATTGGCGGCAGGGGTAAGGGTATTCCGTTATACATCAAAGGAAAAGGAGCCTAGAGGGCTTTTCTGCGCTATTGGTCGATGTACCGATTGTGTAATGATTGTTGATGGTATTCCAAATGTTAGAACTTGTGTTACTTCAGTAAGGGATGGAATGAAAATAGAAACTCAGAAGGGGTTAGGAAAGTGGAGGAAATAAAATGAAAGAAAAAGAAATCGATTTGGCGGTTGTAGGTTCTGGTCCAGCTGGATTGTCAGCAGCCATAGAAGCTGCTAAATATGGGGCAAGCGTTGAAATAATTGATGAAAATGCTCTTCCAGGAGGACAGCTTTTTAAGCAAATTCATAAATTTTTCGGTTCTAAGGAGCATTATGCTGGGGTTAGAGGATACGATATAGGGCGTAAGCTTCTTGATGAAGCTGAAAATTTAAAAGTAGATATAAGATTAAATACAATCGCCTTTGGTGTTTTTAATAAAAATAAAATAGGATTGTTTGATCAAAAAAGCATTCTTGTTTCTAAACCTAAAAAAATTATAATTGCTACTGGCGCATCTGAAAATCCTTTAGCTTTTCCAGGTTGGACTCTGCCTGGAGTTATGGGGGCGGGAGCGGTTCAAACTATGATAAATATTCATAGAGTGCTCCCTGGTAGGAAAGTGTTAATGGTAGGCGCAGGAAATGTTGGTTTGATAGTTTCGTATCAATTGCTTCAGGCTGGAGCAGATGTTGTTGCTATAGTTGAAGCGATGCCTAAGATAGGCGGTTACTTTGTTCATGCTGCTAAAGTATTAAGAATCGGTGTACTTATTTTAACTTCTCATACAATAATTGAGGCAAAAGGAGATAAGGAGGTTGAAAGCGCTACGATAGCTGCTTTAGATCAAAATTTGAATCCTATTAAAGGAAGTGAAAAAGAGCTTGAAGTTGATTTAATTTGTATTGCTATTGGGTTAAGACCAGAAGCAGATTTATGCAGAATGTTAAATTGCGAATTTACATACATTCCTTTTCTAGGAGGTCATGTACCAATTCATAATGAAGATATGGAAACAACTACTCCAGGAGTTTATGTTGCTGGAGACGTTTCTGGGATTGAAGAAGCGTCTGTGGCTATGGAGGAAGGAAGAATAGCTGGAATAAGCGCAGCTGAATCCTTAGGATACATATCTTCTGAAGAAGCTGAAAAAGAAAAGATGAAATGTAAAGAAAGGCTTAAAGCGTTTAGAATAGGACCTTTTGGTTCTCCTCGTCAAGAAGGGAAAAATAAAATATTTGAGGAATATAAAAGGCGGGTTAAAAATGTTAAATGAAGAAGCTATCCTTAATAAAATAAAGGTTTCTCCAGGTTATCCATCTAAAGAAAGGTTTCTTAAGGGTCCTGTAGCTGTAATAGAATGTCCTGAAGAAATTCCATGCAATCCTTGTGAAGAAGCTTGCCCCTTTGGAGCTATAAAGGTTGGGGAACCAATTACAAATATTCCTATGCTTATTGAAGATAAATGTGTTGGATGCGGTAAATGCATTTCAGCCTGTCCTGGTTTAGCAATCTTTCTAGTAAACATTAATTATTCTGAAAAGGAAGCAGCCATCTCTTTACCATATGAATTCTTTCCTTTACCAAATGTAGGCGATGAAGTTGATGTTTTAAATCGAGAAGGAAAATTTATTTGTAAAGGAAAAGTTATTAAAGTGATTGAAGGGGAAGATCACACATGGATTATCACAATTTTAATTCCTAAAGAATTTTTTGAAGTTGCCAGAGGTATAAAACCTTTAAAAGGAGGTGTTTTCTTTGGAAAAAAAGAAAATTATATGTCGTTGTGAAGAAGTAACTGAAGAAGAAATAATAGAAGCTATAAAAGATGGAGCATTAGATTTAGATGCTATAAAAAGAATGACTAGAGCTGGAATGGGTTTATGTCAAGGAAGAACATGCTCAAGATTAATTGAAAACATCATACATAAAATAATCGGCACACCATATGAAAAAATCACGTTAATAACAACCCGCGCCCCATTAAGACCTATTCCAGTAAAGGCCCTAACTGAAGAAAGCTTAAGCTTAAAACTTAAAAACTTAAAAAATAAAGATAGGGAGCAATGAATTATTATGAACGAATTATTAGGGGATATAATTCAGGCAATCATAAATGGAGAAGATGAAGAAGTTGAAAAGTTAATTAGGAAAAGTATTGAGCTAGGAATAGAACCTTTAAAAATACTTAATGAAGGATTAATTAAAGGTTTAAGAATACTCGGTGATAAATTTAATCAAGGTGAAATATTTCTTCCAGATTTAATGTTGGGGGCTGAAGCTGCAAAGAAGGGCCTTAAACTTATTGAGCCTGAGTTAAGAAAGTTAAATGTACAAAGGGAGTTTATTGGAACAGTCGTTATAGGTACGGTTGAGGGAGATATTCATGATATAGGAAAAAGCATAGTTTCAATAATGTTAGAAGTAAATGGATTTAAAGTTTATGATTTAGGTGTGGATGTGCCTACCGAGATCTTTGTTAAAAAGGTAGAGGAACTTAAACCGGATATTTTGGGGCTTTCAGCACTACTCTCTACAACGATGGTTAAGCAACGTGAAGTTATTGAAGCTCTTAATAAAAAAGGAATAAGAAATAAGGTGAAGGTAATGATTGGGGGTGCTCCAATTACCTCAGAGTGGGCAGAGGAAATAGGTGCTGATGGCTATGCTATAGATGCTATAACTGCTGTAAATAGAGCTAAAGAATTAATTAAAGTTTTAAAGGAGGAAAGATCTATTTGATTATAGGAGCAAATGGTGGACAACTTGAGTTACTTTCTAAGAATCAACTTTATGAAATACATATGGCATCACTTGATGTTTTAGAGAAGGTGGGGATGTTCTTTGAATCGAGTGAGGTGCTAAAGCTCTTGGAAGATGCTGGAGCTTATGTGGATTATAAAACTAAAATTGCTAAAATTCCACGGTATTTGGTTGAAGAGGCAGTTAGGAAAGCCCCTAAAAGTATAATGTTGTGTGGAAGAAATCCTAAATATGATGTAAGATTAGAGGGAAAAAGAGTTTATATTGCTGGAGCAAGTGGCGGAGTGTACGTTCTTGATTTCGATAGAAAGCGCAGACCTGGCACTCTTAAAGATCTCGAGAAGATAACTAGGTTAGAAGATTACTTAGAAAATGTGCATGTGGTGCCAACAGCAATCGTTCCACAGGATGTTCCCAAGCTTGGTTTATACACAAAAGCATATGAAATTATAGTAGAAAATACGGAGAAGCATGCTTTTCATGAAGCTGAGAATATGAATGATTTAAAAACTCAACTTAAAATGGCTGCTACTGTGGTTGGAGGCGAGGATGAGCTTAGGAAGAGACCTATAATTTCCTATATAAATTGTTTAGTGAGTCCGCTTAAAGCTAATAAACGATTCCTTGAAATCTTAACAGGTTGTGCAAAATTTGGAGTTCCCGTCTCGATAGAAACAGACCCTCAAATGGGTGGTCTTTCTCCGGTAACTCTAATTGGCACAATGATACAAATAAATGCTGAAGTATTAGGAGGTATAACTTTGGCTCAACTTATAAATCCAGGAACACCTGTAATTTATGCGCATGCAGCTACAACTATGGGCTTACAAGCTAAAAGCATCGGCGCTTGTGAAGGTGCACCGGAACGTGGATTGCTACATGTTGCTACAGCTCAATTAACACGCTATTATGGCATACCATCTTGTTGTGTTGCTCCAACAACGGATTCCAAAAGTATAGATGTGCAGAATGGATATGAAAAAGCATTAACATTTCTGATGACAGCCCTAGCTGGAATAAACTTGATTCACTCAGGTATTGGGATGATAGATTCTTGCATAACTGTAAGTTATGAACAGTTCGTAACTGATAACGAACTTGCAGGAATGGTCTTTCGAATAATTAGAGGAATAGAGATACCGGAAGGCTCTATAGAGGAATCATTAGATGTTATAAGTAAGGTTGGACCGTTAGGAAGCCACTATCTTTCGCAAAAACACACTAAAAAATACTTAAAAATTGAACATTGGATACCTGAAGTAACTGTTAGAGGTGGATGGGAATTATGGATGGAAGCTGGAGCTAAAAATACTAGAGAACTGGCTAAAGAAAAAGCAGAAAAGATAATAGCTGAACACTATCCTGAACCTTTACCTAAAGAGACTAAAGAGGAAATTAAACGTATAATTAAAGAAGCATTTAAAAATCCTAATAGCTATAATCATTAGTAAATATAAAAAATAATAAATTAAATAAAATAATATTTTATTTATTAGGGGTTATGCAATGCGCCTCGAAAATAAAGTAGCCTTAATAACTGGTGCCACTTCTGGAATTGGACGTGTAACATCTGTTCTATTTGCTAAAGAAGGAGCAAAAGTAGTGCTTGTAGGCCGTGATGAAACAAAAGGAAAAGAGGTTATTAAAAATATTAAAAGTTTAGGTGGGGAAGCCATGTTTGTTAAAGCTGATGTATCTAAGGAAAGCGATGTTCAGCAAATGATTAGGATTGCATTAAAAGAATACGGAAAGTTAGATGTACTATTTAATAATGCCGGTATAGTTGGACCTATAAAGAATGTAGTTGATATAAGAGAGGATGAATGGAATGAATTAATGAATATTAATGTTAAAGGTGTTTTTTTCGGATTAAAACATGCTATTCCAGTAATGATTAAGCAAAGAAAAGGATCAATTATTAATACAGCTTCGGAGTGCGGAATAGTAGGATTTCCCAAGTACTCTGCATATTGCGCATCAAAAGCAGCGGTAATTTTACTAACTAAAGCTGCAGCATTAGAATACGCTCATTATGGAATACGCATAAACTGTATATGCCCAGGTGCAACGTTAACAAGAATGCTTGAATATGAAGCTTTAACATTCAACTATAAAGAGCCAGAAAAGTTTTATAAAATGGTTTCGGAGAACATACCTCTTGGGAGAATAGCAAAGCCAGAAGAAATAGCTAATGTTGTATTATTCTTAGCCTCGGATGAATCATCCTATATAACTGGCGCTACAATATCAGTGGACGGCGGAACCACAGCGAAATAGATTACCCTTTTATCGCTCCATACGTTAACCCTTTAATTAGGTACTTTTGAGAAACTATCGCTATTACTAACATAGGAGCTACAGTTAAAATACATGCCGCAGCAAACAGCCCCCAATCGGCCACGTAACGTTCTAATAATCCAGCTGAAAATACTGGAAGAGTTCTAGTTTCTTGGCTGCTGACTACTGATGCAAGCATGAATTCATTCCATGAAAGTATAAAGCAAAATACAGCTGAAACCATAACGCCAGGACCACTTAAGGGTAAAAGGATGCGCCAGAAGAAACCAAATCGAGTACACCCATCTACTAGGGAAGCTTCTTCAAGTTCATTTGGTATTCCCATAAAGAAACCTCTTAAAAGCCATATTGTGAATGGCAAATTGAATGTTGTATGCGCTAAAATTAACCCGATATAAGAATTCTTAAGACCCCATGCTTGAAATATTATGAAGAGGGGTATAGCTAAAACTATCGGCGGGAACATTTTAAAGCTAAGAATGTCTAATGCTAAGGAATCTCTACCTTTAAACTTAAATCTAGATAATCCAAGCGCTGCTAATGAGCCCAGTGCAATAGATAGCCCAGTTGTGCCACTTGCGACAATTATACTATTTAATAGATAATGAAAACCTTCTTTTTCAAAAATCAAGTTATACCAGTTTTCTAGAGTTGGAGTAAAGAACCATATAGGAGGATTCGCAGTTACTTCAGCAGCTGGTTTAAGAGAAGATAGCAACTGCCATAATATTGGAAAAATGAAGAAAATGATTGCCACTAAGGCCATTAAATTTATAACAATGCTTTCAAGCTCTCTACGTATTATTGGTATTTTTCTAATCTTCATCTCAAAACTCACCTTTTTATTAATTTAAAAAGTATTGTACATAAAATCATAATAATAATAAATAGGATTATAGATGCGGCTGCAGCATGCGATACATAACCGTGAAAGAATGCTATTCTATAACCAAAGATACTTAGAACATCTGTAGCATGCTCAGGTCCCCCTCGTGTAAGGATGTAAATTTTATCAAATTCTTTCAGCGCATCGAGCGCTCTAAGCAGGATGATCATTATTATTCCATCCTTAAGCATTGGAAGCGTTATATGTCTAAATATTTGCCATTTTGAGGCTCCATCAATTGCTGCTGCTTCAAATGGTGCTGTGGGAAGTGACGAAAGTAGCGCCATTATAATGAGTGTTACGAAAGGTGTCCATTCCCAAACATCTATAAGCACCATTGTTGGTAACGCTTGAGTTAGCGATGTATGCCACATAATACCCTTAATTCCAATTAAGTGTAAGAAGTAGTTAATTATACCCCACTTTAAATTTAATAATGATTTCCATGTAAATCCAATTATAACAGGCGTTAACATCATTGGTAATAGAATAAGACTTCTTATTACACGTTTCCATTTAAGCCTCTCGCTATAAAGCAAACATCCTAATCCGATTCCTAATATAAGCTCGATTAAAATGCACATCACGGTAAAGAGTGTTGTAACATACAATGTATTAAGAAATATTGGATCTTGAAATAATTTTATATAATTCTCTGCGCCTATAAATTTAGGTGGGATATACGCCTTTAGATAGTTCCATTCATGTAAGCTTATGAATATAGTATAGAATAGAGGGTATATCGAAATAATCATTAATAATATAAATGCTGGGATAACTAAAATAATTCCTTGAACCTTCTCAGGGACCTTCAAGTTACACCATCTTTAAACAAAGGCTTATAAAAAAAGAGAGGGGAAGGAAAGTTATTTATAGTAACCTGCTTTTTTTAATATTTCTCGCCATTTCCTAGCTGTATCGTCTAGCGCTTCCTCGGCTGATTTTTTACCCTCAGCAGCCTTTTGTATTTCAAGGCTAAATTCATAATTCATTTCTCCAAATTCTGGTAGATCGCATTGCGGCACTGAGGGAGAAGTTATTATCTTATACACTGTTCGATTCAATGGATCAGCTGCAACCTCAGGATCCTTATAGGTAGAAAGTCTAACAGGATTATTCCCTAGTAAAGCCATTCTTTTATCTTGTTCAGGCGCAAACATCCAACGTAAAAATTTGTAAGTTTCCTCAGGTTGTTTTCCGAATTTGTTGATGGCCATATTTAATGAGGCATGGGCATAGACACCGCCTTCCGATAAAGGTATTGCATAAAAATCTACATCTCCTGCAGCTTTAGATACTGACGGATCATTAACACCAGCCCAAGCACATGACCACATGTAACCAAAAGCTACATCACCTGCAAAAAAATTAGAAGTGACATCAACCCATGAAACTTCTGTACCGCCAGGTGCACACCACTTATTTTTATAGATCTCTAATATGAGCTCAAGTGCCTTTACACCCACATCGTTATTAATTAATGGTTCATATTTTTCATCAACTATAAGGAAGCTTTGATACCTACCACCTTTTCCCCCTCCCATTGTTAGCCAACGGAAGTAGAATTCATCTGAGGCAGCTTCTGGAGCCATTAATAAGCTAAGACCATAAAGATCTACTTTTCCATCTCCATTTGTATCTCTGGTAAAGAATTCAGCAAGTTCGTTAACTTCCTCCCAAGATCTTGGAGGAACCAATGGATGCCCATATTTTTTCTCAAATTCATCTTGGTATTTTGGATTTTCAAACAAACTTTTTCGATAAATGAAGGTGGGACTAACAAAACAGCCTGATGGTATGCCTAAAATTTTACCTTCCCATGTTCCCCCATCTTGCACTATTTTTGGAATTATATCATCAAAACCCATTTCAAGTCCTGTTTTAGCCTCAAGTTCTTTCCAATCTACAAACCAATCGTTTGGTAAATACGAACCTCTCACATATGTATCATAACAAAAGAAATCGTATGTGGAACTCTTTGATTGAAGTTCAAGTCTACTTTTCTCATAGTGGGCCATCCAATCTACTCGCTCTAGAATCACTTTCACTCCCGTAAGTCGTTCATATTCAGCAAGAAGACCGCCAGGAGTTATTGGAGTATCTTTATCCCACAAGTAAAAGTTAGGATCAGATGTTGTTTCTCCTCTTAAAACCAGTCGCGGCGTTACTGGTGTTGTTGCTGGAGCTGTTGGTGTAGCTGTTTCTGTTTTTGTTATGGTTACTGTTTTTTCTACTGCTGGTGCTTTTGGTTTACTGGCTAAATAACCTGCTAAACCCCAACCAACAGCAGCTGCAGCAGCCAAACCACCAACAGCACCCAAATACTTACGCCTAGAAATAGCTTTCTCTTCTTTTTTCTTTTCTTCACCCATAAAAAGAAACCCCCAATTAAAATTTTAAAGATAAACAATATATAAGCTTTTCCATTCTTATGTTATAAAATATCATTTATAAATTAATTTATATTATTTTATAACATTTATAAGAGAGTGTTGATATGTTCTTACTTTGTAAATATAGCTACTATTAAGGCA
>Ga0080004_1127276_pt1 | contig 11139 bp, 9 predicted proteins | sample WasSprMetagenome_FD_69207 | JGI IMG/M metagenome (GOLD analysis project Ga0080004, IMG submission 69207) | Sulfidic aquatic microbial communities from Washburn Spring, Yellowstone National Park, USA - WS (SPADES assembly) (version 2) | ecosystem: Environmental > Aquatic > Thermal springs > Hot...
GTCATGGGGACGAGGGGATCGCATGGATCCCAATCCCTCTTGGGCAGCACGGCCGAGGGCGTCATCAGGTATTCGGGGATACCGATCCTCGTCGTGCCCTGCCCTAAGAGGCGCCAATGAGCGCCCTCGCTCGGCCGTGCCGGGCCGGGGCGCCACGGGCCGAAGCGTAAGAAGCGTAGACCCCGTAAGCCCGGGGCCATTACTCGGACCGGTCGAGTTCCTTTAACCACACCATCTCAATATGAGCAATGCGAATACCTTGGTTGCGTTCATAAGGTCTTCTAGATCTATGAACTCGTTGGCAAAATGAGCGTGTTTTATGTCCCCAGGCCCTAACATGATCGTCGGGATCCCTCCGTAAAGAGATAGGATCCTCATATCGGCCCCGTAAGTTGAGCCCGACACCTCACATTCCCTTCCCAGGACTCTTCTGAAGCATCTCCTAGCCAAGCCAACTAAGGGATGGCTGAGCGGGATCTCGCAGGGCTCCCAGATCGCGAACCACTCTATTTTGGGAGGGTTCTCCTTGAGCCAAGGGTCATCCTTTGTCGATGTGCTTATGTGCCTTTCGAATCGCTTGTTCACCTGAGCGAACTTCTCGCCGGGCAACAAGCCCATCCTTCCCTCCAGCACGGCCTGATCGGGCACTATGGCCGGCCAGCTTCCCGCTTTAAATACGCCGATGTTTATTGGGCATGGATTCCTATACTTTTTGTATAGCCTATGCGATGATCTCCTTATCCGCTCCTTTTCGAACTTAAGAATTGAATTGAAGATCTTTATTGCCTTTTCTGCCGCGCTCACGCCCTCGTTTCTCATACAACCATGAGTTGCCTTCCCGGATACCCTGATCCTGAACCAGGATGCGCCCGCCTGAGCTGTAAATAGTTTCATATTCGTCGGTTCCGCCACGATGGCACCATCGGCTCTATACCCCCTCACCAGACATGCAAGAGTACCAGCCCCCCCTGCTTCCTCCTCTATGACTGGCTCCAATATGATGTCTCCCTTCAATTGAGCCCCAGCCTCCCTGATGCACTCCACAGCCCAGATGAGCGCAGTGAGCCCTCCCTTCATATCGGCAGCCCCCCTCCCGTATAGCCTTCCTCTCTCCACGATTCCTTCGAAAGGCCCATATTTCCAGAACTCCGGGGGGCCTGGGGGAACCGTATCGATGTGACCATTCAGCAAGATCGACCTGCCCCCCCCTTTCCCCCTCAGGACCGCGGCTAGCTGGGATCGCTCCCCATACCTCAGCCCAATCAACTTGAAGGCTGGATGCCCCTTCAGGAGATCTTCACTAACCCTCCAAGTATCAACCTCGAAGCCCATGCGCTTTAAACGATCGCCCAAGTATTCCATCAGCGTCTCCTCTTGACCGGTCTCACTTGGGATCCTGACGATATCCCTCAGAAATCCCACTATTTCGTCCCTCTTATTATCTACGACCTCTAAAACTTTATTTTCCAGATCTTGCATATTCATCAACCCAAAAAATTTAATGCCGGAGATCAATATAAAGTTTTAATCGATGCGCTTTAATCAGTAGCCTCTATATTCGGTTGCGCTGAAATTTTTATAATTTTCCCGAACCTCTTGGGAAAGGATTATTTGGAGCAGGACATTTTTCGGAGAGGTTGGGAGCTTTGGGCTTCTCGTATATGAAATGTGATTAAAGAATATGTGATCTTTCAGCGGGTTCTCCGAAAAAGTGGACATTGCAAACTCTAGCCACCTCGCTTTCCTAAAATCGCCTCGATATAATCCCTAACGCCGCTCTCGAGATCGTAGGCCGGGCTATACCCGAGCTCCTCCCTAGCCCTCCTCAGATCCAATGGGCCCCTTATCGGCTCCGCGATATCGAAGCCCGGCCCTATCTCGATTTCAGCATCTGGGAAATGCCCCCTCACGATCCCGGCCAGATCCCATAGGGTGCATTGATTGCCGGCTCCTATGTTGAAGGCCGAATGCCGCAGGCCCCTCGCCCTTGACGCCAGCCAAACGGCCCTCGCGACGTCCTTCACGTAAACGGCATCGTATCTCTGATCCCCGCCGACCCCCACAACGGCCCTCTCCCCCAGGGCGGGCTTCTCGATTATCTCCTTGAAGGCGCTGAAGCCCCTTTGGCTCTGCCCGGGCCCGTAGACTATCGGGAGCCTGAGGGCTATGAAGGATATCCCGTAATTGCTTCGATAGCCCTCGCCCAAATGCTCGCCGAACAGCTTTTGGGCCCCGTAGAGCGTTATGGGGTTCTTCGGATAATCCTCGTCAACGGGCTCGCCCTCCCTCGTGATCCCGTAAACCGCCGTAGAGCTGATGAATATGACCCTGCCGACGTCCATGAGCCTGGCGGCCTCCAAAACGTTGAGGGTCCCCCCCGCGTTCACCTCGAATGAGAGCACCGGGTTCCTCTGGGATTCGGCCGTCAATAGGGCGGCCGAGTGGATTATCAGCTCGGCCCCGGAGGCCTTGATCGCATGGATCAGGTCGGATAGATGGGTGACGTCGCCCCTCATCGCCCGTATGCCCCCCTCATCGCCCGATGGCGGGCTCCTGGAGATGGCCGCGACCTCATCCCCCCGCGAGGATAGCTCCCTGGATATGTGCCGCCCTATGAAACCGAATCCGCCCGTCACCAGAACCTTCATATCCATCCCCGGTAGCATTGAGTTTTAAAACTCAAATTTATAAAGCAACCTAGGTTTATAAAACAAGATCCGAATATTTGTCAAAAGGGCCCCCTTGAGGCTCTTAGTCTATCGCCTTAAGATCATCGCCAGATGGCCCCATGGATGAATGCTTGGACGTCTCCCAAGGCGAAAGTTTTATATTTTAGTTAGTTTTTTGATCAAAAAGGGTAAGAAATTATGATGATGGATAAAAAGGCCTTAACAAAGGTCCAAGCTATAGCAATAGTGATAATAATCGTGATTGCAGCTATCGCGGGCGGAGTTTACTATCAATCCACGCAAAAGCCAGCTGCCCCTCCAGAGGAGAAGAAGATCAAGATAGGGTTAATCCTACCGCTGACTGGCGGTTTGGCAGCGTTGGGCAAAGAATGTCTAACTGGCTATGTCTTGGCCACCGAGGAGATCAACGCCGCTGGAGGCATCAAATCCCTAGGGGGGGCTAAGGTGGAACTTGTCATAGCCGACTCAAAGAGCGACCCCAAAGTCGCGGCGAGCGAATGCGAGAGATTGATCATGAGGGAGGGTTTGAAGGTCATAATGGGAAGCTATGGGAGTACCCTCGCCTACACAGCGAGTGAAGTCGCCGAGAGAAATAAAGTAATATACTGGGAAAGCGGGGGCACGGCCGATGCCCTAACCGAGAGGGGTTTCAAGTATCTCTTCAGGGTCGTTCCAAAGGTGAAACAGTACGTCGAGCAAACATTCAAGTTCTTAAAGGAATACTACCTGCCGAATGTGGGGCTTAAGCCGGAGGAAACCAAGATAGCAATAGCCTGTGAAAATACGCTTTACGGACAGACTTGGGCGAATGTGACGAGGATCCTAGCGAAGAATGCGCAAATGAAGATAGTGCTCGATGAGGCATATCCGTCTCAGTCAACCGACCTCTCTCCGTTAATTACGAAGCTAAAAGCTGCGTCACCCGATGTAGTCGTGTTCATACCTTATGTCACCGACGCAATCCTATTCTTCCGCCAAGCAGAGCAACTGGGCTTTTATGCCAAATGTTATATAACGTGCGGGGGAACGGCTCTCGAGGACTTTGTAAAGGCATTAGACGATAAGACCGAGGGGATAATGGTCAGTTCTTTCTGGAGCTATGATACGGCCCTCCCAGATGTCGACAAGTTGAATGATATGTTCGTCGCGAAGTATGGGGGAAAACACGCGGGGATATATACTGGTGTGAGCTACATAGGGGCCATGTCCCTCTATAGGGTTTTGGAGGCGGCTGGATCCATGGATCCGGATAAGATAATAGATGCTGCTATGAAGATGGATATCGACCCTCCTGGTATATGCGGATATGGCCTAAAATTCGATCCAATTGAGCATCAGAACCAAAAGGCTACTGTCTGGGTACTCCAGTGGCAGGGCGGCACGTTGCGGACGATCTATCCTCCGTCATATGCAAAAGTCAAACCCATATGGGAGATGCCCAAATGGAAGTAAACCAAAACTTTTCCCCCTTTTTTTAAGGATATGATGTCGGATCGGAGGTAAACAAACCTTGGATCCGACCATAGTGCTTCAATCTATTGTAAACGGTCTTCTAATTGGGGGCATTTACGCACTCATAAGTATGGGCTTGACGTTGATATATGGCATAATGGGGATAGTGAATTTTGCCCATGGAGAGTATCTCATGCTCGGAATGTATTCAACTTATTGGCTCTTTGCAATTTTTGGGCTTGATCCTTACATATCTATAGCTTTGGTGACCCCGCTTCTCTTCGTAATAGGGGCAGCGACCCAAAAATTCCTCATAAAACCAGTATTGGAGGCTTCCCATTTCAATCAAATTTTGCTCACGATTGGTTTGTCTACCCTACTTTTAAACGGGGCATTACTCGCCTGGACGTCTGATTATAGAACTGTCATAACGGCTTATGCCACGAGGGCCATAGAGATATTCAATGTGAGAATAGGCATCGCGCATCTATCGGCGTTCATTACGGCCATGCTCACGGCATTTGCATTCTATATCTTCATGTCACGCACTGATACGGGGAAGATGCTAAGGGCCGCTGCACAAAACAGGGATGCTGCTTCTCTGATGGGCGTGAATGTTCACAAGATGTATACTATAGCCTTCGGCATAAGCGCCAGCTTCACCGGCGTTGCCGGCGCGATCCTGATGCCCATTTACTATGCTTTTCCAGCGGTGGGTCTAGATTTCGTGCTTACATCATTTGTGGTCGTCGTATTGGGTGGCCTCAAGAGCTTCAGGGGGGCCCTTGTGGGCGGCCTCATAATAGGTCTAGCAGAATCCCTCGGTGGAACTTTCGCGGCTACCGAGTACAACAAATTGATAACATTCATAATCTTCGCTACCATACTTTTGATCAGGCCTCAGGGTCTCTTCAAGAAGATGTAAAAAAGGCGTTGGCCTATGGGTTTCGGCGCCGGGAGTAAAAGGGTCGCCCGTTACATACTGCTAGTCATCATACTAGCGTCGATTCCCTCCTTCCTTAAAGATGATTATCTGTTGCATGTGATGATAGTAACATTTTTATTCTCATATCTCGCAGAATGCTGGAATTGGGTCGGGGGATACGCTGGACAACTCTCCTTGGGTCATGCTGCCTTTTTCGGCATAGGAGCATATGCATCCACTTTGTTGTTCTTAGGGAGCGGGCTCACGCCATGGATTGGCATCTTGATCGGCGGTTCCTTGGCGGCTGCCTTTGCCGCTCTCATTGGCGGCCTATCTTTGAGGCTGAGGGGGCCCTTTTTTGTCCTATTCACAATAGCGACTGCGGAAACTTTGAGATATTCCTTTTTAACCTTCAGAGAGATCACCAAGGGGGCCTATGGTTTGCTAATACCAACCCTGCGAAACGATCCATTGCTCTTCAAGTTCTTGAGCAAAGAGCCATATTATTATATAGTTTTCACGATGTTGTTGATAAGCATAGCTGTCACCGGCATCATTGAGAGATCCAAGATCGGATACTTCCTGAACGCCATAAGGGAGGACCAGGATGCCGCTCAATCTATCGGAATAGACGTAACGAAATACAAAGTGCTCGCGTTGATGATCAGCGCCTTCTTCACGGCCCTTGCCGGTACTTTTTATGCCCAATATTTCTCCTACATATGCCCTGATGACGTCATGACGGTCGCCCTTTCCATAGAAATAATCACCATCGCGATCATAGGCGGAGCGGGCACTCTCTGGGGCCCAGTAATAGGGGGCTTCGTCCTAGTCCCAATATCAGAATATCTTCGGATAACCCTTGGAGGAACCTTCGCTGGCGCTCATCTCTTCATCTATGGCGCTGTAATAATCATCGTGATCATATTTGCCCCCAGGGGCCTTTTGGGAATCCTATCAGACTTTGGGAGGGTCATCATGAGGAGGTCGGTTTGATTGAAAGTGAGGGTCTGTTTAGTCCAGATGAGATCTGAGAAATTCAATGTCAAGGGGAATTTAGACAAGGTCTTCAAGTTTCTGGAGGATTTGGGCGAAAGATTTGGCATAGCCTGCCTTCCCGAGCTATTCAATGTTGGCTACCTGCTGTATGATCGATTTAAGGAATTCTCGGAGCCCATCCCGGGGCCGACTACAAAATTCCTAGGAGAATTGGCCAGAAATTTCTCCACCCATATAGTTGGGGGGATTGCGGAGCGAGATCCAGCTACGAATGATGTTTACAATTCGAGCGTATTGATTGGTCCAAGCGGGGATTTGATTGGAAAGCATAGGAAGATTTTCCTCCCTTGGCCGCCCAACGGCATGGAGAGGACGGTCTTCAAGCCCGGCAATGGAGTGAAGGTCTTCGATACGCGCCTTGGCAAGATTGGCCTAATGATATGCTACGAGATGGCATTCCCAGAGGTGAGCAGGGCCTTAGCCCTCTCCGGGGCGGAATTGATAGTAGTTTCGAGCGCCTGGATAAGGGTCAAGGATCCCCCGGGGAGGGAGAGGGTATACGACTTGGCTCCCATATGCAGGGCCTTCGAGAACAATTTGTTCATCGCGATATCAAACATGGTAGGAAAGGATGACGGAGTAGAGTTCCAAGGAAGGAGCAAGATAATAGATCCCATGGGCCGCGTGGTCGTGGAATGCAGCGAGCGTGATGAAGGGGCGATCGTTAAAGAAATCGATATGGATCTAGTAGGCGAGGTGAGGAGGGCAGTACCTTACTTTTCAGATTCGAGGGATGGTATTAAGCGCGTATGGAGCGGTGCTAAAATCGGGGCATTGCGGTGAGGTTTATGGGAGGTATTTTGGAAGTAAAGAATCTGAGTAAAAGTTTCGGGGGACTATCGGCTGTAAAAAATGTTAGCTTTGAATTGAAGGAAGGTGAGTTGCTGAGTTTGATAGGACCTAATGGAGCGGGGAAGACAACCTTATTTAACTTGATAACGGGATTTTACAGACCAGATGCGGGATCAATAGTATATATGGGGAAGGACGTAACTGGGCTCCCGCCCCATCGGATTTGTAGGAAGGGAATCGTGAGGACCTTTCAGATAGTTAGGCCCTTTGGCAACATGACGGTTCTGAACAATGTGATCACCGCCGCTTCTACGACAAAGGGATTGAGGGATGCTGTTCGTAAGTCCGAGGAGATACTGAAGTTCACTGGGCTCTGGGGGAAGAAGGATCTCCTCGCGAGGAATTTAACGATCGCCGACAAGAAGAGGCTGGAGCTGGCGAGGGCCCTCGCCACCGACCCAAAGGTAATGCTCCTCGACGAGGTCATTGCCGGCCTGAATCCTAGGGAAATTGAGGAGGCCTTGGAGATCATTAGGAGGATCCATGCGGATGGTATCAGCATAATCATGGTGGAGCATGTGATGAGAGCGGTGATGTCGATTTCCGAGAGAATAATTGTATTACATCATGGCGAAAAGATTGCAGAGGGGGCCCCCTCCGAAATCGCCAGCGACGAGCGCGTGATAAAGGCTTACTTGGGGGAGGCGTACGCCGATGCTCGAGGTAGATAATGTGGAAGTCTTCCGCGGAGATATCAAAGCCATATGGAATGTCTCCCTCCGGGTAGGAGAGGGCGAACTCGTTTCGATAATAGGGAGTAATGGGGCCGGAAAGTCCACATTGATTAACGCGATCTCCGGCCTGTTGCCCGTCAAGAGCGGGAGCATAAGATTCTTGGGTCGGAGGATTGAGAACGAGCCCCCGCATAGGATCGTGGAATATGGGATAGTGCAGGTCCCGGAGGGGAGGCAGATATTCCCTGAGATGACCGTGATGGAAAATTTGGAGGTCGCATCAGTAACCCCGGAGGCGAAGAAGGCTAGGAGGGATTCCCTGAAGGTCGTATTCGATCTATTCCCAGTGCTCAAGGAGAGGCGGACCCAATTGGCGGGGACGCTGAGCGGGGGGGAACAGCAGATGCTGGCCATCGCCAGGGGTTTGATGGCGAAGCCGAAGTTATTGATGTTCGACGAGCCATCCTTGGGCTTGGCCCCAACCATTGTGAAGAGAATCTTCGAAGTGATAAAGGAGATCAATGAGAACGGCGTGACCGTCTTACTGGTCGAACAAAATGTGTATGAGGCTTTGAGCATATGTCATAGGGGATATGTACTGGAAAATGGAAGAATAGTGCTCGAGGGAAGCGGTGAGGAGCTCCTCGCCAACGAGCAGGTTAAGCGAGCCTACCTAGGGCTTTAGGATATCGCCTTCAAGGATTCATCCAGGACCTCGACCGATCTATCTATCTGCTCCTCCGTGATGGCCGCCGGGGGATACATCCTTATCACGTTCCCGAGCCACCCCTGGCCGGCGGGCATTATCACGCCCCTCCTCCTGCACTCCTCCCTCAACCTCCTCGACTCCTCCCTCGCGGGCTCCTTCGTCCTTCGATCCTTCACGAGCTCCACGCCTATCATCAGCCCCTTGCCCCTGACGTCGCCTATCAGCTCATGCTTCCCGGCCAACTCCCTGAGGCGCTTCATGAAGTAGTCCCCGAGCCTAGCCGCCCTCTCGTGGAGCCTCTCCCCCAATATCACGTTTATGGAGGCGAGGGCGGCCGCGCAGGAGATCGGGTGGCTGCCGAATGTTGTGAAGTACATCATCGCATCCACCGCGAATGCCCTGGCCACGTCCTCGTTCGTCAGGACCGCCGATATCGGCATCCCGCCCCCCATGGCCTTCCCGCAGGTTATTATATCGGGCTGCACGCCGTAATGCTCTATGCAGAATATCCTCCCGGTCCTCCCGAAGCCCGTGAATACCTCATCATCGATGAATAGGATATCGTTCGCGTCCAATATCTTCTTGACCTCCTTGAAGTATCCATCGGGGGCCGGTATGTTGCCGGCGGTCCCCTGGATCGGCTCCGCTATGAAGGCCGCTATATCCCCGGAGCTCTGATATTTGATGACGTCCTCAAGGATCTTCGCGCATTGGAGGCCGCAGCCCGGGTACTCGAGGCCCAGGCTGCATCGATAGCAATAATAGGATGGGGCAAGCATGGCGCCGGGCAGGTAGGGCCCCATGCCCTTCTTATAGCCCGACCAGCCGACGAGGCTCCGGGCCCCATAGGTCCTGCCGTGGAAGGCGCCGTAGAGCCCGATCACCTCATAGCGGGCCTTGCGCTTCCTGGCCAAGTAGAGGGCGCATTCGACGGCCTCGGCGCCCGCGTTCAGGAAATAGCAGCGATTCAAGGGCTTGGCCATCTCGGCGAGCCTCTTCGCCAATTCCGAGGCCGGGCTCGTCGATATATCCGTGGACATGAAGATGAGCTTATCCGCCTGATCCTTTATGGCCCTCACGACCTCCGGTCTCCTATGCCCTATGAAGTTGACCCCGTGCTCCCCCATCAGGTCTATGTATTCCCTCCCCTCAGAGTCCCTAACGATGGCGCCGCTCCCCTCGACGACCACCATGGGATCCCTGAACATCCTCTTGACGTTGGGCAGGAAGTATTCCTCAGCGCTCAATCCAAATTACCCTCCTTACGAATCGTTCTTTGGGAATAAAAATTTTTGGTGAAATAGGGTCGCCGAGGCGATGGGCCGCCCTGAATAGGCGAAAGGCTATTTTTAAGTAAACCAAGAGGGATCGCCCCATTGTGGCGCGGGGATCCGCTCGCGCTCCAATGCTCATTTTAAAGGGCTCTCGAGGCTCAGAAACGAGGGGATCCTCAAAGCCCGCTTCCTTAAATAGGTAAAGCTTTTATAAATATCCATTTAAACTCGTCTTGGTGGCATGGATGAGTGCCGCCGGGAAAAAGCTAATCGTGGCCATATTGGTCATAATAGTCATCATCGCGATCGCGGCCGGATATTTCGCCTATCAAACCTATCTTAAGCCGGCGCCAAAGGTCGAGGTCGTTAAGGTGGGCGTTTTGCTGCCCCTCACCGGGCCGGCGAGCAAAGAAGGTTGGTGGGCTAGGCACGCCATAGAATTGGCCATAGAGCACATAAACAGGGCCGGCGGAGTGAAGTCCCTGGGAGGCGCGAAGCTGGTCCCCGTAATAGCCGATACGGCCGGCAAACCGGAAACCGGAATGGCGGAGGCCGAGAGGCTCATAAACGTCGAGAAGGTAAACGTCCTAACGGGCTGTTACCAAAGCGCGGTCACATTGCCCGTCGCGGGGGTTGCCGAGAAGTACAAGATGCCGTTCATGGTCGCCGATGCTATATCCGATAAGATAACGGAGCAGGGTTATAAATACGTATTCAGAATCCATGGGAAGGCTTCCTGGTATGGCAGGGATGCCGTCCAATTCCTCATAGATTTCAATAAGAAATACAACACGAACTTCAAGAGCATCGGACTGATTTACGAGGACGATGAGTTCGGCAAATCCACGGCCGTGGGATTCAAGAATTACCTGAGCAAGATGGCCCCGGATTACAAAATCGTTATAGAGGAGAGCTATCCGCTCGCGGCGGCCGATTTGACCCCCCTGGTAACCAAGCTGAAGGCCGCGAACCCGGAGATCCTCCTCCACGTGGCCTATGTCAGCGATGCCCTCCTCTTCGTCAGAACCATGAAGACTTTGGATTGGTATCCGAAGGCCTATGTCGGCATAGGGGCGGCTGGCCAATCCCACGGGGACTTCATCGCTGGATTGGGCAAGGATGCGGAATACGTATTTACGCAAACCGAATGGCAAACGGATCTCCTGACCTCCCCGGGCCTCAAGGACTTCGCTTGGATAAACGACGAGTTCAAGAAGAAGGCAGGCGATGACATGACGGGCATACCCGCCGACTGCTACTCCTCCACATGGGTCCTATATTACGCCATAGAAAAGGCGGGCTCGCTCGACCCGGAGAAGATAAGGAGCAGCTTGGCCTCGATCGTCATAAGCCTCCCATCGAAGGAGGTGAACGTCGTACTCCCATATAGCAAGATAGACCTCACGTCCGAGGGGCAGAATCCGTATACGGCCATTTGCGTGGCCCAAATAAGGGGCGGGAAATTCCGAATAGTTTGGCCGACGCACTACGCCACCGGGGAGCC
>Ga0080004_1160986_pt1 | contig 11139 bp, 12 predicted proteins | sample WasSprMetagenome_FD_69207 | JGI IMG/M metagenome (GOLD analysis project Ga0080004, IMG submission 69207) | Sulfidic aquatic microbial communities from Washburn Spring, Yellowstone National Park, USA - WS (SPADES assembly) (version 2) | ecosystem: Environmental > Aquatic > Thermal springs > Hot...
CGAAGGCCTTGGGACTCGCTTGAAGACAGGAGGTACGACCAATATCCAAATGGAGAAGCTAGGCTGATGTACAAAGAAGGTAAGTTCTTCCTCATGATCTTCAAGCGAGTCCCAAGGCCTTCGAAGCACGCCCCAAAAGGCGTTCTAGCAGTCGACGTTAACGAGAAGGAGATCGTTTTCGGCAATGGCGTGGTGAGGGAGAGGAGGAAGACAGCCGTAGATAGGGCTCTTCGCTACAAGAGGCTGGCCGAAAGGCTACAAGAGAAGTACTCCTCCAACAAGTACAACGCATGGCTGAGGAGAAAAGGTATTCTGAGGAGAATCAGGCACTTCCACAGAAAAGCCCGCAAAATCATAGAAGACTGGTGAAAAAGACCTCGCGCGAGATAGCAGAGCTCGCCAAACTGCATCAGTACGCCATTGCTAGGGAAGATCTCACGGGCCTAATAGAGAGGCTTAGAGAACTGCCGAGGGATCATAAAGTCGCCCTTCTCATCCTGAGCTACAGGAAGCTCTCATTCTGGATCGACTGGCAGTGCGAGAAGCTTGGAGTTCCAATAATCCCAGTAGAGCCTGAGCAAACTTCATCCATTTGTCCCAACTGCAGTTCTAGACTGAGGGAGGATAGGGACAGGATAGCAGTCTTGAACATTGAGAGGAGGGCTCTTGAGCAGTTGGAGCCCATATCTGGGGGACCTCTGACCGCCCCGTCTGCCCCGCAGATGACAGATGTAACTCCGAACAGATGCGGGGAACCCTCGCCCTTCAGGGCGGGGAGGAGGTCAGGAATACATAATTTCCGTTAGACAGAAAATCAATAGAGGGAGAAGACTAGCCGAAGACTTTATTCTTGAGGCTTCAGCGATTGGGAAAGCATCAGAAAAACTAGAAGAAGATACTGCAAACCTGATTTCTAAATTTAGGGATAAATATAGAACTGTGATGAGGCAAGGATTGCTGGATAGCGCTCCAGACCTAGATGTTCTACTGCTCGCAAAAGAGTTGGAGGCAGGAGTCAGTAGTGATATCGGAATAAAGAAATGGAGCGAAAAACTAGGTCTTCGTTTTGTAGAAGCATCGAAATTTCCAAGAATGCTTAAGGAATATTTAGTATTACTTGGCGTTAAAGAACCCGAATCTTCTCAAAAAAATCTACATCAAGAAAGCCCGGAACTTTAGTTCAGGCTTGAATTTGGAATTCACCTTTCCAAAATTCAAAAAAGAAGTTTTAGCTACTAAAAGCAATTATTCCCGCAAAAAGATCTTTTAACATTGGCTGAGAAAGTGTCAACTATATCCCGAATAAAAAAGAAAAAGAATAAAAACTTTTATCTCAAGTTAGCATAGGTGGTAGCATGCTGAGCGTAAACGAGTTAGCGCTTGAAATTGTTGAAACAATGATGGATTACGAAGAGGAGCTTAGAATTCAATCTAAGAAGCTCGAAAATGATGCTACAGTTATAGATTGCGGAGTAAACGTGCCAGGAAGTTACGAAGCCGGAATAATGTATACCCAAGTATGTATGGGAGGGCTTGCGAGTGTAGAGATAGTTGTAGACACAATAAGGGACATACCCTTTGCTTTCATAACTGAGTACACAGACCACCCGGCAATTGCATGCCTTGGCAGTCAAAAAGCTGGTTGGGCGATAAAAGTTGAAAAATACTTCGCAATGGGCAGCGGTCCTGCAAGAGCTTTAGCATTGAAACCGAAAAAGACATACGAAAGAATAGGCTACGAAGATGATGCCGATGTTGCTGTTATAGCTCTAGAGGCAAGCAAACTTCCGGATGAAAAAGTTATAGAATTCATCGCAAAAGAGTGTGAAGTAGATCCGGAAGACGTTTACGCATTGGTTGCCCCTACGAATTCGATCGTCGGAAGCGTTCAGATATCAGGTAGAATTATAGAAACAGCCATATTCAAAATGAATGAGATTGGTTACGATCCGAAGCTTATTGTTAGCGGAGCAGGAAGGTGTCCAATTGCACCAATTCTTGAAAACGAGCTTAAAGCGATGGGTGCAACAAACGATAGCATGATGTACTACGGAAGCGTTTATCTTACAGTAAAGAAATACGATGAAATACTAAAGAATGTACCCAGTTCCACAAGTAGAGATTACGGAAGACCATTCTACGAGATTTTCAAAGCTGCAAACTATGATTTCTACAAGATAGATCCAAACCTGTTTGCTCCAGCTCAAATTGTTGTAAACGACTTATCAACTGGAAAGACATACGTCCACGGAAAGCTGAACGCAGACGTGCTCTTCCAGTCTTATCAGCTCGTTCTTTGAAATTTTTTAAATTCTTATTTCTGCCCATTTGTCCGTGTTTTCGGAAACTCTAACCCTTACGACATTTAGTCCTCTCTTTTTGAGTTCCTGAAAAATGTGTAAGGCTATGTTTTCTGAAGTAGGATTTTCTATCGTTTCGTTTAAAATTGAGTGATCGAACTTTTCTAAGATTTCTTTAAGAATACTCTTTAATTCGAAAAAATCGATTACCATACCATTTTTGAGTTCTCCTTCGACTTCAACGCTGACATCAAAATTATGACCATGAATTCTTCCACATTTCTTATGTCCAGGAATTGCATGAGCCGCGCTGAAACTGTCCCTAACCCCTACCACGAATTTCATCACCTCACCCCCAGATACTTGTGAACTTGCGGAATCACTCTTGTGTCCGAGAATTCTATCATTCTTCTTTGCAATTTAAAAATATTCTCAGTATCACTACCAAACACGGGCTGAAGGACAAAACACTTTACATAGTTTCTTATCTGAATTGCAGAGTTGTAAACTTCATCTTCATTGAATTTCGATGGTAAAACGATTTTGCAGAATGTAAGCCTTTTTTTCGTATTCCTGAGGATCCGGAAGCATCTGAAGGTTCTTTCTAGAACTTCCTCGTATCTTTCTATTCCTGCTTCTCTAACCTTTAAATCACCGGCTACAAAGTCTACGAATCTCAGCTTTTTTGCGCTCTCAGGCAAAGTCATATTAGTCTCTAAATAAAAAGGCTTACTTTTTTTAAGAGATTTGATGAAATCTGCGTGTAGCATAGGTTCTCCGCCGGTAAAGCTAACTGAATGTGTTTTACTTGAGTCTATCAGCCTCTGAATATACTCGCTCTCAACTGGATTTTTGAGAACTTTTCCGCTTACATGGTCTTTGCAAAAATCGGATTCTTTGGGGGTATCACAATAATTGCAGTTCAGATTACATCCGCAGAAGCGGATGAAGAGTTGGAGGGTCCCTACAAGAATCCCTTCACCTTGTATTGATTCAAATATTTCGCTTATTCTTGCTATCATATTTCAATCATTTCCCCAGTCCTCTCGTAAACCTTAAGACCTCCCACTTTCTCAAGTTCCCTTGCGAATTCTCTACTCTTAAGAATTTTTAGAAACATCTTTACTGGTTCCTTTTCGAGTCTATCTTTTGGAATAAGAAAGTCGTATTCCTCGCTTCTGAGAGGTATAAAGTCGAGACCGTATAAGTTTGCAACACTCTTTATTGCAATTCCAACGTCCGCTTTTCCAGTTGCAACAGCTGAAGCAACCGCATCATGAGTTTTTGCCTCAACTTCATACCCTTTTATTCTCTTTGTTAGCTCATCAAAGCTCAAACCAATTTTTCCCGCTAAACTGTTCAAGTTTATATCGAGCAGAAGTCTAGTCCCAGATCCTTTATTTCTGTTTATCATTCGCACGTCCTCTCTTAGTAAATCTTCAAATCCCACTATTTTTTTTGGATTTCCTCTTGCAACTATAAATCCCTGTTCCCTGAGATATCCCTTCACCAATACTGCATTCCTAATTCCAAGCTTTCTTATTGTTCCTATATTGTAGATCCCATCTTCATCGAGGAGGTGTGTTCCTGCTATATCGGCTTCACCCCTCTTCACTGCAAGGAGCCCGCCCATCGAACCAACATTAATGACTTTTGTCTTGATACCAAGCATTTTCACAAGAATGTCCACGCCAATACAATGGCTTCCTATAAAAACCAAATCTGCAGGTCTTATCATGCTAAATAGTTTAACTTCTACTTCTTCGTTTTCTTCAAGCATCATTACATTCTCAGGAATTTCAACTATTCCATCGCTGAAAGCCAAAGCGGTTATTGCACCACTATAGCTACCGGTGACCGGATATGCAGAATACCCATCTTTCCCGAGAACAATATGAACTGGCAAAAATTCTCGTCTTCCAATTTCAGAGAAAACCTTTGTCGCAAGTCTGACCTTTATTTTTCTTCTATCTGCATCAAGTCCCGAAAGCTTTCTTATCAAAGGTGCGACTAAAATCTCAAATATTGTAAGAGCTGAAACCGGATATCCGGGAAGACCAAAAATCGGTTTTCCATTCCTAAAAGCTATTATGGTTGGTTTTCCTGGTTTTACAGCAATCCCATGGACAACAACTTTTCCTATCTCGTCTAGTACTCGATACATCTTATCCCCAAATCCGGCAGAGGTACTTCCACTTGTCAAGACTATATCTGCCTTTTCCAATGCTAATAGAATAGCTTTCTTCATCTCTTCCTCATCATCTCTTATAATCCCCAACCTGAGTGCTACCCCGCCGTTCTCTTCAATTGCAGAGCAAAGGGCGTACGAATTCACATCGTATATTTTTCCAAGCTCTAAAGTTTTACCTGGTTCTTGAAGTTCGTTTCCAGTAGATATAACAGCAACTCTCGGTTTTTTGAAAACTCCCACTTTCCTAATCCCACAGGCTGCAAGAACTCCTATTTCCCTATGGGTTAACTGAACGCCGCTTCTAAGCAAGAGCTCTCCCGCCATAATGTCACTACCTGCGGACATCAAATTCTCGCCTGGAGTGACCGATTTGAAGACTTCGACAAATCCATCTCTCTCCCTAGTAAATTCAACCATTACAACAGCATTTGCACCCTTTGGAACTACAGCTCCTGTCGAGACTTCCATAGCTTCTCCTTTCCCAACCTCGGAGTTTGGCCACTCCCCCGCTTCGACCTTTCCAATTACTTTGAGCCTCACGGGATTATCTTCATCAGCTCCAAACGTATCTTCAGCTCTCAAAGCATAACCGTCCATTGTGGCTCTATCGAAGGGTGGAACACTAACGACGGCATGAACGTCTTCTGCTAGAACTCTACCTGTAGCGTTTAAAATGTCGATTTCTTCTTTTTCTCTTTTTAGATTACAGAAGCTTTCGATTGCTTTAAGAGCTTCCTCAATTGTTGAAATCTGCCGAAAAACTTTTCTCATTCAAATACCTCCGTCAAGTTACGCAAGAGAATTACCTCGACTCTTTCTCCCGCTTCACGACCTTCCAAATTTTCTGAAATCTGGAGAATGGCGTTTGCTTTAACTAGAGTACTTAAAACTCCAGATCCCGATTTCAATGGGTAAACTTCTCCATCCTGCCAGCTGACCCTTACCAAGCTTCTGATTCCGATCTCAGATGCTATGCGAGAACGTAAAATCCCCTCTTTTTTGCTCCATTTTCTTTCGACAATCTTGACGTTCATCATCCTAAACAAAGCTGGAACCACAAATGTGTAAAAAGATAAAAAAGTAGCGGTAGGTGTTCCCGGGAGCATAAAAACCGGTTTACCTCTAACAATTCCAAAAGCCGTCGGCATACCCGGTCTCAGCGCAACACCGTGAAATACTATTTCACCATATCTAGAGACAACCTCTGGAACCAGATCTTTTCCTCCAACGGATGTACCTCCTGTGAATATAATCGCATCGTATTCTAAAGCTCTTAAGAGTTTTTCCTCTATCTCTACAGTTCTATCTTTTGCAATCCCGAGATGGAAAACGGGAAAACCCAGCTCCTCAAGAGCATTACATAACATGGGGACATTAGAGTTGTATATTTTTCCGGGAACTTTACTTTCCTCTAACGGCAAAAGTTCGTCTCCAGTCGAAATAACTGCAACTTTTGGTTTTTTATAAACTTCTACATGTCTTATCCCTAGGGAAGCTAGCAATCCGGAATCCTGCGGTTCAAGAATGGTTCCTCTTCTTAAGATAACCTCGCCTTTCTTCAAGTCTTCTCCTTTTCTTATAACATTTTTGTAGGGCGCAACGCTCTTAAAAATTTGAATAAAACCATCCATTTCTTTCACGTGCTCAAGCATTACAACAGCATTTGCACCTTCGGGAATTGCTGAGCCAGTAAAAACTCTGATCGCTTCTCCCTCTTTAAGACTACATTTCGGAATTTCTCCGATTTCCACTTTTCCAACGAGCTTTAAAATTGCTGGATTCATCTGAGAAGCCCCAAATGTATCCTCAGCTTTTAATGCGAATCCATCCACAGCCGATCTGTCAAATTCGGGTACGTCAACTGGTGAAATGATATCTTTTGCCAAAACTCTACCGAAACATTTGTATATACTAACCGTTTCAACTCCGAGAACTTTTAGTCTTTGCATAATTTTTTCAATTGCCAAATCAACCGATTCAAGCGATTTGAAACCTATATCCTTTACCATTGGTTTGAGCTTTGATGGGGAAATTTAAAAAATTTGCTCAGAACTCAAAACCCTCATCACTTTTCAGTGGGGTCCAGTCATCATCGCAGTTTTATATTCATCAATTCGTGGATTAAAGGTTTCGCGAAAAACGTTTATGCAATGGCAAGATGATTTGTAGAGATGAAACGAGTGGTTGCAACTGGAACATTTGATATAATTCATCCCGGACATATAAGATTTCTCGAAGAAGCAAAAAAACTGGGTGACGAGTTAATAGTCATCGTTGCAAGGGAGAAAAACGTTAGACACAAACCCAAGCCAGTAATACCGGAAGAACAAAGGAGGCGAGTTGTTGAGGCGATAAAATTTGTTGATAAAGCAATTCTTGGAGATGAAAACGACATATTTAAACCAATAATGGAACTAAAACCGGACGTAATTGTTTTGGGCTACGATCAGCATTTTAGCGAAGATTGGCTTAGAGAAGAACTTAAAAAACGAAACTTAAACTGTGAAGTCGTGAGGATAAAAGTTAAAGAGGAGTGTGAGCTCTGTAGCTCACATAAGATAATTGAGAAAATTCTTGAAAAATATGGGGTGAAATGATGCTCTTAATGATTCCCGGTCCAGTTCAGGTACATGAGAGGATAATAAGGGCGATGTGCAGGCAAATGATAGGACACCGTTCTGCGGAGTTTGGAGCCATACTTAAGTTCTGCTCAGAAGTTATGAAAGACGTTTTTGGTACGAGAGGAGAAGTCTTCTTTATTTCGGGATCCGGAACTGCAGGAGTTGAAGCAGCTATAGCTTCTTTTAGCAAAGTAAATAAAATCGTTACGCTTGAGAATGGAAAATTTGGAGAAAGGCTTGGTGAAATTGCAGAAAGGTATTGTGAAGTTGAAAGATTAAATTTTGATTGGGGTAAACCGATAGAATTAGAAAAGCTAAAAGAAGCCCTCGAAAAAGGCGCTAATGCTGTTGCTTTCGTTCACAACGAAACATCAACTGGCATGCTAAATCCAGCAGAAGAAATAGCAAAAATTGCGAAGAAGTATGGTGCATTTACTATAATGGATGCCATCACCTCGGCTGGAGGAGACTACGTTAAAATGGACGAGTGGGGGATAGATGTAGCCGTAGTAGGAAGTCAGAAGTGTCTGGGTGCGCCACCGGGGATTGCTGTCGTTGCTGTGAACGAGAGTGCTTGGGAATTCTACAACCCGAAGTGTCCTTACTATTTAGATCTTAAAGCCTATAAGAAAAAGTTTGGCGAACTTCAAACACCATATACTCCTGCGATACCGCTTTTCTTCGCGCTAGAGGAAGCTCTCAAAATCATAAAGGAGGAAGGACTGGAGAATAGAATAAGGAGGCACAGAAAGATGAGTAAAGCTGTTAGGGAGTGGGCAAAAGAGGCAGGATTTAAGCTTTTTCCTCAGATAGATGGAAAAGCCGAGTACTCAAACACAGTTACAGCGATTTTGATTCCAAATGGAATAACAGAAAAGGAACTTAGAGAAGAACTGAGAAGAGAGTACGGAATACTGATCAGTGGGGGACAAGAGAAAGTTAAGGGGAAGATATTTAGAATAGGAACTATGGGGAACATAGGTAAATTTGAAGTCATATGCACACTTGCCGCTTTGGAAGACGTTATGAGAAGAAAAGGAATTGATGTTTCAGCTTTGGATGTTGCTATGAGAATTCTGGGGGATTGAATTGAAAGTAGGGATCGCCGATACCACTTTTTCACGAATTGATATGGGAAGAATCGCAATTGATGAGCTAAGAAGAATTTCAGGCCTTAAGTGTATCCGGTACACTGTTCCAGGAATTAAAGATTTGCCCGTTGCTGCAAAGAAATTGTTTGATGATGGATGCGAAATCGTTATAACCCTTGGATGGGTTGGAAAAACCCAAAAAGATTTAGTTAGTTATCTTGCAATGAGTATTGGACTTATAACTGTACAACTGTTAACTGGAAAACACGTAATCGATGTAACAGTTCACGAAGATGAAGCTGAGAATGAAAAAGAATTATTGGCAATAGCTGAAAACAGGGTAAGAGAACACGTAAGAAATGCCGTGGACTTACTTTTGAATCCGAAAAGGTTACAGAAATTGGCCGGAACTGGACAAAGACAAGGCCAGCCAGATGTTGGTCCGATAATGAGATGAAAATCCTACTAGTAACCGGAAAGCTTGCTGAAAAAATTGTAAAGGAAAATGCGCTGAACGCGGACGTCCACGTTTGTAACGTCGATATAGCAGCATTTATAACCCCCAAGGATATTGAAAATTTAAATTTGTCGGACTATGACTTGGTATTGGTTCCCGGTTTGACTAAAGATTGCGACTGGGAGGGTTTTGAAAAGAAAAAAGGCGTTAAAGTCAGGCTTGGACCAATACATGCTGCCGATTTGAGAAGGGTACTGCCTTTAGTCGAAAAAATAGAGTTGTCTCATAAAATCCCAGCTTGCAAGCTTATAGAAAATATTAGGGCTGAAGAAGTGTTCAGAGAAGTTGACAAACTAGAAAAAACTGCAATTTTTAAAATAAGAGACGTAGCGATAGGTGGAAACAGTAGAATGAAAATCGTAGCCGAAATTGTGAAACCAAAGATTGAGGATCTGAGAGAGAGAATTGAATATTTTTCAAGAAATGCAGATATAATAGACATCGGCGTACCGATTGAATTCGACAGCGAAGAGTTAAGCAAACTACTAAAGATTGCTGTTGATGAGTCAAAAAAGCCCGTAAGCGTCGATACTTTCAACAAAAAAGCAGTGGAGATAGCTATAAAACACGGAGTTGACATGATAATGAGTCTCTCGACTGAAAATATCGAAATTCTTGAACTAATAGAAGATCAGGCAATAGTTGTTGCTGAAAGAAACATCGATAAACTTCTGAGGCTTTTGGATATAGCAAAAAGGAAGACAGAAAAAGTGATAGCAGATCCGATTCTCGATCCCCCCTTGAGCACAGCAAGGTCAATAGAAAGATATCTTGAATTTAGAAAATTGGATTCTACGACTCCACTTTTATTTGGTTCCGGGAACGTAACCGAGTTGAGCGATGCTGATAGTATTGGAATGAATGCCCTTCTCGCTTTCATAGCTGAAGAGATCGGTTGCAATCTGCTATTTACCACTGAGGCGAGTCCAAAGACGGTTGGAAGTGCTAAAGAGTTAAGAATCGCTTCTTATTTAGCAAAGATCGCAAAGGTTAGAAATTCCCCACCAAAAGATGCGGGAGTAAGCCTTCTGGTAGTTAAAGAAAAGATAAAATACGAGGCCAGAAAAACAGTAGATTTCTTGGTTGCAGAGGAGAGTAAAGAGTTTCACAGAGATCCACTTGGAGATTTCATAATTTTCATAGCTAATGGAACGATTTTTTGCCAGCATGAAAAGGTTACAATTGCCGGAAAAAATGCAAAAGAGATCCTAGATACGGTTCTAAGACTTAATCTAGTTTCAAGACTCGATCATGCTGCTTATTTGGGTAGGGAATTAATGAAAGCTGAGATAGCTTTGAGACTCGGGAAAAACTATTTCCAAGACAGAGACCTAAATTTCGGGATTTATTGAAATTTCTTTGAATACCACCACTAAAACTCGCCCTAAAAGGTGATTACCTCACCATCTCATTTTAGGGGAAAAAGTTTGCTTAACTTAATAGAATTCAGGGATTTAATAGATTAATAGAGCTTAAAAACAGATTTACAACATACTCATAACCCCAATGGTAATGGGTAAAAAGTGGCCCGGGATCGAATCCGGAAATGGGAAGATGTAATCCAAAATCTCTCCGCCTTAGCAGGACCAGCACTTCAGGATGGAGGAGGTCGGGTGTGGAAATAAGAAGGGTTGTCAAAGAGGATGTAAACAGCTTTGTAGAAACTTATATTGAAAGTTACAAAGGCCTCGAAGATTACGCTTACAGGACAAAGAGAGAAATAAAGAACTATTTCAAATGGCTTCTGAAGAGAGATTCCGATGGTTTCATGGTTGCCGAGCTCAATGGAAAGATAGTCGGTTTCGTTGCTTGTGACGCAAACTGGTTTAGCCTTTTCGAATTGAAGAAAGTCGGAGAAATCCACGAAATCTTCGTTCTTCCTCGCTTTAGGAAGATGGGAATTGGCTCAACTCTGCTTGAAATGGCTTTAAAGTATGCCTTGAGCAAAGGGAGAGATCTAGCGGAACTCTGGTTTGGTGACAGAAATGATGTTGCAAAGATTTTTTACATAAAAAATGGTTTTAAGATAGCGGGAAAAGTCGGAAAGTGGGTTAGAATGGTAAGGAAACTAATCTGAGAAAAGATATTTATAAACTGAAAAACCTCACTTTGGGGTAGGTAACTCCATCTAGCTTATAATCCTTAGCCCCCGTGGGGTAGCGGATATCCTTAGGGGCTGCGGACTCCTAGACCCGGGTTCAACTCCCGGCGGGGGCATTTTTTCTGCACCTGCCCTTAGCTGGAAATTCGAAGGTCCTTACATGACATCTTGCTGACCCAAGCCTCGCCCTTCAGGACGGGGTAAAGTTTTTAAGCTACTGTTTGCTATTTCTGTAGTATGCCTGCTACTGAGCCGATTAGAATCGGGAAGGATACTAAAGAGGAGTTGAAGAAGTTGAAAGTCCACCCTAGGGAAACC
>Ga0080004_1133085_pt1 | contig 11137 bp, 20 predicted proteins | sample WasSprMetagenome_FD_69207 | JGI IMG/M metagenome (GOLD analysis project Ga0080004, IMG submission 69207) | Sulfidic aquatic microbial communities from Washburn Spring, Yellowstone National Park, USA - WS (SPADES assembly) (version 2) | ecosystem: Environmental > Aquatic > Thermal springs > Hot...
TTGATACCTTACCATCGCCTGCCAGTCTTGAGATGTGGTTATTCCACAGTAGCCACTCATTGGTTCTTCAATATGGGCAGCAAAGTTAAATTCAAAGTATCCGGAGCTATTACAAGTAGTCCACAAATCACCAGTTCTCCACCAGCAAGTATCACCAGGACATTGTGATGGGCACCTGTACCACAGCGCCAGTTGTATGTTGTTATTCTGCGGCACCGGAGATATCGTACCATAGATCTTTATTGTTTCACCTATGTAAAAAGTGGTTTTATTGATGGGCACGACATTACCACCCTTTCACCACACTTTGCCCTCATCGCACCCCTCGTAGTACTCATCCCCATCCCATTCAGCATAGATCGTGTATGATCCCTGAGAGGAAAGTGTATATGGCAAACTGAACCTTCCCTGAATGTTTGTCGTCACTGTGCCCACAACCGTTTCGTTAATCTTTATCCTGACGGACCTATTAGGAAGCCCAGTTATCCCATCTTGGTCTAAAAGCTGACCGGAAACCGTGATATCGAGAGGAGCTGGACCAGAGGTTGGCGATACACTGATACTCAATATGCTCTTCCGCTTAGCAGGGCCGGTGACCGTGACAGTCACGGGACTAGACTTACCCAATAAACATTCCCCCTCCACTTTTTCTAATCTCTTCAGACATTATTATAGATAACGGAAATGCCGCAATCGCCAATGACACAGCGGCGGGTAATGTGAACTCCCCCGGACTTGGCGAAGGGGGCGTAACTAAAGGACCAAAGTCCAAACTGAGGACTTCTGCAACTTTGGAAGGCTTATTCGCCACTCCCACCACAGGCGATCCACCAAAACATAGCCCGGCAACCACCGGCACCCCCGCAATGTTTGCCAGGAGGATTGAGCCGCTGTCCCCACCCGCTATGAATGAATTGCCAGGGTTCTCCAGTATGACCTGATCCCTGAACGTGACGTAGCCCATCGGGTAGAGGACCTTTATCGTTGCACTGGTGTCCGTGACCACCGTCCTCGTCAACCCTGTGGTCCTGCCGGACTTGTACACAATCATTCCAGGAATGGGATCAACCATCCCCCTCGGAACGCCATTCTCAAGTATTTCAGGCATCATGACATCGAAGGAGTCTGGTGATGCAATGGCGCAGTCCACATGCCCTCCTTCTTCCAGAGCAAACTTCTCCAAAGAGGCTATCCTGTCTGCCGAGGTCCCGCCGTCATAGCGCCCCGGCTGCCAGACATCGGTGCCAGGTGAATTGAACTCGTTCGTTTTGTAGTTTATTGCGATGACGTGGGCGTTCGTGAGCAGCACGTACCTTCCATCTTTTGTCTTGGTCCACATTCCCAGCGTGCCTGCGGTACACGTTGGGTCCGAAATTGAGATCCCGCCAATACACGGTCTCCACCTGTCCGTCCTGGACGCCGTGAACGCACGTATGGAGAAGGGTGAGACCGCGGGCATGGGCATCATGGACAGTGCCACGATCTTGCCGGTGACCCTCACCATCACGGGTATATCCTCAATGCTTGCCGGAACAACGCTCAGAAGTTCGGGTGTGGCTTCTTCCACGTAAATTACGATCTTTCTGTTTCGGACTCCGATGCCGACCACGCCGGGAATTTTCAGTAGTTCAGGCTCACTGGCTTCTTTTGCCTTGAGTAGTTCAATGTCCAACAAGGGAAATCACCACAGCGGTCGAAATTCCCCAACCACGACCACCTGAACTGGGATCCCTTCCAGCACCTTTGGTACGTAGTATGAGTCCGCCTCGGTCCTCACGTAAACAATTATCCGATCTACGCCAGGGCTTATTCCAACCACTCCGGGAATGGACATTATGTAAGACTGATACTTGGATACAACCTCAGGCACGGACATAATAATCCCACTTTTAAATTAGTAAAAAGATAGATTTATTCTTATGCAAAGTAAAATAATGAGTGAGAAGGGTGACCGTGATGGAGTTTATTGACAGGCTCCTCCCGGACGCCGTGACAGAAGGACCGAGGAGGCCGGACCAGACAGTTATCAGGGCTACCGACTTGGTGGACTGGAACTGGCTCAGGGAGTGGCTGGGGGTGCCCAACATTCAGTGGAAGACCTTCCAGAGCACGTGGAAGGGCTGGCACTACGTCGCTTTTAACACGCCGTTCAGGGAGCCACCGGCAGTGGTTGCCTGCTGCTCTGGGTTTGCATTCGATTTTCCTTCTCTTCCGCCCCTGCCAGAACTGAAACTCCCAGCCGTTTCTCCGCTCCCGGACCTGAAATTACCGAGATGGACACGTCCAGACTATAAGGAAGTTTACAGCAATAACTTTGCGGACTGGTTCAAGAGCGCGGCGGGCGACTGGGGAGTTTTCAACTGGCTGAGGGACGCATTGGCAGATTACTTCCTCAGACCTCTTGGTTGGGTGGTGGGCTTTGCCGCCAACTTCATGTGGGATGTTTCGATAAAGCCGCAAGCAGATACGTTAAATGATACATTGGAGAAATTTGAGGACAGCTGGAACACGCAGATCGTGCACAATTTCAACGACTTGATGAAGAGCAACTTGGAGGCATTCACAAAGACTTGGAACACGGAGGTCGTAAGCCGCTTGAATACCGCAATGTCTACAGTCCAGGAGAAGCTCTTGAATTTAATCAAGGGGTTGGGTATCACTCCTCTTGGTGTAAGAAACGTTAGTACCATCGGGTGCTACGTCTACAGCCCAGAAAACACAACGGTTTATGTCATAGCAGCAGGAAGGACTAGCTGAGTTTTAGCAAATCCTCCCACAGTAGCCTGTGTATCCTCTCCTCTCTGGACAGCTTAGCGGCGAGCTCTCTGGACCTCGGGTCCTTTAATGTCATAGATGCACTACTGTACTTTTCTTCATCCTTCCTTTCGTCTTCAATGTAGCTTTTTATGGCTGGAATGTCCTCTGCCGACAACTTTACCTCTCTAACTTCCTGCTCCTTTAAAAAGTCAATGAGGGCAGTAAATGCGCACGCTCCAAGGAATATACCGCAGGGCAAACTTATAAAGAAGTTACCCTCTTCGGACATTAAGCCCGCCCCCTTTCCTTTACTCTTGCGTACCTCCTCCTTCCCCACCTTGTATCCGGGTACATGGCGATTTGGGGAGCGGACCACTCCGGCGCATCTTCCATCCCCGGCACGATCCTGTATAATTGTTTCGGTATCGGCGCCCTACCAACTTCCCTCCTGGTCGGCTCGATCAGACCAAGGTTCTTCAATATGTAAAAATACCTCCTCACGGAGTCGTATGATGTTGATGGCTTTACCTTTTTAAACCGGCTGTAAAATTCGTTGGGCGACCCTTCACCAACCGACATTAAGAATTCCTTTATCGCCAGACCGGTCAACTTCTCACTGATCTCCAACACCAACTCCGCTCCCCACTATAGTATTATGAAAATGCCAATTAAATTTTTCCGAGCGAAATGTTCATAAATAGGACCTCATAAAGTATAAAAACGGTGAGAAATATTGGTTGAATCACTCACCAAGTGGATGGACCCAGCCTTTGAATATTTTGCCAGGGAGACAGGAATTCCAGTAGATCAGCTTGTGGCTCAGCAAGGTGGAGAGGGTATAGGGACTGCCCTCGAAATCTTGTCTGATTACTTCACGAAGGGTTGGCTCAATAAGGGGCTTCAGTTTTTAGTCGGCATAGCGGCAAACGCTTATGCGGTTTGGGGCAAGGATGTGCCACCGCGGCTCAGACGAGAACTCATAGCCATGGGAACACATGAACTTCTCAGGATTCTCACGATGTCACCAGAGGAGTCTGCTCAATTCCAGGCCAGTCTGGTGACGTTTGCCAACGCAGTTCAGCGCGGAGACTGGAACACCGCCGCGACGGTCGTCTTTAAGACCCCCGCTGAGATGAGGGCAGTATTTGCAGCCCTTGGCTTGCCAGTACCATCAGCAATTCCAAGAGCAGCACCTGCGCCTACCCCAGCGCCTGCCCCATCTCCAGTGCCGGCTGGCGGTGTGGTGTTCTAAAACTAAAAGACAAAGCCCTCGCGCAGAATCCCAGCCCTAGTGAGGAGTGCCCTCAGTGCGTCTTCGTGGGATCTGTAGTCGACAGCATACTTCAAAAAAGTCCGCTTGGTCTCCTCGGAGCACTCAATGATCAGCTTCGACCGGGAAGCAACACGAATAATATATTTTTTTCCATTACATTCTAAGGGTTTTCTCAGGCTGTGGAGAGACTTTATCTTTGAGAATTTAACGAGGAAAGGCTCCGGACGCTTTTCGTCCACCACCGCGATCTCCGTGTCATCGCTCAGCCCCTCCCACTGCTCCTTGCTGAAGTACAGCGTGCCGAACGCCGGGCGCTTGACCTCAATCATTCGCCCATCAGTGAGGACGAAATCCGGGCTTCTGTTGTAGTTGTACTTTATCTCCTCTCGGGGGTACTTCTTCATGAGCCACCCCAGGAATCCGGCCCCCAGCACCGCCGCGCCCGCCAGCACCGCGCCGATCGCCAGCGTCGGTAGCGCGGCCATCAACCTGGCGCGCTTCTCCTGGTCGTGGGCGGTCACGATGAGACCGATGCCGATGTAGAGTACCATGGCAGCGATGACCAGGCCGGCTATGGGTATGACGATGGGCTTGATCACGTCGTCCACGAGCTTGTTGGCCACTTGCTCGGCGGTCTGCTCGGTGACGCCCGCCAGTGCGGGCCGGGCCAGCAGCCACGCCCACAGGGCCAAAGGCAGGCCCGCCAGCTTGGCCGCAAGACTACGCATCTCCGCTCCCCTCCTTCCGGTCTAACTTCCTGTCGTACAGCCACGCCGCAAAGGAGACCAGCGTCCCCGCGCCCGCGGCCGCCAGGAATCCGGTCTCCTGCCCCCAGAGCCGGGAGAGCAGGGCCGCCAGAAACGCGCCCAGGGTTATGCCTGCCGCCAGGCCCAAACCCGTGATCACCTCCTTTTCCGCGCCGGAGGCCCCCGCCTTCAGGCGTGGGGAGGAAGGCGCGGCAATCTTCCTTGCGCTGAAAACCAAATTGTGCTACGATGGAGCCATGAAGCGTTGCAACGTCGTCCGGGCGCTCTTTTCCAAAGCGCAAGCCCGGATTCTCGAAACCCTCGGAGACCGCTGCGCCGCCCTCTGGAACGCCGCCAACTTCCGCTGCCGCCAGGCGTTCCTCAAGGGGGAGCCCGTGCCTTCCTACGCCACCCTGTGCGCGGAGTTCCAAAACCACCCCGCGTACAGAGCCCTGCCGTCAGATATCGCGCAGGAGGTCCTGAAGAAGCTCAGGAAGGCCTGGAACTCCTTCTTCGCCCTCCGGCGGCTCTGGAAGAAGGGCGGGCTGGACAAGCGGCCCGGCCTCCCGAGGTACTGGAAGGACCGCCGGACCGGAAAGCGCCTCGTGAGGCTCATCCCGGTCAAGTCCCCGCGGTCCTACTCCCTCGACGCCAAAACGCTTTCCCTGACCCTGCCCGAAGACCTCCGCAACGGCGGCGGCCGCCTGGTCCTGCGCACCAGGGGCGTCCTGCGCTTCAACGGCGCGCCGAAAACCCTTGAGCTCAGGTTCGACCGCGTGAGAAGGCGCTGGTACGCCCATCAAGTGGTGGAGGCCCCGGAGCCGGTCCGGAAGGCCCGGCCGGAGAAATACGCCGCGGCGGACCTCGGGGCGAGGGTCCTGGTTGCCCTGGCCATTGAAGGGCTTGACCGCCAGCTGCTCTTCTCGGCCCGCGAGGTCTGGAAGGACTTCCTCTACTGGACCAGGCGCATCGCGGAAGAGCAGTCCCGGCTCAACCGGGCCGGGCGAAGGACCTCCCGCAGGCTCCGGTTGCTCTACCAGACCCGCGCCCGCAGGCTCAGGCACGCCTTCGTCGCCCTGGCCGCCGAAGTCGTCCGCGCGTTGTCCCGGCACCGGGTGACCGCCCTGCTCCTCGAGGACCTGACCGGCATCCGCGAGGACATGGACTTCGGGCCGGGCAACCTCCTCGTCCACAACTTCTGGGCCTTCAGGATGCTCAGGAACCTCCTGGAGGCCGCCTGCGCCCGGGCCGGCATACGGGTGATTCCTGTCGAGCCGCGCGGCACCTCCTCGAAGTGCGCCGTCTGCGGCTCCCCCGTCGAGCGCCCCGTCCGGCGCAAGGTTGTCTGCGAAAAGTGCGGCCGCGCCTGGCACGCCGACGCCAACGCGGCGCTCAATATGCTGCTTTTGGGCCCCTCGAAGGGGCGCGGGGCGGAGGCCACGCCCCTGAAACCGCTTGCCTTCCGGTGGAACCGCCACCGGTGGGTAAGCCGCTTCGAATCTGCCGCCGGTACGCCTAAAGCGGCGAGCGGCAGCCGGATGGCGGCGCGAGCCGCCTGAAGGAATCCCCGAGCTTTAGCTCTGGGGAGGAAGTCAACAGCACGCGCTCCGGACGGATGGCAAGGCGCACTGCCTCCGGCTTCAACGTCTCAATCCGCTCCTTCACGTTTTCCGTCCCCCTTTCAGGAAATCGTTTATCAGCCCCACCAGGCCGGACTGTTCCGCCGCGTCCCAGGCCAGCGACGCCGCCGCGGCCCCGGCCAGGAAGCCCCAGAAGAAGACCGTCCCGGCGCTCCCGGACCGGGCGCCCCCGACCCACAGTTCCAGCGCCGCGCCCAGCGCGGCCTTCGCCGCCAGCGCCGGGGCGATCAAGAGAACCGCCACCGCCAGCGCGCGGGCCGCCGCCTTCGGCCAGTCGAACACACTCCCGCCCCCTTCTCCTAAGATTGCAACAGCGCCGCCAAGCCCTTCACCAACGCCACCAGGTACGGCGCGCAGTACCACAGCAGCAGCCCCAGGACCACCGCCAGGGCCGCGCCCAGCACCCGTTTCAGCACGGCCGACCCGACCACCACCACCAGAAAGGCCAGCACCGCCGCGGCCGCCAGGGCCAGCACCGCTACCATATCAGTCAGCGGGCTCGCCCCCTGGTAGACCTTCTGGCCCAGGGCCTCCAGCTTGCCCGCGAACTCCTCCGGGCTCACCGGCTTTATCCCGCCGATGGTGCCGGAGCCACCCTGGGTTTGGGCCGCCTGCCCGGTTCCCTGCGCGCCCTGCCCGGCACCCTGGGCCTGGTCCGCCGGGGCCGGGGACGCCAGAGCCAGGCACAGGGCCAGGCAGGTCAACAACGCCAGCATCCGCATCGTTTCCAAACACCCCCTTTCCGCCAAGGGTACCGCCCGGGCCGGCGGCCGTCAAACCGGCCCGGGCTACAGCTCGTCCTCCGCGGACCCCAGGTCCCGCACCGCCAGCACCAGCTCCCGGGCGAACCCCGGCGCCGGGGTCTCCAGGTTCGCGCACCGGCAGGCCCGGCCCCGACCTCCAGCGAACTCCCAGGGTTCCGACAGGCTCTTGGCCACCAGCACCAGCTCGGCCACGCACCCGCCGTCCGGCCCGTGCGCGTAGAAGGCCAGGCCGCCGGCCTGCGGGTCGCAGGCCCACCGGTCCGCCACCAGGGCCAGGCGGCCCGCCGTGGCGTCCAGCGGGTCCAGGCTCCGGTCCTCCGGGGCCGTGAACAGGTCCACGCGCCAGGGGCCTTTGGTCTGCGAAAGCCACTCCGCCAGCTTTTGCGCTCCGGTCATGCTCTCGTCCGCCCCCTTTCTCTTTCAGGCTTCCGCTCCTGTTCTCTGTCCCGCTCCCGCGTCCTGTCCCTGCCCCACTCCTCCATCAGCGCCCGCAGGGCCGCCAGGTCGTCCTTGTCCGGCCGCCACCGCGTCCGCTTGAACGTCCGCGCGTCCGCGGCCCGGGGCTTCACCAGGAGCCACGCCGTGCCGGAAGACCGGAACCCGGCCGCCCAGTCGAGCAGGACGCAGGCGCGCCGCTCCAGCAGGCGCGCCGCGGCCCGGGCCAGCTCCGGCCCGGCCTTCCCTTCCCACGGCTTCAGCACTATGACGTAAAGGTTCACGAACCGCGGCCCCGGGTGCCGCGTGCCCGGCGTCCAGAACTCCGAGGGCCGCAGGTCCTCCCGCCACCTGTCGCACAGGCGGCGCAGGGACCGGACCACCCGCCAGGCCTTCTCAGGACTGCGCACCATCGCCGCCCTGACCATCCAGAAGCTCCCCCTTCGCGGCCGCGGCCAGGGCCTTCTTCGCTTCCCGGACCTTTTCCGGTCCCGCGTCCGGCCCGGCCAGCAGCCGCGCCACGCCCTCCAGGCAGGCCCGCGCCAGCCACTCCAGCCGGTCCGCCTCCGCGGCCCGCCGCACGCAGTCCTCGATCACCGCCGAAACCGTAGTGTGCCGCTCGTTCGCCCGCCGCCGGAGCCACTTCATCAGCTCCGGCTCCAGCCGCACGCTGGTCTTCTCCCTCCTCAAGGCTCCCACGCTCCCTTCCTCCGGGTTTTTCGGGCCGGATTTCGCGCAAGGCAACGCGGCCGGTTTTTCGTCCCCCCGCGCCCTCCCTCCGGTCGGGCGCTTAGCCGCCCCCGCTCCTCCCAACCGTAAGGCGTGCGCCGCGCAGGCCGCCGGCCCCAGGCCCCGGCTTTTTCCAGGCGGCGGCCAGGCCCGGAATCCCAGGCCCCTTCGGGCCGGGCCTGTCGGACAGGGAGTGTCTGGAAATTTCAGGCACTCCCTGTCCGCCCGGAACACGCCTTACGGTGGGGAGGCGGCACGGGCCGCGGCGCGACGACCGGAGGGAGGAGCGGGGCGTCCGGACCAAAAACCGCGCAAGCCAACGGCACAAAGCAACGCTTGCTGCCCGCCCACCGGTCACCTAGCCCGCCGCCGAGCCTTCTCGGCCTGCCGTTTGAGCCACGCCCCGGCCTGGTCCCAGGAGACCCAACCCTGGCCCCGGCACTCGGGGCACGGCACGGTGCCGTCGGAGCAGTAGGGGCAGGGCTCCTCGCCGGTGCCGCGGCAGAAACCGCACGGCACGTCCGGCGTAGCCCCGATGCCGGTGCCGTGGCAGGCCGGGCAGTCGTCCTTCACCCCCGTACCGTCGCAGGCAGAACACCACACCCTGCCGGGGTCCGCGTCCGGCAGGTACATGGCGCACTCCGGACACCTGACCCGCACCTGGCCGTCGTGCCAGGACACGGTAACCAGCAGGCGCATACCCGCGGGTTCCAACACGCTTATAAAGCCGGTTTCAACCGGATGCTCACGCTCAGCCACGCTTTCCGCTCCTTTCGGAATACTGCCGGGGCCGGACCCCCCAGGTCCGGCCCCGGCCCGTCTACTTCACCGCGTCCCGCAAGGCCTTCCCGGCCCGGAACCGCACCGCACGGCCCGCGGGCACCTCGACCACGTTGCCCTTCGGGCTCTTGACGGCGCGGGCCCTGGTCGGCACCACCACGAAGGCCCCGAAGCCGGGCAGGGCCACCTTCTCGCCCCGGGCCGCCGCGCCCTTGATGGTGTCCAGCACGGCGTCCACCGCCCGGGCCGCATCCTTCAAGGTCATGTCGCACTCCGCGGCCACGCAGCGCACCAGCTCGGTCTTGGTCATTCCCCCGTTCACCCCCTTCCAGGGCCAGGATAGGCCGGATTTTCCGGCGCGTCAAACCGGGCTCAGTACATGCTCAACATGGCGTTCAGCGGGGCCAGCAGGCTGTCGAACCAGGCCGTGACCATCGGCAGGGCCACCTTGACCAGGGCCAGGTAGCCCGCGAAGACAAAGGCCGCCGTGCCCGCCATGCTCCCGACGAGCCTGCTCCCCGTGGCCGCCGCCACCAGGGCCTCGACGAGGAACCTGACGCAGTACAGGCCGAACACGCCCGCCAGCACCAGGGTCATCAGGTTCCCCAGGCCCGCCGCGCCGAACCCGCCGAAGAAGTCTAGACCGGCGGGCAGGAATGTGGTAACATCAAGGTTGAAGGGAAGCATCCTTAAAGTCACCTCCTTTCGGTGACGGCGCGCCGGGAACGCGCCGGTTTTTCTTTCTGTCTGTCCTCCAGCTTTTGGTTTTCTGGGAGAAAACGTTACGCGCGTTTCGGGTGCATCGCTCCTTGGGTGTTGCACATATGCCGCGCTCAGTCCGGGTAGCCGTCGTCTTCCTGAAGGACCTGGACCTCCGCGCCGCCGGACGCAGAGTCCCTGTCCGCTGGAGCTTCCGCATCGGCCTGAACTCCTTTCACCTTGCGCACCTCCCCGCCGACCGTCAATCCGGAATCGCCCTCAACAAAACGCTCCCCGCAAACCGCACAAACACGCGCCCGGCCGGGCCGGAGATCCGGCCCAGAACCTCCCCCGAAGCCGCGTCCAGAACCGCGTAGGCCCGCCCCGGTTCCAGGCCGCGCAGCTCCACAGCCCCCAAGAACTCCTCACCCCAGGGAACGAAGAAGCCGTAGAGCACGGAGCCGTCCGGCAGCCGCACGGCGTGGCCCTCGGGGCGGCCGAATCCCACGTCGTACAGGCCGCCCAGGTACTCCCCGCGCGCCGCGTCCAGCCCCCGCCACAGCCCCAGCCACCGGGCGTACTCCGCCCGCTCCTCCTCCGAGGAGAACCCCGGAGCTTTGAGCTCCAGAACCGCTCCAACCGCCAGGGCCGAAGCGAAGTCCGGCGGCCCCTCCCGCTCCGAAAGGTCGTCCTGAAGCCTGGTCAGCTCTATGTGATCGGAAAGCACCGCCGCGGACGGCCCGAACAGGGCTTTCAAAACCTTGCCCCGCGTGCGTATTTGCCAGGAACCCACCGGATCCGAAGTGACCGGGCTGTTCTCATACGGCATGAGCCAGAAGTTCTGGGCCGTGCCGCAGTTGCAAATTTCTAATACCGCCTCTGGTTTGCAGGCCAGGGCCTCCTCCGCGACCGCCCGGAACAGCTCCGGCCAGGAGCCAAAAGTTTCTTCCGGGTCCGCATGGCCGTGCGCCGGGTCGAAGCACGGCGGCGCTCCGTATATCCCGTCCAGCTTCAGCCCGTCGAAGCCCCACTCAAGCAGGACCCAGCGCACGAAGGTCCGGTGCCATTCCATCACTTCCGGCAGGGCCGGGCAAAGGGCGTAGTGGAGCCGCGGACTCCCCTCCCCGTTGTCCGGCAAGGGCAGCCAGGCGGGCTCCCCGTCCCCACCCCTGGCCAGCCACTCGGGATGGGCGGTCGCCAGCTCCGAGTCCAGGTTGGCCGCGCCGGGCATCCGCCACAAGAAGGCCTTCATGCCGTGCGAGTGGATGGCGTCGACCAGGGCCTTCAAATCCGCCTCCCCGCCTGGAAACCTCC
>Ga0080004_1123024_pt1 | contig 11135 bp, 16 predicted proteins | sample WasSprMetagenome_FD_69207 | JGI IMG/M metagenome (GOLD analysis project Ga0080004, IMG submission 69207) | Sulfidic aquatic microbial communities from Washburn Spring, Yellowstone National Park, USA - WS (SPADES assembly) (version 2) | ecosystem: Environmental > Aquatic > Thermal springs > Hot...
TTACTTGGGGCCTCAATTCCACTCCATTTGCTCGGATCGTTGATATTGGTTAAAACTGATTGATGCAACCAAACAACCTTCGTAAACCACCTAAAAATATACTTCCTAGTTTTGTCTCCAGTAGCTTTCTCTGCGATCCAAAATGGGTTAAGACCATCTATTACTATAGCTAGATTGCTAAACAAGCTTCAGTATTTCTACTACTGGTACTGACGCCACGTATTTCACAGCTTCTCTGATTGATTTTGCCACCCCCCTCACCGACTCAATGTCTCTCTCTGTGTAGCTAGCTCCATAGAACGACAGCACTATGTCCAGCACGCCGTAGAGCGTCTTTCCCTCTAATGCGATAGGCAGTTCAACAACCCATGGAGCCGGCTTGACGTTCCCTGCAAACACAGCCTTCTTAGCCTTCATAACAACCTTTGACAGGATCTCCCTAGGCATAGACTCCGTGGGCACAACTAGAACGGCTTCCAACTGCTCAGCTGTCTCAATTGTTGAGTCGAGGTAGTTGTAGTCAACAGCTATGACGACCTGCGAGCCGATGACATGTATCGCCACAGCTGTGGCTAAAGCAATAGCTACAGGCTCATCCATAGATACATGTAGCTGGAACCTCTCAAGATTCGAGAGGAAACCCCACCTGTTCTTCACGTTACTCAGAAGCTCTCTACCGTAGATAGTTCTAGGCTCTGCAAAGCCTCGTCTATAGTACGGAGCTTCCTTCGGTCTGTGCCTAGATATCTCCTCTACTATGCTCCTGTTCTTCTCGACAGCTGACTCCAGGGCTGAGGCTATGTCAGCCATTGAAAGCCCTAGTGCCAGAGCCTTTGCACTGGCTTCAGCAATCTCCTGATCACCTCTCTTTACGCTCCATGCACTCAGCTGTTCAGCTATAAACGTCTTCACAATGTTTATGTCTGGCAGTGGAACGAAGACAGGGTCTCCAAGTCTTCCAGCTCTGAACAAAGCCTTGTCAAGCCTCTCCAGAGGCGCGTTTGTTGTTGCAAGGACTAGCACTGGTATTGACTGGTTGTTCCATCTCTGGAGTGTTGACAAGACCTGTGACATCAGGTTCAGGTAGACCCTGCCAACCTCCTCCTCAGACGCCGTGAACCTAGATGCAAAGAGCCAGTCAGCCTCATCAGCAAGCACAACGCTTGGCGCACTCATCTCAGCATCCGCCAACAGCTTAGCCATGCTCTTCTCAGACTCCCCAAGCCACTTAACAAGGATCCTGTGAACCGCAACCTCAAAAACCGGAACCCTCAGCATCTCAGAAACTATGTAGGCAATAGACGATTTGCCCGTGCCCGGCGGGCCGATGTATGCAATGCCCTGCCTCTTAAGTTTCTTGCCACTCTCAAAATCGCTTACAACATCCATGGTCTCCTGCCACACCTTGGCTGGGTACACATAAACCTTCTTGCCAACCCTGACAACAGCGACATTGCCTCTTGCCTCATGCTCAACATCCTTATACTCGTCGAGAACCATGAGCCTTGTTATAGTCGCTACATAGAGGCATGGATTCGGGTAGCAGGAAACAATGGTGCAACCACCAAATATCTTGTCACCCTTCTTCACAGCTCCGTATATGAGTGTCGGCACCCTGACCTGTCTGTTGCCCACGCTCTCCACAGCTGTGAACCTAGGCACACCATCGCACACCACTGCAACGTGGTTGCAGACCCTGAGGCTCACTTATTTTCACCTGCAATGCTCCCTGTCTGCAAACGTATCTGGAGAGGTGCTGAACTAGACTCTACAAACAGGTAGAACACTGTGAGGATCAGCCCGCCGTCAACTAGGTAAGCAACCCTCTCGTTCCCGTCTAGGTTCTCTGCGTGGCAGTAGTCAGCGTCGTAGTTTCTGAGCTCGCACTTGTCGAGAACCACAGCTGTTGGTACAAACACGCTGTTGCTCCTCAAAGCCTTTGAAGACATCTTTGCAGTGAAGCTGTAGCCGAGGTTGAGAGGCATCTGTCCATAGACAAGCAGAGCCCTTCTAATGTCCTGGCCAACCTCGTTGTTGGTGTTAGTCACATAGTCTCTGAATGTCTGTGCCAGCTGATTTGCTCTGAGAATCAATGGTGCGAAGACCGTCTGTCTAATGCTAGTAGTATCTGTATATACTGCTACTAGCCTCAGCTTCGTGCCAAGAGCCTTGAACTCCACTGTCCTCCTATACTTCTTTCTCTTGATTGGCACAGGCATTGGAAATGGGTTCAATGAGTGTGCAAGTATAGCGACTTTCGCTAGTGACAGGGGCTCTAGAGCCAAGGCATCCACCACTTCAGAGCTGTGAGTATGAAGTGACCTGGTGCTACTCTGAGCATGCTGAAGATCGCGAACGAGATCATAATTATTGCGATTGCTATCGCTACGTATATGAGGTGCCTCATCCACTCAGCACCGCCACCCCTGAGAGCCTGAGCCGCCCTCTCAATCTCGCTCCAGAAATCAGTCAAAGCATCGAACTCCGTTTTCCATGTCGACGCCATCCAGCTGGATATGAGTTCAACAGCTCTCTCAAACGGGATCGAGATAGCTACGCCGTCAAACAATTGAAGCTCGCCAACCGCCTGCTCCTTGGGGAGAACCTTCTCGCCAACAACTCTCAAGAACTTCTGCAAGCCTTCAGGATTCGAGATGTCTATATTTTCTCCATAGGCTTTGAGGGCAAGTGCAACTTCTGGCGATATGGACACTGCCGTTCTACTAAACTGCAACGCAACGTAGATGGGCTTGTTAACACCTGCCAGAATGCCTACAGGTGGTGCAGACTCTATAAACAAGTACTTTGAACCTCTCCAACCCTCTGGCAAGTAGAACAGCATCCCTGCAAACCTGCGCAACAGAGCTATCCTGGCAATCCTTGTCGACGCGTCTATGACTAGCGCATAGGCAATAACATCTCTTCGTATAGGTATCTTAATGACTGGCATAGAGCCACCTCTACTGAGACGCATAACCAGCGGTCATCTTCGGCACGTTAGGCATTCTGTGTAGTGGCAGGTTAGCCTGAATCATGCCAAGCAAAGCATTTAGAGCCACCAACACTGCTAATGGTGCAGCAAGCAACCTGATAAACGATTTGATTACCCTCTGAGTAGCCTCTGCAACGAGCTTCTCATCGCCTTTGCTTACTGCTTCTATGTACATTCCCACAGCTGCGTTGTACTCGCCTGCATCCTCATGAACAATGTTCTTGAAGAGAGTTAGCACGATTGCAACTTTCCGCTTCATGTCGATAACGAAGGCTTCTGAGCTCCATATCGGCACGGTTATGTCTGCTGGTGTTACAGCTACTGAAAGTACTCTGGTGTCCTGCTCTCTCACAGCTGTGAGCAACTCTGACTTCAAAGGAGTTTCAAGACCGAGGCGTTGAATCGACTGCTTTATGAAGTGGTTTAGGAATGCCTCCCACTCTATCTGGATAATTGCACCCAGCTGAGTGACTGCACCGAATGGTAGCTGAGCCTGTTCAGCCTGTTGCTGTTCTCGTCTTCTTCTGAAGCCGAAGAGCCAGGACATGCTACCACCTCAGCCCAGCCTCCTCAAAAGCCTCTCTACAGGCGTCGACAGCAGGCTTATCCACATTCACAGCGCTTGCAACTGTCAATGGGTTGACAAACCGTTTGAGGTGCAATGACAAGCTGTATGCAATTATGTGGACAACCCTCTGCCTAGGTGTCAGCATCCAGAACTCTGGATCCTCGGCAAGGCACTGCTGGCAGACTGATGTGTATGTCTCTGCAAACGCTTTGCACATGTCTTTAACTGCCTCTGGGTTGAGCTCCCCATCCTCGTCTACAAGTCCAAGATCAATCAATGTGTTTATGATTGACATAGGTTTTTCACCACATTTTCTATCCACTGCGTATCGAGGATAATAAACACGTTGAACTGTGTGTACGACCCGCTGAGTGTCGCTAGGTAGTATACAAATGCTTTGCGACGCCTTGTGCTTGTCTTTGTATCTAGCACGTCCAGCACTGCTGTGTAGTAGGACTCTGACCTCACCCCCTCTCGTCCCCCCTCTTCATCCTCCTTACTGCTGAAAGACATATCGATAGTGAATGACTTGAACTCCTGTAGCTGTAGATTCACCTCCTCAAGCTCCGACTTCCTAAGCACACACACGTCGAGCACATGCTCCCACGGGTTTGCAAGCACCAGCCCAGCGCTTGTCATCAGGTTGTGTGTCAGCGGTACATGTAGCAAGAGCAGTGCAATCTCTTTGTACCCCTGCTGAGCGCAGAGCCTTGCAACTTCCAGCGGGTTCCTGCCAATCTTCCTCCCAGCATCTTCAGAGACTTTGCAGAGCCTGAGAGCCAAGCCAAGCAGGTTGCCTATAGCCGCCTCACTCATTGCACCACACCCACAGCCCTTCCGATCTCAGGAACCTTCAGAGCAATTGGAGCAGGATCCTCAAAGGCTTTCCCAACAGCTTTCAGCATGCTCTGAGCCATGTGCCTAGCTGTAAACATGTTCAAAACCCTCTCCCTAGCCCTGGAGAGGTCTTGACCCTTTGCCAGAATAGATTCGCACACCTCTGCACAGTGCTCTGGGTCAGGAGCTAGAGCAACCCAGTTGTCTATCAGCACCTCCCTAGTCCTAACAAACGGTATTGTGTCTCCCCATATCTCTCTCTGCGGAGGTATGTCGCTCACAGCTGTGGGGATGCCCAGCATAACGCTCTCCAGAGGCGGTATACCGAATGACTCGCCTCTAGACATGTAGACATGTATATCCATGAAGTTGACGTAGAAGTGTATAAGCTCGTACTCAGTCAGCCCAATGACTCTCAGAGGCTGTGGAAGCATGAGTGGAGCTATATCGACTCCCTCAATGAGCTTAGCGAAATCAGCTAAGCTGTGTTCGCTCCACACAGGCACCCCGACAGCTTCAATCATGTATGCACCTGGATAGACATTGAAGCCCCTCTTCCTCAGCTTGGCTACGCACCTGACAAGAGCTCCGTAGTCCTTCCTCGGGTGGTTCTTGGACACGAACCCAATTATCTTGTAGTCCCTCGGTTGCTTCTCTGATTCGAATACCTCTGCAGTCTTCTTGTTGTAGATGTCTGTGTCTATTCCGTGGTGCACCACAGCTGTGTGCATAGAGAACCTCTCAGCTGTCTGAAGCCCCATAAACCTCTCAACAGCCTTGACTGCAACACTTCTCGAGAACTCTGATGGATATGTAGCTAGGCTGTAGCTAGCGACAGACAGTGCTGTCCCCAGCTTCTCGTAGGGGGTGTCTATCTGCATGTATGCCACAGCTGGCTTCCCAAGCCTTGTCCATGATGTGAGCACCTCGCTGTTTATCCACTCAGCCAATGCACCTGAGTGGTGAGAGCCGTAGGTGATTATAGCATCTAGCTTGCCAAGGATCTCCACAGCCTCCTGCACAAGGAGACCTCTCTTAGCCAGTATAGTCGGTATATCGACGTCTGGCAGGCGTTCGCAGAGCTTTGACTTGTCGAAGCACTGTTTCCTCGGGTTGTAGACCAGGTGCTTTGAGTACAGAGTTGTTGTTGGTGCTCCTTGGCACGCTACAAGGATTTGGTGACCCATCTTGGCGAGTTCCTGTGCTAGCCACAGAGTCACTTTGCCCATTGAGCTCGGCACCCAGGGGCACTCCCCATGTATCAGGATGTGCAGTGTGTCCGCCACGGCTCTACACCTTCAGCCTCCTGCTCAAGATCATGAATGCGTAGAACAGGAGCATGAACGCCATTATCGCTGTTGCCCACATACCAACGTTTATAACTGTCCCTGCCTCTGGATTCGTTGTGTATATCGTTACAGGTATGCTCATGTGTGCAGTGGCAGGTGTTGCTGTGGTTGTTGTCAGAGTCTGGTTAATCACTGTTCTAACAGTTAGCGTCACAACTGTCGATGTATTCACGTATGCAACTGTCAGCGTCTGTATGTAGAACATGTGCGAGACAATGTATGTCGCTACCCAGTACAGCGTAACAATGATCATTGCCACTACGAGCCTCTTGAAGCTCCCACCCCCCAAGGCGAGCCACAGAATCATCAGCAGCACAAGGGCTACAGAGACAGCTGTGAAGATCAGGGACTCAAACATTTTGTTGACACCAAAAACACCGATGTGGTACCCAGCTAATAAACACTACCCAATCAGACCCCCCAATGCATATAACTGCTCCAGAATGCAGAGCTACACAGAGGGGCATCAAATGCTCAGAGACATGCTGATCCTTGCACCATCAGCACCACTCCTAATCTACATAGCGTATAGAGATCTTCGCTACAGGCTGATACCTGTGTGGGCTTTCCTCACACCTATAGCCATCTCCACAGCTGTGAACACGTGGTACGCACTAACACACGGCTTGACAGCGATTCAGAAGCTACAGCTACTGCTATCACTATCACTTGCAGGTGTATTCACATTGCTGTCTATCTACTACAGCAGGGTTGTTGGCTTCGGCGATGTGCTTGCAGTGCTCACAGCTGTGTCCATATACCCATTCACAGAGCAAACAGCAAGCCCCCTGCTCAGCATAGCACCATCAGCAATAATCATATTGGTGAGCATCATAGCACTAGACATATGTGCAATAAAGAAATGCACAAAGAGATTCCCATTCGCATCAGCAATAGCAATAGCAACACTAGCCCACGGAATAACCCTACTTATAGAGAGCGCAGGCTGACCTCCTTCCCGCCCTGAAGGGCGAGGCTTTCAGTTGTCAAAGAAGTGTGTGGAAAGAAAGGAAAAAGATTGTGTGTAGTTAAGCTTTTGCTCTAGCCATGTGCAAGCACCTTTTCACGCAGTTTAGAGACAACTAGAAGCGTGTAGTAGTTTACTGTGTCTGCATGGCTCGTTGCTATGTGGTACTGCAACATCCCATCAACCTCGGTGTTGCACAGCATGCAAATCGCTCTGCCATCTTCCTTCAGCACAGCTGTGGGGACAAGCTGGAGCACAAACGGCAGAACATGTTTAGCCACAACCAATGCCCTCACAGACGAGTTCGACTTCCCCACGATTCTGTATATATAGGAGCGGGCAACATTCTTTGTGACGTTGCACAGCTCAGCAATGTTGCTCGGGCTATAACCCTGTACAGCGTGTCGCAACACGCAGAAGAACTCTTCATTGTTTGCCAGCCTCTGTGCAACAATGTATCTTGTGATTGATTCAACCGTGCTCATACGCAGACCACTTTTGGCGACAGCGTAAAGTCTTCCAGGTCTTTGCAGATCTTTTTCGGTATGTAGATAGCTTCGACGACTTTTGCTTTACTGAGCTTTATTGTTATTGGCAGTATCTTTTCTTTGTTGTTCCTTATGCTGGCATCTGAAACTTTGTAGAGCTCTGCAATGCTCTTCATTGTTATGTTCTTGTCAATCAGTAAGCCAGCAATGTAGATCAATGTAGATGCTATGCTAGCAATCGGCTTTCCATCTATCTTGGCATACTTGAGAAGCCTCATAGCAACTGAGGCAACTTCTTTGTCTGGGAACTGCTGGATCATGTTCATTATCTTTATGTACCTATTTTCTGCTGGCAACGGCATTCCATCTTTGATCAGCTCCCTAATGACCTCAAACACCTCGTTGCACTCCTTATCACCAAGCTCAAACTCTTTGCAGATCTGCTTGATGTCCACAGAGTATCCATTTATTCGAAGCGATAGAGCTGTGGCTGAAGCTATCTTCGCATTTGGCGAGGCACCGCGCTTAGACTCATAGATTCGCCTAATGATTTTGGCGAGCAGAACTGGGTCAATGTCGTAGCCATGGGATTTGAGGTAGAGCCAAGCCCTCCTCCACGCAGATCTCTGGGCATTTGTAAGCCTGACCCTTGGGATCATCAAGCTGTAGTGGCGATTCACCCCCTCCTCCTCATGCTGATCTTCAAAACCCATTGTGTAGTCAGCAACCATTATCTCGCCAACAACTTCACCAGTAATGACGTTGATGATACAGCCGTTCTTGTAGTCCCACACAAGCTCTATGTTTTTGTTTTCAAGCTTGTTAGGGTCTAGGTACATGTATGACAAATTTGTCAAATTTGGTCGCCAGTAATACACTGGCGTTACAGTGTTTATAAGGCTGGTGCCTTATGCTTCCCTGCATATAAGCATCTGTAGCAAGTAGGATAGTAACTGGTGATAGCTATGCTTAGTGAAGCGGTCTGGTCTGTCAAGGCTCAGAAAACTGTGAGAAGAGGCTCAACGCTTCGGGTAACCATCCCAGCAGAGATTGTGAGGGCTCTCAGTCTGAAGCCTGGCGAAAGGCTTGCTGTCAGGCTGATGGAGCTGGAGGTAGGCAACAAGAAGGTGAAGGCAGTTGTCTACTACAAATCCTTTTGAGGCTCATGCCTTATATTTCTTCAACATGCAACACAGCACCACTTGGCGGTGTCTGCATGGAGATCATATCAATAAGATTGCCTAGGCAGATACTTGAGGAAATCGATAAACTCATAAGGAGGGGCAGGTATTCATCGAGAAGCGAACTCATAAGGATAGCGATACTAGAGCTACTGAGAAAAGAGCAACAGACAGTCGATGAGCTTGTTTGTGGCTCTAGGAAGAGCAAGCCTGTTGAATCCATCATCTACATGTAGCCACAGCTGTGGTGAGACACATCCGCCTCATGAATGTGGCAATATGTCTCTATGGTGCTGTGCTTGGCATGGAGCTAGGGCTTCAGCAACTCACAGACAAAGATTGCGTTTTGTGTTTATTGGATCATGCTACTGGCCTCCTCCCCGCTCTGAAGTGCGAGGCTTTCAGTTGTAACACTTATAAATGCTGTTAGCAGAGTTCTGTTATTCTGGTGAAAGCTATGAGTATAGCTGTAAAGCCGAAGAGTCAGGTGTCTAAAGCACAAAAGACTCAATGTATGCGTGTTAGGGATGAGTGGGGGAACTATCATTCAAGGCTAATAACAGGCGATGATGTAGTGGTAGAATACACGTATTTTACTGGTCGTGCACCGAGAGAAACATGGAGCACAACGGTAATAACTCTTGATGGAAAAGTCTATGAGCTTGTTAAGGATGGCGAGACGTTGGAGTCGTTCTGCTATGAATACGATTTGAATGAGAAAATGAAGCAAGAAATTCTCAAAGAAGTTGCGACTGAGACAAGAAGAGGCAGAATCCACAGGTTTGACATGAACGAAGATAATCTGGCAAAGGCAGATCCATCACTAAAAGCATTTGTTGAAATGCTGAGACAAACATACTATTGTAACACATATCCCTACTTGTGCTAGCAAAATAAAACCATTTTTATCTCTTTTCCTTCCGCCTGTGTTTCTCCATTTCCTGCAATTTCAATGAGATGCCTGCGCCCTGCCTTTTCTAGCACTTGTTTTTGCCACAGCTGTGATTAAAGCTAGTTTTGTCAGCTTCTGCTGTTATTTAGTTGTGTCTGCTTGGTGCTCAGTTCTTATAAGTCAAAGCTGATGAATTAGTGTGGTGTGGGTGTGTGGTGGAAATGATACTAGCTTACTTGGCTTATCTGACTTTTATTACTTGGGTTTTGTACAGCTTGAAGGTTACAATATTTTTTATAATTTCGAGGCTCTACAAACCGAGAAAATCAAATGTGAAGGCGAGAAATGTGAATCTTGTTGTTGTGACTGTTGCAAATAGTAGGGTGAGAGGCGCCCTAGAGGAGACTATAGAGAATCTCAAAAAGTTTGATCTACCTGTCTACGTTGTTATAGATGAGGGGGCAGAGCTGACGGAGTGGCTCAGGCAAAGAGGTGTGTATTTGGTGGTCGTTCCAAGGAATTATAGGTGTGGTGCAATTGCGAAAGCAAGGGCGATAAACTATTTTGTCGAAAACTATGTGAAGGAGAGTGAGTGGTACGTGTTTTTTGATGACGACAGCTATCCACTGGACGACAGCTTTCTATATGAAATACCCTACTATGAAAAGCTTGGCTATGTATGTGCGAACTGTGTACTGTATCCCAGAAGAGGCAGAAATGTATACACCTATGTTCTGGATTTCATCAGGTATTTGGATGACATAACTCTTTTCAGGGCGTGCCAAGGAACATTGAAGAAGCCGATAATAGGATTTCATGGAGAGGGGCTGATAGTAAAAGGAGGTGTATTGAAAGAGATTGGCTTTAACTTCAAAAGCCTTACAGAGGATTTTAGATTTGCGCAAGAAATCGTTAAGAAGGGGTACAAAAGCTGGCACTCAAACACTAGAGTAAGTATTTTGAGTCCAAGCACTTTAAAGGATTTTATAATGCAGAGGGCGAGATGGTTTAAGGGCATAGTTATGGACTTGAAGTATGCATCTATACTATTCTACCCACTTCTACCGTTCACCATTGCACTGTGGTCTATATCGTTTTTCGGAAGCGCCCTCTTCTTTGTTCTATCCTTTTTCCCATTTTACAAGGTGCTGTTTTTTATAACGTTCCCCTCTGGATTTATCTATATGTTGTACGGGATCTTTATAGTCCCCAAAAATGTGAAGTTACATGAGAAGATAATTGCATTGTTTGTTGGCGTTTTAGAATCTTTAGCCCCACTCTTTGCTTTCAAAATTAAAGGGTTTTACATAATAGATAAAAATGTATAACTTTAATTAACCACAGCTGTTGCTACTGCAAGTTTTAGCCAAGGATGTGACCTGCATGCTTTATTAGTCTCTTTAGTTAGCTCTATATTGGTATCTATATGTCTAAGGCTTTGTACAGGTACCAGAGAAAACACTACAAAAGGATCACAGTTAGGAGAGAGCTTTATGAGAAGATCAAGAGGTTTGCTGATGAGCTTAACCTCAGCATTCCGGGTTTCATAAAGATGCTTGTCGAGGAGTATGAGAAGAGGCATTGAGATGATGCCGGATCTGCATATCAGGGCAAGTAAGGAACTTCTCATAAGGCTTAGGCTTCTTGCTGACCAAAGCAACATGTCTCTGCACGACTTTGTTAAGATGCACCTTGAGAGATTAGCACATCAGGATTCGCACATAAACTCAAGCACATCGGGATTAGCACATCAGGATTCGCACATAAACTCAAGCACATCGGGATTAGCACATCAGGATTCGCACATAAACTCAAGCACATCGGGATTAGCACATCAGGATTCGCACATAAACTCAAGCAC
>Ga0080004_1199717_pt1 | contig 11134 bp, 11 predicted proteins | sample WasSprMetagenome_FD_69207 | JGI IMG/M metagenome (GOLD analysis project Ga0080004, IMG submission 69207) | Sulfidic aquatic microbial communities from Washburn Spring, Yellowstone National Park, USA - WS (SPADES assembly) (version 2) | ecosystem: Environmental > Aquatic > Thermal springs > Hot...
GGTGTGGGAGGGGAGGGGGTCGCGGGGCGGGCTCTCGGGTCGCCATCGCGCCGGCGCGCGCGCGGGGGGGGGGGGGGGGTGCGCGCGCCCGAGCGGGGGGGGGGGGTTCGGTTTTTTACGTTAAGGGGCGCGCCGAGCAAGGCGAGAAGGGCACGCTGCTCACGCTCATCGCCGACGGCTCGACGAGCGTGCATGGCCTGATCCTCGCAGCGTTCTTCACAGAGGACGAGGACTGGGCGCGGCTGACCGCCGAGTGGAGGAAGCTGCTCGATGCGCTGGGCGAAACCCACTGCAGGGTGAGGGCAGCCGCGCTGCTGTGCAGGCTCCTCACCTAGCTTCATCCGCCCGCTTCTCTACCTAGGGTGGGTGTGGAGGGGGTTCGGGGACGCGGCGGCGCTGTGCCCGCTGCTCCAGCCCCTTCTCTCCCAGGGTGGGATCGTGAAGGCGGCCATCGTCTGGAGGTGCAGGAAGGAGAGCGCAACCAGCTACAGCGTAGCCCCCTACCTCGTCTTCGTCCGGGACGACGCGTGGCCCAGGTTCAAGCGCGCCGTCCACGGCGCCTACGTCGAGGTGCGGGACGGCCGGGTCGGGGCGTTCGCCAGGCTGTCCTCGATCGAGCGCTGGGGCTACGCGGCGCCGCTCGGCCTCCTCACCAGGGCGGAGCTGCCCCTGGAGGCCGGCGCCCCGGTCTTCTTCGAGAGCCTGGAGAGGCTGAGGAGCTGGTGGCGCGGCGCCGTGGTCTCGCAGCTGGGGACGGCGAGGGCGAGGAGGAGGGCGGAGGAGAGGCTGGAGGCCCTCATCCGCCACGCCGAGAGCGTGCTGGGGCCGCGCAGCCCGCCCCCGCCCAGGAGGCGCGGCGGGTACAGGGCGGTGAAGCTCGCGGCCTACGACTACGACGAGGTGCCCCCGGGGACGCGCAGGATCCTGCGCCTCGGAGCGCTGCTCGCCAGGGACGGCGAGCTGGAGCTCAGGGAGTACTCCACCTCCTACCTCGTGGCGAGGAAGGGGAGGGACGAGGTGAGGCTGCTCTTCGTCAGGAAGGGCGCGGACGCCGGGGCGCTGCTCGCCGAGGCCGAGGGCAAGGAGAAGGTGGTGCTGTCGGGGCTGAGGAAGGGCGTCGAGCTCGCCAGGCTCGCCGGGGCGCGGGAGGCGGAGGAGCTCCTCGCCAGGCTCGCCGCCATCCTCTCCATCGTGGTCGAATGAATAAACCCCGCGCGCTTTTTTCCCTCCAGGGGTGGGGGCGGTGGCGGAGCTCGGGGCCAGGCTGGTGGGCCTCCTGGAGAGGCACCGCGCCCTGGTCGAGAGGCTGAAAGGGGTCGTGGAGGGGGCCGACAGGGCCGCGAGGAGGGCCAGGGAGCTGGCGAAGGCGGAGGTAGACCTGGGCGTTGGGAGGCTGCAGCTCGGGGGCGCCTGGATCAGCGCGACGAGACCCGTCTTCAGGGAGCGCGAGCTGCCCCGCTGGCTCGCCCTCATCGCCTTCGGCGCGGAGGCCGACGAGAAGGTGGTTCTGGAGAGCATCACCGTCACGCCCCTGTGCCTCGAGCTGACCGTGGCGTACAGGAAGAGGGGCGGGGGCGCGTCTGGGATGGTGCTCTACATCCCGCTCCTGGGCGAGTGCAGGAAGACGAGCTCCGCGACGCTCGAGGAGCTGCTGGTCGCAGCCGCGCTGCTGGAGGACGAGGACTGGGAGTGGATCGAGGAGGTGTTCGCCAGCGGCGCAGCGGCGTGGGAGGAGGCCGCGAAGCGGCTCGAGAGCATAGCGGCGCAGCTCAAGCTCCTCCTCGGCTAGCCTCTTTCCCTCAAGGTGGGAGCATGAGCATCCAGGTGATCGACGAGGCGGCGCGGGGCGCGAGCACTTCTTTACCTTTCCCCCTGGGGTGGGAGGGTGAGCGACGTGGAGATGGTGGAGGTGCGCCTGAGGCTGCCGAGGTACCTGGCCAGGTTCCTCAGAGAGTTCTCCGAGGAGGTCGCGATGACGCCCAGCCAGCTGGTGGCCACCCTCCTCCACTACTACTACGAGGCGAGCCTAGTGGGGAGGAGGATGGCGCTGGAGGAAAGGGAGGCGGTCGGCGAGGGGGGCGGCGGGTGAGCTTCGCCGCCGAGGCCGTCTTCACCGAGTACTAGCCTTTTCCCCCGGAGGTGGCGCTCCTCGAGGCTGCTCCCGCCGAGCGGTAGCTTTTTCTCCTCCCAGGGGTGGGGCGGTTGTGGGCGCGGGCTCGACCCGGGGGGTTTGCCCGTGCTGCTCGGTCGAGGGCGATAAGGACGAGAAAACCCTCTACCGCTGCCGCTTCTGCGGCGGCTACTTCTGCGGGAAGCACTCCGAGCCCAGGCTGGTCATGAGCTTCCAGGCCTACCAGGCCTACGTCGCGGAGGCGCGCGCGAAGGGGAGGGGCAGGCTGGCCTCGCTCCTCGTGGAGGAGTGGAGGAAGAGGGACGGGCACCCCTGCCCCGGCTACACCAGGGAGTTCTGGAGGAGGCACAAGGAGGGCCTGGAGCTGCCGCCCAGGGCGCCCGCGGAGGCGGACTGGGCCGCCGGCGCGCCCGTGTGCGAGCACTGCGGCCGCGAGATCGCCGGCCCCTCCTACGTGTGCAAGTTCTGCGGCGGGGTCTTCTGCGCCGAGCACATCCTGCCCGAGAGGCACGGGTGCCGCGGGCTCGGGCGCCCGGCCCCGGAGGAGGCGGGGCTGGCGAGGTGCGGGGTCTGCGGCGCGACCGGCATCCTCTTCCGGTGCAGCTACTGCGGGGGCCTCTTCTGCGCCGAGCACCACCTGCCGCCGAACCACGACTGCCCCAACCTCCACCTGTGGAAAGCGAAACCCCCACCGGGCCTGACGATGAGGTACGAGGGGAAGAGGTACGCGAGCGTCGATGTGCCGGTCGCCTCAGAGCTGATGCCTGCAGCAGCTGAGCGCGCTAGCTACAACCCCCAGCTCGACGTGGTCAGACCCTACAACAGGGAGTGGAGGAAGGTGCCCGTCGAAGGGGGTGAGGAGGAAAAGCCCGCAAAGCCTGTGCAGGTAGCCGTGCATGAACCAGGCAAAAGCTCGGATGGAGGTTGGGCCGCCAAGCTCCTCCCGATATTCCTAGCCATGTTCATCTTTTCGTTCAGCGCACTATTCGTTGTTTCAGAAACTTATGCGCCCCTCTTCTTCCTCCTCATCGTAGCCTCGCTGATCTGCACCATCGTAACCTTCCTGTCTCTTCGATGAGCGAGCTTAAGCCGCCGTAACCCAGGATACCCCTTTTAGGGCTGCAGCGCCAGCTAAAGTGCGTGAAGCCCCTTGGTGTTTCGCTTGAAGCCGATAGATTCGGATCCCCGCATCACGCACTATCTCGCGGAAAACCTGTGGGGAATCTTCGCCGTTGAGATCCGTGTCGAGGAAGATCGAGCTCACGCGCGAGAAAACCTCTCCACTGGGCGCGAGTTCGGAGTGCCTTGAGTGCGCAGCGCGCTAGGGCTTGTCGCTGAACTGAGCTACCACGTAGCACTTGTAGCCGAAGATGTAATTGCTGCAGCTGACTCCCACTCCAGCATAGAGCCAAACGGGCTGCAGCATGTTCATGTTGTGGCCTGGGCTGTTCTTCCAACCTTCAACTGCCGCTCGAGCCAAGCTTTCGGTGTTTGTGGTGGCCGGCGTGGGGATCACGATGGGGAAGATGATGATGAAGCCGGGCCGCCCTTCAATCATGTAGATGTTCTCGCCCCACATCCTGTCCGAAGGACCTGTCGAGTGCACGAGCACTCCAGTCGAAAGGAGATGATCGCTCCACGATTTCGCTCTCGAAGCTAGGTGGTCGCTCCAGCCGAGAGAATGCAAACCGCGGCTCACCCTGTACTCGTTGATCAGCTCGAGCACCCTTCGAGCCGCAGCCCGCTCATCCACCGAGAAGAGCGGCCGCGCTGCATAAACGATCAAGCCTATCACAGCGACCGCTAGCAAAACCTTAGCCACCCTTTTCGCGCTCCTCCAACCTCCCTCCCGGCGCACCGTTACCCGGACGCGTACCGGAGCCTGCTCGATCCCAACCCCCCTCTCCCAGCGCCGCGGGGGCACCTCCTCCCTCGGCCTCCCAACCCTTACTGGCAGCGGTGGGAGCTGCTCCTCCCGCTTCCTCCGCTCGTACTCTTGCCAGAAGTGGCGCGTGAACGCGGGGCACGGGTGACCATCGGCGCTCTGCCAGTGCTCGCGCAGCACCTCCGCGATGTCCTTGTAGGTGGCCACGTAGCTCTGGTAGGCTTCGAAGCTCATCACCAACCTAGGCTTCGCGTGCTTCTCGCAGAAGTACTCGCCGCAGAAGGGGCAGTAGTGGAGCGGCTTCTGGATCCTATCCCCCTCGACCGCGCAGCGCGGGCAAACACCCACGCGCCCCGAAGCCACAAGCAACGCGCCAACAGCTCGGTAAAATGCTTGACTTGTCGCGGCAAAGGAGAAGGTGCATCAAAATGATTTTATCACGCTCCAGCCGCGTTGCTCGATGCAACCCAACGACACCAGCTCCTGCGCGCGAACGCTTTCTAGGCGTAATGCTGCTCGTTATGCTGCATGCGTCCGCAGCGCGCGTAAACCATTTTAACGTCTTCACACGCAAAAACACGTGAAAAGAATTAGGCTTCCAATACTAGCGGCGCTCGCTATCCTGACAGCTTTTATCGCGGTTTTCACCGCCGCGCAACCCTACCCCATAGACGTGAACGTTGACTCTTACGCGCCGGAAAGGGGTAAAACCTTATCGTTCTGGGTCGATATTACAGCGCGCAGGTACGTCGATGTTATAGTTAAGGCCTCGGTATATGTACCAGGTAAAGGTTGGAGCGGCTGGAAGGAGCTTTGGAGAGATAGCTTATACGCTGGAGAAAGCAAAAGGGTTTGGGGGAGCGAGTACATTCCAAGCGATGCAAAAGCGGGTAGCGTCGTGATATGGTATCGTGTGTACTTCATGACCTCTGACAGCTACCAGCTAATTGAAGGCGCAAAGTACTACAACACATACGATTACCTTCTGGTAGCGGGAACGCTTCCCGATCCCGATGTGGAGCTTTGGAAGGCTGAAGCCGCGCGCTGGAAGGCTTCAGCGGATGCGTGGCAGGCGAACTACACGCGGCTTCGATCGGATTACACGCTCTTACAGCAGAAGTATAGCGACTTAGAGAGTAAGTACAGCGACCTAGAAAGAAAGTACAGCGCGCTGCAGAGCGAGCTGGCAACTGTTAGAAGCGAGCGGGATAGGCTGCTGGTGGAGGTGAGTGTTATGCGCTTAACAGCTCTCACCGCCGCGCTGCTAGGCTTCGTTGCAGGAGCGGTGGTTATGTGGTTCGTGAAAGAAAGGCAAAGAGCGCGTACAGTAAGTTCCTGAAGCACCCGTTGCCTTGGCGTACGGCACGGCATTTGGCTGCATTTTTCTTTGAAAATCGAGTTAGACACCGCACGCTTTTCTCGTACAAACAAATAACGCATCGTAGCTTCTAGACCACACACTGTCGAGAAAACTGGTACGACAATAGGAGCTACGGTGAAGCTTGCCGCGACCGAGGTGGACGCGGGGCTCGTGACGTACCGCTTCGAAAGGTGGAAGGGCTTGGAGCCGGGAGACGTGGTCGTGGAGCGGGGCACCGTGAAGGTGCTCGTAAACAAGCCTAGGAGCCTGGTTGCCGTCTGGAGGGAGGACTACACGCGCGTACCTGCTGCTCGGGCTGCTGCTAGCAGCAGCTGCCTTTGCGGTGAAAGCTAGAAGCGCGCGCCGATCATGTTTCCAAGCAAGTGGTGCGGTCTTGATGCACGTAGTTGCTGGCCAATCAGGTAATGAGAGAAGTTCTAGCGTTCACCTTCCAACTCTCTTTTACCGTAGGAGGTAGTGCGTACACAGTTAGTAACACCGCGGTCACTGCAACGAAATCCGCTATCTCCCGCGCGTGTTAAAGCTATTAGCCCCTTCATCACGCATCTTGCAGACTCCTTTAAACTCTTTTGCGCCAAACCCGTCGAGCGGAAGCTGCAGAAACTGAAACTCTTAACAATAACGTTTAAGGAAAGTGATTGTATATAAGGATGAAGGTGCGCGGCGCTAGCTTCTTTCAACCCCCAATGGTAAAGGTTGACCTCGTAATTGCGAAACTGAACGTTGCAGTGCGCATGCTAGTTAGTACCTAATGCGTAGAGACAAAAGTCGTTTTGTAAAGCTCATTCATGGCTTCGATCAAGCCCTAATTCTTGAGCAACCTGGCGAACTTGACCGCCTGGATTGATGTTTCTGTAAAATAGGGAAGGAGGAGCGAAACGCGTGATGAAGCTTACGCGACTAGTACCCAGAGGTTATGCGTACCATATTCGCGGAAGCGAGAGGAAAAAGACCAGTGCTCCTACTGTTGCGTTGCTCTTCACCAGGAAGAACTTGCCTATCCATCATTTCCGTGAAACATAGTGTTTCGATAAAAACTTCGTCGTAATAGGTCTCCTGTCGCTTTGTTGGTTCTTTAATAAAACATTAAACATCAGTACTTACCTTTACATAAAATCAAACTTTTTTACACAATCTTAAACCTTAACGTTTTGAAGAATACTCATTGAACCAGTTCAGAGGTTATTCTGCTGTGGTAACTCCCTGCGTGTTTTTACCTCGCTTGTGCATGCTTACCTCAGCTGTTATGAAATAAATACTTGAAAGGCTCTTGAATCGTGATGCGCAGGGCGACCTCATTTAGCGCCAGCGCCTCCCCGCCGGGTGAGGAGGGATTGCGGATGGAGCCGCTCCTGGCCTTGTGCGTCTCTTGCTTCACAGGTCTCAACTGGGGCGATGGCCTGCTCGTCGGCGTTCCTGCAAGGGAAGCCGTGGGCTTCGTAGCTGCTGCGGAGCTGGCGGGCTGGAGGTTGAAGCCGTTGGGCGGCGTGGAGGTGCCGCCTTGCGCGCTGTACAAGCCTAGGTTGTGGCCCTCCCCCGAAAGGCTCTGGCGTGAAGAAGTTGTGGCGGTGGCGAGAAGCGCGGGGAAGTAGCTGCGGAGTTTCGGTGAAGTTCACGCTGTTCAAGTTGAGGAGGTTCTCTTGAAGCTCCCAGCTTCGGGTAGGGCTTCACGCTCCTACGCGAGCGCTTACGAATGGGGTGTTGTCTTCCAGTGCGCCACCTTCACCTTCCCGGCGGCTCGCGTTAGCGCAAGATATAAAAACCAAGCTCCGCAGGCAACGGGTGTGCTGGATCCCGAGCCTCTTGAGGCGGAAGAGCCTTGACCTCTGGCTGGAGGAGCGCGAGCTGCGGCGGGAGGCCCTAGAGCTCTCCCGACCCGCGGCTTGCGAGCTCGCGGGCGCGCCCGTCTACATCCTCGCTCGCAACCCGGAGCTGAAGCTGGGCGCCAAGCTCGTCCTCGAAATAATGAGAGAAACCTTCAAGCGCGAGGCGCTGAGCGGCTTGAAAGCGCTCGTCCTCTTCGACACCCGCGGCGTTAAGCAGACGTTGCGCGAAGCTCGGGAACGCTGCAACGCGGCGGCAATCCACGCGATGGAGCGCGCCCGCGAAGACTACCGGGAGCAACTGAAGTGGGCTAAGAAGTTGTGGAGGACGCGCGAGCTCTCCCACTTCGGCGTCTACGACAGCGAAAGCGCGGTCGCCGTCGTCGGCATGCACCCGCTCGCCAGCTTCGGCGACTGGGTTTATACGCTCGCGCACGAGCTACTCCACCACGCTTTCCGCCACTGCCCGAGCCGCGGCGAGAACCTGAAGCCGCTCGCCGAAGCGCTGCTCGAAATCTGCCCCAGCTTAAAAGAGCGGTTCGGGAGCACGGAGGAGCTCGCTGGGAACGAGGTAGCCGCAACCTTCCTAGAGGAGGAAGCGCTGGGCTTCATCGCCCACCGCTATTTCAAGGAGGCAGCGAAGGAGCCGGGCCCCGCCGAGCGGCGCTACACACTCGCGGAGCTGTGCTTCAGGCTCCGCGTCGGGGAGGAAATCTTCCGAAAGCTCCTCCCTCAGGTCTTGGAGCGACGCGAGCTGGAGCCGGTGTGCGACGGGCCCCTGAGACGGGCAGCGCACGAGCTACTCCCCCGCTGGCTGGCTCGGCTGCCAGCGGACATTTACGCGGAGAAGCTGAGAGGGCTGGCAGACGCTTACGCCGGAAGGCTCAGGGAGCTGGCGGAGGAGGCGTCGCAGCAGCTCCGCTGGCTCGCCGAAAGCAAGCCCGAGCCGGATCCCATCTTCAAGCTCACACAGAGGCTTGGGGAGCTGGAGGGATTGGCTCGCCCCGAATGGCATTAATTTTAAATCCCGATCTCGTCATTATTCCCGATGCCAGAAATAGCCTGGTTCGGGGCGGAGGTCCCGCCGACGGAGGAGCTTGTGCCGGTGATCGTCGCGAGCTGGACGCCGAAGTTCCTCGCGGCGAACTGGGGCAAGGGCTTCGCTGTAGCCGTTCCCGCGAAGTTCGCGGAGAGATTTGAGAGGCTGGCGGAGTCGAGCGGTTGGCGCGTCGAGCGCGTAGAGCCGCCGGAGTTGCCCCCGCTGAGGTTCTACGACGCGCTCGCGGGCGTGTGGCCGGTTCCCGAAACCCTGTCGCCGCGCTTCGGCGGTGTGGTGGCGGAGGTGAAGAGGGGCAAAGCGGCTCGGAAGCTGCTGGATGCGATCGACAAGCAGTACGTGGTTAGGGTGGCTCCGGAGACCTTCGTCAGGAAGCCGGTGCCCCAAGAGGTCGAGAGGGCGCGAGCCAGCGCTGAAATCTACGGGGTGGTGATCGTGGCCTTCCCCTTCACCTTCGACGAGGGGAGGGGGAGCGGGAAGCTGGCTGTGAAAGTGGCGAAACTGAAGCTCCCCCTGCTGGGCAGGGGCTGGTTCACGCCTTTTGACATCGAGAACTTTCTGGCGCGGACGCGCGAGGGAGGGATGTACAAGCCGAGGCCGAGGGTCGTCGAGCTGATGGAGAGGGAGCTGGGCCGCACCTTCTCGCCAGCGGTCGCTAGAAATCTCGCCCTCGAGTTCAGGGAGGGCGCTGACAACAGCCTGCTCCTCTGCGGGGCGCCGGGCACGGGAAAGAGCACCGTCCTCGACACGATCCTCGCGCAGGTCCCCGAGGGCTGGAACGTGCTCGTGCTGGATCCGACGGGGGAGCACCGCATCCTTGAGCGCTACGGCTACGCCGTGCTGCGCGCGGGCGTGGACGTGCGTGTTAACCCCTTGAGCCTTGGACCCGCCGCAGCGTTCGACGTGCTGAAGGGTGTCATCGAGGGCTACTGGAGGGAGGAGATGAGCGCGGCGAAAGGGGAAGTGCTGAGAAGGGCGCTCTTCAAGGCTGGGAACCTGGCCGAAGCGCTCGCAGAGGTCGAGAGGGCGCTGGAGAGCGCGGACGAGGGGGTGCGGAACGCGGCGGCGTCGCTGATCTGGAGGCTGGAACCGCTCCTGAGCTGCCCCGCCCTCTATGGGGAGGCGCTAGATGAGAGCGGGCAGGGACCGCTGCCGACCGGGAGGATGGTGATCGACATGTCTACCATCGAGTCGGAGGAGGGCAAGGCTGCTTTCGCGCTCACTGCCCTCCACCTGGTGTACAGCGGCGCGAAGCTCGGCAAGTGGCGCGGAATTGTGGTTGTGGAGGAGGCGGACCGGCTGGGCGACTGCGAAGTGGTTAACCGCATCAGCGACGAGTTGAGGCAGTACGGCGTCTCGGTGTGGGCTGTGGGCCACTCTTTGTCTAGGATCGCGAAGAAGCTGGCGGACGCGAGGTACCAGCTCTACTTCGCGACAACCGACACGGACAACTTGAGGGTCATCGATCCGAGGGGCGAGGTCCTGCCGAGATTGGCGTTCGCCCAGGCCTACGTGAGGGTGAGGGGGCTTTCACCCTTCTCCGCCTCGCTCCTCTTCGACATGGAGGTGGCGTGGTCGAAGGGCACGTTCAAGCGCAAGCCGCCCATCCCCGTCACCGCCGTCGCCGCGAAGCACAGTGTGGATCCGCGCGCGCTGGCAGCAGCGTTCAGCAGGGAAGCGTGCGAGGCGCTCCGCAGGTTCCTCGCAGGCGTTGCGAGCAGGGAGGACGTCGCTCTCCTCGACGAGCTCCGCCTAAGGCGCGAGGGTGAGTTGACGAAGCTCGGCGAAGCCTGCCTCCAGCTCTGCGAGGAAGCCGAGCTCTAGCGGAGAAAACTTTTTATACTCCCATAGGAAATATTTCTAGATGAACGCGCCGAGGATGATGACGGTGAGCCCCGGCGAAGGCTCGGCGCGGGATGGGGCGAGGACGGAAAGGGGTGGGCCCGCAGAAGCTCGAGCAGCAAGGGAACAGCGAACGCCGCTGAAGCGTACAAAGCCCGCCCTAACTTTTCCCCTTTTCTTCCCCCCACCCGCTCGCACCATACTCCCCCGCCTTAAATGGGCGGCTCCCCCTTGTAGGGGGGAGAACCGGTGAGCCGGTTGGCGGGCTTTGCTCCCAACCGGTGAGGGGCCGCCTGAGGCGGGCCTTGCCTCCCGAAGGCGGCTCAGCGGCCAATGAGCTCCCGCTCGGGACCTTGCCCCAGCGGGACAAGGGGGCCGAGCTCCGCGGGCCTTGCCCTGGGGCTCGGCTCTGCGGGCGGGGAAAGGGGTTTGCGTCGCTCTGCTCGACGCCTTACCGCAGCACCGCTCTCTAGCGCTCCTCTCCCGCAGATCGACGATATCCATGAGATTAGAGCGTGGCGGCCCGGTGAAGCCCCAACCTTCAGCCTAGCGCCCAGGCTCCGACCCTCTGTGCGCCCGAGGAGGGCGCCCCGGGCGCCAGAGCCCGGGTATGCCGAGGGGTAGGAAGGCCCGGGCGGGCAGCAGCGACCCAAGGGCTGAGGGGCGGGGCCCGAGGGCGAGCACTGCGGCGCCGGACCCAACAATGCTGAGGGAGCTGTTGGAGAGGTCTAGGAGGGCTCTCGCCGAGCTCGACAGCCTCTTCAGCGGGGCAAAAAGCTACTTCAATGATGCAATTAACACCATCGCTAGAGAATTCGAATTAACCGAAAAGGAAATAAGCGATCTATTTAAGTTTAAAGAAACGACTTTACAGTTGCTGAACCAAGCGCGCGAGCAAGCGCGCACAAGGTTAGCGGAACTCGTCACGGCGCTCGAGAACGGCACAGTAACAGTCGAGCGGGGGGGAAAGAAGACGTACCGCGTGCGACCCAGCGGTGAAGGGGGGTTTGTCACC
>Ga0080004_1109038_pt1 | contig 11133 bp, 10 predicted proteins | sample WasSprMetagenome_FD_69207 | JGI IMG/M metagenome (GOLD analysis project Ga0080004, IMG submission 69207) | Sulfidic aquatic microbial communities from Washburn Spring, Yellowstone National Park, USA - WS (SPADES assembly) (version 2) | ecosystem: Environmental > Aquatic > Thermal springs > Hot...
TAGAAGGTCAGACAGCATCCCACAACGGTTAGAAAGACCGTAAAATAAACCCTAAACCCACCAACACAAAATAGATTAAGAGCGGTTTATTTTATATGCTAGGTATAGTTTATCCACGCTCCCAGAGAAGACGATAATAGACACCTCGTCCTTCTTAACCACCATACCAATTAAGCTAAACACAAGTTTTTAAGAAGAATGAGGCAAGCTCTAGATTCTCCCATTCGCATACCTTGTAGGCTACATGTTTGTGTAGTTTAGAAGAGAATGTTATTACATTCTCGATTACTTTTTGGGGTCTTATTCCGAGTTTTACGTATAGTATATGTGTAGTTAATGTCAAGTAAGTAAAGTCTGCAACATATTTACCTAGCTCTCCTTTATTCAACATTCCATCAATCTCTAAAGGTGTAAGCCCTCTCAGGAAGACTACGTCTAAACCCTTGATAATCAATTTCTCAAGCAGCTTTCTATACAGGATTGAGGGCTGCTCAAGTGTTATATTGATTGGATAATCTACGTCAACTCCAGTGTTCTTCAAGACATCTAGAGAACGCATGTTATTTCTCTTAAATCCGAGGTATGCTATCCAGTTATTTAATGTATGTCTTGAGAGCATCGTAGAGCCATCGCTCAGCGGATATGAACATGTTACTACGTTGCCCTGTATCTTTTCTATCCAGCATGTTCTAAGTATGGGCTTCTCGACGGGTTCTAGAGGATAATAAACTTGTAGGTTTAATGTAGATAGGAATAAGCTCGGGTTATCGGTTTCGATGCATAGCCATTTATCATCAGATTTTCTAACTAGTACTTGTACACCTGCATCCCTTAATAAGTGGTTAAACCATTCTTGGAGAGACTGCAGGTTATCTATTCTGTCTATCTTCTCTGATAAGATAAGCCTGTCCATCCTGGTTACTCTCTTCTGTATGGTTGTAGTAAAGCTTTAGGTGGTCTTACGCGTTTTCCTAGTATTGCAGAAGCAGCTATCGTTACTACGTATGGTATTGACTGGAAGAATTGATATGGTATCTGGATGACTGTGGCTACAAGCCATGCTTGAACAGCATTAAGCATCCCAAAGAAGATACATGCAAGCCAAACCCATAGAGGGTTCCAGTTGCCTAAGATGACTAGTGCGAGAGCTATCCAGCTCCATTCTCCTCCAACGTTTAGGTTGAAGCTTCTCAAGTCTATCAATGAGTAGTATGCCCCCCCTATCGCCATCAACATTGAGCCTAGAATTACTGAGAGATATCTAGATAGGTGGACTCTAATTCTAGCTGCATCAACAGTCTTCGGATTCTCTCCTAATGCTCTAATTATCAGCCCCCACCTAGTCTTAAACAATATGATTACAGCTATTGGAGCTAATGCATAAACCCCGATATAGGTGTATAGGCTCTGTTTAAAGATGCTTCCAATCATTGGTAGATTTCCTAGTATCGGTACCTGAAGCGGGGAAGTTGGAGGGACGGTGGGCTCAACTAATGGTGAGCCAATTAATACTCTATGGAAGAAGTATGATAGATTCATTGAGAAGAATGTTATAGATATCCCTGCAATATGCTGTTGAACCCCTAGGGTTACGACTAGAAAAGCGAAGACTACCCCTAATGCTGCTCCCACGGCTGCTGCTGTAACTATCCCATAGATTATGTTTCCGTAGAAGTATGCACCCATGAAACCCCATGCAGCTCCAGAGATCATCACACCGAGTATCCCTAGGTTGATTATACCAGCCCTCTCAATGAATGTCTCACCGATTGCTGCAAAGACTATCGGTGCAGATATAACTAGTGTTAAGCCAATTATACTTGAGGCAATTGAGTCAATATAGCTTCCCTTGAAGCCTGGATACCCAAAATCTAAGATTAAAAAGAAAAGCACCATTGCTATAGAAGTTATTAAAATCTTTTGTATGTTTTTACTGATCTTGACTCTGCTAGTTTCAGGGTTCGGAGACGGGGGCTTCAGCTTAATAGGTTGAGGCTTAACCTCCCCTGCCCTCACTCTGATAATTACCGGTCTATACATATTAAACACGCTGAAGATTAATAGGAAGATTAGCGTCTGAGCTTGTATTATGTCTGAGAGGAAGCTGGGCACACCTGTACTCCAACTCATCGCATTCGCTCCATTTATTAAGATGCTGAAGAATAATGTTGCAACCATTATCCCTATCGGGTCTAGGTTGCCAAGCATTGCTATTGCAAGAGCTACTAAACCATAGTTTGGACCCACGAAGGGCGTCATATAGTACAGTATCCCCATCAGCTCCACTGCTCCGGTTAGACCAGCTATTCCACCGCTGAGAAATGCAACCCAGAAGTATGTTCTAGAAATGTTTATACCTTCAAGTATAGCAACTCTAGGCACTGTTACAGCGATCATCTTATTCCTAAAGCTTGTACGGTTAAAGGTCAACCAGACGGCGGCTAAGATTATGAAGGGTATTATAACGCCTGCGTGAAGCCTAGTCCCAGGAATTAGAATTGGGAGTTTAGCATTGATGCCTATCTCTTGTGATTGGGGGTAGGTTGTGTAAGGTGAACGTAGGGGGCCTGTCAAAAGACCTGCATTAACCAGCAGTATCGCAGACCATATTAGTATAGTTGTGAGGACTTCATCCTGATTCCTCTTTACTTTAAGCCACCATGATATTAAAGCAACGCCTGAGCCTCCCAACCATGCTATCAATAAGATGAACGGTATCAAAATGTATGGTGTGAGGTCTTTCAGCACCACGCCAAGCCATGCAGCTACTAAACCGCCTACGATGAATTGACCATGCGCTCCAATATTCCAGAATCTAGCTTTAAAAGCTACTGTAATAGCAAGAGCAAGCAGTAGTAATGGAGTTGCCGTGACAAAAATCTCCGTAGGATAAGATAATGGCCACGTAATAAGATAGTAGTATACTTGGAAGACGTCTCCTCCAGCGATTACTACATAGATAGATGACACGATTATTGCTAAGAAGGTTGAGGCTACTGGCAGCAACACTCTATATTTTAGAGGGAGAAGCTCTCTTCTCACAAGCTTTAAGCTGATCAATTTCTAGGCTACCCCACTACCCCGCTAACCATTAATCCAAGTCTCTCTACAGTGACTTCTTCAGGCCTGAATGTTCCAATGATTCTCCCCCCACTCATTACCGATATCCTATCGCAGAATGCCATCAATTCTTTCACGTTCGGGGATATGATGATGGTCGTAAGATTCTTTATCCTTCTTTCATTAACTTTATCAAAGAAGATCTTTGTCCCCATCGGGTCAAGACCTACCGTAGGGTGGAGGGCTATTAACAACCTTGCATGACCCCCCATAGCTCTACCTAAGTAAACCCTCTGCATATTGCCTCCTGATAATGTTATGATGGGCGCTCTAAGGCTCTTAGCAAGTATCGAGAATTCTTTTACTAAATTTTCAGCTAGGGCTTTCCTCTTCTCAGTACTTATGAAGATGCCTTTGAAGTATAAGTACTTGTCTTCGCTGCCAATGGTTAGATTATCCTCCACGGATGTGTCAGGTATTATGCCGTCTCTAACTCTATCGTCAGATATGAAGGATACTCCTTTCTTCTTTATTTGGAAGACATTTAGCTTCGTTATATCTTCACCGAAAAGGAGTATTCTCCCAGATTCTGCACGCCTCAAGCCATAAATACATTCTGCAAGCTCCTTCTCACCTGTTCCAGGTATAACAGCTATCCCATGAACTTCCCCAGAATACACTATCAAATCTAAGTCTTTGATTACAAGATTTCCTCGGTCATCTCTAACATTCAGCTTCTCTACTTTAAGAGCATGATCATTTCCAATAATCTTGGAGGGAGGCTTAACTGATTCTGAGACCAAGGCTACATCAAACATGGATTTAATTAATTCTCCCATATCTAGGCTTTCAGATTTAAAGATCGAGGCTATCCTTCCAGCGGTCATCACAATTATCTTGTCAGAAACATCTATTACTTCAGCTAGGTCATGCGATATCAATAGTATTGTATATTCTCTGGAGAGCAAGCTTCTCAGTATATCTTTAAGGACTTGTTTCTGCTGAACGGGGAGGAAGACTGTAGCTTCATCTAGAATAAGTATGGGCTTTCTCCCGGCTTCCTCCAGTAATTCGCAGAGAAGTAACGCTTTAGCTATCTCGAAGACTCTTAGGTGGCTTATGGGTAGGTCTTCAACCTTAGCATCAAGATTCACCCTCACCCCTATTCTACCCATTAATTCCTCACATCTCCTCTCTAATCCACCAGTCTTGACCGAGATGCTGGATAAGAGTAGAGCTAGATGATCTTTAAGTGTTAGACCAGGTGCTAGATTTGGATTCTGCTCTACTTTTACTACACCTGCAGAAATTGCCTCATGGAAATCTTCTATCAAATTACCGTAGATGTATATTTCTCCCTTGTCTGGGAGAAGATAGCCACTTATTAGATTCACTAATGTAGATTTTCCTGCACCATTAGGTCCAACGACCCCGTATAGTATGCTCCCATTAAGCATTAAGGATACGTTATCTACAGCTATTACTCCTCCAGGGAAGGTCTTGCTAACCTCTACCAACCTTACAGCCGCATTCATACTCTGCTCTCTAATAATATTTGAATCAACCATGTTTAAAGCATTTTGCTAAGATTTCTACCCAATGTTTTGCTCCGACAATAAAAAAATGTTAGATTTAGGAATACCGTATTTTAGAAGTCTGATACCGGTGGCGTCTCAACGATCTGAATCCAGGTTGCCCCCTCTATTATCTTAGTCTTCCATTCATTGACTGAGTCTATTATTTCTTTCGTTAATGGCGGTGAAGGTTTACCGAAATTATGGAAATCTGCAAGATACGATCCTCCGAAGCTCATCCACGAGTATGTTCCAAGATTATCTGGAGTCCATGTTCCTGTGAGCACCCTCTCAAAAGCTGTCCTTACCGTCGGTCTCATATCCCAGACAAGGCTTGTTATAGTTACTTCTGGAGCCCTCTCATACTGGTCAGCCATATTGCCGATAATCCAGACCTCCTTGCCTTCAGCATATGCTTCTCTAGCAGCTTCTTCAGCTCCTACTCTCTCAGCAAAAATTACATCTACACCCAGGTCAATCAATGTTTTTGCAAGCCTCTTAGCAGTCGCAGGATGATACCATGGTGACTCTCCCGGCGGAATGTTTCCAAGAAGATATACAACTTTAGCTTTGACGTCTGGATTGACAGTCTTAGCTCCAAGGACGAACGCGTTAACTATTCTATTTACTTCGTTTATCTCCATGGCTGCTACGACGCCTACCTTGTTAGTCTTAGTAACCTTTCCAGCAATTACTCCCGCTAGGAATGCTGGTTGATGCAGCCAGTTATCAAATACAGCGAAGTTAGGCTCAGTGGGTAGATACTCGCTTCCAGCTGCGAAGGCTACGTTTGGATATTTCTTCGCAACTCTCCTAGCAATATCTTCTTTCAGGAATGCATCTAGAAAAACTATGTCAGCAACCTTAGCAGCATCTTCCAGAGCCAGCTCATATTCTTTCGGATCTATCTTCTTATCCGCGAACTTATAGTCAACCTTAATTCCCTTTGCCTCAAACTCTTCTTTGACAGCGAGGATAGCGGTATGGATGGCGCCATCCCAAGGCTCACTAACAGGCGTTTGGAAGACAGCTCTAACTACAAGCTCTTTTTTAGGTGCTGCACCAATAGTAGTGGTTACTGTCTTCTCAACCGTGGCTGTTGCTGCGCCAATGGTCGACGTCACCGTTTTCTCGATGGTTTTTACTTCTGTCTTTGTCATCGTTGTTGCTGGGAGCAACGTAGGCTCAATCGCGGCTACAATAGCTAATATAATGACTATAGCGATCAATACTGCAACGGTACGGGAGATACCATTCACGTTTCTCTTATTCATAACGCTTCACCCGATACATGAATTATATTAAGGCTGCCCACTTATAACTTTATACAATATGCAATTTAGAGATACTCGATTATAAACAAAAACACCTAGTATTTCATACCAACGTGACATGAATGCAAGATTAAAGAGCATGCCATTTTACATGAGTCGAGTTGTTGTATAAGCTTAAATAAAATTGAATACGATTGTTAGACGTGATAATTAAGAGAGCTAAGATTAGAGGTAGAGATGGGCTATTCGACATAAGGATAGAAGATGATGTGATAGTTGAGGTTGCTCCACATATCGCTACTAGAGATGACGAAGTAATAGATGTTGATGGGAGATTAGTAATGCCTACATTCATAGATATGCACTTCCACCTCGATTCAGTTCTAACTATCGGCGACCCAAGATTTAACCAATCTGGAACCTTGCTTGAGGGTATTGAGATATGGTCAGAATATAAGAAGAAGCTCACTATTGAAGATGTAGTAGAGAGGTCTAGGAAAGCCTTGATGCTTATGGTCTCCTACGGTACAACAAGGATTAGAACTCATGCAGATGTTACTGAGAAGAAGTTAACAACGCTTAAGGGTCTACTTGAGGTAAAACGTCTATTCAAAGACATAGTAGACATACAGATAACAGCTTTCCCTCAGGATGGAATACTGACAGAACCGGAGAACATGGAACTACTCGAGAAAGCTATAGAGTTGGGCGCTGATAACGTTGGGATGATCCCGCACCTAGAGTATACGAGAGAAGACGGCGTCAAATCAATCGGGATAGCGTTTGAAATAGCGAAGAAGCATGATAGAGATATAGATGGGCATGTAGATGAGACAGATGATGAGCAATCTCGTTTCCTAGAAGTTGTTGCAGCAAAAACTATTAGAGAGGGATACATGGGTAGGGTAACCGCTGGACATGCAACAGCAATGCACTCCTATAATGATGCGTACGCTGACAAGCTCTATAGAATTCTTAAAAAAGCTGAGATAACGATCGTGCCAAACCCTCTAATAAACATCCACCTCCAGGGAAGATATGATAAGTATCCTAAGAGGAGGGGGCTGACGAGAATAAAGGAACTATTGATGAACGGTGTTAACGTAGCTCTAGGACATGATTGCGTTATGGACCCATGGTACCCACTGGGTAGAGGGGATATGATGCAAGCACTCTTCATGGCAGTACATGTAGCCCAGATGATGGGGTATAGCGAGCTTATAAGATCCTTCGACCTCATAACAGTTAATGCTGCAAAAGCTCTTAGGGTAGAATCAATATATGGTGTAGATAAAGGGAAGAAAGCAGACCTGGTGGTACTCGATGCATTTAATGAGATAGAAGCTCTAGCATATCTTAAACGCCCACTATACGTTATAAAAAACGGTAGAATAGTATCAGAGAGAAATATCGAAGAAGTTAAAGTCGTTGACCCAGTATCTAGAAAATCTATAGTGCTCGATGAGAGGGTTTTAGAGTAGCTTTCATGATAGACCCTTCATATGTAGAGTTTTGTTTCTTCACTATTTTCCACTACTATCTTCCCCCTACTTATTACGTAGCATGGCTCAGCTTGATACCATATTGCCTCATAGACCGACCTAGCATTCAATACCACTAAGCTGGCTTCTCCACCTTCTCTCAAACCGTAGTTCTTCAGATTCATTGCCTTAGCACCGTTCTTCGTTATCATATCATAGAGCATATCCATATCTCTTAACCTTGTCATCCATAGGATATGCGAGGCGAGAAAAGCGACTTCTAGCATCTTGTTTCTCCCATATGGGTAATAAGCATCGGCTACGTCATCTTGACCTAGAGCTACGTTAACACCGTTCGATAATAATTCTTTAACTCTTGCATGTAATGGACCAGTATGCGGGTCAGAGACTATGCTGATACATGCATTTTTAAGCATGTGGATCAATCTTCCAAAGTAATGGTCTGTATATAGATTCATAGCTCTTGCATGACATGCAGTAACCCTTCCAATCCATTTTTCCTTAATTGTTTTCATAGCCAGCATCTCGGTAGTCCTAAGCATTGGATCTCCAGCATCATCTGTTAACATTGCAACATCTCTATCATAATGTTTTGCTATCCTAAACATTATTTCAATATGTTTAAGCATGTCTTCCTCCGTATATTCTATCCATGGTATTCCACCTACTACATCGCATCCCATCTCAATAGCTTTCCACACATAATCCTCTGACCCTGGATCCCGTAATACACCGTCCTGAGGGAATGCAACTACCTGTATTACTACGTAATCCTTTAGTTCTTCACGAAGTCTCAGGATAGCTTTTACACCTTCAAGCTTAGCTTTCGTATCTGTATCTACGAATGCTCTAATGTATGTACATCCATGCTTAAGTGCTTCTAATACTGCTTTCCTAGAATTCTCATAGATCCAGTCTTCATGATATTTTTCTTTAATCTTTGAGGCGGCTTCTACTGCATAAAATGCCTTACCCATATTTTCACCGTGATAAAACTCTAGTGCTTCCTCCCCAATCATTAGGAAGGTATATGCTTTACATAAGTGAAGGTGGGGGTTAACGAAAGACTCTGTTACAAGCCTCCCCTCAGCGTTAACCTCTACTTCCCCCCTATCCCCGACCCTGCCTACTTTGATTATCCCACCCCTATCCACCGCTATATCACAGTATCCTTCATAGCCTCTTATGAGAGCATCCCGTATTACTAGGTCGACCATGCCGTTTTCTCTAGGACAAGCTCTCAAATTTATACATAGTCAAACCATGCAGGCATCTCTAATCATAGAGAATTCTCAACCTATAGCGTGGCGCAGTATTGATCAAGAAGCTGGAAACCACTTTAGACTAGGAACTGAGAGTATAGAGTGCCTCAAGATTGTAATATCAGCGATTAAGGCGTATAGTAAAACATATTTTAACCTGTTTATTCTATCTGTTTATGAAGGGTTATGCTTTTGCATATTGATGAAGATACTATCATTGAGTTAGCTGTACTAGTTGGAGGGGAAAATGCTGGAAAGATTATGAAGAATCTTTTAAAGAAGCCTGGTATAACCGATGAAGAACTCTCACGTATCCTCCAGATAGACATTAAGGAGATAAGGAAAATCCTCCATAGGTTAAATGAGCATGGGGTCTTACATTATGAATTAGCTAGAGAGAAAGATACTGGTCACAGGATTTTTAGATGGTATGTCGGTCAAGAACAAGTAACAGGATTCATAATTACGAACATGAAGAAGATACTTGAAAGACTTGAAGAAAGATTAGAGTATGAGAAGAGCCATCAATTCTATTGGTGTGGAACTAAAGGATGTAGGAAGCTCACCTTCGAGGAAGCATTAGATAACCTGTTCAAGTGCCCTGTCTGCGGTAAACCCATCCAGCCCGTAGACAACGAAGAAACAATAAGAGCTATAGAACTGAAGATAGACGAGATAAAGAGAAATCTCGAACAAATATCTAGGGTTAAGAAGATTGAAGAAAAACCAATAATAAAGGAGAAAGCTAAGTCAGCTAAGCCTAAAAAGTAGAAATGGGTAAAATAATCGTACTGAGACTTGGACATAGAATCGTCAGAGATAAAAGAGTAACGACACATGTTATCTTAACGGCTAGAGCTCTGGGGGCAAGTGAAACAATCATATCTGGAGAAAGAGATGATAACCTAATAATGAAGTTGGAGAAGCTTATCGGGAAGTGGGGTGGAGAATTCAAGGTAAGCTTTAAAGAAGACTGGAAGAAAACAATCGAAGAATGGATGAGTAAAGGTGGAAAGATAATACACTTAACAATGTATGGGATAAACCTCCCTGAGATAATAGATGAAGTAAGGAGAGTGTGGAGCCAGAATGATATAATGGTTATAGTAGGCTCACAGAAGGTTCCCAGAGAAGTATACGAGCTAGCAGACTACAATATAGCGGTCTCCAACCAACCACATAGTGAGGTAGCCGCACTAGCAATCTTCCTCGACTGGCTGCAACAAGGAAGGGAGCTTACAAAAGAATTCCATAAACCGAAACTAAAGATAGTACCTCAAAAACATGGTAAAAAAGTGATAAGAATAGAAAACAAGATAGACATAAATCCTAGAAAAACAGAGAAACAGAATAGGGGCCGGTAGTCTAGAGGCTATGACGCCGCCCTGACGCGGCGGAGGTCGTGGGTTCGAATCCCACCCGGCCCATCAAAACATCCTACTTGCTAAGAAGGTTAAAGGGGTATAGGCTTCCTACACAGAACACGTTATAAACCTGTTCTAACAGAATTTGGGATAGGATGTAAAATTTTTCTACTAGGCATACTCCTAATTTACTGGATGAATAGTAAGAGTAGGAAGAATATTGTTAGATGTCCTAGCTGTGGATATGTTTTCGAAGTTAGTTATTCCAGAGTCTTCTCATGTGGAGGATGCCCTTCTGTTGTCTCATGCAACTATATTAAATGTCCACGATGTGGGCAGGAATTTTCGAAGTAACGTAAGTATTGTAATGAAGTAAGGATATCCATATAGGGAAGGTATTTATTTACCTATATACAGAAGACATCCTATGGTTAAACCAGTTGTTCCCTTATCTTTTGAGGAATTCAAGTTTAGTGTAGAGGAAATCGAGGAGTATCTTAGAGGAGCACCACCCGACGAGAGATTCCAGAAGCCGTATCCACCGAAGATCTATAGATTGAAAACAGGCGAACCTATCACAATCAGGCCTGCAGATATCAGTGAGGCCCCTGTAATACTTCAAACACTTAAACAGCTTATTGACCCAGCATATGATAAAGACTTCTATCACCTAGTATCTGCTAGAACATATACTGAAATCCTAGCATGGGCTCAGAATAGGATAAAGGATGAATATGTAATAGTAGCTGCAAGCAAAGAAGGAGAGCTCATGGGATTGGTTAACCATAGATTCTGAGATGAGAACATCTGTATAAGCTTGCATACCATAGTTTTTAAGCGTGCAGAAAGACTTGGAATCGTCTTGTATGCAGCTAAGGTTGAGCACGCATTTGATATAGTTGGTGCGAAAGAGTGGTGGGCAACCTTCGAGAGCCCCTTTGGATACAGGATGGGCTTCAGATTACAGCATGCCATGAAGCCCTGGCCTGAGATGCAGCATGAACTGGGGGGAGGAAGAATATTCTACTTAACTAAAGATAGGTGGGATAAGATTGTAAGGAAAAATCTTGAAGAGAGGGGTCTAATGGGTGAAAGGC
>Ga0080004_1110187_pt1 | contig 11133 bp, 11 predicted proteins | sample WasSprMetagenome_FD_69207 | JGI IMG/M metagenome (GOLD analysis project Ga0080004, IMG submission 69207) | Sulfidic aquatic microbial communities from Washburn Spring, Yellowstone National Park, USA - WS (SPADES assembly) (version 2) | ecosystem: Environmental > Aquatic > Thermal springs > Hot...
CTTGGTCAAGGTGACCCTGTAGAGGAAGTCCATCTGCCTAAGCGCGGCGGCGTAGTCGAACTCGTTTAAAGCCGCTATGGCGTCCACGGGCACAACGACGTCATACAGCCTAAGTCTCGCGCTGGCCACCGTGTGGAGGACGCAGATGTTCGCCACGGTGCCCGTCACGACCAGGTGCTTCACGCCGTACATACGGAGTATGTGGTCAAGCGGCGTGCCGAAAAAGGCGTCGTAACGCATCTTCTCCACCACGACATCCCCCTCCCTCGGCTTAAGCTCATCCACAATCTCCCAACCCCACGAACCCTTAACCACGTGAGGCCCCCATATGGGGAACTCCACAGGGTCGTCGGGGTAGTGCGTATCCTTGGTATATATAACCCGCACCCCCCTCCCCCGCGCCCTCTCCAAAAGCGCCGCGATTCGGGGGATGATCTCCCGAGACGCCGGGCTGAAAAGCTTACCGTCAGGATGCGCGAAGTCGTTCTGCATATCCACCACAACCACGGCGCTTGCCTTGGCGGGAAGCGAAACCCTATCCACAACAGTCACCCTAGGCACCTTGACCACATCAGGCAACATACAACTACTACCGTCTCCATGTTTAATACTTTAGCGTAATGTTTATTACCGCCCACATACACCCAGCCGTGAAAGAGGTCATATACACAGAGGCGGCGCCCAAACCCATAGGTCCATATTCACAAGCCGTAAAGACGGGCAACATGCTCTTCGTGTCAGGCCAAATACCGATAGACCCCAAAACCGGAGAGGTGGTAAAAGGCGGCATAAAGGAACAGACCCGGCAAGTCCTCGAAAACATAAAGGCTGTGCTGGAGGCGGCCGGCTACACGCTTAACGACGTGACGATGGCCTTCGTCTTTCTCGCCGACATGAACATGTTCCCAGAATACAACGAAGTCTATGCCCAATACTTCAAGGAGAAGCCCCCAGCCCGTGTCACAGTCCAAGCCGCCAGACTGCCAAGAGATGTTTTAATAGAAATTGCAGTAATTGCAGTAAGGTGAGGACGACTCGCAGCGCGGATAGGTGACGACGAACCGGGTGCCGACCCTCTTCATACTAGGCGGAGGAAAAGAAGGACTGACACACGCCAAAAACTGCGGCGCCGTCCACATAGACCACTACAGCCAGGTAGACCCCCAGGAGATAGACGGCGGCATCCAGGCACACGTCGAGGAGAAGACCCACGCCCTGCTTCTGCTAGACGCCGCCGAGAAGATATACGTCTACCCAGACTTCGCAGACCTCCTCCCCCACCTCCCCCCAGAGAAGGTGGTAGTAATAGCGCCGCGGGGCCACCCCCTCTGCGCCGAACACCCATGCGCCGAGAAGCCCACCTGCTAGACACCCCTGCATATGTTTTACGCAACCACCTCCCTAACCAAAGGCGGCGTTGAGGCCTGCGTCGACTTCCTAGAGGCAGTAGCCCCACGGCTCCCCCACTTCTGGCTCCCCCTCCCCCGCGAGCTTTGCCGAGGCCAGCCGGTGGACTTAGGCCCCCTGGAGAAGTACCTAGAGCCCCTCCTAGCGCTCTACCACGAAGTAGAAGCCAACTGGCAGTGCTACGAAACCACAGAAGACCTAAAACGCAGAGAGACAGCCGCCGTGAGGCTGGCGGCGCTCGTCATAAAAGCCCGCGCCTACGGCAAAATAGACCTCAAGGAGTGGGACTTGCTGTTTCAACAACCTCCACAACAGCCGCCAGCCCCCGCACTCATCTTCGGCACACCGCCGCCACACAAAGACGCAGTAATATGCGGCACATACCCACCCAACCCCCTCGAGACGGCGGCGGACCTATGGCACGACTTGCCGCCGGCCAAAAAACTAGAACTCGCAAAATGGGTCATAACATACGTCGCCGACATAGTAGACAGCATCAACCTCGACGAGGCGTACCTAAAAACAACAAGAAAAGGCTGGGACGCCGCATACCGCAGAATTCTCTCCCTAACATAACACATCCAATCCTCGCCGCCGAGCCGGAACAGCCGTCCAACTGGATCCCCAGAACCCGGCACTACTCACGACGCATACGAAATTCCCAAAAAATTTAAAACAGCCACGTAACAATACCCCAAAGCCCCGGTAGCTCAGCCTGGTGGAGCGCCTCACTGGTAAGGAGGGCTTCATCGCCGAGTGAGGAGGTCCCGTCGAGCTCCCTACGAGGGGGTTCGGGATAGGGTTCAAATCCCGGCCGGGGCTTCCACTGGCTCTTCTGGCTGTCGTCGGCGCAGTCCGACCTGACGCTGGCTGATTCCACATGTAGGCTGTCGTCGGTTCTGCAGTTCCACGTATAGGCTAAACTCGTCATATCGATTCAACTCGACTAACTCACGGCGATGCCGGCTTCAAGGAAGCAGAAAGGCTATTGGGAGGGAAAAAAGGGGATGCCTCCTTAGGATCTTTTCGGCGATTTCCCTCTGCCTCGGCGTGCCGTTCTTGGCCTTCTCGGCGAGGTACAGCGCTATGGCCCTCCTGACGGCTTCGTCCCTCTCTGCCAACCTCAAGAGATCGGTCGTAGCTATATACACTACATAGTCGGCATTGAACCTCACGACGTTCGGCCTCAGCCCCGCCGACTCAAGCCTCCCGGCGACCTCCAACGTTTTCCCAGAGTTGCGAGTGAAGTACTCAGCCAGGAGCGAGCCGCCCTTACCGCTGACAAGATGCAGGTACATCACGACGCCAGCCACGACCACGGCGCCTCTCCTCTGTCCGTCCTCAGCATATGAGAACCGCTCCGTAGGGATCTCGCCATCGTTGCGCTTATACATCTTCCTAGGGAGGACGTCTATATTCCTCTTCCTCGTTTTCAGCCTATAGGCGGCCCTAAAGCCATCGTCTGTGGCCAGCTTCACGTCGATCCACTTGTGGGCCCTCAGCAGGTCCAGCAGTTCGCCGTATGCGCCGGCCGCCTCCCTAAGCTTCCTAAACGCCTCCTTGCCCGTGGCGACGAGGGCCTCTCTTGTGTTTTTACTTAAACCCAACCTCCAAGGCTCCTTAGCCGAAATAACAAGCTTGTATTCGCCACTTAATACCTCTCCTCGTCCGGCTTTGCCGTCGCCAAGCCACATGGTGAGCAAGGGCGTCCACTCGCCATGCTTGAAGTAGTTCGCGACTAGATCTGTGGCCTCCGCCTTGCTCCACCTCTGTCTCCAGCCCCTCGCCTTGATACGTATCGGCACGCTTACCCCCTCGCGCGTCAAGATAACCGAGGCGACGTACGCGTAAAGCTCTCCATATCTCGTCGCAACCCAAGCGAACACCTGCCAAGGCTGTGTGGTCTCCATGACGGGCCGGCCGCCCATCTCGCCTTCATCGCTTGCTCGCCAACCTATCTGGAATAGCTCCAACTTCTCGTTTGGCATCTTCAGCAGGTCGGGAAAACGCGCCGAGGCGCTGACGCCGCGGATTATAATATGTGAAGTGAACCCCTCTCTTACATACATCCACGTCCCGTCTGGCGCGTACAGCTTGTTGCCCTCCAGCCTGTACGTGCCCTCGGCGACGGCCTTGTGTAGCGCCATCAGCTTCTCTTTCGCCTGCATCCACGCCTCCCGCAGAAGCCGCTTCATCGCGTCTCTGAAGCCGAAGAGCTGGCTCCTTTCTTCCTCCGATAGCTGAAACGTCTTCATGATCTCCTGCGTTACGTATTCGACGTACAGTATCCACGCCGGGAAGACCCAATCCACCGGCCCGCGGAGTACTCCGCGCCTAGAGACTTGCTCAAGCACCTCCTCCAGGGTCGGCGGCTTTTCGGCGGGCCTCAGCGCAAGCTCTAGACGTTGTTTAATTTTGTTCAACTCCATGATATGTTAGACGCCGCGGCGCATGTTGAACTAGAGCTGGCAACGCGTCTCCGCCGCTGGCGGTCATGTACATCTCGGTATCTTGATGCTCCGCGGAGGCGGAAAAAAGGAAAGCCCCGGAAGGCTGGCGAGAGGCGACCTGCAGGTAAAGACTCACAGGAATAACCTCACAGGGATAATTATCCCTGTTAACAAATTCCTGTAGGGTTATCCTTGTGAGGAGAGTTGAACGGAAAAAACTGTTTATTTTCTTCTCTTCTTCAGCGCTAGGGCGGCCGCGGTTGCCACTGCGGCGGCTCCGGCGGCTGTGTAGGGGCTGATGGGGGGCGTCTCGACGGCGGGTTGGCAGAGCTCTCTGGTGTATGCCGCAACCACGGCGGAGCCGTCTGGGAGGGGGCTCGCTGTAGCGTTGCAAAGCCTCACGGTTGCGAGTGGATTCGGCACCCCCAACACGTCTCTCACCGCCGCTCTGTACACGGCGTAGAAGAGCGGCTTGTAGACGCCGGGGCCGGCCGCGGCGACAGCCTCAGCCGGGGTGTACTCCACCCCGCCTACTACAGTTGAGTTAAGCCGAATGACGGCGCCCGCATCGGCCCACCCCTCCCACTCCTCCACGCCCACTATCTTGATGTAGTGTTGTCTCTTGGCATACTCTACCTTCAACGCAACCGGCCCCTCCACAGCTACCTCTTTAACGCTTGCTCCCACCAGCCGGGTGCCGTTGCCGAAGTCGACGATGTCGGAGAACTTCAACACGGCGCCTTTCGGCATCCAGCTGGCCGTCTTGTTGACCGGCGTCTCGACCACGGCCCAGTAGTAGACCTCGGCGTACTCCGCCCTCAGCGTCATTGGCTTATCCACGCGGAGCCCCCTAGCCGACGTGCTGTTCACCAGCAACCTCTTAAACTACGTCCCGTTGTTAGGCTCCCATGTATCCGCCAAACCCACCTTGAAGACGGAGCCCTCGTCAGCCCAGACCTCTGTCGAGTTGGCGGGGGCTTCCAGTCTCACCAAATACTGCCTTCTGTAGCGGAGGGTTATGTTGAGGGGCTCCTCCACCTTCAGCACAGCCGTCTCGTTGGCTGGCGCCGCGCGGCTGTTGATGATTATTTCATGCACCACTAGCCTGGTGCCGTTTCTCAACACTACAACCCCTGGCACGCGTATCTTGCCGCCCCGCGGGCGCCACGACTCAAAAGTCCCGTTGAACCCCGACACCCGCACCAGGTAGTAGACCCGCGTGTAGTTCACGCGTACCGCCTTGGGCCCGTCTACAAACACGGCGACGGGGTCGGCCTCCAGCTTGGTGCCGTTGGAGTAGACTATGGGGGGAGGTTGCCACGTCAGCGTCGTGTTGAAGTCCGCAACCACCGTCGCGTTGCCCGCAGGCGTCGCGAAGGTGACAAGGTACTCGGTGCAGTGTATCGAGGCGGGGCCCCTCACCTCCACCCAGCCCCCCACCCAGCGGTGCTGGCCAGACACAACGGCGCCGCCTGGGCAGAGCTTGGCGGCGTTCACCAGCGCCCTGTACGGCAGTTCTGTTGTGCGGCCGTGGATCTTGACAGGCACAGTAGGCCACGTGTATACGGTGGAGTTGTCGTAGGTGCGGCCCGGGAGCACTGTCACGCCGTGGTCGTACGTCAGCTCCACCCTGGCCTGGGTGAACACGTCACCGCCCTTCTCCTTCAGCACATACCTAGGCGGAGCCATCACCGTGTCGTTGCCAATCAGCAGAAGCGCAGACCCCAACGGCTTCAACACAACGCCAGGGTAGTTAAGGTCCACATACGCGGTCGCCATTGTACCTGGCGAAAGCGTTGGCCCAAACTCGTAGGGGCCTGTGTATAGTTTGGCGTTTGGGCTGTCTATCCATATAGTGTCGAAGCGGACACCGTCTACGTAGATGTCTAGGCGGCTTTGTTTTTTATCCCAAGGCGACACCGCGGCTGTGATGTTTCTAGGCGTCTTCTCCGCTGGGCGGCAGTAGTCAAGAAGTCCCATGCGTCCACCCCATCCGCTGGTGGCCACGTACACGCCTGCGTTAAACGACTCGGCGAAGATGCACAGCTTCTTCTCCCCAGTCCACGCATACATGAAGTAGACGTTGACAAAGTACACGGTGGAGGTGTTGCCAGGGCACGTGGCGTTGTAGACATTCAGCCTGGCGCCTTGGGTGGTGACTGTCTTGACGTATTTTAGACAGCTGAAGTCCAGCGGGGGCCTGTCGTCGCTTTTCACAGTGACACGCAGGCCGTAGCGGATGCCAGCAGGCAGAAGCCACCAGACGTCGTTGTAGTGAATGTCGAAGACGTACCACTTCACATCTCTTCTCGTGTCCACCTCCACAGGCTCGAACAGCGCAGTGGCGCGGGTGAAGGTGTACTCAATGATTGTCCCGTTGGGGGAGCCAAGGCGATGCCTGCACGCCAGGGTCCATGCCATATATCTCCGTGCGCCGGTACCGGGAGAGGTCTCTGATTAGCCTGTCTGGCGGAAGCCCGTCGAGGATAACCTCCTCGACTGGGACATCCCACTCTCCCAAACGTATTGGGCCCTTAACGACGGATATACCGTAGAAGCCGAATTTATCGAGCGTATACGTGGGACTCCACATGGCGTATAAGGCGTAGTTGGTATAGTAGAGGGCATACACTGATGACGCCAGAAGCGCCAAGGCTATCAACAATATGATCCCAACCCTCATGTAAAAAAGACGGAGGGAGTTTAAATAGAATCGTTAAGCGTAATTATTGTTAGGGTGGGCACACATTACAGTAGACTACGCCGCGGCAGTTTTGTGCTGGTTGGTATCCGCAGACGTTTCCTTTGGGATCCCTTACGTGGTAGCTGGTGCCGCTTACCGTGCGGACGCCAGTGGAGACTGTATCTGTGTACTTGTAGTTATAGCCGCATCCGGACACGTGCACTTCATACTTCTTGACAACCTCTACCGAGTAGCCGTTTTGGCCCTTTTGGAGGTTTCTGTGTTCAACGCCTTTTGGTATTCTGACCTGTTGCGGGACGCATGTCTCTTCTGGCCTGTCCGGTTCGTAGTATTCGGGGGGCGGCGGGGCCTGGTCACGCCTGGTCGTCCAGCCGTAGAGGGCGTCGTAGGCCACCAGCATGTCGCCGAGGTACAGCTTGAGGTAGCCGCTGTACGTCACATTGATGTAGATCCAGTCGCGGTCCTCGCCAATCTCCTTCTCCGCCGTGGTTATCTGAACCTCAAGCCTTAGGGGTAGGCGCCTGTTAGGTTGTACCTGTAATAGAAGGGCATGGCGGCGGTCTGCTTGTCAGCCACGTAGGTCAGGCCGTAGCCTACGCTGTCTTTGTTGTGCACGAACGGCGCAATGCCCATAGCTACGCCGCTTGAGCCCCAGGACACCGGGATCGCAAGCTTCTGCGCGGGGGCCCAGGGACCGGAGCCGCAGGTGATGAGCGGCCCCGTGCAGACGTATACTGGCACATTGTAGAGGTACTGCCCGTCTTTGTACACGCTTACCGTGTAGTCGCTGTTGAACACCAGCTTGATGAAACCGAGCGACCTCCACGGTGGCCAGTAGGTATAATCGTAATATCCGCAGTCTATACTCCAGCTCTTCCCTTCAAAGGCCACTGTATTGCGGAAGCCGTCTGTCCTTATGATACAGGTGTAGGGGCCCGTGCCTATATCCCAAGATTCTGAGGTTCCGTCGCTGAAGATGGTCACTGCCTGAGAAGCCCCCGGTACGTACCAGCTGATGGTTGCGCATTTTGAAAACGGGCTGGAGCCCCCGCCGCAGTAGGACTGGGAAAAGGTGCTGGTGACGGCTATTAGGTAGTTTTGGTCGATGTAGACTGGCACGCCAGCTGGCGTGTTGATGCCTGTGTCTATTTTGTCGCCCCTGGCTGGGGGTAGAAGAAGGTGCGGATGCATTTTTCAGACACGCCGCAGTTGGGGTCTCCAATCCTCACCACTAGGCCGCTTCCGTTTACTGCGGCGTATGCCGAGTACGTCTCGAAGGGCGGAACCACGCCGAAGAGCTCGAAGCCGCCGCTCCTCCCCACGTAGGGCCCCGCGGGCATGACGTACCACGGCACGCTGTATGCGCCGCTCATTGTGACAAGTGAGGTGGGCGCTGGCGTGTTTATCATCTTGACCCACCCCCACCACTGCGTGGCGTTTCCTCTGCTGACGGTGAGGTTGAGCGCCGTGCGGGTCGTCCAGCCAGGGTTGCTACACCCCGAGAGCGGTTTACACGTGTAGGCGATTGAGGGGTATTTTATGGCGATGGTGCTTGTGCTGGGGTTGAAGGCGACTGTGAAGCCTTGCGGCGCCTTGAACTCCGCCGTAGCGGCGGGCGGCGTGCCGTTGTAGACACGCACGTTGTTTATCCAGATCTCTAGGGTGTCGTTCCAGTATACGTATATATTCATCCAGCGGTACATCACGCCGCATTCCGCGTCGTAGATCTGCCAAGAGCCGATAAGCTTACATTTACCGCCAGGCGTCTGGAACCAAGGCTCTCCGGAGGGTATGCTGCCGATGCTTTTGTGCTCGTCTGGGGCTAGCGATACGGCGTAGACGCTTGGCGGCCACAGGCCGCTACCGTTGGGTCTGAAACGCACGGCCATGTAGGGGAACGGGCCTACGTTTTGGAAGCCTATGTGCATGGAGCCGAAGGCGAAGTACGCCGTTAGGACTGGGGTGGATTTATACGTCACGTAGTCCAGCACGTAGGAGCCGTAGGAGACCATCTGCTCCAGAAGCACCGTGAGGTCGTCCCTCACCTGGGGCTGTCTCTGGAGACACACCGGGATGAAGGAGACGACCCTAGAGACAGTACCATAACGCGCCGCAACGGTGACGTTGGCAGAGCACGGCACCGCGGCGGGCCACCCGTCGGTCGTGTTGAGCCAAACGGCCCTGTCTGCGGTGAAGCTGGCAATGGGGACGTCTGCCCACCTCCCCTTGTATTGGTACTTCAGCTCCACCACCTCCACCTTATCTGCGGAAGGCTTTACGCCGAGCCAGACGTGCGTCGCGTTGAGGGGCCTGACCAGGGGGTAGAAGGCGGCTTTGGCGTGGTCAACCGGTTGCTGGGGGTTGAAGTAGTAAAGCAGGACAGCCGCTACGCCGATCAGCACAACCGCCAACGCCAGCGCCACCACAAACGTCCCCAGCTCCTCCAGTATCTGCATGAGGGGGAGGAGGAGAGAAAAAACGATGATTTAACTTCTGCGGCTGAAGATGTAGCCGACTTCGCCGCTCAGCTTGACTGCGTTCTCTGGCGGTCGGGTTACGTTGATAGGCAGAACGGTGTTGGCGAGCACCGCACCTAGCGGGAAGGAGCTGGGCACCTTTATGAGGAGGGTGCGGTCGTGTCGGATTACGACTTGCTGTAGCACCAACACAGTTCCTGTGCGTTTCTCGCTTATTATTGGTACGTTCTGTTCAACGACGCCGGTGTTGCGGAGGGCCTCGATGAAGTCCGTCTTCGCATCTGGGTGGGAGTACAGCCAATCAAGGAACCTAGAGGCAAGATCAAGCGACTGCACCCCAACTACGAGATCGAAGGTGGTCTTCACGGGGCCGTATCTAGTTGGTATCTCCACGCCAGCGGGCGGGGGCGATTGCTTGGTTGTGCTTGATATGACCCGGAAGCCGAAGGAGTTGCCCCGGTCGTAAATTGCTATCGAGGCCTTAACATTTTTGCCGTCTGGCCACTGCAGGTATAATTGATACAACGCCGAGGCGGGCGCCTCCCTGAACTCCGTCCAAGTCCCTTCCTCCATTACCCTTACCCAGGTGCAACGGACGAGATCGGTGCCGTTTAGGAGCACGTGAAATGAATTAGTCCTATCGAGACCATATACAGTCAGGTTCAGCCAGAGATGGCTACCGCCGGCGTACCGCGCCAGCGGGGCGCCTGCGGTTTTAAGCACATCTATCGGGCCGATGTACATCACATATCTCTCATCTACATGGTTATATGGAGCTGTTAAGGTGTATGTCTTGCTGGGCGAGCAACTTGATTTGTCGCATATCAAGACGTCTGGTGCGCGCGGGGTTATGTATACGGCAAAGTAGGCCGGGTTAGTATCTATCTTACACGTTCCTCTGATGTCTATTGGCAGGCCTGTTACGTCTACGTTGCCAGCTACGTCCTGCGCCGCCAGCGCTGTTCTGATTGCAAAGTGCGGATTGTCGGCGCCTTCTGGCGGCTTTATTGGCTTGGTGCAGAGTATGCGGCCCTCAAGCTTCTTGGTGCCGCTGTGGTACTTAACTACGGCGGCTACCTCGTCGCCGCATTTCGCCGTGGCGTTTGTGCCGGGGCCTCCCGACGCGGCGAGCTGGCCGTTGACGTAGAGCCAAACCCGCTCATAGGGCAAGCCGCCGAAGTCCTCCACCCAGAACTTCACCGCTTTTACAGTCCGGTTGAAACTGACCTTGAGGTACGGCAGGGGGTTGCCGTAGGCCAGCTGATCTGCGCTGGGCCACAGGTGGAGCGCCACGCCCATCAGCCACACTGCCGCCGCAGTGGCCAGCGCAAGCGCCAGCACCGCCTTCGCAAGTTCATGCATGAAGAAGAGGAGGGGGAGGAAATACGATGAATCGGCTTCAAGTAACCCGTCTCGTTGCGGGTCTTGTCCTTTGGCGGGGGTGGCGCCGAATAAGCCAGACAAGTGGAGACACAAGCGCATGCAGGTGCTTCTCCACGGGCCCAGCATTACCTAGATCAACCCCTGCGGGGAAAAACCCATAGGCCGTTGCTAGCCAACTTCCCACGTTTAAAGTTTAGCTATCCAGAAGGCTTCGTTGCTGTGGCCACTGGCGCCTATCCACGGCGCAGGGCGTCTCGACGACGAGATAGAGTCCTCGGCGCTGTACGGGATGCTGTGTATGTGCTTGGAGCCACGCAGGCTCACCCGCGGCTGGATACCTAAGGCCTCGGCCACCGGGCTCGCCGCACGAAACCCCCTACGTCCTTCCACGGCCAGAAGCCAAGACATCCACAGCCCCCGCAACGCCAAAAGACAACTTCCCTAGTCGATTCGAGCTTCCAAAAACACGGGCAGAGCAAAAACGCCAAGCGGCGCCGCCAAGGCCAAACAAGCCAACCTCATGAGACGCCGAGGTGTAAGACCAAACCAACTGATGCCTCAGGGATTCCCCTACAGGAATTTCTTTACAGGAATTTGTTCACAGGGGTAATTATCCCTGTAAGCCTGTCCATGTAAGGAAAAACCTGTAGGCGCATTTAGGAAAACTTACAGGGATTTGTTTACAGGGATTTCTTTACAGGGATAATTATCC
>Ga0080004_1133144_pt1 | contig 11128 bp, 10 predicted proteins | sample WasSprMetagenome_FD_69207 | JGI IMG/M metagenome (GOLD analysis project Ga0080004, IMG submission 69207) | Sulfidic aquatic microbial communities from Washburn Spring, Yellowstone National Park, USA - WS (SPADES assembly) (version 2) | ecosystem: Environmental > Aquatic > Thermal springs > Hot...
TAAAGGCAAGATCAGCCACCCATACCTCCAGTTTATCATGGGGCATAAGGGCGACATTGAGGCGCGGTACAGCACTAATAAGGGTGTTTTGCCGCCGGACATGATTGACGACATGCGAAAAGCCTACAAGGAATGCGAACCATTCCTCAGCACCGCAACCCAGCCCCTGGAACAGGCAAGCATAGTTAAAGAAGCCAAAATAGAAGCCTTGAAAAGTATGGCTAAAAGCCTCTTGGGAATAGACCTAGTTGACGTTAAGGTTGCAAGGGAAAAACAGCTTGGAAGAGAGCTAAACAAGGACGAGGAACTGGAGCTTTATGAAAGAGAATTAAAAAGGCTGCGGGATGGAAAGCACAACCCGCAAAGAATAATACATGAAAAAGAGCTTGAAAAGTACTTGGCGAAAGGATGGCAGTTCGTAAGCGTACTACCGTCACAGAAGATCCTGATAAGGAAATGCTAATAAGCCAAGCACTTCGGCATTACGTTCTTGAAATCCTATACGGGATAAACATCATGTTTAAAGTGCGTACATAACAACAAAAACGGTTTAGAATTACAGCCTTTCTCGTATATGTGAATTATGTTTGCAAATTCCATTTTAAGATAAAGTAGGAGCAGAACGCACGCAACTAAGTTTCATCGAGGAAGACACACGTGGACTTGACAGGACACTCGTTACATCGAGGCCTGCGCTGGCATACAAGGGAGGCGAAATCCAACAGTGCTTCATTCACTTTTTTAGCGTTTCCAATTTTGACGAGCCTGCTGGCATATTCCCAAAAGATTGGATCAGTATGAGGCCGCTTTTTTGTTGAACGGATGCCGAAAAATCTGCTCAGAACTCTTACGACGTTAACATCAACTATTGGAACTTCTTTGCCGAACCCGAAGCATAACACCGCAGAAGCAACATACTTCCCAACGCCAGGAAGCTCCAGAAGCTCCTTAGGGTCGGATGGAACCTTTCCGTTGTAGTCGGAGTGTATTTTCTGGAAGAGTTCAATAAATCTGGGTATTCGGTGATGCAATCCGAGTGGACGAAGGAGCGCTCTTAATTCATCAGGGTTTGCCTTAACCACGTCGTCTACGTTGGGAAATTTTTTAATAAAGATGTCGTATATTTCGGCTACTTGCTTGGCACGCGTCCTCTGAAGCATCAGTTCAGCTACCAAAACTCTATATGCGTTCCGACTTATCCTCCACGGGAAGGTTCTTCTATGTTCCTCGTGCCACTTAAGTAGGGATTTGACGAAAAAAACCTCCTGCGGCTCTAAAATATGAAAACCTCCTTGCGGTAGCGATCACCCCACATTTCCCAAATGCTTGCCGTACTTTCAACCTCTTCGCGATAGGAGCTGAGAAAGTTTTTGTACAAGGAGACCCAGTATTTGATGTTTGCTATCTATTGCATACTGTTTTACGTATTCATGTGCGTAACGTGCTGGCTTAAGGAATATAAGAAACATATCGATGTCAAAACGTTCGCGCATGGGGTAAATGTCTATCATACGCTGATCCGTAGCGATTTGTGCTATACGCATGACATAAGCACTATCGATCTTTTCTATCTGTTCCCGATTCTCAAGTACATCATAAGGCAGTAAGACTTCGTATCTGGGAATCTGGATTATATCTTTTGACGGTTCCTCTGGTACTGTTGGTGTTGGTTGTACGTAAAAGGATAGGATCGCGCCTTTGGCGCATAGATGGGCGTATGTCCGAATATAAGGCTTTATTTCCCTCCTCGTATGCGCTGGCTTATTCCCGAGGTAATTTTCAATTTCCCCGATCCATTCGTCTTCAGAAAGTTTCCTTAGGGATAAATCATCTTGGTCAACCAATGAATAAAACCTCCGTATGGTTCTAAAGGTAATCCAGCGTTCATCATTGGATGTGGGGATTTCTTTGGACAGCACGCTGAACGCGTGTTTAACTAGTCTCTGATCGGTCGTCACCGTCCCAAATATGTATTTGTCATCGTACTCATCATCACTTGCGTCCCAAAGCCCCTCCCCACCTAGAGCGGAGCCGTATTTGACATACCAAAAAATGAGACGTGCGATTATTTCAATTTGAGACCACTTAACAGCGCCTCCGTAAATTATTTCTTCCTTAAAATCGTTAACAAGATCCATAACCCTTCGAAAGCTTATCAAGCACTGTCTTACAAAGTATCCATGTGGACCTGATTCCAAAAAGTCTCCTAGAGTATGCTCCCAAGGAAAGACTCTTCCATCCCTCACTAAAGCGTAGACGTCCCCACAATATTCTTGACGGGATAATGGTCCGGTGGCCGCTCTCATGGTTAAATCATCTTTTGTGTAATGACGCAGGTCCATCATCGCCTCGACGGTTCGTTTCCATCGGTACGCATCTAATTGTAAGGCCATCTCCGGAGGTATGAGGTATCCCTCGCGTACCGCGTGTTCTGTAACAAACTGTGACCACGTACGAGGATCGGGATACGGGTCCAACGTCGATTCTTTCCTGTCGCCATCAACTCCGTACCATGCAGCCACAGCAGCGGATATGGCTGCTCTTGGGGGTTCTATGAATTCAGGAAGACTGAACCTTGCCGAGATGTATTGTACTGAGGCATCGGTTGATACAACAGTATAGCTATCAGGCGGGGCAACTTTGAGTTTTTCGAAGACAGCGCCCCCAATCACATGCTCTCGGAGATAATTTCTAACTTCATCCTTTTTGAATATTATAAGATCATTTAAAATTCTGTCGAGAGGTTCCCCGCTTTGAATGCGCTTTTCAACCTCTCCGGCATCGAAGTCAAGACCTATGCGAAACGGGCCTTTCCCTTTTTCGCCAGGGAGGCTTAAGTATTTATTAAAAACTTTAAATCCGAAATCTACTATTTTGATGATCCTTTCAAGTATTTTACTTTTCTTCCCATCGTCGTGGATCGAAACGAAGTCCCTTAAAGCATCCTCAAATGCTTTGGCCACCCAATTTGCCATCTTAAACAAAACATCTACGGGATCTTCTTTGGTCAGCCTAATGTATGCATTACTTAGAGCTCCTACTAGGCGTTTTCTTGTCGTAGGATCAAACTGTTCGACTAAACTTCTGGCAATAGCGTCTATTGTAGGTGGCTCTTCTCGGAATACCTTTGCAGATCTTTCATCAAGCCTTAAAAGATCAAGTTCATCAGCAAGATATGCCTGTGTCATTAATTCGACGGATGTATAAAGGATCTCAGGCCTCCCCTCACCCTTGCGCGTGCTGACGCGTACTATTTGATTTGACTCTTCAAGCTTCCGTATGGCCTTTGCAACATTATCATAAGACTCTCCAAGTTCTTTCGCTATGTCTGACGCTGTTTTAGGTTCGCCAGATTTCCTCATCAACTCGAGTATTCTCTCAGGTAATCCGGGGGATCTTTCCGCACTCAAGGGGTCGTGGCACCTGCCTCAAATTTTCTTGTTTCAGCAATGAAATCTGGTGTTTCGCCGCCGTGTGTAGTTCGTCTCTTCGAACGAATACGTATTGGGACAGCGTGCCGTATGGTTTCGCGGCTTCCCGTTAGTAGACACGTCCCTACCTCAAACTTAGGGAGACGACGTATAAGATCCTCTGGTGCATCGGCAAAAACCCCTCTCAAAGCCTCCAGCTGATCCGGCTCAATAGCGAATATAAAGCGGGTATTGGTTGTTCGCACAACTCGCCTGTCTATGTCCAAGGGGCTTGGAGTGACCAGAATTAGACTTATACCGTAGTGTCTGCCAAACCTTATGACCTCTCTTAAGATTGGAGAAGATGGTACATCCTCCCCCTGTGGAAGGAACATATGTGCCTCGTCGACACCTAAAACTACTGGTGGAATTTCTGGAGGCTGACGTTGACGTAGCATAAGAAGCTCTCTAGCTACTGCGCCAACGATTATGTGCATCTCGGTGTGCGTCAGCTCGCGGCAGTCCAAGTTAACCACAGGATATTTACTTAAGAGCGAATGCCAAGATGTTCCTGCACCTATTATGCGCTCCCTCTCTAAAGAGCGAGCCCTAAACTTGACAGTGCTGACTGTCTGTGGTGTAGCACCTAGATCACGTCCGACATTTTCTATTTCTCTCAGAAACTCAGTAAGCCCGAAGGAACGCCCTGTGTTTTTTAAAATTGTAAAGGCGCGGGTTACGATATCCACATGAAGCGCGTGGACAAGAGGGAGTAGCCTCAATACTTCCATTTCTGTCATGGATGACAATTGAACCTTTACGTCAACTCCGGGTTTTAAATTAACTCCCTCGAGTTCCTCTGTAGCCTTTACGTATTCTCCATGTATATCGAAGTTAATCTGTCGTATTCGATGGTTGCACAATTCTTCCATTAGTATGCCACGTGCGAAAGTCTTCCCACTACCAGTTGTTCCGACAATTAAGATGTGTCTGGGCAGTACGCGATTTATCGGAAGGGGCACATCAATCTCACTTTCCAAACTGGCTAAGGTTCCGATGGAAAAAATGTTCGAATCATCCGGGGGAGGTAATCCGAGCGCAATTCTTACAATCGCCTCCGTCGCCCTATACACAGGCGCTTCTGGTGTTGCCAAAGATCGAATCGAAGGAAGGCAGGACATCGTGCCGTTTTTTTCCACGACCTCCTCAAGCACCTCAACTTTGGCCATCCGAAACCGTCCGGGTACCCCAGGGGCTGAAGGCAGTCTTTCCTCAATACGCAAAAGTGAACGCAAGTGTACCGCGGCTGGCTCGGCATAAATGTCTACCCACTCCGCATCGGAGACGCGCCCTACATGATAGTTGTTTCCGCTCTTTGTATAAACCAACTCACCTGGGCAAACATCCACACCATCGTTCAAAAGCATTCTAAATTCGGTGAAAGTCGGTGTTCCATCTATTGATACAACGCAACCTATCGCTTTTTCTTCCTCGAACATAAGGGTCCCGCCCTTCTATGGAATGAATGTGCACAGTTTTCCTATTTAGCTTTTTCGCTTTTTGGATTCCGAAAAGTCAAAAAGTCTATTAATTCCCAAAGATGATACGCATGCCAAAGCAATAGCTTCAGCCAATTTGATCGGCATGGCGTTGCCTATCTGCCTACTTATTGAGGTGAGCCCCCCAAAAAACACAAACCAATCAGGGAACGTTTGAATCCTTGCGGCCTCACGGGGTGTTATGGCTCTGTCCTGTTCCGGATGAATAAAGCGCCCCTTTGATGGGTTTGTACATCCAGTTGTTAGCGTGGGAGCAACATCATCCCACTTCATTCGACCGTAGACATCGTTATACCCTTTATTCTCCAGATGACACGTCAACCAAAGCTCACGCGGCAAAACCTTTCGGCTACCTCCATCTTTAGGCACAGTCCTAATCCTTGTCAGAACTTTGTCATTATGTTTCATGCACACGTGATTCGGTATTACGGGATGCTTCTCTCCTGCTTCAAGTGGCGGTAGGTCGCCAATAGCTTCGCGCACCGTCACCTTGTTATGTTCTGGCTCTGGAAGCTTGGGTCTGCCCCTTAAAGATGCAACCAAAATCAGTCGTTTACGACGTTGAGGCACACCGTAATCCGCGGCGTCAATAACTCCTGAAACGTATTTGTAACCGCAGGACTTCAGGCACTCTGCAAGCTGGTGGTAAAAGTGTGAGTCCCGAACCCACGGAACATTCTCAAACATCAAATACTTCGGAAGCAAAGATTTCACATATTTAGAATAAACCTTAACCAGCGCGTTTCTTGGATCCTGTTGATTCGGCTTTCCCCGCATTCTCGTGAAACCCTGGCATGGGGGACATCCGATCAAGATATCAAAATCCCCCTTCTTCAACCTGAACGGCAAAAACCGAGCATCTGCTCGAACTGCTTGCCCGATTCGATTCTTCTGAAATGTAATACATGCATCTCGGTTAATATCCACTCCGACAATTTCGCAGTTCAACCTCAACTTCTCCATGGCTAGCTTGAAACCGAGACTACTTCCGCCGCATCCGCAAAAAAGATCCAAAATCTTTATTTTTTTGCTGCACCCCTCACGCGCCATAATATCACCTTCTTGCCAGCGCGCCGGCGCTCTATGTGACCGTCAACCGCTAGCATCACCAACGCCCGGTAGGCTTGCAAATACTGGATGCCGAGAGCTTCAGCTACCTCAGAAGCGTGCATCTCTCTGTTTTCTTTTTTAAGCAAATCAAGTATTTGTTTGCGCATATTTTCGTTCATACATATCATCATAAAATTGTGTATTCGTTCGAATATTTAAGCTTATTTACAGCACATAAAATATCGATTCACGTAATGAAAGTTCTCATTCCGAGTATATACTCTCTACACGCCTTCCAGTTTGTTAGGATAACGGATTTTACTTCTCTTCCCGTCTAAGATCAAACCAAACGTCCTTCGTTTATCAGCATAAAGGAAATTCTTGTAACAGAGGTTTGTTTCTGATTTTCCGACTAGTTTAATCAAGTTTAATATCATGTTAAACGGGCTATCGCACTTGCAAAACCTATCGATCCAAGGCTTCATGAAAGCAGTTGGCGGAGGAATATATTCTTAGAGATGGCTATTACGCCTTAACAGCTTATTGATGAAGGGGTAGCCGTGACCTCTAAACACTGCACTGTTTTTGCATTTCCTGGGTATTTCAGATTCCGAGTGATGATGATCCGACTTCTGTTTTGTGCTTTAGATGATTAAAATACCAATTGCAAATGTCCTTTACTATACAATATTCGTGCTTGGGATTCTTCGAACGGCAAATCATGTTAGCAAAGTCTATTATAGCTAAATTGAATTCTTTTGCTTCTTTTCTAGGTACAATTCTCTCCATGAATTTCCACATATTTTGAATATGAGTTCTACTCGTTGTAGAGTATGGGACTGAAAAAATTCTGTTAATGACTCTTGCTACGTTCGTATCTACCAAGGGGACGCTTAATCCAAAAGCGAAACATAAAATCGCATTAGCAGTATATCGTCCAATGCATGGTAACTGCATGAGCTCTTCTCTGTCACTTGGCACCCTACCTTTGTATCTTTCAATTAATTGTTTTGCAAGCTTCTTCAAAAGTTCAGCCCTTTTCCTTTCCAGCCCTAGCGGAGTAATAACTCGCTCAACCTCTTTAATTTGTGCGCTCGCAAGGTGTTGTATTGTTGGAAATTTCTCCATAAACTTTGGATAAATAGAAAGCACCTGCGTCCTAGTAGTTTTCCGAAGCATAATTTCCGCTATTAGAACTTGGTAAGGATCACTCGTACTTCTCCACGGGTATGCTGTACGCATAGAGGAAGGAGTGTTTTTGAACCAATCCAACAATCGCCTAACAAATTCCCTTTCTTTGCGTGTTGTATTCACCGTTAAACACCAATTATGTTAGTGGCGATAAGTCACAAGTTTACCCTTAGTCAAAGCGGCTCCGGGCTCCCACCAACTTTCCTCTAAATGACGTTTTACATTCGTAAAGAGATCCCATACCAATTCGTGGTCTATAGGATTTTTTTTCCAGCCGGATGAAACGTCTAACCTGACCGCCCTATCAACTGTTTTTTGCTTTCTTAGAGTGTATACTTGATTTATATAGAAACTTGGCCTTTCACGCTCCTCTAGCTTGATGTACTCGGAAACAACAATGTACAAACAGCTTGGAAAAACGCGTTTTATTGCTTCTGCTTCATAGTTGCACCTATCTAGCATGGGCTTATCAACGTAGGTTTTACATTCGACACATACCGCCGGAGCAATGATTTTTTCAGTCGTGGTTTTCTCCGCGATCAAGCCTTTTATAATTTCGTAAAACTTATAGGATACTTCCATCTCACAACCAATTACAAAATCAACTGACGTTTTTATAAATGTTAAAGCATGCGTTTTTAACATATCCCTAAAACTTGATGGAGAAAAGATAATGCTCTTTGGCACTTCAGCTCGACCAATGTAAATCTGCCCTAGTCCTGAATGCATGTGTTTAACTAAATCCACAAATAAGTACACTAAGAACTCTTCGATAGCGGTAGAATGTAGAACACCGCGGGGGTCGAAGGCTTCAGCATATTCCTTCCGGTCGATAAAGTCTTTGTATTCTTCAAACAGTCGCGATTTTTCTTCGATATTTTTCCTGTCGGTTCCAGTTATCTCCATGCTCTTGTTTTTCCATTCAATATAACGCTCTTTTATTTTCTTAAGCAGGTCGATACGCTTCCGATCGCTTAAAGTTTTCAACTTGTGCTCAATGTTACTGCCATGCGGAAAAGACAGTTTTACTGGATTATAACGCTCCATGTATTTCTACTTTTACCCACGCATATATAAATCCACGCGTATATGGCTGAGATGTTCGGAAGTGCTTTACAAGCTATTTGTCATTCCCATCATTATTAACTTAAAGATTTTATACTTTTTCTTAAGTGACTTGCCAAAGCACGAGCAAGGAGGGGTGGAACCGCATTTCCTATTTGTGCGAATTGACAAAGGTGCATTTCATCATATCTTCCTTCACGTTTCAAGAGCTTAAAGCTTGGAACGGTCTTTTTACCCATGAAGATGAACGTGTCCGGAAAAGACTGGAGTCTAGCTGCTTCTCTTGCTGTGAAATTTCTATCAAGATAGGGGTGAATAAAGTTGGCATAGAATGAAGCAGTTACTGTGTGGCTTATTCTATTTGGATGTAATCTCCGGTTATTCTGATCGTATCTCTTATTCGAAAATTCGTAAGGTTTACCTCTTTTGCGAGGACCAAACTCGGCTGGAACATCTGAAAGCGATTGTCCCCATTTTATTCTTTTGAATCTCTCTATCGTCCTCTTATAATGTTTCATTGGAATATGATTATAAACACCATCGCTCCCTTTGCGCATAAGTGCTTGATAGTCATTCTGCGGTGGTAGTGGGTACTCATACTTTTCTTGCGTTACGCCAGCTGGAATTTGAGGAAGGTCTGATATAGCCTCCCATAGAGTTACATAAGGTTTGTACCCGCCTCCGAGGTAGCGATCTAGCGCATACTCTTCTTTGTACCCCTTGTGAGTTGGTTTTGGAAAGAGTGGATTATCGACTTTTTCAGCTACGCCAGCTATGAAAATTCTTTCTCTAAATTGCGGTACTCCATAATTGCAAGCATTTAACAAGGAAGTTTTAACATAATATCCAAGTTCAGAAAGTTTGCATTCAATTATTTTAATGACTCTTTCACCAGATGCCGTAACAGACGTTAATATTCCAGGAACGTTCTCTATCATAAATGCTATGGGCTTAAGTTCCTTCAAAAGTCTCACGAATTCCATGAACAGGCTGTTTCTCGGGTCCTTGGGATCCCTTTTATTCGGGCCTCCGGGCACGCTCACCGAAAAACCTTGGCATGGAGGGCCACCTATTATTATGTCAGGCTTTTGGCCTATAAGTTCTCTAATGTGATTAGCTTCAACATCCCTAACATCAGAACACAAAACGTGCGCATTTGGAAAGTTGTACCTGAAGGTCTGGCAAGCCCATTCGTCTATCTCCACTGCCAATCGAACATCAAAGCCAGCATCAAGAAAACCTTTACTAAAGCCGCCACAACCAGCGAATAAATCAACGACTACGGGCTTATCCATTCTCTCGCGCTTCCTTATCCTATATTATCGCCAGTATTATCTTAGCACTATAGATAAAATTTATTCTAATCAGCATATTTATGCTTTTCTGTTTATCTGTAAAAATGTTTATATGTTATTGTGCGGTACGAGGAATTATGTCAAAGGATGTTGTTCGCACATCCATAATAATTAAAAGAAAAATTTGGGCAGAGTTTAAAGCCCAATGTACGTTGGAAAACAAAACAGTGGCTGAATTAATAGAAGAGCTTATTGAGAAATATCTTCAATCCAAACATGCCAATTAATTCGGAATTAATTCCGATTTACGCACGCATCAAAGAAGTAGATTCTATTGCCTAGGAGGGGGTCATGTTGGCATGAGAATACTGGAGGACTCCTAAATTCTACTGGCATTTCGAAGGCTCTATTTGTTAAACCGCGTTAGCGCGGTTTGAACCTGAGTCTCAAAAATATGCTGCTCTTTATGACTCATAAAAGGCCTTAAATTCCCGAAATAGCAAAATATGATGCGGAGGCGATGGAGTGAAAACCCTGATATCTAAGACCGAGACAGAGCAAATTGAGGCTTGCAGGCGATGTAAGAACATGCTTTCAATGAAAGAGGGAAGGCACGTAGAGGTCGAATGTTCGGCCATAGACCGCTTTGATTGTCCATATCTTCTTAAAATCTTTTATCCAAAGATATACAGGCTTTCGGAACAAGAGCGCAGTGAGTTGGTTGCTAGGATTCGGGCTGGTAAAGTTACCGCAGAAAATGGAAAATATTTCTCTTAAAGACTTTTTATTATCTGAAATTCGCTCTGCACGCGCGTTTTTTACTCATAATTTCAGTTATCAGCGACTAACGGAAAGGGGGTTTGGGGGTTAAGTTATCTGTTGTTTATGAATGCATGAAGAGTGGTTATTATTCTTTATTTTTTTACAGAAGATTACATGTTCTATTGGAAATTCGATTCCGTGTTTTCTAAGCTGCTTTTGATGGGTTTTTATGAAGTCTTGTTTGACCCATCTTTTGAGATATGCGACTGCTTCTTTATAGCCCATTTTAATGCCAGTTTCGAAGTATTTTACAGCAATGTCTTTGAAGCCTATTTTATGCATAAGTGCTGCAACTTCGTCGGAGAATGGAGAAAACCATTTTGGTCTGGGCCGTAAGCTCTCAATTGAGTAAGCATTAGCTCTTATAAGAAGCCTTTGCGCCTCATTTTCTGGAATGGGGTTAAGTTCTCCATGAGCCATCATGCCGCCTCTTCTCAAGATTCTATAAAACTCTTGAAGTGCTTTTTCAAGTCCTTTTTTATCTAAATCGCAAAGGAGTTCGTTTGAGATTATTAGGTCAACGCTTTCACATGCTACTTCTTTCATGTCCCGGACATCGCCCTTAACGCTGAAAACAAGGGCTTCAAGCCTCTCTTTTCGGATTCTCTCCTTCAAAATTTCTAAATCGCCTTCGTAAGGACCAGCAGAAATGTCAAAGGCAATAACCTTGAAGTTCTCCTTAATTTTGCTAACCCCCTTTACAAAGGGTATTGTCAATTGACCACCACCACAACCA
>Ga0080004_1133166_pt1 | contig 11124 bp, 5 predicted proteins | sample WasSprMetagenome_FD_69207 | JGI IMG/M metagenome (GOLD analysis project Ga0080004, IMG submission 69207) | Sulfidic aquatic microbial communities from Washburn Spring, Yellowstone National Park, USA - WS (SPADES assembly) (version 2) | ecosystem: Environmental > Aquatic > Thermal springs > Hot...
CTTGCTTATCCAATTGTAGTAGTCTTTTGCTGGGCCCCAGTCAACTATCCCGTTAACTATAAGCTTAATTTCTTTGGCGTTGGATAAATCGCCCAAGTTTATTGTTAGTCGGTTCCATGAAATATTGTTCCATGATGGGCTTTCTACTCCATTAATTCCGCGTGCAAAAATTCCATCCAGTTTTGAGATTTCATATAGGATGTCTTCGCCTCTTTCATTGAATGCGGAGACAGGGGTTGATGGGTTTTTGCTTACGGTGTAAATTTTTCCTTGAAAATCTGGATTCATATAATACACGCCAGTTGGGTAAACATCCACCTTTGACGGGTGATCGACGACTAACATGTAAACTGTGTCTAGGTAAAAGATTTCTTCCCACCTTTGAAGCAGTTTCATGTCGTAATAGCTGTTATTTACTAGGTGCAGTTGGGTTTTATCCAGTTTAATGTGATCCCATGGGTTACCTCCTAAAAACACTATAGAGCCATCTGCGTTCATATAGCCAATGTATCCTAGCCAGCCTCCGTTGGATATTTCTGCGACGTAAGTGTATCCGGTTCCGTTCCAGATGTAGAGAGATGGACATGATATGCCTCCGCTGAAATCTGCCAGGATTGACATTCTACTAGTTAGGGTTATTGTCCTTTTAAGATCTGTAGAGCCGTCTTCCCATCCAATGAATGTGTATTTGCCTGTTGGAGCTGTTGGAGGAACTTCAACAGTATGCGTTCCTACGGGCAGAATTTCTGAGTAAGGCGTTGTATGTTCTGCGCCGTCTAATTTAAACGGGATTCCTGAGATTGGATAGGATGAAATGAGAAGGGTGTGCGTTCCGTGTGGAACTACTGTGAACATAGAGGTTAAAGTGTTCAATTTAACATTGTGTTTTCCTTCAACTGTTGTGTTGAAGGTGAATTCCACAGTGCTTGTTTGCCCTGGGTCTAAGGTTACTGTTTTGGCTTCGATAAAATTGCCGTCTACCATAAGTTTTACTTTTAGGCTGTCAGGGGTGCTTCCCTGGTTTTTAGCAGTGGCTTTAATGCTTACAGGATCTCCGGGCCATGCTTCCAAGGGTTTGACAGTTAGGCCAGATAGGCTTATTGCACTTGGTTCCGGGGGAGCCATTTTGATTTTGAATGATCTTGTTAATTCGCCTATTTTGACCGTATAGTTTCCTTCGGTACTTTGTGTTACTGTAAACTCTTCTATTGTGGATGTGCCTCCTAACAGTAGGAGTGTTCTGTTTTCTTTTAATACGTCATTTATTGTGAGGTTTAGATTGTAGGTGCCTTCTAATTCGCCTATATTAGTCACGTTAATTGATATTGAAATTGGGTCGCCTACGTCTGCCTCAATTGGGTCGATGGTGAGGTTTGTTACTATAAATTCAGCTGGTTTAGGTGCGGTTCGCAGTAATCCTTGCGCTTGTAGGTAGAAGTAACTTGCAGCGGCAATGGCGACAATTATAACATCGACTATAAATATTATTTTTAATTTTTTGCGGAGTGATTTCGTCGGCATGGGATTTCCATTTTTATTAGCAAGCATTTCTTTATAAAGTTTCAGCTTTATATTTGGGCTATTTTTTACTTTTTTACTAAGGCTTATTAGTGCATTATGTTTCCGCGCATTTAGAAGATGTGCTTTTTGTATTTTTGCCTTAATACGCAGTTATTGCGCAGTACAAGAAAAACTTATTAACTCATAAAAATAAAATAAATTCAGCCACGTAAGGAGGAGAAAGAAAAATGCATAACAAGGCAGTAAAGTTTGCAATACTTTTGGCGTTTCTTTTGGTGACTTCTGCTATGATGTTGGTGCCAACGCCAGTTGAAGCCCAGGGACTTCTAACTCAAGCAAGTGAACCTCTTTCACCTGATCAGGTTCCTGCAGGCGTTTTCCGTGTTAAGACAGAGGCCTTTCTTAGTGTTAGACCTACAAAGTTAGGAGTTGGCCAGACTTTCCTTGTTAACTTCTGGATTACGCCGCCTTTACATAGATATCGAAAGTTAACAGGCTACAAAGTTACAATGGTGAAGCCCGATGGAGAGACTAAAACTGTTACAATGGACTCTTATTTTGCAGATGCTACAGCGTGGTTTGAATGGATTGCAGACAAAGCAGGCACATGGAAGATTAAATTTGAGTTTCCAGGAGGCTACTTTGCAAAGGCAAACCTAACTGGTTCGCTGGGTGAGCCATCTGTTATTGAGCGAGGTGAATGCTACTATGAGCCTGCATCAACGGACTGGATGGAGATTGAAGTTATAGAAGGGTATGTCGCGCTTTCTTGGCCTGAATCGCCGCTGCCGACAGACTACTGGAGAAGGCCGATACCGCCGGAGCATAGAGAATGGTGGTCCATTGGCGGAAACTATCCATGGAGAGGTCCAGCAAACAGCGAGTACACGCCTAATTGGAAGACTCTTTGGGATAAACTCTACCCCAACACAAACATATACTATAGCCCTGACTACGCGTTTGTTCCATGGGTGCAAGCACCTGGAAGCGCCCATGTCGTATGGAAACGCCAAGGCGCCCTATCAGGCATCATCGGAGGAGAGTTTGGACGCTTGTGTCTAACTACTGGAGGAGGCTCTCCAAGCATCATCTATCAGGGAAGATGCTACCAAAGCGTTACAAAAGTGGCTGCAGACGGCAGCGTAAAAAGTGTCTGGCAATGCTACGACCTGCGTACCGGAGAAATTTACTGGGAAAGAACAGGAGTTTCAGCACCCTCTTACATTGAATATGAGTTTGGTGCACAGCCGATTCCTGGCGCGGAAGCATTTGTTTCTGTTACTGTAAGCCTAATTTATATCGGGGGCGGTCGACTAATAAAATATGATCCTTGGAATGGCAACGTCAGAGGGAACTATTCGATTTCCCCCTTAACAACAGGCTATTATTATAAAAACGGATATTGCTTAACTGTGAGAGACCTTGGCGCGCAGGCTGGAGAGCAACGCTATCGCCTACTAAATTGGACCACCTTTGGAACAGCTACCTCATTAACTGCCAGAATAGTGGGCAACATAACATGGCCATGGAATATTCAACCTTTCTCATATGACAGAACTATAACGTATGCGCCAGGTACTTCTTTAATTGGAAATCTTAGGATTGATTTTGAAGAAAATATCGCCTATAACCTAGAGGCATGGGTGCATGAACCACATACAGGAGTACATTATGGAATCAATGTATCAGCCGTTGACTTGAAGACAGGCCAACTATTATGGCGGAAAGAGTACCCAGATTTCTTCCCGTTCAGCTGGTCAACATGCATCATCGCTGACCACGGCAAATTCGTGGTTCTCGACATGAACGGAACATGGTGGTGTTGGGACCGGAATGGAAACGTTGTATGGAAGAGCGAAAGAATGGCTTACCCATGGAGCGCAGCCAGCTTCGGAGCCTACTCTAGATTTTCAGCGTATGGTATGTTCTTCTGGGGAGGATATGACGGCGTATACGCTTTCAACTGGACAAACGGAAAAATAGTCTGGAAATATGAATATCCAGCGCCCTATCCATACGAAGTTCCATACATAGATGAAAACGGCACATCAGTATATCCCTTCATGGCAGGCGGCCTAATTGCCGACGGAAAACTATACATATACAACAATGAACACACACCCAGCCAACCCATAACCAGAGGATGGAAACTCCACTGCATAGACGTCTTTACAGGCAAAGGCATATGGAACGTAACCTTACCAGGATCCATAGGCGCAATAGCCGACGGCTACATGGCAGTATCAGGCATGGACGGTTACATGTACGTCTTCGGCAAGGGCAAAAGCCAGACAACAGTCACGGTTTCTCAAGATGTTGTTTCAAAGGGATCCACTATACTGATAAAAGGCACAGTACTTGACATGTCTCCTGCCCAGCCAGGCACCCCATGCGTAGCCAAAGAGTCCATGAGCACTTGGATGGAATACCTGCATAGACAACTACCGATCCCCGACGGTGTCATCATAAAAGGAGTTCCAGTGACCCTTTGCGCCATAAGCGAAAACGGCGAAGTTATAGACTTAGGCACCGTTACAACCAACGGGTACTATGGAACTTTTGCCTATGCATGGACACCTGAAAAGGAAGGCACGTACACTATTGTAGCGTCTTTCATGGGAGACGAGTCTTACGGCAGTTCAGCAGCAGCAACAGCCATAACAGTAGGCCCACCGCCAGCAGAAATCGAAATCCCCGAATACCCAACGCCAACAGACTACACACCAATGCTAACAGCACTAGCCATAGCAGTAATTGTAGTCGCGATTCTAGTAGTATACGCCATTGTTTCAATTAGGAAACTACGCAAATAGGCAACAGCCAAAACAACCAAACTACCCTCTTTTTTATTAGTAAAAACTTTATGTAGAAGCGTGGAAGGCATTTTTAAGTCTAGAAGCTGATTATTTTAATTGCCTTCTGCGTCACTAATTTTGGGCAAAACTTATAAAGACCTAAACTAGTCATATATAAATTGAAAAATTAAGGAGGTAGGAGAAATGCAAAGTTTTGTTAGCAGATCAGGAAAATATGCTATACTCCTATCGATTCTCTTGGTGCTTTCTGTTACTTTGATGGCAATGCCAGTGGAAGCTCAGCAACCGCAACCTGTTTTGGCTGAGGATGTCTGTGGACCGCTTCCTTCAGGCGTCACTCCCAAGTACACTTTTGCAACTAAGGCTTATATGAGTTTTAGACCTAACCCTGTAGGTGTTGGCCAGCCAGTGCTGGTTAACACCTGGACTTCGCCTGGATTATACCATGCCTTTCTAATGATGAATGAAAAAGTTACAATCGTTGATCCTGATGGAAACGTATTTTTGACCAAAACATTCAACTCCTACTATGGCGATGCCACATACTGGTTTGAGTTCACACCAGACAAGCCCGGCGTATGGAAGCTGAAATTCGAAAACCCAGGAACCTACATTCCCGAAGGACTATACGTGGACAGCCCGACAGGGCAAGCGTTTATGGCCCAGAAAACATACTGGCTCAATGCTTCGGTTTATTATGGGCCTTCAAGCACCGACTGGATGGAACTCACAGTACAAGAAAAGATGGTTTATTCTTGGCCTGCTTCTCCACTTCCAACAGACTACTGGGCACGCCCAATAAACCCAGTCAACAGAGAATGGTGGGAAATCGGAGGAAACTTCCCATGGACTGGCGTAATCTACTATCCCAACGGGCGTAGGCTCTACTCGGGCACTGTTTCGACTTTCGGTGGCGGAGTCTCCGGCTACAAGTACCATGCATACGTGAAAGGGCCTGAAAGCGCCCACATCGTATGGAAGCGGCAAGGCGCTTTAGCAGGCATTGTAGGCGGCGAACAAACATACTATTACACGTTGTCGGGTAGTCCGGGTACTCCAAGCATCATCTTTATGGGAAGATGCTACCAGAGCGTTGCAAAGAATGTAGATGGAAAAACCACATACTTCTTGCAATGTTACGACCTAAGAACTGGCGAAGTATACTGGGAGGTAAAATTGCCAACAACCACCACATACTTTTTTGGAACGCCAATGACCACTGCAGTGGCGCCTCAAGCTATTCTATATGAAGTGAGCACGCCTGAACCTGTTCCCGGCGCAGCGGCTATGAAGAGCATGACAATAACGCTTGTTACAATAAGCGGTGGAAGATTGATAAAATGGAGCCCATGGAACGGTCTTGTCAGCTTAAACGTTTCACTTGCTTCAGGAATCTCATCAGGCGTTATATACAACAACGATCTAGTCTTAAGCGTACAAGATCGTGGTGCTGGAAAAGAACCTCGTTACTGCCTAATAAACTGGACCATGACAGGATCATCATCAAACTTCGCCACCAGAGTGCGCGGCAACGTCTCATGGCCTGTGAGCGGTATAACCCTCGTTGACTACGAAGCAAATGTGGCGCTTTATAACGTCATTTGGAACAATCCGCCAGGTCCCCAATGGTGTATAGGATGGATGGCAACGGCCATAGACCTAAAGACTGGCGAAATACTATGGACGCACAGCACTAACGACACCATCAGCGAAAACATGTTTGCCCCAAGCACGGCGATCGCGAATCATGGAAAATTCGCCTTTGCGTGTCAACACCGACATTGGGTCTGCTTTAACGTGCGCACTGGAACGAAGCTTTGGGAAAGCGATTTAGCCGCTTACCCGTGGGGAAACTGGTGGCCATACAACACCGCCTCATATGACTTCAACCAGAGCAAAAGCGCAATTATCACATCAACTTATGAGGGCGTGTACGCTATTGACTGGGATACTGGTGACATAATTTGGCACTTCACCGATCCCAAGGCTGTTCCATACGAAAACCCATACACCACTGACAACTGCACCGCAGCTGCAACACCATTCTTCACAGGCGTCCTAATCGCCGACGGAAAAGTATACGCATACAACGGCGAACACACCCAAAGCCAGCCCTACGCAAGAGACTGGAAAATGTACTGCCTAAACGCCACCACAGGCGAACTAATCTGGTACACATGGAACCCCATGGTCCCAGGAGCAGTTGCAGACGGCTACCTCACAGCGGGCAACCCATACGACGGCTACATGTACGTCTTCGGCAAAGGCAAAAGCCAGACTAGTGTTACAGCATCGCCTAAGACCGTTAGTAAGGGCAGCCAAATACTCATCGAAGGCAGCGTTTTAGACATGTCTCCTGCCCAGCCAGGAACACCATGCGTAGCCAAAGAGTCCATGAGCACTTGGATGGCATACCTGCATTTGCAGATGCCCATTGACGGAATATGGCATAATGAAACCATAAAAGGTGTGCCTGTGATGTTGACGGCTATCGCTGGAGACGGCTCCTACATTGACATTGGAACCGTTGTCACAGACGGGTATTCTGGCACTTTCGGAGTTGCATGGACCCCGCCAAAGGAGGGAACATACAAGATTTTAGCGTCCTTTAATGGAGACGACTCTTATGGTAGCTCCTCAGCCACAACGTGGATAACAGTAGGCCCACCGCCAGAAGAAATCGAAATCCCAGAATATCCAACGCCAACAGACTACACGCCGATGTTAACAGCATTAGCCATAGCCATAATCGTAGTCGCAATCCTTGTGATCTACGACATCATCACAGTCAGAAAACTACGCAAGTAAAACTACACCATCCCCCAACATTTTTTCTGTTTCGTGTAAAAATGATGAAAGGTGAGGAAACCTTTAACCGTGAAAATTTAATCTTTTTAGGCAGCCCGCATCTACGCTTGTGAAGATCGAGACCTTCGTTGTGCGTTTAAGTCTTGTTGCTGAAGCCAATGCTTAAGGGTTAGTAGCTCACGTTCCACTTTTACATTTTCTCCTAAGCATAACCGAAGAGACAGCAAGCAATACGATATGAATTGCCGCTATGATCAATGTCTCGTAAAACGCTACTGCATAGTTAAATCTAATTAACCGTTCGCATGGAAAAATGTAGCCTACAAACGAAGCTATTGCCGAAACAGCCATCAAACGTGACGATTTCGGCTCTCTGGAAGTTAGTAATGCCAACAAATTCATGCTTAGGGATAGTGTAAACAAGGCTATAGCTGACGCATATATTGTGGCTGTGTAACGCATCCTCTCAAGAGGAACCTCTGATAAACCAACCAAATGTATGTAGTATACAGTTATCATAAAAACAGTCAATGCTGCGCCTACAGAACCGGCGAACACGGCAAGTTTGCAAGATCTTCCGTTCAAGCTTCACCCCAGCTAATGTATAAACTTATGCATAAATTTATTTTTTCCTTATAAGCTGAATGATTTTGCTAAGCAACATGGCTATAGTTGCGCCGAGGATTGATTGTCCAGCATTAACGGAAATATTAGCCACGGCATCAACTTTGACGCCGAAGATCGCCGGCATGATAACAGCTTCATACAATAAATACCCCATAATTATCAGAAAACATCCAATTAGTAACGAAACACCAGCCCATTCACTGCGTCCTATTTTTTTGAATTCCGTCAGGGTCATTATAAAAACTATCGCAGCGCTGACCACAATCCAGCTCCAGTAAGGCAGGTACAGGCCATAAGCCCGTAAACCCTCAAACTCTAGGACCCGCTCCCCAAGAAAGAAGACTGTGGTGTATCCAAGGTATATTTCGCCTGAAAATTTAAGCGCTCCGACAAGCCCGAATAATAAGACCAGAACCAGGCTTGCCACAAAATTTACAGTCCTGTTTTTAAGAAGCTTAGATACTTTGCTTATTGCGAAGCCTGCTAAGGATTTAATCATCAAAGAAGCCAATACGTAGTGGGGATAACCTAGCAGGATGCTTGCAAGTGAAAATCCAATCCCGCCAACAAAGGCAGAGGCATATGGATCCAGCAGAAGACATGCAATGAAGAATATGGGCTCTCCAAAGGCGAAAAGCCCCGTCGAGGTAAATGATGTAACAAACAATGCCGATGCAAAACCCACTAGCCAAGCGAAGATTATTGCCATCAAGATTTTCCTTACGTTAAACAAACCATTTGGCACCATAACAAAACACTCGTTAAAGTATATAAAATGCGCGCAGCCTTCTGATAAATGCCTGCATGGCTTTTCTCTCCCTGTAGAGCCCACACCATAACTCTTTGCACTTTTCCCTTGAAGCGCACGACGGAGCTGCAGGCCGAATACATCTCCTCCTCATGGGTTTCGCCGTTTATAGCCATCTCCAAATTCTCTTCAGTTATCTTTCTAATGCGCTTATCTTCCAAATTTTCTGATAGCCTTATTAATTAATCAGAACTTAAAAGAATTTTGCGCGCACGACAATTTCGGATAAAAATATCCGGAAGGAAGGCTATGAAATCGTACAAGGAAGGATAATGTGTAGTTGACAAACAGATTTAGCTATACTGAAACTCCAATAAGAGTACACAAGCATGCCTCCACAGAGATTACTGGACAACTCATGATAAGCGAATCCGCGGTCCGTAAAAGGGTATAAACTGTTGCGCACGTATGTCTGTTGAATAAATCTTTTTCGGCTTGTTTGGCTTTTGGAGCGTTTTCCTGTCCTTTTAGCATGTGAAGTCGGCTATGCAATTCGCTAGTTCTGGCCTTCCTATTTTATGGCCACTATGACTATAGCTAGAAGGTGTGAAAGAGAAATCTCAACACCAACAGATTATACGCCGATGTTCGCAATCCTTGTAGTCTACGACATCATCACAGTAAGAAAACTACGCAAATAAAAACTAAAACCATCCCTCCATCCCCCATATTTTTGTTTTCATTAAAAACATTGAAAAATTCGATAAGCAAAATATTAAAAAACCTTAACACGTTTAGTGGTAATTAACTTGACTGTCTTAAAAGGATGGGATAAATAAATGAAAAACACATTGTTCAAAAGATTAGTGCTTATATTGCTTTTAACAAACATGCTTAGCACATTAATGGTGACATTTGCAGAGACGCAGGACAAAACAAACTCTGAAACCGTTGCGTTATGGCACTTCGACGAAATCTACACTCCTGACGCTACAGATAAAGATAACATTGGAATCTTAGGAGGCACCCCTCCACCAACACTTGTCGAAGGAAAATTCGGCAAAGCATTAAGTTTCGATGGAAAAAACTTTCTATATGTACCTTTCTCTCCAAGCCTATACACATCGAAAGAAATCACAATTGAAGCTTGGATATACGTAAACGCGTTCAGAAATACAACCTACAACAATATTTTAGTCATATGCTACAGCGCCGGCCTAGAATGGCAAACAGCGACACGCATATGCGGAATAGCCCTAACTCCAAGCAACAATCCCCAGCAAGGTTTTCTGAGAGGATATGCATACACTGATAAAGAACATTTCAACGAAATAGTTACAACCGAACCCGTTATCCCATTAAACCAATGGATTCACGTCGCATTCACCCGCAACCTAGTTAAAGGCATGCATCTCTACGTTAACGGCGAAGAAAAAGAAACCACTGTTACTTGGGGAGTGCAAAACCCAACAGGCGACATACTAAAGGGAACAGAAATCTATTTCGGACACGACGCAGAACTAATAATAGATGAACCCCGCATATGTGACACCGCTCTAGAACCCTCCCAGTTTATAATAAGCAACGCTCCAGAACTGGCAGTTTCCCGCACAGAAATCGACATAGGACCAAACCTAATGCTAGCCATAATTGTAGCAGCTGTAGCCTTCGCCGTAGCATGGCTTTTACGCAGAATAATTCAAACAATAGGAATAAGTTCAAGATCCAAGGGATAACTTCCAAAACAAACTTTAAACAAAAATTAAAGCAACCATCGTACTCTACATAATGAGGATGAGATTCAGGTGGACATCAGACTTAAACTCTTTGAATCACTGCTCCGTCAGAAGCTTCTCGGCAAGGGCCTAAAGGGAAAATCCATCACCCCTCAAATAGTATCATACGCTGTCACAAGAGCGTGCAATCTAAAATGTTTACATTGCCATGCAGATGCCGCAGAAGCGATGCCTAACGAGCTTACCCTAGGAGAGGCAAAACAAGCAATAAATGAAATGGCAGACCTCGGAACAGAAGTCATAATTTTCAGCGGAGGAGAACCCCTCCTCAGAAAAAACTTCATTTTAGATCTAACTGAACATTGCAATGATTTAGGAGTTATACCAGCCATGCTTACAAATGGCGTTCTTCTTGACCATAAAACAGTATGGGAACTCAAAGAAGCAGGAATGACAGCAGTAGGCGTTCCACTAGACTTCGCCACTCCTGAACGCCACGACACGCTTAGAAATACGCCTGGAGCTTTTGAAAGCGCAATAAGCGCAATCAAAGCCTGTCTTGAAGTCGACTTAAAAGTAGTGATCACAACCATGGCTTTAAAAAACAATTTTGACGAAATCCCCAAACTAATAGATTTACTGGACAACTTAGGCGTGGAGCAAGTTGTGCTTTACGATTTTATCCCTGTAGGACGCGGAAAAGACTTAGAGGACCTTACAATGAGCCGAGAACAACGCGCTAAACTGTTAGATTACCTCTACAAAATACAAGAAGAAAGGGAAATGTTCTTTCTGGTTTCCGGAGGAAGCCCCCTCTACCCAGGAATCATTTTGGAAATGCATAAACACTACGGAACTAAACCTCCAA
>Ga0080004_1215334_pt1 | contig 11124 bp, 11 predicted proteins | sample WasSprMetagenome_FD_69207 | JGI IMG/M metagenome (GOLD analysis project Ga0080004, IMG submission 69207) | Sulfidic aquatic microbial communities from Washburn Spring, Yellowstone National Park, USA - WS (SPADES assembly) (version 2) | ecosystem: Environmental > Aquatic > Thermal springs > Hot...
ACTTTAATTTCTAATTTTGTTGTTTCACCTGAAGAGAGTCTTCTTGCAATCGGCCCGTAAATGGGTCGTCCAGAAGCATCGTATAGGCTCAATATTGCTTCACAATCTGCAGAGCTGCCCAGAAGTAGTATAGGAGTACCATTCTTAAAACTAAATCTTACCCAATCCTTTACCCTCGGTTCCTCTATAGGTACAATGCCTTCAAATTTGAGTATGAAGGCATCAGAATTACCAGCATTAGTACCCTGATAATAAGCACTACCACCTGGGTTGTAAAGAGGAAAATCGATAGAACCAGTCCGACCCACCACATAAACATTACCCTGTGGGTCTGTCGCTACAGAATAGGCTTCATCCCAATCCACTCCCCCATAATAAGTGGCCCATAGTCTTACTCCACTGGAATTGAATTTGAGTATGAAGGCATCATAAAAACCAGCAAAACTTCCCTGATAGTAAGCACCACCACCTGGATCGTAAACAGGAAAATTGGTAGAAGAAGTCCAACCCACCACATAAACATTACCCTGTGGGTCTGTCGCTACAGAATAGGCATTATCATAATAACCTACTCCCCCATAATAAGTAGCCCATAACCTTACTCCACTGGAATCAAATTTGAGTATGAAGGCATCAGAATGCCCAGAGTCATCTCTCTGATAGTAAGCACCACCACCTGGATCGTAAACAGGAAAATCGGTAGAAAGAGTATAACCCACCACATAAACATTACCCTGTGGGTCTGTCGCTACAGAATGGGCACGATCTTCATCGCTTCCCCCATAATAAGTAGCCCATAGTCTTACTCCACTGGGATTGAATTTGAGTAGGAAGGCATCATAATCACCAGCGTTACTTCCCTGATAGTAGGCACCACCACTTGGATTGTAAACAGGAAAATCGGTAGAAAGAGTATAACCCACCACATAAACATTACCCTGTTGGTCTGTCGCTACAGAAATGGCATAATCACCAATATTTCCCCCATAATAAGTGGCCCATAACCTCACTCCACTGGAATTGAATTTGAGTATGAAGGCATCAGAGCCAACAGCAAGACTTCCCTGAAAGTAAGCACCACCTGGATCGTAAACAGGAAAATTGGTAGAAGAAGTCCACCCCACCACATAAACATTACCCTGTGAATCTGTCGCTACAGAAGAGGCTACATCCCAATCACTTCCCCCATAATAAGTAGCCCATAACCTTACTCCACTGGAATTGAATTTGAGTATGAAGGCATCAGAATAATTACTTGATCCGATTGTTCCCTGAAAGTAAGCACCACCACCTGGATTGTAAACAGGAAAATCGGTAGAATAAGTAAGACCCACCACATAAACATTACCCTGTGGGTCTGTCGCTACAGAATATGGATAATCATAATCATTTCCCCCATAATAAGTAGCCCATAGCCTCGCTAAGGGTGGGTCTATGACAAGATTTTCATTCCTTCTCCAGCCTCTTACACCATAGACCAAAAGCCCATCATCAAAAACATAGTTCACCTTCACCCTTTTATCACCCTCATAAGCATAAATGCTACCATCGAGAATGTCTCCCACAGGTGTAGATAAAATGATCTCACTTCCATCATCACTTAACTTCACATCTGCCCACTTCACCCTTAGTTTTATTTCCTCAGGATTACCCTCTGGCTTTACCACAAACTCATGGTGTAAGTTCCCATCGGCATCATACCTGAAGACCCAGTCTATACCAGGATAAACATCCCTCACTCTTACAACCCTGTAAGTCTTTAGATTTGTTATCCCCTCATGACAACCGGGAAGATAGTAGTTCACATAACCCGGTAGTTCATCTTCAAAGACAATCCTTGACCTGTCAATGTTACCACCTACCAGTTCAAGATCAACCCGGGCGTAATTTACAGGGGAAGAATCTTCTTTATTGAGCCTCTTTTTCAAATCAAAGCCTTCGAAAGAGTTTAATTCCTCATTATTTTTTGAGTAAATCACATAACTAACGCCATCTTTCTTGAAGAACAAATGGAGTCCCGGAGCCTTTGTGGAGAAGATGATGTCTTTTACAGGTTTGCCTTCGAAGTCCTGCACCTGGCCATAGTTTGGTTCAAAGCCCCTGTGGGCCTTTATCAGTTCTTGAGCGGGAATATAGGCCCATAGGGGCAACGACAGTGCTATTACATACACTATATACCTTAAAGGCCTCATCCTTTAACCCCCTTCTATCTCCCTATCTTAAATTAAAGCACAAGGCCAAAGTCTTAGATAGTGATTGTAATCTACAGTAACCTGAAAAATTTGTCAAGAGTTCGGCGTTCAACAAAATCAACCTACTCGAAATGGGGTTGTTTCACCAAAAATAACAAAACGGCGACCATACTGCATCCTTTTATCTTTACAACAAGGAGCAACGCAATGTAGTCATGGCAAATGAAGGTGGCGAGAAACACAAAATTAATGGGAGAAAGGTAAAGTGGATATGAGGTAGAGGCGCCGTTAAACAAGCGGGGTTAAGAGTCGAAAGCGTATGTAAAGATATAAAAAGGAAGGTTGAGAAAAAATGAGGGATTACATAAAAATAGTAAAACTAACACACGCGATAACCAAATTACAAATGAAGCTTGACAGGGCTTACAACAAGAAAAGGAGTCTCGAATGGGCATCAGAACTACAATAGAAAATAGTTCAAGTAGGTCTAATTTTGAGGAAGTACGGTTGGAGTTCCTATGTTCACAGCATATAATTAAACCATGAACCTCGCAGTCAAATACCGTCCGAAAACCTTCAAAGATGTGGTAAATCAGAAACACGTGGTCATCACTCTTCAAAATGCACTGGCAACTTTAAACATCGCAAACGCCTACATGTTTACAGGTCCAAGGGGAATCGGCAAGACGACCCTTGCAAGAATCTTCGCCAAGGGGCTTAACTGCGAAAAGGGGGTAACCCCTGAGCCTTGCGGGGTATGTGAAACTTGCAGGGAAATTGAAGAATCCAGAAGCATAGACGTCCTTGAAATCGACGGGGCATCAAACAGAGGAATTGACGAGATTCGAGAATTGAGAGAAAATATCCGTTTCATGCCTTTAAAAGCAAGGTACAAAGTAATAATAATTGACGAAGTTCACATGCTTACTGAACAAGCTTTTAACGCACTACTCAAGACACTGGAAGAACCACCTAAAAATGTAGTTTTTATCTTTGCAACTACCGAACCTGAAAAGGTGCCTGATACTGTCAAATCTAGAACTCTTCGTTTTGACCTAAAGCCCTTGGAAAAGCCTTTTATCATAGAAAGATTGAAAAAGATTGCGGAGTTGGAAAATATCAATTACGAATCCGATGCCGTTCTTGAATTGATCGCCGAGGCATCAACGGGTGGTATGCGGGATGCCATAACCTTGCTCGAGCAGGCATACCTCTATTCTCAAGGAAATATAACCTTGAAAAAAATAAAGGAATTAACCGGTTTACTCCCTACAGAAATTTACCAGGAAATCCTGCAAAATATCATTGACAAAAACCCAAAGAAGATATTGGAAATTGTTGAAGAGATTGTATCGCAGGGTTACAGTTTCGAGGATTTCCAAAAGGGATTTGTGAAAGCAGCAGAATCCCTACTAAAAGCCTTCTACGGGATTGAAAGAAACTCCTTTACTCACATTGCCTCAAAGTTCAACGAGTACCAGATACTCTTCCTCCTGAGGGTCCTTAAAGACATGGAACTCGACATAAAGAGTGCCACAAACCCGAAGATTTTTGTGGACTTTCACCTTTTAAGGCTGACAAAGATTGAATCGGAACTGGAATTGATCGGGAATGTAAACTTCATCGATACTGCAGTCGTCGTAGAATCACCACCAAAGCAACAACCCCTCCCTGAAACGGTCTCAACTGGGGTAAATAAAGTGAGCCAGAATTTAGAAAATAAAGAAACTGATGAAAGTGAAGTTATTAAATACGCAATAGAAAAATTAAAACTTCGGGAGGTAGCTGATGGATCTATTTAAAATGCTTAAAGAGGCTCAGAAAATGCAGGCCACCATTGCCAAGGCGAGAAAAGAAATCCAGAAACTTGAGCTGAATGTGGAAAGGGATGGAGTAAAGGTTACCATTAACGGGATTTTTAAGATTACAGGGCTCAAAATAACAAATGAAGCCCTCCTTTCCGATAAGACAAAGCTGGAGAAGACCATCTTATCTTGTCTCAATGAAGCCTTTGAAGCCATGCAAAAAGAGGCCCAGAAAAAGATGCAGGAGCTGTTAAAGGATTTACCAGTAAATGAGCTGGGTCCCTTCCTCTCTTAAGAAACTCATAGAACAATTAAAAAAACTGCCAGGAATAGGCGATCGTTCAGCCTTTCGCATCGCCTATTATCTGTTAAAAGACAGAGAAACGCTCAAGGGTCTCTTAAGCGCCTTTCAAGAGGTTGATGAAAGAATAAAACTTTGCAAAATATGTCATGGGTTTTCAGAAGATAGCGAAGTATGCTCCATTTGTGCCGATGAAAGAAGAAAGGCTGGTGTACTTTGCGTAGTCGAGAGACCAGAAGATGTATACATCTTAGAGTCGGTTCAAGACCTTGGTTGGAAATATCACGTCACCGGGGGTGTCCTTTCCCCTGTAAAGGGTATAACTGCTGACAAATTAAACATTTACGATCTTAGAGATAGAATTAAGAATGAGGGCTTTAAGGAACTTGTTATTGCCTTCAGTCCTGATGTTGAAAGTGACGCAACAACGAGTTACATCGTGAACCTTTTGAACGACCTCGATATCACCATATCGAAGATTGCCATTGGCCTTCCAAGGGGGATTGACATCACTTTGATGGACCCCTTCACATTAAAGGAATCCATCATAGGGAGAAGAAAACTTAAATGATTAAGCTAAGAGTGGGAGTCCTCACAGTATCAGATAAAGGATTTAGAGGGGAACGGGTGGATGAGGGTGGCCCCCTCATAATGAAACTTGTAAGAGAAAATTTGGATGTTGCCGACATCATCTACAAAATAGTTCCCGATGAAATGGATATGATTGAAAATACCCTAAGGGAATGGAGTAATTCCAATGTCGATTTGATCATTACAACAGGCGGGACCGGTCCTTCTCCTCGGGACGTAACTCCAGAGGCAACGATGAAGATCATTGAAAAAAGATTCTACGGACTCGAAATCCTCATGCTCCTCGAGGGGTTAAAAAAGACTCCAGAAGCGGTATATTCAAGGGCAGTTGTTGGCTCAAAGGGGGGAACCCTCATAATAAACTTACCAGGAAATCCAAAGGCCATTATGGAAAATTTCCCGCCCCTTTTCCCATTAATTCCCCATCTTATCCTTGAACTCAAAGGACTAAAGGGTGACCATAGCAATGAAGGTGATAGAGGTAGTCGGGTTTAGTGATTCGGGGAAAACAGTCCTCATCGAATCTCTTATTAAACTCCTAACCCAGAAAAATCTCAAGGTTGGTGCAATAAAAAAGAGTTTCCATCACGATATTGAATACGACAAAGAAGGTAAAGATACCTATCGCATGGAAAAAGCTGGAGCCCTAATTTCCGCTGGCTTTTCAAAAAATAGAGCCTTTCTTTCCTTTAACTGGCCGCAAAACCCCCTTGAATTCCTTAGAAACTTCTGGAAAATGGACATGGTTTTGATCGAGGGGGATATGGGGTTTAACGTTCCCAAAATTTATGTTCTTAAAGAAGAAGACAACGTACTCGAAGACCCGCTGATTTTTGCCTACTTCACTTTAAATAAAAGTCTCCACAAAACTTTACCCCAAAGAATTTACCACCTGGAAAACTTAGAAGAGTTAGCAGATTATATGGCATCCAGCATTCCAAATATGCTTCCCCAGCTGGATTGCGGGAAGTGTGGTTACGATTGCAAAACATTAACAGCAAGAATCCTGAGCGGTGAGTCAACGGAAGAGGAATGCAAGGTCCTTTATGGAACTAAATGTAGGGTTACCATCGACGGTTCGAATATTGAACTAATGCCTTTTCTCGATAAAATGCTGGAAAATATCATCAAAGGTTTCCTGTCGCCTTTAAAAGGTTACCGGGAAGGAAAAATCAAAATAGAAATCGAGGAATAAAATTAAAAGCCCACGACCGGATTCGAACCGGTGACCTCTTCCTTACCAAGGAAGTGCTCTGCCGCCTGAGCTACGTGGGCGTGTTAAAAGTATAAAATAAAGAACTCAAACTATCAAACGGAGGGTGAGGGACTCGAACCCCCAAGGGCTCAACGCCCAGCGGATTTCAAATCCGCCGCCTTACCAGTTAGGCTAACCCTCCTCATTCCTTTGCTACCTTTATCCTATCAAGATAAAACCTTATTCCAAGGGCACCCTCAATGAGAGGCGAGGTCTCCGGTATCAGGTGAACGCCAGGGGAAACTTCAGCAAAAACATCTATAGGAAGACTATCAAAAAGGAACTTCATTCCGAGAGGCACTTTGATTCCCATCATCGCATTATCTTTCGTGACCTTGAAAAGAAAAGCACCACCAATGTAGGCCCTTAGTATGCCTTCAATGTCCTCGCTCGTTTCAATTCTGAAATTCTCGTGATAACCAAGAGAGAAATAGAATAAATCGGGTATTCCCCAAGAGAGGGTAGAGTTAATGGCATTCGGCTTGGACTCGAAATTCAAATTGAGCCCAGTAGGAATGCCCAATATCAAGCCAACTCCAGGCCTGTAAGTACTCAATACTGACATAAGTAAAAGTTTCACAAGCATGTAATTATTTTATAGCATCTAACACGAAATTTAAATAGGATAGACAGCATTTTACGACCTTATTCTTACATTTGAAGAACAATTTTTATCCCCTGCACTTCGACCGGCATTAACTGTCAATTCTCTACCCCCTTTGAATTGCATAAAATTGTAAATATTAGGTATCGAAAATACGAGTCTAAACCAAGTCATGGCTTAATTTGAATAACACCATAAGGAAAGTATCCCTGTATAATCTACCTCAGAAAGAATGCTCTTGTTAGGCAAGATATTATGAATCCATTTGCAAAACCACTCACAATAGCCACATACTCTACTCACAAAAACCCCTAAGTTGACCATAAAAGTTCGAAATGGTGATTTTAACTGCAGGTTTAGTTCTGAACTATATAACACAAAAGAAAAAGCCTCGAAAGGGCGTCAAGAGTAAAGAGAGTTAAACTTGTATCAATCCTGTGGTTAAAAACTCGCCAGGCTCGAGGGACAGCAGGGTTTAATGGTGGTAGAGCTAATATTCACAGGTAAACAACGTTGTTTTAGCCTGGCAAATATACCCTATAACATAGATTCCTGAGGATCCAGAAATTCTATCTGAATCTTCTTACGTAATAAATGGCCCCCAGATACTCAACCTTTTTAATCAGGCCTCTCTCAACAAGCCCTTCTACTTTGCGGAAATTGCCCCCGTGCCTCTTAACCATCTCTATAACAGCTTCCTCTCTCATTGGATGCACCGCCGTTATACTCAATAATTCCTCTTCTAAATCACCTGAAGATGCGAAAGCATCCCCTTCATATCCAACAAGAAATTCAACTCTATTGCCTAAAAAACTTTCAAATATGTGGAATGCCTCGTTAAGAACCTCTTCCCTTGGGGGCTTTACCCAATCCTCTGCGGGCGGGCGGGTGGGAATGGCTATGTAAGAGGTCTTTAAATTATCAATGGTTGATAGGAATTCTGCTATCCTCTTAAATTCGTCCTTGTAATCAATGCCATCAATCAACATAGTTTCAGAAACAAGAATTCCTTTGAATTTAAAACTGAATTTTCTGATACCCTCAAGAATTTCATTTAATTCCAAAGTTTTAAAAGGCCTATCAACCTTCCGCCAGATTTCCCGGGATACCGCATCAATTTTTACAGAAACATAGTCAAAATTCATCAAATCCTCTTGAACACTTTCTTCAAAGATTAAGCTTGAGTTAGTTATTATAGCAAGGGGAATGCGAAGTTCCTTCAACATCCTCGCTTCTTTTCCCAAACTTATGTCAATAGTGGGTTCTCCATCTGGGACAAAAGTAATATAGTCAATCTTTTCTCCTCTCTTCTTAACCTCCTCGACTTTACTTTTAACACTATTAAAAATCTCCTCAGGCTCAAAGAATTTCTGTCTTTTAAAGGTCATTCTTAAACTTCTACCTAACTGACAGTAAACGCAGGAATAGCTGCAGACTTTTGGTGGAATATTATTAACGCCAAGACTTCTTCCGAGCCTTCTCGATGGAACCGGCCCAAAAGCTATAGCAGTTCCAATAGCTTCTGCCATATTTTTACAATCTCCTTTGAAACCAAACTTTCAGGGGCATATTCAACTACAGGCATGCCGTTAACCATTGCCTCTACCACCAATGGATCAAAGGGAATTTTTCCAAGGACAGGAATGTTATTCTCCTCACAATACTTTTCAATTTTTGCAGTGTTGGCTCTATTGAGATCATATTTGTTCATACATACCAGAGGTCTTACAGAAAAATGTTTTGCAAGCTTTAGCACCCTTTGAAGATCATGGAAACCCGATTCAGTAGGTTCTGTGACGATAAGGGCATAATCCACATTAGTGATAGAAGATATAACTGGACATCCTATACCAGGAGCTCCGTCTATCAAAATAAGGTCTTTTTTCTGCTCCTGTGCAACCACGCTTGCAAGAAGTCGTGTCATTGTCACCAGCTTTCCTGAGTTCTCTTCGCCAGGAAAGAGGCGAGCATGAACCATAGGCCCGTATTTTGTGTTAGAAATATAAATTTCCCCTGCTTTCCTTTGTGAAAAAGAGATGGCATTAGCAGGACATACAACACCACACACCCCGCAACCTTCACACAAGAAGGGGTTAACAATAAAATCACTACTAATTGCATCAAATCTACACTTTTCTACGCACAATCCGCACTCTAAACATTTGTCACGGTTAATACTTGCCAGCTTTGACCCGTAAAAATCGTTGATCTTTACAATGGTGGGCTTTAAAAGGAGGTGTAAGTCAGGGGCATCAACATCACAATCCACAAATAGTCCGTCCTTTGCAAGAACTGCAAAAGAGGCAGTTAAGGAAGTTTTACCCGTACCGCCTTTCCCACTCAAAACTACAATCTGCTTCATTTAACGATAATCCTCTTTATATCCTCAAAAAGCCTCTGAAATTTTGCTTTCCACTCTTCCATCACAGTTACAAAAGGAATTCCAATTGAGTAAAGCTCTGCAATCTTTCTATCAAAAGGTATCTCCAGTAATATGGGTATGTTTTTGTCTTTACAAAACTCATAAACATCCTTATTTCCAAGGTCTGCTCTATTCACAATAACTCCAAAAGGTATTTTCAGCTGTTCCAACACATCCACTGCAATTTTGAGATCATGAAAGCCAAAGGGAGTAGGTTCAGTCACAAGAATCACAAAATCGCTGCCGTTAACCGCAGCAATGACAGGGTCTGAGGCGCCGGGAGGAGAATCAATAATTACCAGTTTATCTTTATTAGTCTGACTTTTTACTTTCCTAATAATTGGAACTGCAAGGGGTTTCGACACCTCAAGTTCACCATATACAAAATCTATATTTCCGGCTTTTCCTATTTTCACACTACCAATTTTAAAAGGCACTTCCCTAATGGCACCTACTGGACATACAAGGGCGCACCCACCACAACTGTGACATAGCTCTGGAAATATCTGAACTTTCTTTGAGGTAACAAATATGGCATTGAATGCACAAAATTCAGCACATTTTTTGCAATGGGTGCAGATTTGTTCGTTGACCTCAGGAACTAACATTTCAACAGGAATTTCTTTTTCTATTTCAGGGTTAAGAAAGAGAAACGCATTGGGTTCTTCCACATCACAATCAAGAAATTGGATATCCTTTTCTTTAAGAGACAAGGCTAAATTTGTTGAAACCAGAGTCTTACCAGTTCCTCCTTTACCACTTGCAATGGAGACTATCATCTTAAATTAAATGCTCCTCAATGAAATCGCATTCTGCGGGCAAACATTGGCACAATCTCCACAACCTATGCATCTTTTGATGTCTACCTGTGCCACTCCATCGACGACTCTTATAGCGCCGGTCCTGCAAACATTCTCACAGATACCGCATCCAATACATCTCTCCACGTCAACATACGCCCTTGCTTTAATAAGCTGGGTTCCTGTAAATGTTTCAGCGTTTAAATTTTCATTACCTCTACTCGTTGGCGTATTTTCAAAATCATTCCTATAGCCATATCCCCTTCCAAATCCACGGCCATGACCCATACCACGGCCCCAGCCCATACCTCGACCGTGCCCAAAACCTCTACCTCTGCCTTGACCCCTAAAAGGTCCAAACATCTTAAATTTCTCCCCTTTTAATTTTTTCAACCACTTCCTTTAGTGTTCCTGAAACACCCGTAACAATTTTTATTCCACCCGCTCTCAGAGCCTGCTCAGCATTAGGACCAACATTTCCACTCACCAAAATCTCAACCCCTTCATCTACTAAGAATTGCGCAGCGTTTATCCCCGCTCCACCTGGACTTCTCAAACCAGGATTCTCCACAAACTTGAATTCCATTGTATCAGTATCAATAATAGCAAAGTAGGCACATCTGCCAAATCTTGGGTCCACAAGCGAATTTACGTCTTTACCTGTCGAAGTTATCGCTATTTTCATAACCTACCTCCATTTATCAAATTTTTATATATAATCCCGTTTTTAACACTTGCTTTTTACTTTATATGCTTATTTAATATATACCCTAAAATTTGAAACTGCAAACAACCATTAAAAGAACATAACAAAGGGAGGCCAACAAGCAAGAGAACCGCAGAATTCTACACCAATACTTTAGTTAACTTGAAACAACAATAATCATTTACAAATGAAAACTTAAAAAAAAGAAAACAACACTGCACGATAAAAAAAGCTAAGTGAAAGCAAATTCCCAAAATATTGTTAGAAAACCAAAAATGGGAAAATAGAACATCAACCAGGTGAGTGCAAGTTAGAGTGGTAGAGTTTACTCTTTAAAGGAGGTGATCCAGCCGCACGTTCCCGTACGGCTACCTTGTTACGACTTCGCCCCAGTCACCGGTTTCACCCTAGGCGCCTCCCTCCCCCTTACGGGGGTTGGGCCAGCGAC
>Ga0080004_1133174_pt1 | contig 11122 bp, 17 predicted proteins | sample WasSprMetagenome_FD_69207 | JGI IMG/M metagenome (GOLD analysis project Ga0080004, IMG submission 69207) | Sulfidic aquatic microbial communities from Washburn Spring, Yellowstone National Park, USA - WS (SPADES assembly) (version 2) | ecosystem: Environmental > Aquatic > Thermal springs > Hot...
GCAAAGCGCTCGGGCTGCCGGTCAGGGAGCCGCCCAAGGAGGAGGAGTGGGCGCTCCCATACTTCCGCCGCGCGTTCGCGGACTACTTCGGGGGGTGAGCCTGTGACGGACGTCTTCCCTCCGGAGAAGCGCAGCGAGATAATGCGGAGGATACGGGGGACGAACACCAAGCCGGAGGTGGAGCTGAAGAGACTCTTCGACGGGTTCGGCGTCAGGTACGTCCACCAAGCCAAGGTCGGGCGGTGGAGGGTGGACTTCCTGCTGCCGGACTTCAACCTCGTCGTCGAGTACCGCTCCTGTTTCTGGCATTGGCATCGGGGCTGCAGGCGCGCGCGGCTGCCGAAGTCCCATACGGACTACTGGATCCCGAAGCTGCGGAGGAACGCGGAGAGGGATGAGAGGAAGGACGCGGAGCTGCGCGCCGCCGGCTACGGGGTGTTCGTGATAAGGGACTGCGACAGGAAGAGCAGGCTGGAGGAGCTGGAGCGGCTCCTCGCGGGGCGGGCGACTCCCCAAGCGAGAGCTTTTTAGGCGCGCGGGCGACCTCCCGCCGGTGGTCGCGGATGGACGCTGTGGCGTGGGCAGCCACGATGCTGCTCGCGGGCCTCGCCACGGCCCTCTCGCCGTGCGTGGCGCCCGTGATCCCAGCCTACCTCGTCTACGCTGCTAGGAGGAGGGGGGTTGCGGCGCCCCTAGCCTTCTCCCTCTCCCTCGCCGCGGGCCTCCTCGCCTACGCTCGGGCCGCGACCTGGGTCGGGCTCGCCGCCCTCGCCCCCCTCTCCCCCCAAGACGCCGCCGCCCTCCTCTCCTTCATCCTCATCGCCCTCGCCGCCCTCCAGGCGTCCCCCGGGGGGAGGCTCGGAACCCTCCTCCCGAAGCCGAAGAGGATCCCGGTTGGAACCGCGGGGGCCGCCTTGGCGGGCCTCGGGTTCTCGCTCCTCGCCGCCCCCTGCGCCTCGGGTCCCGTCCTAGCACTAGCGGCGGTCGCCGCCCTCGACCCAGGCGCCGCGACCGCCGCGACCCTCTCCTTCGCGGTCGGGGTGGTCCTGCCCTACGCGGTCCTCGGGGTCGCCGCCGCTAGGGCTGGGGGGAGGGTTCCGAGAACTGGGAGGGTCGGGGCGGTTCTCGCCCCAGCCGTCTTGGCCGCCGCTGGGGTCGCGTCGCTCCTCTCGAGCGGGGTCGCGGAGGCGGCCTCGGGGAGGATCCTCCCAGCAGCGAGGCTCGCCGCCTCCGCCGTGTTCCTCGCCTCCGCGGTTGTCCGGCTGGCGCGGGGAGGGGGGTGGGAGGTCGCCGCCGCTGCCGCCGCCGAGACCGCCGGTATCCTAGCTCCGGGGCTCTGGACCGCCGCCGCTGGGATCCAAGCGGTCGCCGCGGCCTCCCTGGCGCGGAGGGGGAGGGCGTGGGAGGCGCTGGCGGTCGCGGCGCAGGCGGCTGGGAGGCTGCCGTCCCCAGCCTGGCTCGGGCTCGCCGCCGCCTCGGTCGCGGCCGGTCTCGCCCCGACCCTAGCAGAGGAGGGGATCCTAGGTGGGCGCGGTTAGGGCGGGGATCCTCTCGGTGCTGGCGTGCGTGGCGGCGTACGGGTGCTGCGAGGTGGGGAGGCTCCTCCTAGCCTCGGTCTGGAGGCTCGCCGAGACGCCGAGCCTGATGGGGCTGCTGGAGACCGCCTCGCTCGCCCTGCTGGCTGGGGTCTGCGGGTTCGCCCTCTCCGTCCTAGCCGTCCTCGCCGCGGTGGAGGCGGCGGAGGGGGTCGGCGAGGAGGGGGAGGGGAAGACGACCGCCTTCGACGGGGCGCGGGGGGATCCCCGCCCCCGAGGGCGGCGGTGCGGAGACCGCTGCTCCAGCCTCGACGGCACCCCCCAGCGGTCTGGGGGGCTCTGCCCATCAGCGTCCCTTGGGCTCGGGCGCGCCGTGCGCGGCGGGAGACCCTCCCGCGCCCCCTCCAGCGAGGGGGGAAGCCTTATTAAAGGCTGACGCCGCCGGAAGCGCGGTGATGAGCTGCTGCAGCGCCGACCGGCGGCGAGGTTTCTCGTCGCCGACCCCGGAGGGGGCGGCGGCGACCGCTTCCGATGGGAGCCGTGACCGGTGCCGTCATCGCTGACCGCGCCGCGGTGAAGGGGAGGGTAGGTGGGCTGAGGCGGTCTCCCAGCCGAGGGGTGGAACCTAGAAGGAGCTTTTATGCCGTTGGCGTATTCCGCGGGCGCATTGCGTCGATGATCGAGACGAATGCCTCTGTTCGGGGAGAAGAGGGCGGCAATGTTTTTTAACTGAGAACGCCGAAAGTACTCTAGACCCCTCCCTCTCCACCCCCTCTCCCTGTTTTTTATAGGATAATTATATAAGTATCCAGTCTTAGGAGGAGGGGAGAGGGGGTATGCCCCGTCCCAGGGTCTTGAAGAACGCCAAGGTGGTGCCCATCGTGTTCGAGGCCGAGCTGTACGAGAAGCTCGCCGCCGCCGCCAGATCCCGCGGCCTCTCGGTCTCCGCGTTCATCCGGATGCTGGTCGCCCAGGAGCTCGGCGCCCTCCAGCGGTCCGAGGCCGCCGCGCTCGAGGCGCAGCCGGCCGCCGACCCGCCGGACCCCCTCCTCGAGCTCGAGACCGAGGAGCTGAACGCGCGCCTCTCCCAGCTGGAGGAGGGGACCTCCCAGCTGGAGGAGTCGGTCAAGAGGATAGCCGCCCTAGGGCACGGACTCCGCCCCTCCCTCGCGCCGCACGCCGAGGAGCTGGCGAGGAGGGCGTGGAGGCTCCTCACCGAGTGGCACGAGCTGAAAGGGTGGTTCTTCAGGCTGAGGAGGGATCTCCCGCGGGACAAAGCGGGCGACCTCTCGCGGAGGCTGGCGCAGGCGAAGAGGCGGCTGAACGGGATCTTCGCCCTCCTCGGAGCGGAGGCGCGCCCGAGTCGCAGGCGCTGAGGGTTTTTATTATATAAAAAATAGTTTTTTATTAAACAATTAATGGGCGCCCGTCGCGCGCCAGCTTTATTAACCCCCTATCCACCCAGCCCCCGTGGCGAGCATGCAGGTTGCGAAGGTCAAGAAGAGGCAAGTTAGGCTGTCCATCGAGGAGAACCTCTACCTGGAGCTGGTGCGCAGGTACGGGACGAAGAGGATGCACCAAGCCGTGAACGAGGCGGTTAGGAGGTTCCTCTACGGAGAGGGGCGGTGAGCGTGGCTGGGGCCTCCGGCGCGCCCAGCGAGCTGTGGGACGAGCTCTTCCTCGAGTTCTTCGAGACGTTCAGGGACGGGAGCGGCGAGCACAAGTACAGGGTCAGGGTTCGGCGGATGGCGTCGCGCCTGCTGGTCGGCGACCCCTCCGACCCGCTCCCTAGGACGCTGATGATCGACTTCAGCGACCTCCTCGTCTGGCACCCAGAGGACGCCGGTCGCACGCTGGCCGGCCTCCTCGCCGACAGGCCGGACGAGGCGCTGAAGGCGGCTAGGCTCGCGTTCCTCGAGCTCGCCAAGGTCGAAGCCCCCGACCTCTACAAGAAGGCGAAGGACGCGCTGAGGGTCGGCGTCCGCGGCCTCCCCGTCAGGACGCCGCTCAGGGCGATGGGGCGGGAGCACGTCGGCAAGCTCGTCTCCTTCGAGGGCATGGTCGTGAAGAGCACGAAGCGCTACGTCTACATCAGGAGGGCCGCCTGGCAGTGCCGGAAGTGCGGGGCGACCACCTACACCGAGAGCGTCGGCGGCAGGATCGTCAAGCCGGAAGCCTGCCCCCGCTGCGGCTCGGCGGACCTCAGGGAGGACGAGGAGGAGCACGAGCTCGCGGACTGGAAGCGGATCACCGTCCAGGAGCCGCCGGAGGAGCTGCCGCCCGGCCAGGTTCCCGTCGCCGCCGAGGTCGAGCTGTTCGACGACCTCGCGCGCCTCGGCAACCCAGGCGACAAGGTGGTCGTCACCGGCGTCGTCAGGGCGGTGCGGAGGAGCCGGAAGGACGCGCGCATCGAGCTGGCGGTCGAGGCCGCCGGCCTCGACGTGGTGGCGAAGGACGCGCCCGTCCAGATAACGCCCGAGGACGAGGCGAGGATCAGGGAGCTCGCCTCCAGGCCGGACGTGGAGGAGCTGATCGTGAGCTCGATAGCCCCCTCCGTCCACGGCCTCCGGGAGGTGAAGAGGGCCATCGCCCTCCAGCTGTTCGGGGGAGTCCCCAAGGTCTTCCCCGACGGCCTCAAGGCGAGGGGCGACATCCACGTCCTCCTCGTCGGAGACCCAGGCACCGCCAAGTCGCAGCTGCTCAAGTACGCCGCCTCCCTCGCGCCGCGCGGCGTCTACACGAGCGGCAAGGGCAGCACCGCCGCCGGTCTCACCGCCGCCGCCGTCAAGGATCCGGAGACCGGCGCGTTCGCGCTGGAGGTCGGCGCGCTCGTCCTCGCCGACCTAGGGCTCTGCGCAATCGACGAGATCGACAAGATGGATCCGAAGGACAGGAGCGCCATCCACGAGGCGATGGAGCAGCAGACCGTCTCCATCGCGAAGGCCGGCATCGTCGCCACCCTCAACGCCCGCGCCTCCGTCCTCGCCGCCGCCAACCCCCTCTTCGGCCGCTACGACCCCAGCAAGCCCCTCGGCGAGAACATCGCCCTCCCCCCCACGATACTCTCCCGCTTCGACCTCATATTCCTAGTCAGGGACGAGCCGAGCAGGGAGGCGGACGCCGCCCTAGCGGCCCACATACGCGCCCACCACGCCGGCGCGCCGCCGAAGCCCCCCATCGACCCCGCCCTCCTCCGCAAGTACATCGCCTACGCTAGGGTCAACTGCAGGCCGAGGCTCGCCGAGGAGGCTGGGAGGAGGCTGGAGGAGTTCTACGTCGAGATGCGGCAGAGGGCCGCCGGATCCGGCTCCCCCATCCCGATAACCCCCCGCCAGTTCGAGGCGCTGATCCGGCTCGCCGAAGCGCACGCGAAGATGAGGCTCAGCCCCACCGTGGACGAGCGGGACGCGGAGGCCGCCATCGAGCTGGTGTCCGCCTTCCTCAAGAGCGCGTGCATCGACGCGGAGACGGGGGAGATCGACATCGGCATCGTGATGGCCGGCAGGCCGAAGTCGCAGGCGGAGAAGATGGCCCTCCTCTGGGACGTGCTGAAGAGGCTGCACCAGGAGGGCGGCAGGCAGCCGGTGAAGAAGTCGGACTTCCTCGCCGCCGCCGAGGCGAGGGGCATCGACGCGGCGTTCGCCGAGAGGGTTCTCGCGGCGTGGCACGAGAAGGGGATGGTCGTCGAGCCGAAGCAGGGGTACGTGGAGCCCATCCTCTGACCCCTCCTCCGCCCAGAGACTATAAAGAAAACCTTTTTGTAACCCCATTTGTAAGGGGTAGGCGATGAAGGCGCCGGTTCACGCTTGGGCTCTGGCGGTCGCGCTCTGCCTGCTGCTGACGCTGGCGGCGTTCCTCCTGCTCCTCCACCTCACCCGCTGGAACCTAGAAGCCCTCTCCCAGGTTCCGCCCCTCGGCTGGGAGACTGCGATCCTCGCCTGGACCTACGCGCTCGCCTTCACCCTCGCGGTCTTCCTCCTCCTGCTGGCGCTCGCCGTCATACTCTTTATAGCCTCCCTCGCGGTGGAGCCCGATGCTTGAGCTGAGGCGCTACCAGCTCGAGGCCCTCGAGGCCTGGAGGAAGAGGGGAGCGTACGGGATGATCGTCCTCCCCACTGGCACCGGCAAGACCTGGATCGGGCTGGAGGCGATCAGGAGGGAGCTGGAGAAGGGCGGGAAGGCGGCCGTCATCGTCCCCACCATCACCCTAGCCCACCAGTGGGCGGACAGGGTGCGCAAGCACCTGCGCGCCAGCCCCGCCCTCTTCTACGGCGAGGAGAAGGGAATCGCCCCCGTCACCATCTTCGTCGTGAACAGCGCCTACCTCAACAGGCGGCTCCTCGACCGCTTCACGCTCGTCGTCATCGACGAGGCCCACCACCTAGCCGCCCCGAAGTGGGGCGAGATACTCCCCCTCCTCGACGGGAAGAGGGTGCTCGGCCTCACGGCCACGCCGGAGCGCGCCCCCCTCCCCCTCGTCTACTACATGTCCGTCCCCCGCGCTAGGGCGGAGGGCGCCGTCGCCCCCGTCCGCGTCGCCCCCCTCTACGTGCCCCTCGCCCCGGACGAGCGGCTCCGCTACATGGAGGTCGAGGAGAGGCTGAGGAAGGCGGCAATCGCCCTCGACTCGGCCAAGCGCCGCCGCGACCGCTGGGCGGTCCGCGACCTGGAGGAGAAGGTGCACAAGCTCGCCAACATGCGGAAGCAGCTCGTCAGCCTCGCCCGCGCCAAGTTCGCCGCCCTCGCGCAGATCGCCCTCCGCCACAAGGGCGAGAAGATGCTCGTCTTCACCGAGAGCATCGAGAGCGCCGAGCGCGCCGTCCGCGCCCTCCAGCACGCCGGCGTCCCCGCTAGGGCCTACCACTCCCAGCTCAGCCCCCCGGAGCGCAGGGCCCTCCTCCAGCTCTGGGGGAAGAGCTTCCCCGTCCTCGTCGCCGTCCGCTGCCTCGACGAGGGGATCGACGTGCCCGAGGTCGCCCTCGGCGCCATCATCGCCTCCGGCAAATCCACGAGGCAGCTGATCCAGCGCCTCGGCAGGATCATACGCCCCCACCCCAGCAAGCAGCGCGCCACGCTCTACGTGATCGCCGCCGCCGGAACCTACGAGCACCAGGTCGTCGCCAAGCTCATCCGCATCGCCTACGCCGGCTGAAGCTATAAACAAAACCTTTTTAAATCCCTGTTGTAAAGGGTAGGTGGTGACCGGCGTGGAGATCCGGATCATCGATAAGGCGGGCGAGATCGCCGGCTCGGTCGAGCAGTCGAGGGAGGAGATCCTAGAGGCGCTCGGTTTCGGCGAGCTCTACCGGGAGCTGAGGGAGGTGGAAAGGTGGGAGCCCGCGAAGGCCATCGCCATCCTCGCGAAGCGCGGGTATACCCCGAGCCCGCAGGGCGATGGGAGCTGGCTGGCCTACCTCGGCTACAACGCCGCCGTGCGCCTGCGGAAGGAGGGCGGCTACTGGATCGCCGAGTTCGCCCTCCCCATCAAATACGACGAAGGCACGTTCCTCATCCTAGAAAGGATGCGCGCCCTGCGCGGGAGGGTCGAAAGGCTGGAGCACGCCCTGAAGACGCTCGCCGACGCCGTCCAGAGGATGGAGGAGAGGCTGTCGGAGAGGGAGGAGGAGAAGAAGGGGAGGATCGCCGAGAGGCTCGCCGACGCGCTGGAGCGGCTCGCCGAGATTTTGGAGGCGGAGTGAGCGGTCGCGCGCCAGCCCTCCCAAACCCATTTTTTCTTTCTCTCTTTCCCCGTAAACGAAAGACTTAAATAACCCCTTTGTAAGGGGTAGCTTGTGGGAGCAGAGAAGCTGGGAAGGTGGGAGGAGAAAGGGCAGCACGATTTCCTCGCGATGACGAAAGAGGAGTGGCGGGAATTCGTGGAGGCGCTGGGAGAGGTTGCGCGGGAACGTCCTCACGGTTGGCAGGAAGCCGAGGCGTTCCTGAGGCTCAAGGGTCTCTACGTGTACTTAGACCTCGAGGATCTGCGCCACGCCGCGCCCGACCTCTTCCGCAGAAAGAGGCTGTACGAGATAGCTCGCGACTTCGCCGAGAAGGTGGGGGATATAGAGGTGGTCGCCGCAGTTCAGCCCCCCACCTTCGGGCAGGACGGCAGGGCGCACGCTTGGCCGCCCGAAAAGGAAAAAACCCTCCTCGCGGCGATGGAAAAATGCGAGCGCAGCGAGGAGCTCGCGCTCGCCGTGCTGCGGGAGTGCGGTCCCTGCCTCCTCGTGGAAGCGGACGACGGCGTGGACTACGCTTTCCTAGCCGCGCGACCCCGCGCCCGCTAAACAGTTTTTCTTTTCCTCTTTCCCCGTAAACGAAAGCTTTTTAACCCCCTATTTGTAAGGGGTTAGTGAGGAGGTATGGAGGAAGAAAAGGGGGCAGGAGGAGCGACTGGGCAGCCCAGTCTGGGGAAGCTCGAGTGCGTGATCGAGGGCGATCCGCGTAAGCTTCCGGAGCTGCGCAAGGAGCTCGCGAGGTGCTTGGCCGGCGCGTGGATCGGGGTCTCCTCAGCCGGTCTCAAGCCCGTCGCCATCCGCGCGACCTTCCACGGCTCGGCTGGAGAGCGCTACGTGTTCCTGCTGACGCGCACCGCGCTCCAGATCTACTACATCCTCGTCATCGACGAGAGCGGGCGGGTGGTCTACGTCTTCGACACGGCCGAGACAGCGTGGAGCAACATCACGAATATGCTGTTCAACCTCCTAGCCGAGTGGTACAACATGAAGGGCGCCATCAAGAGGGTCGAGGTCGAATTCATCGAAATGCGGCACTCCCCTTCCCCCTAGGGTGCGAGCGCGCGCCTATCCCTATCGCCTGCAGCGACGCAACCCTTTCTCTTTCTCTTTCCTTGCAATTGCAAGCTTTTTAAACCCCTATTTGTAAGGGGTTAGTGGCGAAAGGGTATGCTGATCATGAGGGCGTGGTGCGCTGTCGAGCGAGAGCACTACTCTTTTCTGGATGAGCGGGTTCGCGAACGGTATTATTTCGGAATCAGCGTTAGGACGTTCGGAGGGCGGCGGATATTCAGCGCGAAAGCGGACGCGCTCGATATTGACGGACATCTGCTGCGGGCGGGAAGGGATCTGCACGAGAAGTGGTGGGAAATCATCGTCCCCGTGATGGAGATCCGCCGCGAGAGGGTGGAAGTGAAGGAGGCGGCGACGACGGAGAGAATCTTCGTCGTCCGCGCCAAGACGCTCTCCTCCCTCCTCTCCTCCCTTTCCCCGTAAACGAAAGCTTTTTTAACCCCTGTTTGTAAGGGGTAGGCGATGACGACCCAAGAGGTTGAGATAAAGGAGATAAAGGAGATCGACGAGGAGACGCTGAAGAGGCTAGCGGCGGAGGTGATAAAGAATCCCGACAGATATCCAAGCGAGGCGAGGCTGATCCTCACCCTGCGGGAGTGGAGCAGGCAGGGACCGTCTTACGACGATTATCAGCGCTACAACGTGCTTTACGGTGAAGTGAAAGAGGTTGTGCTAGATGAGTGGGATGAGGGGTATCCGTACAGGCGCGGCAGAGATGTGGTTATCATTCCGCTAGCTATTCCCACTATCGTCGAGGTCGAGCGCTACGCCGACACCACCTCCCCTGTGCAGCGCGCGAAAACGATCTACGTCTTCACGGGCGAAGGCTGGAAAAGCGTGCGCGTCTATTGAAAAATAAAAACTTTTTTCTTTTTTTCTCTTTCTCTTTCTCTTTCCACGCAAACAAAAGATTTATAAACCCCTATTGTAAGGGGTTAGTGAGGGAGCATGGGCGGGAGGGCGGAGGAAGTAAAGGGGATATTCGAGGAGTACGCGAAGAAGTACATCGAGATCCTGAACGAGTACGCTGCGAAGCGAGCGCAGCTCTGGGACGAGATCGAGGACGACGACGCGCTCGAAGACGCGTTGTATGAGCTGGAGGAGGAGGGAAACCGAGAGGTCGGAAAGCTGCAGGAAGAGGTCGAGAAGAAACTGAAAGGACTCGGCAACATAGAGGTCGAATGGGACGCTGGAGGCGACGGATGGTGCTACTTCAACGCACCCGGCTACAGCTACTACGTCTGCATCGATTATTTTAGAGTAATCGATAAAGACGCGAAGAAGATCCATCTTGTTGCAATTCAGCACCTAGAGCTTAACCGTCCGAAAGAAACGGAGTACAAGCTCGAGGATGTGGTTGTCGAGACGCGCGAGCTTGTAGACGAGGAGGAGACGCCGTTCACCGCAACGTTGATCGAGAACCTTTCGGAGTACCCGATTCGGAAGCTGTGGGCGCACCAGATCGACGATTTAATCAGCGAACTCGCAGCTGCGGAGCGGCGAGGCGAGCTGGAAGAAAAGCTCAGGGAGGTGAAGGAGAGAGCGGAGAGAGCGGCGTGGGTCTACGAATATCGGCATTTCATCGCGGCTTTGCACAAAACCGCGGAAGAGTTGAATATGCAGCTCTAGTTTTCAAACTCACTATCTTTTTTCTTTCCACGTAAACGAAAGATTTATAAACCCCTATTGTAAGGGGTTAGTGAGGGCCCATGGGGTCCGAGGGACAAGTTGGTGGAAAAGCCCCCGCCGCTGGGTTCGCCCCAGCGGGAAGCGCCGCCGGGTCGGGGGCTAGCCCGGCGGAGAGGAAGGTGAGAGAAGTGACGTGGAAGAACGTCGAAGTGGGAGTCCATCGGTGTGTTGAATGTGGGGGGGCGGTGGTATCGCTTGTGGAGCGTGACGGGAACGGGCGCATCGTGCTGCGCGAGACGGTGTTGCTGTGCCCGTACTGTGCAACGCTGGACGACTGGGGCAGCGCGGCGAAGCGCGTTGTTCGCGAGGCGCGCACGCTCGCGGAGGCGCGGAAGCTTATTGCCCAGCTCTTCGACCTCGAAGTGCCGGCTCCTTGGGAGGGCGCGCGCTAAGGGGTGGGGGAGATGAGCGAAATACTGGCGATAGAGAGGAGGGCGGAAGAGCTGTTTGGTAAGATAGTGGTGGATGAGAAGGTGCCTATCGAGAAGTTTGTGCGCTACGCGGTTGTATGTGTCTGCGAGGTCGAGAAAGCGAGCGAGCACGCGACAGTATGGCTCTCCGTGGAGCAGGAAGAGGCCGACGACTGGTGGGACGTGGGCGCGGTAGCCCTAACCGGCGCAACTGCCCGCGTCCTTCCTCACGGTTACGGAGGGACAACGCTCGCGGCGATCTTCGAGGCTCGGCACACCGATTACGCGCGTATTGTCGTGAGAGCGAAGGGCTGCGAGCTGAGGAGCGTGCGTCTAGCGGTGCTGCCTCTCGCTGCCGCCTTGAAGGACGTGTATTACGAGAAATGGCGTGACGGAAAGTTCTACCCCGCGCGGGCGCGCTAGCGCGTTCCCTCTTTTTTCTAAAGCTTTTATACCCCTAGCGCTGCTCGGCGAAAAGGCCGCATAAATTCTTTTTTCTTTTTCCCCATAAACAAAAGATTTATAAACCCCTGTTTGTAAGGGGTATGTGATGCCGGCGGAAACAGAAAAGGTGGATGAGAGAGCGTTCTTGCTGACGAGATGGGATAGCGTGACATTAGAGGTGCGAAAGGGGATTCTCAAGACCGCATTTTAGTGCCCGCGGAAGGAGCGGCTGCCG
>Ga0080004_1171691_pt1 | contig 11122 bp, 10 predicted proteins | sample WasSprMetagenome_FD_69207 | JGI IMG/M metagenome (GOLD analysis project Ga0080004, IMG submission 69207) | Sulfidic aquatic microbial communities from Washburn Spring, Yellowstone National Park, USA - WS (SPADES assembly) (version 2) | ecosystem: Environmental > Aquatic > Thermal springs > Hot...
TCTAGGGTTATGTGAAGCCCTGATAGCCCGGGCAGTGATGCTATGAAGAGCCGAACAGAGCCCGGGAACCCCGAGGCAAGATTCACAACTAATTACAGCTAATTACAAGTAATTGCCTCGGAGAAACCCTTTAAGCATATACTGCATAATATTGCAATAATGCTTTAAAATCTTTGTTATTCTCTAATAATTAGCTATCTAGATTAAAATTATGAGTAGCTCTTGCAAGGTTTTTATGATGAGACTGCCAGTGCCTGAGGCAATGATGTTTACACACCCTGCTGATTGGTGTTGAATATGCGTCTCTTATTTGCTGATGGGCATATGCATTCAAATCCTGTGAAAGGTCTTGGTATTCGAAGTATTGCTAAGAGGTTTAAGCAGTATGGAGGCTGGTTCATTGCTATTGTTTCTCTTTCTCCGCAACACTATGGATTTGAGCTTACTTTAGATGGGTATAGAAAATCTGTGGAAATAGTGATTAGTGAGTGCAGAGCTGCATATGAAGAGGGGTTGAAAGTGGCTTGTTTTGCAGGAGTCCATCCTGCTGACATAGATCAACTAATATCGCAGGATCCTAAGAAGAGCAATAAGGTTATTGCACTTGCTATTAATATTGTGAATCACATTGCAGAAATGATTAAAGAGGGGCTTTTAAATGGAATTGGTGAGATTGGAAGACCCCATTATAAGGCACTACCAGAATCGTTTATTGCGAATTCTATTGTTATGAGATATGCAATGAATGTTGCAAGAGATCTTCAGTGCTTAGTGCACTTGCATTTAGAGCAGGGTGGTTATATAACAATTTATGATGTTAATGAGATTATCACCTTGGCAAAGCTTAGCAAAGATAATGTCATAATACATCATAGCGATATTTTAACAGCACACTATGCACAAGAATTTGGATTCATGTTTACCATACCAGGTAAGTTACCTGTTTTAGCAGAGGCTTTTAAGCGATTTGAGCCGAGCTATACTATTGAAAGTGATTTTATTGATGACCCCAAGAGACCTGGCGTTTCTTCCTATCCTTGGCAAATAATTGAAAATCAACGTAAACTTCTAGATGAAGGTCTTATTTCAGAAGAGTATTTATATAAACTCAATGTGGATAACATTGCCAAAGCATATAATGTAACCCCACCTTAAATTATTAGTGGTACTGACATTGCTAACCCAATTACTATTGCCAATAATAAAAAGTTATGAAGACCTAGACATATTGCCATACCTCCCAATATAGATCCTACTATAGATCCCAGTTCTCTTGCTATGAAATAGCTAGAAGTGCCAAAACCAGCTTGCACCCCTACATATGTATTATACAATATTATGTCTAAAATCATGAATAGAGTTGAAGATAATATTACATATAGTGTTAGAGAAATTATATCTGTCAAGAGATTGAAGCCTAATACTAGTATGGATAATCTCAATAGAAAGAGAAGAAAAGCCTTGCGCGTACCTGAAGATTCAATATTATTTACTGCAAGAGCTATTATTGCAGATGTTGTTGCGCTAATTCCGTATACAATCCACATTGATGTTAATTGTAACTTTTCTTTCATTATTAGGGGAATTATTGTAAATATGTAGTCTCCTAGTGCTACAGCCCCTGCAGCACTTATTAAAATTCTTATTGGTGAGATCATTTCAGACGAGCTCCAGATCCTCGAAAATACTTCTATGGTTATCTTGGGCTGATCTAAATATAGTAGAGATGATGTAGCTTTTACATACATTCCAACTCTGTTTAACGTTTTTTCAATAGAATAAAACTTTCTCTCAAAAGAAATATATATTTGTGGAAGAGCTATAGTTGCAATTGATAACATAAATAATGTTGCATATAAAGCTTTGTTAAGCATTCTTAGTCCAAATAGCGCCATTAATATTAGTGTTAATCCTCTTGAAACATTATTAATAATCCTATTAAGCATGTTCACCCTATTCCAATAACTACTTTCAATACTCTCTAGAAGTGTAACAGATAAAGCTAAGTTTAGAAAAGCCATGGTTACAGAGTGGAGAATATATGCAAGAAAAGCGGTAATGTAGTTTAGATTATTTAAAAGAATGGGAATAGGAATTATGGAGATTAGTGCTAAAACTGCCAATACTTTATTATGCCCATCATCTGCTAACGAACCTAGTAGTTTATTGCAAAGTATGTATGTAATACTCCAAGCAGCACTAAGGATACCCATGTAAATGCCATTAACATTCAGCATGTAAGCTATGTATATAAAGATTAGCGGATCAAATGCTGATAGCATTCCATAAGTTATTGATGAGAGTGCAAACCACATTTTCTAAGAACCCACATTAGCATGTTACTAAAGGCTGTGGAATAAAAGAACAGTAGCAAATCAAAGAAATGATTTTTGACTTAGATTTCGATAACATATCTTCTAGCAAGTATGTACATAGCAAGCCTACCAATAAATGAGACTAGAAATGTTAGCTGCATTAATAGCATATTTATAGATGCTATTGCTGCACCTAAACGTGTTGCTATGGCTGCTAAAATGTTTGTTGTTATTCCAAGCAATGATATCATATATACTCTATCTTCGCCTGCTAGATATAGGTTATATATACCTGTCATAAGGTTGTATGCTGACCAGCCAAATCCTGAAAAAATGTTTAGCATTACTTGTTTTTCAAAACTATTTGAAAAGAGAAACAGTAGCGGTACTAATGATATTGGGATAGTGCTATATGCTAGAGTATTTTTATATGAGATTCTGTTTGAAGCTTTTCCAAATATGTAGTTGCCAATAGCATTTGCAAGCGTGCTTGAGATGGTATTCAAAGAGATCCACATTTCAGTACCTCTAAATATCTTTATTATGTAGTAGTTCCAGAGCGCTCCTGGAACATTGACAAAGAATGTAAATAGAGTTACAAATATTACATAATGCTTTACTGCATTATCACCAATAACCTCTGAAATCTTTTTGTAAAACTGTTGTAAGCTCACTTTAATGTTCTCTCTCTTAACCAAGTCAGTAATTAAATATAGCACGCCCGCAGAGGCTATTGCTGTAGCAAGCGACATCAAGTAGATTATCCTATAGGATTCTCTGACATCTAAGAAGAGAAAAATTACTGTGGCCACAGATAATCCTGTGACAGATGATGATAGAACATATGCATTTACTTTACCAAAAATTTCTATAGCTTTGCTTTTCGGAATTGTATCAGCTATTGTATCGGAGTAAGCAAGTCCACCTATAGCTCCTCCAAATTGTGCAACAAAAACAAAAGTATAGATTGCTCGTGGCATTACAATGTCTGAAAAACCTGTTAATGCCCAGAAGATCAGGTTGAGTGTGGTAAAAGCTTTCCATAGTAACACTCTTTTGGATCTTACCCTGTTCAAAAGCATTACTCCTATTGCATTGCCTAGAGAAATTGCTGTAAGATTTAAGAAAGTAATGTTGCCAATTTCATTGACGTCAAAACCTAGTATCTTTATTGCATAAGCTTGGTAATATGTCATGGAGATTGAAGTCGAAAAACTGTACAATATTGAATGGATTACCCAAATTTTGTAGCATTTATTCCATTCACTATTTACCCCATTCATTTCTTTATACCTCAACTATTCTTGACAATGTCTTTCTATGCTTTCACAACAATATTTGGAATCTCTCTTCTCAATTCCATTTCAAATGCTGTTACAACCTTATCGAGCTTCCTAAAATTAATTACACGCAATTCTACAACAAAGCTGTGCATGTTTTCAGAAGAGCCTTCATAAATCACTTCGGGCTCTGAAGCCAGCTCCTCTTTTATCTTTGCAACAGCTTTTTCAATAACACTCTTCACATAACTTACATCATATGTCATTGGCACTATTATTTGAACTCTTGACACAAGCCCTAATAATGTAAGCTTATTTATAATAATACTATTAACGATTTTTGTATATGGAATGAATACGCGTTCAAGCTTTGCTGTCTCCCCCCATGCCCCAAAAGCATCGAAATCAACGATGTGCACCTCCATTCCATCAATTTCTATCCAGTCACCTTTTCTAACTATTCCCCTATACCTAAGATAGAGCTCTGCTCCGATATTCTTGAGCTCATCATAAAACATTAATATTAGTGCAAGTCCTATGAGTAAGATGAGTATTGAAAAGATTTGCATTTCAGGTGCTATAATAGAGGCTACAATAATTGCTACAAGTATATAAAGAAGGAGTTTGAGTATATCAGCTAATTTAGCAACATACTCTACTTCGACACCCTTGAAAAATGTTTGCAAGATTCTTGAGAGCAACCTAGTGATGAAATATGTAGCAACAATAATTATAACAGCAGCAATTAGTCTATAAAGTAGGGGGAGAAGTGAAATTACGATACTGATCATATCATTCAATTTTAACTACCCATATTCCTTAGTTTTGATCTGCTGTAAAATTCTTGACGCCTGTATTTCCTCATATTTTCGGAAAAGTTTCTCTAACTCTTTAACAGCTTTATTAACATCATCCTCAAATCCGCTCATGACTATGTAATCTCCTGCTGCAAGGACATGCCCTGTTGTTCTGTTTCCAAATCTGTTAAAAAACTCTACATATATATTAAGGTTTAGTTTGCTAAGCAAATATTTCACATCATCATAAGAAATCCCTAGGAGAGCCCTTCTCAAAACCCTGTAAAATGCCACCTTTATTTTGGGAACTAGGCTTATAGGAGTTATAAAGACCCAGGTATCAGGCAATAGCATTGTACTTAAATTAGCATTGATATATTCATTCTCATCTATTATATAATGCACACCTTCACTAATAAAAATATCTCTATTATCCTTGTTATGTAGTAGTGCTATGACTATTGGAATGTTAAAGCTCTTGATAATTTTAAACATAGAAATATTCTCAGAATCTTCTGCGAGTGCTAATATTGCCATGTCGTAATTATGTAATTCCTCTATGCTTTGTACTTCCATTAGTTTTCTAAATTCGAAACCAAAGTGCTTACACAAGACCTCAACCTCCTCATCACTGCTAGTGACTAACACTTTGGGGGACGGCTTCATATTATTTATGAGGCTTATCACTTGTCGAAAATAGTTCTTGCTTAGGGCTAAAAAGACCTTCATTGCATGTTCACCTCTATTTCTTTTAAGAGTTCTAAGCCTATATTTCTCTCAATAATATTTCTTCTTATTGCAAGTCTAATAATGCTTTTGAGCATTGATTTAATGAATAACTCCTCCATTCCACTAAATACTGGCTGTACATTATCTTTGCAATTGCTATCATCTATCCTAACCTTGGTTTTACCATCTAGCAAGGCCATAAAAGTTACTAGGTGCTCGTAGTTCCAAAGGGTGTCCTCATCTAAATCAAAATACTTTCTTACACCAACTATTAATGAGTAAGAGGGGTAGTTAGGCAAATTAACATTTGGAAAAATGTTGAGAAGAATGCTGGTTGCCTTTCTATACAGCATTTCAAGTTTTGTAGAGGTGTAGGGTATAGACATGTGGATAGCGTATTCTCCAGATTCAATTTCATCTATGGATTTTTCCACCAAATCTTTATTGATGCAGTTAGACTCTGCATTAATTATGACAACAATAGGTTGATGTATTAATTTGATTGCTACTTTCATGGCCTTGCCTCTTATGAGTGGTGGATCCACGTAGAATACCTTTGTTTTCATAATAATTCTCTTGCTTGGAAATCCATAAAACAATACGTACCTTTCAGAAAACATTTTATCAGCTATGACCCTTCCAGCTTTCCTAACTTCTCCAAGACTTAATCCTGCTATGCCTATATTTCTGTTTCCATGCCTCAGAAATTTCATTGACTTCTCTCCATATTTTCTTATATTTAAAAACCTTTTGAGTCTTGTTATTTAAAAGTTTTGTAGTAAAGGATACAGTATCATCTTATTTAATTTAATAAAGCAATGAGGCCTTAGTTATGAGTTACATAGCTATTACAGCCAAGGATCTTGAGGCATTGGTTAAGGCTGTGAAGCTAGGCGAAGAAATAAAGCCAAGTCAGCAAGCGAAGAGAGATGTTTTTGTAGAGTATAATATAGCAGGAACTTTTAAGGATAGAATGCTTACAGCCATATATTATGATATTTGGAAGAGGTTGGGATTGATAGATAGAATTGCTTCTGAGATTACTGGAGTTTCGAATGTGGCTATACTAGATCCATGGCTTCGTGCTGCAATTAGGGTAGCTATAGAGGTTTTGATTTTTGAGAAGTTTATTAAAGAGGAGAAGTATAAGGATTCCAAGAATATTTTTGTGAACTACTTTAAGAAAAGAATATCGAAATTTCTTTCTGAGGTTACACATACTTATGTGGGGGCTTATTTTTGGGAACTTGTAGATAAAATAGCTGATTATAAGTGGAGGCCCAAGGACATTGCAGAAATGTGGGAATTCAAGTACATGGTTTCTCAAACAATAATTTCTAGGTTGTTGAAGATTGCAGAACGTGAAGAGGTGAGGCTAATTTTAAAAGAATTTAACCAAGTATATCCAATAAGCATTAGAGTAAATATATTGAAAAGCTCTGTAGAGGAAGTCGTAAAAGCACTTGAAAATGAGGGTATAAGGCCTAGTATAAGTAACTACGTTTCTACGGTTATAAAATTCAGAGGTCCTTATAATTTTGACAAATCACAGCTTTTTAAAGAAGGTAAAATAGTGATTCAGGAAGAGGCACCTGCACTTGCATCTATATTACTAGATCCAAAACCCAATGAAATTGTTGTAGATATGTGTGCTGCGCCAGGAGGAAAAACAGAGCATATAGGTGAACTGATGAGAAATCAAGGTGTTATATATGCGTTTGACATAGATGAAATGAGAATAGAACGCATGAAGCTTTTATTGAAGAGAACAGGCATTAAAAATGTGAAGATATTCAAAGAGGATGCTAGAAAAGCCCCTAAGATGCTTGGTAATGGAATTGCTGATAAAGTTCTCTTAGATGCACCATGCTCATCAAGTGGAACAATTATGAAGAACCAAGAACTTAGGTGGAGAATTACCGATGAAAAAATACAGGAGTTGCAAAGGCTCCAGATAGAACTTCTAGAAACAGCTGTGAAGTTAACTAAGAAAGGGGGTAGAATACTTTATACTACGTGTTCACTATTTAAAGAGGAAAATGAAGATGTCGTAGAGCATGTGCTGAACGAGTACAAGAATATCATAAAGCTTATACCACTAAAGGGCCCCTTTAGCCCTGGATTCATATATGGAACAATGAGAGCTTGGCCACATAAGCACAAAACCTTTGGATTTTTCTATGCACTATTTGAGAAAATTGAAAACAGCGACTAAGTTTTGAACACTCATGAACTAATGTATTGAGGAGATGTTTCGGATTTTACAACTGAAAGCCTCGCCCTTTAGGGCGGGGAGGAGGTCAGCTCTGTTACCCAATGCCTATACTTTTCAATTTTACCTAGTATAGTCATGTTATAGAGTTCAATTATTTGTAATGTTACTTCACCTATCTGACCTCTCCCTATTGTCCTGCCATCAACCTCTATTATCGGGGTTATCTCCGCAGCTGTGCCAGTAAAAAATGCTTCATCTGCTGTATACAGCTCCTCTCTTCTAATTCTTCTTTCCTCAACTCTCAATCCCAGCATCTCTGAAGCTAGTTTAATTACGGTGTCTCTTGTAATACCTTCTAGAATGCCATCATACACAGGTGGCGTTATTAGCTTTCTGTCTTTCACTATAAATATATTTTCCCCAGAGCCTTCAGCTATATACCCTTCAACATCTAGCATTATTGCCTCGTCATAGCCGTTCATTGCTGCTTCGAGAGATGCTAAGTGGTATAATAGGTACATTCCTGTTACCTTGGCATAGATTGGGATAGAGTCTGCAGGGGGTTTTCTCCAGCTTGAAATAGTGCACCTAATGCCAGACTTCTTTAGATATTTACCGAATTCAACAGCAATTATTGCAACATCTACAGGATTCTTAGCTCTTAATCCAAAGCTTCCAAGTCCTCTAAAAGCTATTGGCCTGATATATATATCCTTGCCAAATCTATTAGCTTTTACAAGGTTTATAGTAGCTTCTACTAGCTCATCAATGGTGTACGGTATCTCCATGTGGATTATCTTAGCAGATCTAAAGAGCCTTAGTATATGGTCTCTAAGCCTAAATATCTTGATATATCCATTATCATAATATCCCCTTATACCCTCAAAAACACCAGTACCATAGTGAAGTCCGTGCACAAAAACATGAACCTTTGCATTATCCCACTCAACAATTTTACCGTTAAGCCATGCATATTTTGGCCAAGTAACTTCAACACTCATATTTTTCACCTATATTGAAAACTTCTAACACCTTAAGGGTTCTGGGAATAAAAATTTTTATAAGCATATACCGATATTTACATATATAAACATACTTAAGAAATAAAAACAGGTATTGTACATGGAATTGTTTTATAGCTGTGTTATCAGAAGTATTGATATTGTTTGCATTGCTATAGCATAGATGCTTGCCAGCGATGTGGATAACGCTATAGTACAGGAGTATATAGATGCTCCTACAGTCCATGCAATTCCATAGACTAAGCCAAATACACCATAACCCATAGCCCTTTTTCTGGAGGCAATATATCAACTATTGATGACCTCATTATAGTTTTCGAAACAACCCATTGCTACACCCCGTACCCCTGCCATTATGTATGCTATTAACTTACCCATTCACTGATGCGTAGAAAAATAGAATAGATAATGATGCAAGAGCTACTAAAGGTGCTAAATAAAGAATGTTCTTACGGATTCAGAAATAGCTGCGGGTTATACGCTGGAGTTCGGGTTTCATAGGGTTTGACATTGTTTGGTGTCAAGCCCTCTACCCTTGGCTTCACAGCCCTCAGAACCCCTTTCATCGAGATCCATATCACAGGGCTCCACCCACTCGGGGTGACCCCAGCCCACAGCTCCCCCTTCACCGCCTTCTCCGGGTCACTGCTGTGGGGAAACCCCGCATCCTGGCTCCTCCTCAAACCCACCTCTCTTGGGTCTTCGCGATACACCCACATCTCGAGGCGGCTCCCAAATAGGGGAAGTATCAACAACCCTTATAAACCTATATGAAACTAGAAACAGCTACGAAGGGCTATGCTTACTGATGTAGCTATAGCTATTCCCATATGACTTGCATATGATAGAACAAAGTTCAAAAGTCTTCTGAAACTGTTTTGAACTTCATATGGGTTTACAGAGTAAATACTATTAAAATTCCCTTACTTAATATCGCCTACACCTAATATTTGGAACTAAAGAAAAAGCCTTGTGCTTATAAATAAGTTTTGCTTTCTATGAAATGTATAGAGAATGTCTCTGCTGGTCCCGCCGGGGGGACTTGAACCCCCGACCACCCGGTATCTGCCCGCCTCACTACAGCCGGGCGCTCTGCCGCTGAGCTACGGCGGGATCCAAAATATTTTTTCTTTTTGCTTTAAAAAGCTTTATTTTCCTTAACACGTGTATTGCTTAGAGAGGTTAAAGTTCTCTATCTTTGTGGATGATGATGGAGGTGATCTTAATGATCTGTGATAGGAGATCAACCGCCTGACACTCAGTCCATGGAAATTTCTTCATTTTTCAGCTTCTGCCGGATTCATCATTCCTTATTTGAATCCCTATTTGCTACTACAATAAATTTTATAATACTTTACTTTTTATTTCTTTTCCCTGAAATAGTTGATTATCGATAACACTATGAATATTGCTTCCTCTGTTCTAACGCTTTCAACTCCTTGACGAGGTATGAAGTTAGCCATTATATCACAATACTCCTGAATGTTTACACCATATTTCTCTGCTATCTCATCTATATCAAGTTTTGGACCTCCAAATATGATGCTCAGTTTTTCTAAGGATTTCAACATCTTGCTGAGCTTTTCCTCAACGTAGTATATCATATTGCCTTTTTTAGATGCACAGAGTATTGAATAGCCATTGCTCTTGAGATTCTTTAAAAGTTCCTCAATGTTATTGAAAATCCTTACCTCATACCCCCAATACCACTTTATACTGCTTTTATCTACGACTCTACCAAGATACTGCCCTGAAAGAGCCCTTTCAATTTCCACACTCACCCTCTTGCCTAGCGCAAGAGGTTTGTGCACAACAACATTTCTATCTAAACCTGCATACACTACACTTCTCATCTCATTAGACGCTATAACAACTCCTTCCCTGATATTTACATTAAATTCCTGAGGAATGTGATGCACTGATTTAAGTGGTGGAAGTAGCCCAACATGTTTTAGATTTCGATTTATGCTTACAAGCTTTCTTCTCAAATATGGTGGAATTTCCAGATAATTTAAGATATCTGCTATGAATTTAGCATTTTCTAGAAAATCATCAACATATATCATGATCTCCTCAATCCTAAATATAGCTGCAGCTCTACCTACATAACCTATCTTCCTCGTCCTTTCTCTTAGATCAAATACCTCAGAAACAAATGATGACGGAATTGCTATGGTGATCCTAGGCCTAGTTCTCAATGGCAACATAAGATCCTCAAACATCATACCAATCCACTCATAGCCTACATATAGAAGAGTTACACAGAGATATTGCTGTTAATGATTTGAAACACCTTACTTCATCTACCATCACAGACTTAGTGAAATATTTTAAGCTTTAGCTTACACAATTAATTTTCTCCTAACCACAAAACAAGGACTTCTACTAGGCTCTTCATTGCTTTGAAACAACATCTAAAAACTAAACAGATTAACATTAACAACATCCTCAATACACTCATCACTTATCGTTCACCCAAGAGCAGTTGTTTAAGATATTTTAGGATCTTTTACGACCACCCTTTGGTTCCTCACAGCATGGAGCCACACACCACCCTCATCAACACTAATAATAACAAACAGAAAGATATTATAAATCTAGCTCCTGAGCATCAACTACAAAACAGCCGTGGCTGGGTCTGCATCAGCTGTATATACTTGTGAATAGCTGTAAATGCATTGGTCTAGCTGTGCAACATTTTCACAAACCTCTAAAGCTTATAACCATGATAAACACCTAGTGCTTTCAAAACACCTGTACACAC
>Ga0080004_1111948_pt1 | contig 11117 bp, 7 predicted proteins | sample WasSprMetagenome_FD_69207 | JGI IMG/M metagenome (GOLD analysis project Ga0080004, IMG submission 69207) | Sulfidic aquatic microbial communities from Washburn Spring, Yellowstone National Park, USA - WS (SPADES assembly) (version 2) | ecosystem: Environmental > Aquatic > Thermal springs > Hot...
TTCCAGGCCGGTGATAAAGGCAGCAGCCAGCCCCTGATGCTGCTTCAGCCGGACGATGTGGTCGGCCCCGGCTTCCCGCGCCACCTCGGCGGTGCGGTCGGTAGAGCCGTCGTCCACCACCAGCACCTCTATCCGGTCCACCCCCGGCAGGGAACGGGGCAGGTCGCGCAGGGTCTGGGGAAGGGTGGATTCTTCGTTATAGGCGGGAATCTGGATGATGAGTTTCACAAGGGAATGACCAATGACGGAATGACCAATGACGAAATGACCAATGACCAATGGCGGAATGACCAATGACAGAATGACCAGAGGAGCGGTCTATGGGGGATTCTACCACGAGGAGGGGGTTCTGTCAACGATAGTTGTAGGACAACTGCGAGCAGTTGTCCTGCAACGCGGCCAGGCCCGACGAAATTGGAACACACCCGGCGTAGAGCGCCTCCAGACGGTCCACGTGCTCCTCCATGGTCATCGGCGGCCGGACGCCGGCGCGCAGGCGAGGGAGGTGGGGCTCACCTAAGGATTGCAGAAAGCAATGCTTCTAACAGACGGATTAGCTCCCCGCAGGATCGCCCTCAACAGCGCACTCCGAATTATAGCTCAATGATAAAAGCAGCCTTTAACAGTACTACTGATGAGAGCGAAATATCAGTGGAAGGTAATTCCTATAAACATGAGCTACTTTAATCATACGGACTTGTAGTGTCACTCCGTCTGCTTCCTGTGATGTAATATTGACGAGAGCATCGTAAACGCCAAGTTCTAATCCCGCAGGATTAAACCAGAGTGGTAGTTTCTCCTCACTTTGACCAGATGTATTCTTGATAGAAAGGTTTTCATCGAAGAAAAGCCACTCCGCTGCAGTACTCGCAGTCCAGGATACTGGGGAAGATGTATATTCAACATTTATCAACACACTGCTATTTGTGGGAGAGTTTCCTTCCACAATTATGACAATTGGATTTGGCTTTACAACCAACCTCGGTCTCACATACTCGTCAGCTCCCAAGTCTGCTGCTATTCCATAAGGTCGCTCTTGTCCATCTATGTCTAGCGGTGTGGTACTGGATGTAGCCTGATCAACTGCCGGTGAAGTTGGTAGGATATGATAGTCATAGTTTGGCGGGCCAGGCGCAACAAAGCCCGCCGTTGAGGCAGAGAGCACGGTTGAAAGACCATTGATTGTACCGGGAGGCATCGGAACACCATCTATGTTCGTGTCTTTCCTGTTCCCCGCGAACAGGCCGCCGTTGAAAGTAAGGGCGTTACCTTCTTGCACAAGCACTGCTACGGCATTTGTTCCACCTTCTGTATGATCGGCAATGATAGAGTAATTAACGTTCGCAGTAGCAGAGCCTACTCCTGGCGACGCTAGAACAAGTAACCCTTGGCCAGAAACCAGAGGCGGCTCAAGGCGATTTCGGGCAATCGTCGCATGAGTTATATTCGCCTGGAGTCCCTGAACCTGGATGCCGCCGCCACCACCGCCTAACTTAGGATCTCCGGAACTGCCCAGCGCTACGTAGTTATCGGCGACCACAATGTTTGTAAGAGATGCAGACGGATTTAAGTCTGCTCCCGTCCTCCACAGATAGAGCCCTCCTCCACCACCTGGACCAGCTAAGCCTCCACCTGTGGAGTTTCCGCCGATGGCACTATTTGCTATAAAGTACACTTGCTCAATCATCGCAGGTGTAGTATTGACCAACACACCTCCTCCCGCTCCAAAGCCACCGTTCTTGGCATTCCCTCCCTTGGCAACATTATACCCGATATAAGAATCAGCCAGGTAAAAGGAAATTGCCCTCTCGACATGTATAGCGCCGCCAAAACCACCTCCTGGATAAGTGGTAGCGTTTCCCCCAATAACCGTATTACTTGTAGCAGTAATATGCTTTAACACCCATATTCCCCCTCCACCTCCGATTGCTCCTCCAAGTGCATCCGCACTTAAACCATTATATATACCACTCCCCGCGGAATCCCCAGCTTTTGCCAAATTGTTAGTGAAGAGGCCGTTGCTGATGGTGATTGAGCCATTTACAAACAGTGCGCCGAATGCTATTCCGCCCCTCTCCGGGCCGGAGCCACCGTAAGATTGATTGCTATCAAAGACAACATGCTCTAAGAGCGAACTTGTTCCAGGCTGTGACCAATTAATAGCTAAACCGGCTCCCGAGGCAGCACCCCCAGCGCCAGAGGCGGTGTTCTGGCCATAAACCTTGTTATTTTTGAAAACCACATTTCTCAAAACTACATATGCACCCGATACTAACATCCCTCCGCCAAATCCGCTTGGATCATCAGGGGTGTTTGGGCCTTCTGCTCGGCAGTTCTGAATAGTAAATCCTTCCATAACCAGATTTGTTGTGATTGTGCTGTACCCAAGAAGGAAACCCCCCCGGTAGGTATTTTGCCCATCGATCACGGTCAAATTATTAACCGGATCCGGTACTCCCCAGTTGTTTAGAGAGTAACCTCCACGTATTGTGAGTGCTTTGTCGACAATACAAACTACGCTTTTGCCTCCTTGTGGAAGAAACGGACAGGGATCATGAGAAGGGTTATAGGTATATATACCCGCTGCTACTAAAATTGTATCGCCAGAGTTAGCCCTATTTACTGCGTACTGAATGCTTTGACAAGAAGTTGCAGGTGAGTTGCAGTCCCCCACATCATTTCCGGTAGGAGCAACATAGCGAGTACTGGATGATGCTCCTATGTGACTAGGCCAAAAAGCTGAAGCAGCAAGCACCAAAACCAAGGTTATAACAAGGAACACGATAATGCTTCCCTTCCCTAACAGGAAAGACCTCTTTAAAGTCATCTCCTCTCTCCCTATCTTTAACAATAGTCTTCCCTTCTTTTAAGCCTTTTGAGCATCGCCCTCGGACCGCCCCCACTGCCGCTTCGCGGCGTGAGGAGCTAAAACTGAATCCAATCCCCTTGCCATTTTATGAGGCAAAGCCTATCCCGTCAATAGGAATTTAGTATTCCCCCTAGATCAGATCTCAGTCTTACAAAGAGCACACCGTCGCCATCATAAAGGACAAGTACCTCTTTTTCATGGATCAGACTTTTCCATCTATTTGCCACGGATGAATTATAGCGGTCTAAGTGTATGAGCAGGTACGATATGCCATATCGTACAGCAAAATCAATGGCCGCCATTGGCTCAGCGTGCCCTTGCTGAATAAGCTCATCAAGATGCAGAAGCTCTTCGTACTGAGGCGTAATCTTGTTCGCTCCATATCCGACAACTAGTTTGCCCCAGTGGATCGTGCTCCCATCTAACTGTTCCATAGCAATCTTAATCGTCTCGATATGATTCTGCCCGAGCACTGGCAATTCCAGAAGCGGAGCTCCCTCTGGCAGTTCCCGTGAAACCAGCTCGTAAATTCCTTTCTCATCAACAGTGAAAGGGAAAAGCGGGAATTTAGGGATAGATTCCACCATAATGAGAAGAGTGAGCAGCAGAGTGACATAACGCCTTTTTATCTCATTGTCCACAAATTCCCTGACGAATAAAACCGAGAAGACACTTAATGGTAGACTAATGAATATGCCGAAATATGCCGAATCGGCCAGGTGCACGAATCGCTTCAAGAGCTGGGATGATGCGAGATAAGTAATAGAACGGAAGCTGAATGGAATGATCTGGCTTATAAAATGGCCCCCAAGATAGCACTACAGAGGCCACAAACAAGATGGCCATATACAGGACAAAGTTGCGCTTGTTCTTGGCGTGCTCCAAGGGAGCCTTTCGAGATATGTGAACCATGCATCTTGTTATAGCCATCAAGAAGTAGAGAAGACCCAAGGACAACAAAACTACGCCTGGGAAATATGCGTACTCCCACTTACCATATAGGGAATATTCCCGAGGCCCATACCACATGGAGTACTTGGAAAAGCCAGTGAAGAGTGAATGGAGATCGGCTGAGTAGATAGCTGTCTCTTCCATAGATTGCTTAGGGAACTGTCTCGCTACCTCCAGATAAGGCCGAATTTGGATCAAGTAAAAGATAAACATGTACGCCAATATTAGTGCAATCCCAGCAAGTCCTATGCGCTGGAGAAGTCGTACAAAACCCTCCCGTTTTATCCGCTCTATAATCAATGGAGCAACCATCAAGCCGCAAAGCAAGAAAAGCATTGGTGCCAAATACATGGCAATCGAGGCCCCTATGACATAAAGGGAAAGCGCAACTAATAAGTCTTTTCGTTTCCAATCCCTTAAATACAAATAAAGGTATATAATGACAGGCGGAGCCAGTTGAAACCCAAATAACTGATAATGATTGGCAAAATTGATGACATTTAGGCCGAAGTGGGACGAGAAAGTGATAAAGACGGCCTCGGCGGGCGAAAAATAGCCTGTGCGGTATAATCCTCGGTAAGTGAACGCCGAGCCAATAAGGCAAATACCTGCAAGGCTGAGATACAATGATGCTAAAGGCGCTATGCCCAATAGTCTTAAGGGAATAAACAAGAATTGTAAACCAAGCAACGAATCGGAATAGGCAAGAGTTGTGTGGTTTGGATAAAAGGAATTAGCATTCCAGAACTCAAAAGGCTGTTTCATCTCCCAGAGAACGTGATAGCCCCAATTCACAATCCAGTATATCAATTTTGGATCGAAGTCATTCGCCCATAGAACGTTGCCTCCTTTGGCGAAGACCAAATCCCTGAATAGCATGATTACTCCCAAAAGTCCAACAATGATTCCTAAGCCCAGTGAATTGGCGGATTCTTTGATGAATTTAATTAGAACACTTTTCCCAATATTGAACTTTGTCATAGTACTCTGTCAAGACTGATTTTTGGGTTTGGCCCGATTTGAGTGACGCCTTGCTGGCTGGATATATGGGCATATAATGACCTCATCTACCCATATTTGGGGAATTCACTCCCGTTTCAAATATAAGTTTCACGACTGACATAGTAATAGTCTTACCTGTTACTTTATCTGTTAAACAAAGTTTCCACACTCTGGTTATGCTAAAGTCGCTGACTATACCAGAGCAATTCCGCATGAAATGTCGTCACAGGCCCAATGAGTTGCCAAGCCAGGATAGACTGCTTATATATCTACCCCCAACTGCAAAAGCAAATCCTTCAAGCGCTGGCAGAAATGATCCATATCGTAGTTAGAGGCAGCGATAACCGCCAAGTTAGCCATCCGTTGGCGCAATCCTGGTTCTCTTATCAGAAGCCACGTGAATTCAATCAATTCCCTAAGAGAATGCCATAAGAACCCATTATGACCGTGTTGGACTATTTCCGTCTGCCCTCCTTTCCCGATCACAACTGGCACGCATCCCGCAGCCATTGCCTCCACTGTTGTGATACCAAAATGCTCAAGTTTTATTGGTTCTCGATTTTCATCTTCACCTAAACCTGCTGCATGCCAATAGATTGCACTCTCGGCATATAGTTGCGCCAGTTGCTCAAAAGGCAAATCGGTATGGATCACAATTGGGTACCCTTCTGCCAGATTTTTAACTCGTTGGAGATACTCTTGGTGAATACGTTCTGGTGCCGTTCCCCCCGCTAAATGTAATTCCCACCCGACAAGACCTTCGTCTACCATTCTCCTGAACGCCTGAACCATTTCCAACTGCTTCTTATTATGACTTCCTGCAAAAAAGCGCCCCACGCTAAGGATTTGGTTGCGTTTCTGAGCAGGCTTAAAGCGTTCTATATCTACTGGAGGATACAGAACAGCACTGTAACGACCCCAGTACTTCTTAATCCACTTTTGAGTGAACTTAGAGTTAGCCCAAATTGCATCGTATTTATTTACAACCTCAAGAACAGTCCGAGGGGGGATGCCGCGCAAACGAAGCCCCCATTCCTTGAACCATTGCTCAAATAGCAATTGATACAAGCGATAGCGCGGGTGCTTTAGTTCAAAGCGGGTTAGCAACAATTGATATGAAGAACAATTTTCCCCTTCTTCTGGTTGAGGTTTAATGATCAAGCGATGAGGGCGCATGCCTGTCAGTTTAATCTGGCAAGGCACAAAACATTGATTTGCTGGAAGAATGACTTCTCCATAGAAGCATTCATCCACAAATAAAGCAACTCTTTGGGCAGAAGGCTTATTAGAAGCTAATTCAAAGTAGAGCTCATATTGGTGCCAACTACGTGGAATCTCAATTTGGACATGCTGACTAAGCCGCCAGATTGGTACACCGTGAACAAATTCAATACCAAAAGTTCCATCAAAAGTCGGGACCATCAGCCATCTCTTCAGCTTAAGGCCTATCCAACGCTTGACGCGAATAGCCAGATTACGCTCAGTAGGGGTTGGGAAATAAACCATCATTACGGAACGGGAAGCCCGTGGAGGGATATAATCCATATGAGAAGCATTGATAAATAAGTCATATTGCTGGGTTAATTTGCTCAATTCTATCAGCGATTGCTCTGGGATTACTTGGAATTCAACCCCTGAGAGATCCAATCCTAGCCTTTCAGAGAGGATTTCCTTAGAGACAGGGACATGACTTATGACAACAACGGAGTGACTATTTGCTAAGCACTTTGCTATCGCCAGGCTATGCTTTTCTCCTCCTCCCATCGTACTTAGCCACCTGTTATAAATGCCTACTTTCACTTTCACCCCCTCTTTTCAGCAATGAGCATGAGCTCGTAAACACGTGAAGCGAAGACCTCTTTACTAAAATCTTGTGCTCTTTGTAGAGCTGCCTGACTCATCTTTGCCCACAAAGTAGGATTTCGCGCAAGTTGCTCAGTGTAATCCATTAGTTCCTCCAAGGTTTCCCAAAGGAATCCCGTCTCATGGTTTATAACAATTTCTTTTTGCCCCCCCTTGCCAATTACCACCGGTACACATCCAGCTGCCATAGCCTCAACAGTGCTTATACCGAAATGCTCAAAGCGATCTGGATGGCGATTCACATTCTCTCCGTAACCACTGGCATGCCAATAAATCTTGGCTTGACCATAGAGCTGCTGTAGCACTTCAAATGGGGCATCAAGGTGAAAGAAAACGGGGTATCCTTCCGCTTCTGCTCGGACTTTTTCTAAGTAACGTTGGTGTCGAAAGCCGCATGTTGTGTTTCCGACCAAATGAAATTCCCATCCATTAAGTTTCTTTGTGGTACATAAATACTTGAAAGCTTGCACCATCTCAAGTTGCTTCTTGTTATGTCCTCCTGAAAAGAAACGGCCTACACTTAAGATAATATTCCGCTTTTCTAATGGTGTGAATTTATCAATATCTACAGGAGGATAAATAATTTCTGATGGTAATCCCCAATATTCTGCAATCCATTGCTGAGTGAATCGTGAAATAGCACAAATCAAATTATATCGCTTTAAAGCTTCCCGAAAATGTAAGGGCGGAATCCTGTATAGGCGCGCCAATCCATCTGGCATTAATCGTGCCAAAGCACTGCGGAAGGTTTCAATACGTAAAAGAGGCCAAACTATATACTGGCTAAGCAAACTTAATAGAGGTTGCCACCATTCCTGTCCGGACCAAGAGGGGAAATAGACAATTAATACATTTCTGGTGGCTTGTGGTAAAAGAACACTCATGTGTGAAGCATTGATAAAAAGGTCAAAAGGCACAGTGAACTTAGAAAGGTCTACATCAGGCAAATTAGGCCAGATCTCAAACCTTATATTCGTAATATCTATGCCCAATCTGGCTTGGATTTCCCCGGGGTTAACTTGGCGTTGAGATATAACGTATACCTCATTATCCCTGGCCAAAATTTGAGCAAGGTATAAAGTGAAACGCTCGCCGCCACCCAAAACGTGAAACCAACGGTTATATATACCTATCCTCATAAAAGACGCCATATTCTAAGCCAAGGCGCTGACTTACCTGGAGGCGCAGGAGCCATCATTCGTTCTATTTCATCCTGAGGCACGCAACGGCGACGCTGAATTACTATCCGGTCAGATAGAAACTGAGGCAAGAAGGCAATTACCCATAAACCGGATTTTAATGTGCTCCATACTTGTTGTGCAATTTTTCTGGAAAGAGAAGGGTTAGATTTTACTGAGCGAAGCCAGGCTCCTGCAAGCCAAATAAGATCATAAATGTATCCGGCCCAAGCTAACAGCACTTGCTTCCAACTACCATTTTTAATAACCATAGCTAAGCGATTCTTCTTTACATGAAATGTAAATAATGGTGACCACTCGCCACTAGTTCCGCAATGCACATGTCTTACTATTGCCTGAGGTACGTAGATAATTTTCCACCCCCTTAAGCGTGCTCGCCAGGAGAGGTCGGTATCTTCATAATATAGAAAAAAGCGCTCATCAAGCAAGCCTACATCTTCTAACATCGCCCGACGGTACAAGCATGCAGCGCCACAGGCGGCAAAGACTTCTTCAACTTGATTGTATTGGCCTTGGTCAGCCTCGTAGTAATGGAAAGGCCCCTCAACTACAGCTCCTCTATCCCAACCTGAACCATCTAACGATACCAGAGAGCCAGCATTTTGAATGAGAGGTGTTGCCTTCCGAAGCAGTTCTTTAGGAATCATTAAGCATAAAGCATGATTTGTTCCACTTTCTAGAACATAATCAGCCAATGATTCATCGCCATGATATAGTATAACTCGCACAGGGCAGTTAAAACTTGGGGTCGAGAGACGCAGTTCTAAGCACATATCATCCCTATGTGCTACTGGTAAACCCAGTACAAATTTTTCGGCAACATGATGACGCCCTTCACTGCTGGTGAATTTATTACTATAAAACCTCTTGAGGAATTCAACTGGCTTTTCACCGTCTCTATCTATAATTCTGACTTCCAATGAATGAACTATTTGGCTCCCTAAAGTGGTTCCACCGTCACATGATGAAGGGTCTGGGAATATCTCCATATTTAAAGTAAGACGGTCATGCCACAGCAGCACTTTTGAAGTGCAAGCCCCAATCCTCTCATCGGTTTCCGCAATCTCAACTAAGGAAAGAAGCCATCCAGGATCGACTTGAGTGTCGTTGTTCAGTAAGGCTATATAATCCCCCTGGGATGCCATTATTCCTACGTTACATGCTTTCGCAAAACCAAGGTTTCGTCCATTCTCAATTACTTTAACCCAGGAGTAATGGACTCGAATTAATTCTATTGAGGCGTCAGCTGAGCCATTATCCGAAACTATAACCTCAAAGCGATCAGCTGGGTAAGTCTGAGCACGCAAGGCCTCAATACAAGTAGTTAAATATTGAGCCCCATTGTAATTAGGTATCACAATGGAAACATAAGGTAAAGATTTCATCTTTCCTTCAATAGCTGTTTCAGCCAGAAATATACCCTGAATGGAACCATGCGATGATACCGGAGAAGTGTCTGCTCAAACTCGCGCAAACGAAAGATTTCTTGTTCTTGAATTTCCAAAAGATGTAGGTAATACTGATTACCCAAACGATTGCCCAACGCTACTTTATCCGGTGCCCGGCGGGGGTGGCGACAGAATTCCATCAAAGGCCGGGCCACTTGTTCCCACGTCAAATCTCTCCGTGCGCTTTCAAATTGCGCCTGCCACGCCTCTTTCGGGGTTTCCAGGAGCTGGAGAATGGCATTGGCAACTCCTGCATCATCCGCATAATCCACCACGATTCCCAGCCGATAGCGCTCCACCAGATCGCTGGTCGCGTCCCCCCGTGTGGCGATGATCGGCATCCCTGCCCAGATGTAATCCAGCACCCGACTACGAAAGGCCAGGCGGGCTTCCAGCGTGTCTGGGTGAAGCGTCAGGGCTATATCACTCTCCAGCAGCACGTTCGGCCAATCCTCATAAGGGATCCATTCCCCAAAGAAAACAGCCTTGCCCAGCAATCCCAACTCTCCGGCCAATGTCTGGGCCGCCTCGTTGTGCGTTGGGATGCCGGACATCCAGGGATTGGGATGGCGCGTTCCCGGAAAGATCAGCCGCACGTCCTGTCTCTGTTGCCAGACCCAGGCCACCGCCCGGATGGCGGTCAACGGGTCCAGCCAGGGCCAGAGCCCACCTCCCCAAAGAAGCACTTTGTCTTCGGGGCCAATGCCGCGCCATACGCCCTTGATCGCTGGCCTTGTCGCCTGCGGTGGCTCTTCCGGCAATCCAAAGGGAACAACGTCCACCAATTTCCGCAGTGATGGGTCTTCACTAAAGGTATATGGATTGATCCGTCCATGAGCCTCCAACAACCCCAGCCACCAGTCCCGCTGGCGCTCACTGGCGCAGATAAAGAAATCTCCCAACAGATAGGCTTTCGTAAGAACATGCTGCAAGGTAGAAACATCGCCGCCCAGGTACAGTGTCTCGGCGACGAAAGGGTCGTATCCGTCAATCACTATCGGGGCTTGGGTATTCCAGAGCGCCGGAATCTGGATGACATGCACGGCCGGGACCACCACAACCCGCGCATTCCATACAGCCTGTTCCAGATGCTCATCGTTCCCAGAGCCATAAACAATTATAGAGAAATCGCCGGAAATTTTAGAGCCTTCGGGTACGGCCAGGGTTACTGGAAACTCCCGGGCGAGAACCCGGGCCAGGTGGAAGTAGCGGATACCCGGCCCGGCCATTTGTTCGCCAACGATGTCGTGGCTGATGATCAGGACATCCTCGCGCCGTTCCACATCCAATCCCCCGATAGCGTGACTATCCCATACCGTTCGCTTGTCCCAAGGAGTACCCAGAAACCATACATCCGGTCATGATAATCATACATCTCCGTATCCTCCCAGTTGTGGGCGGAGACGGAGAGGTAGTAGAGGCCCTCCAGCAGGGGGAGCGCGGGGATGGTGTAGGTGACAATACCCTCCCCTTCCACCGCGGGGATGTCCAGGCCGGCAAACTGGGTGTTGGGGCCGGTGATATGGATGCCGTCGCTGCGGTGGATGGCCAGGCCGAAGACAGGCCGCTCCACCCGCTCTTCGGCCCGATAGTGCATCTCTACCACCAGCGGCTCGCCAGTCCGGAACTGCTGCCGCTCCCGGCCCTCGCCGTCCAACAGCCGCACCCGGATGATCCGAATCCGGCCGGTGCCCCACCGGCGCTCATCGCCGCCGGGCTGGGCCACGGTCTGTCGTCCCCAGGAGTGCTCCAGGTACCGGCGCACCACCGCCTCGGCGGCATCAC
>Ga0080004_1183210_pt1 | contig 11115 bp, 14 predicted proteins | sample WasSprMetagenome_FD_69207 | JGI IMG/M metagenome (GOLD analysis project Ga0080004, IMG submission 69207) | Sulfidic aquatic microbial communities from Washburn Spring, Yellowstone National Park, USA - WS (SPADES assembly) (version 2) | ecosystem: Environmental > Aquatic > Thermal springs > Hot...
GGAAGCAGAGCCTATTAAAGGCTCTAGAAGCAGCCAAGATGGCTCACAGACTCGAAAACAGGTTCGAGTTCAACCCACCCATCCCAAAGAACTCCGGAGCCTTCAAGAACTTCCTCATACCGAAGATCCTAGAGGCCCATAGAGAGAAGCATAAGATAGAGTATCGCATAGTCGGCTCTGATGACGTGGCTTCAGCGGTTGAGTTCTCAGCGTGTAGCGACGAGCATAGGCGCGAAATAACCAGAGCCTGCGAATGGGTCCAGAAGGTCGTAAGAGAGAAGGCTAGGAGTTAGGTAATTGGTTCAACTAATTAGACGGAAGAATAGAGGGATCGATAAGGACCTTGTTGAGGCTGGGCTTCAGAGTGAGCTTAAGCGGCTAATACAGCTAGTGGATTTGGGGCATGAGCTGAAGGTGAAGTGGCTACCAGCTGGGAGCTCAGATCGAGAGGGTGAGGTGAAGGGCGATACGATCTACGTCTACAGCGAAGATGTAGATGAGGCGTTGGATACACTACGCCACGAGTACCTAGACTACCTGCTATGCTTAGCAATCAAACCCTACGAGAAAATCGTGAACGGGCAGCGCGCAATCATCAACATCCTATTTGCTGATGCGCAAGAGGAAGCATATAGGGAGAAAGAAAGGGTTGTAAGGAGGCTTAAGCGCCTTCTAGAGGATTGATGAGTGTTTGTGGATGAAGATATAGAAGGCGTCGACAACAATCTACGTGAAAGCAGTTCTGTTTTTAATCTGGCTTAAAAACAGCTTTCATCAACCTATGCATCCAAAGTCCAGCAGACGCCGGAACATCGTTTCAGGACGCACGATATTTCACCCTACTTTCACTCATATGTGGAAACGCTCTTTCTGTCTTTCTCTTTGTATCCTGCTCCATGCCAAATCGACATCAGATTCTTTGATTCTACCAACTATGTTCGTCAACTTACTGAAGATCTCGTTCGCTATTTTGAAAGCATAAAATACATCATTCGAGGAGGATACGATGTTAGTTCTGTAGTCTGCGCGATTCCGCAATATTCTTAAATTCACAATATAGTCTCCTAAACTGGGGTCAACTACTCTGATGGTTTCCGCTACGATGGCGTGGGCATCTTGTGTGCGTTGGATTCGTCTTTTGAGTTCTACACTTCGAAAGGGAAGTGCCAGTATCTTATCTCTGAATGAGAGGAAGACGGCGTAATATACTCTACTGATGCAGGTTCTATCCGCGGCTTGCGTTAGGTCCTGAGGAATCATATGAAATAGCTGATTTTTAACATAGATTGCTAAATCATAAAAGGTTTTAGGTTCGAAGGTCGACGACAAGTCTACTCCACCGAAATTACGACCTCTTGACGTACTTGTTGAGGTAGAATTTGAGTTGCCATCGAAATCAAACTCTTGAGCAGCACAAATCTGTCTATTACGCTTCCGAGCAATGTTACCTTGATCTGTAAGTAATTCCAGCCTTCCACTTCCTCATCAACCCATCGTGAGATCTCGACTTGGAAATGCTCACCTATACGTAATCCGATTTCTTCCATGGATTCACGTATCCTCTCCAGCAACGTCAAGATTGGAAAAACTATTGATCGAGATAGCAGGTCGATTATCGTTTCGTGGTCAAGCCTAACAGCTAGCCTACTGAGGCGATCAAGAATGTTGTTAACAGTTTCAAGGGTTTCGATGTTTATCCTAAGAGACACACTACTCAGGTATCTTGAAGAGGCGAGCACGTCTTCGCGAATAGTGATCAGTAGCTGCTTTCCATAAGTTTCGGTTGTCGTTGCGGTTCCATATTCTGGTATATAGGGGTTAATCATGAGAGATCTCCAAAAGTTCCTTTATAGCGGTTAAGAGCCGCGGGATCATGGTGAGAAAATTGACTCCTTCACACAGTTTTTCCGCTCGTTTAATAATGCTAATAAAGATTCGTGAGTCAGGTGAATTGACGTCAGGTTCAACTCTGAGATGAAGCCAATCCAGTGTCAGTGGGGTTTCTGGGAAGCTTAGTGAAACTGAGAAAACACCAAAATCGGTACCAACCAGTTTCGATAAGTGCTCACCCCCCTTAAATATTACCAGAGATCGCAGGCTTCTCGCAGCCTCTTTCACATCGATGGGTTGCTGTGGAAAGTTTATCTCAACGTACCTTACCATTTTGTCTAGATCGTAGCCTAGATCAGTGAAGAACGAGGGTAGTCTCTTAGCGACCTCGACCACTTCCTCAAGGGGGCCTGATATATCTAACAAGAATTTGTCAGGAATGTATTCTATCCTTGTAGCGGTTAAATATTCAGCTATAGGGACGCGTGGAGGACCTATCATAATCTCCATAGCACGAGGCGATCCTGGGAACAAAGAAGGCGGTTGAGGCCTCGGTCTGAAATCGTTTTTCTCACTAAAAATTCTGCGAAGTAGCCCCTCGGGTAAGTTAAGTAGGAAGAAAGCCCCGATGCTGACGCTGTATCTTTCAAGGAGTTTGGAATAGGACACCTCCAAGCACCGCCTGATACTTGAAGTTTAAGCTATTTAAGAATTAACAGAGGCGCAAGAGAACGCATACCGATAAAGTGAGAAAAATCGTCGAGAAGCTAAAGCGTCTTCTGAAGCAGGCCAACTAGTTGCGATCGAGCGAACAAAAAGAACTCGAGTGTTTTTAACTTCGGCTTCAATAATCGAGCCTGTTTTGAGTCGTTGAGGAAGCGTGGTAAGAAAATCCCAAAAATGTCCAATGGGTAAGTGGGTTAGTTTAACGATATGCTTCCATAACAGTCCTTCTTTTCCTATGGTTCAGCCAAGCCTTGATGTACTTCTCGATGGCTTCTCTGTAGCGGGGGCCTGCCCGCATCTCTTCAAGCCTTGCACACTCTCTGTATGAGCCTATGAAGCTGAACGCTCTAGACAGCTCTGAGTATAGCTCATCCTTGTCTAACCCCGTTAAGGAGATGTCCATCTCTCTAAGGATCCTTTCGAGCACCAATACCGACAACCACCAATCGATCTACGTAGCCCTCCTTATTAGAATCTTCCCTGATGGTAGGACTGTTTGTACATCCCAGCCTTCGGCAAGATAATGATCTAACTCATCTTCACTTACGATCTTCTTGGGATCGCTATTCTCTTTTGGCTTGAATGCTTCTATCTTCATAGGGTCTATGCCGAGTTGCTCGCATATTATTTTGTTGTATGCTGATGCTTCGTCTAACCCTGATTCCTTCATCTTCGCGACCCTAACCTCCATATCCTTGATCCCCAGCTTCTGGATCAGGTATTGCCTCACATTGGGTTTGGATAGATCTAGCACGCCGCTCTCAACCATCGTTCTTAGTGTTGTGATCTGTGGATCCTCTGCCTCACCAATTTGGATTGTTTGGAGGTATGGTTCGCACCTCCTATATGCCTCCCTCATCTCCTCGATCATATCTGGTGGTAGCCTGCCTTTGTTGGTAGAGTATCTGGCTTCTATGTCGCCTTTATGGCCCATGAAGAACTGCCTCCAGGGGTGTGAAATCAAACCCTTCGCCTCCGCTATGTCGAATGCGGTATCTGCGTAAGCTCTGAGTACGTAAGGTCTCCAGTTAAAACCCGCCTTCCTTATGCCTCTTCTGAGGAGTGCGCTCAACTTTGTGGTCCACATAAAGGGTCTTGGCTGTTCGAAGCCTCTTTCCTCTGGCTTTATGATGGGGCTGGTTGGCTGCAAGCCCTCGTTCTTAAGCCTATACTCAAGATACTCCTTCAAATACGTGCACCCCTCAAACGGAAGGAATGTGAAGTAGGGAAGGTGTGTTTTAGACAAAGTCGGCCTAACTTTAATCATCGTCGGAATCTTCTTGAAGGTGACTGATCCGCCTTCGATCGCCAGCTCAGGAAGATCTGAAATCATCAAGCCGTCGCTTCCATCATAGTTTCCGATGGTCTGCAGCCTTAACCCAGCGAAAGCCACCAAAGAGGCAGCAGCCCTACCCTTCAAACCCAACGCCCTAAAGATCTTCGCCAACTCCTCCTTCGTGGGAACCCTCTCATCTGCGACACGCGGGTTTAAGTTGTAGTGTGAAACCTTTATCCTCCTCTGAAGCTGCAGACCGTTAAACTCAAGCCAAGACTTAACCGCTTTCAGAATATTATGAATATAGCTTCCAGCATAATGCTTCCTCTCAAGATCAGCGACAAAATCTTCCAGCATACCCTGCAGCTTACCCTCCCTATGGAGCACCACTATTTCACGCGGAGTTGTATCCCATTGCTTACAAAGCAACCCCAACTGCCTAAGGCTGTTATCCGCTGTAATAAGAGACCCCCTTCTCAAGTTCTGATACCATCGGTTAACCTCAACATCCTCCAACAGACGCCTATAGTTACCTACACCTATCCCCATCAACGGAGGCTAGCATAAGGCGGTATTTAAGGATTTGAACCGTAAAAGTGGCGCCGCCGGTCGGACTTGAACCGACGACCAACTGGTTAACAGCCAGCTGAGCCCCTTTTCCAGCTAGGTCTGCTCTACCACGCTGAGCTACGGCGGCACCTAAGCAGAGGCTTTTGCGGTAGAGTCTAATAAACTGTTTGTCAAACGCTGTGTTCGGTTAATGTGATTTCCAGTCTCTCCTTACCTGCACCAGGCTTCTTCCCTCTACCGACCTTTACTCCACCTATTTCGCCTGTGTTCTTTGGGTGTGTGCCTCCGCAACGCATGGCTGGGTAGGGGTCTATCTTCCAGTATCTCGTCTCACCCTCGCTCCAAGTGTGAATATCTAACCTTGCTCTTATCAAGTCGTTGACTCTTTCTTCGACCCTTTGAAGCCTCTGAGGATCGAGCTTCTCTTCGAATATGTAGTCTTCTCTAGACTTTAGGTCGTCTGTCAAGCCTGGGCTCGCTGGTCGGCATTCTTCGCCGAATTCTTCTTGGATAGCGTAGTAGAGGAGGTGGGCTGCTGAGTGCAGCTTCATTATCCTATATCTCCTATCCCAATCCAGCAAGCATTCGACTTCACTTCCAACCGCAAAGGTCGGTTCAGATTCAAGCGTGTGCAATATTAGATCGCCTTCCCTTCTGACGCTGAGAACTCTTATGCCTGAGATTGTGCCGGTATCGTATATCTGCCCACCTCCTTGAGGGTAGAAGTAGGTTCCGTCAAGCACCACATCTCTACCAGATATAGATTCAACCCGTGCTCTGAATCTGTAAGTGTAGGGATCTAACCAATAGAGCCTTAGAGTACCCATATCAAGAAGTTAGGTAGCGGGTTAAGTTAGGTTTTACTCTATTAAGGCTAGGATCTTTAGGATATCGATTAGGTCAGCGATCAAATAGTCCGGTTCAGCGGTTAAGAGCTCACCTAGAGCGCCGAAGCCTTTTGTATAAGCTATGGTTGTGCAGCCCACCGCTTTACCAGCTAGGATGTCTTCAACAGTATCCCCTACTAGTAAAGAGGCTGATGGCTTAACTTCCAGTCCTTTTAAGCATAGTCTTAGCTGCTCCTTCTTCGTCTCCGCTTCTTTACAGGTAACCAGCATATCCACCATCCCGGATATGGAGAAGAGGCTCAAGATCTCAGGTATCGCATACCATAAGGTTGTTCTTCTGCTTATCAACCCGACTTTAACACCACACGCTTTCAGCGCTCTTAGGAGAGGTTTTGCGTGTGTTGCGAGCTTAGCGTGTCTATGCCTATTTGAATCGTAGGCTTCTGTGAACGCTTTCATAAAACGCTTAACTAGATCTTCTCTATCCTCCGAATCAGAAGGAATCAGATGTTTTAGATAGGTATCTGGGTGCTGCCTAGCCAATATCTTCACCATTCTTCGATTAGGTGGCTCCAGCCCAACCGCCTTACACGCCGCAACCATGGCTTCTTCAAAGATCTTACTTTCATCTACAAGTGTGCCGTCAAAGTCAAAGACCACCGCTGCTACCCTAGACAATCCACTAACCGCCATTAACTACCCGTATTAACGATTAAGTTTTATGTAAAATCTTAGAGCAAGGATTTAAAGATACATATTAGGGAAAAAATGGCTGTGGTAAGGGTTGATAATAGAGGTATGATAACGATTCCTAAGGAGCTAGGGGTTAGAGAAACAAGAGCGGTAATTATTAACGCCGGGTCATTCTTTATCGGAATCCCTCTCCCAAAGACACCTTATCTCGCAGCGAAGGATTGGTTGGCGAGTGAGAAGAGTGGGCGTGATCTTAAAGATTTGGCGGAGAAAGCGGCTAAGTATGATGCTGTTAAGCGTGCAAAGAGAAGGAAGCAGCTTTAGTGAGATAAAGCTTTGATGGTTGAAACTGATCTTCTATACGCTTTTATCAAGAAAGAAGATTGGTTGAAAGCAGTTGCGGAAACATCATTTCGAGAATCAGAGGAGGCGAATTCGGCACAGTGTACACTTCACGCGAAGCTTACACGAGATATATTATGTGTCAAAGGAGGTAGGAATTTCTCTTGATGAGATCATCGCTAGAGCAGCAGCCTTAACTAGCATAGAAAACCTAGTCTTTTTAGACACCACCTACGAGATTGACCTGTTAGCTCTGGTTGCTTATGAAGCAATACAATCTCGGCTCTATATTTGATGCTTACTACGCTGCTACTGTTCTAAAAAGTTCCAGACCGCGTGATAGTATCAACTGACACCGTCTTCGATAGGATCCCTGGGTTGAGAAGAGTCGATCCGCGTGAATTATGAATGGGTTTTGTGCATAACCCTTATTAGCCTTTGCTCTGCGGTTACTTTTGCAGCGAAGGGGTATGCTTCAGATATTTGGTGAGGCTTTGACGAAGATCCCGAACTCGACCCTCATTGTTATAGCTATGGCTTTGGGTGTGAATATTCTGTATGCTGTGGGGCGGAGGCTGCTGACGAATGTGGAGCAGATGAAGCGTATGCAAGCTGAGCTCAGAGAGTACCAGAAGGAGCTGAGGGAGGCGATTATGAGTAAGAATAAGGCGAAGGAGGAGAAGCTGATGAAGAAGAAGCCTCAGATGGATAAGCTTCAAGCGAAGGTCGCTGCCGACAACCTTAAGGTCACCTTCCTCTTCTTCGTCCCACTTATGCTCCTATGGTGGCTCGTCAACAGCATAATCGGCCCAGGCACCGTAGCGATCTCACCCATCCCCATCCCAATACCGCTTGGCGCCAACTTTGGGCCGATAGGGCCTGAGCTCAACCTATTCTGGTGGTATATGATCTCATCCTTCGCCTTCAGCGGCATGATAACGAAACTTCTTGGCGTGAGCTTGACAGACTAGGTGCAGCCTATGCCCAAAAGAAGCTTCATAATCTCTGGACCACCAGCTGTAGGTAAGACTACTGTAGCTGAGGCGATAGGTAGACGCTTCGGGTTAAGGGTGTATGGAGGCGGAGACGCGCTAAAAGAGGTGGCTGCTAGCAGAGGCTACATAGCAAAGGGGGCTGAGTGGTGGGATACCGCTGAGGGTCTACGCTTCTTGGCTGAGAGGGCTGCGAACCCAGAGTACGATAGGGAGGTCGATAATAGGCTCATAGAGGTGCTGAAGCAAGGCAACGTTGTTGTGACGAGCTACACCCTACCTTGGCTAACAGACCTAGGCGTAAAGATCTGGCTTGGTGCTAGTGTTGAAAGCAGGGCTAAGCGTATGGTTGAGCGTGACAAGATAGGGTATGAAGAGGCTTTAAGCATCGTGAAGAAGAGGGATGAAGAGAACAAGAAACTCTACCAGAGGATCTATGGTATAGAGTTTGGTAAGGATCTCTCTGTCTTCGACCTCGTTTTAAACACAGACCACCTCAGTAGAGAGGCTGTTATTGAAGTGGTCGAGGCATTCGTTAAGCAGTTTGTGTGAGCGGCTTTGGAGAAGCAGAACGCGCCTCTGATTGAGCTGGGTGAAGAGGAGACCGACCCGACTTGCGGCTACTTCTACGACAAAAGACCCATCGAAGTCCTCCTCCAATACGGCTTGATCCCATTGGATAAGCCCGAGGGGCCTACGAGCCACGAAGTCGTCTCATATGTTAGGAAGATTCTAGGCGTAGAGAAGGCGGGGCACAGCGGGACACTAGACCCCCCTGTAACAGGGCTGCTACCAGTGGGTCTGGGTGAGGGCACCAAGGTCCTCTCAACCCTACTACTTGGACCCAAAGAGTATGTTGCTGTGGCGAGGCTGCACGACCCGGTGAGCGAGGATAGGCTTAAGAAGGTTCTTCAAGAGTTTACCGGCGAAATATATCAGAGGCCTCCTCAGAGATCCTCGGTTAAGAGGGTTACGCGGGTCAGAAAGATATACAGCATAGAGCTGCTTGAGCAGGTTGGCAAACTGGTTCTACTGAAGGTGTCTTGCCAAGCGGGAACCTATGTTCGCAAACTAATATATGATATCGGGGAGGTGCTGAAATGCGGCGCCACTATGGTTGAGTTGAGGAGGACTAGGGTCTGCCACATATCTGAACAAGACGGTTTCGTAAGGCTGCACGACCTCCTCTACGCTAAAGAGAGGTTAGCAGAGGGCGACGAAACATATATGAGGAGATGCGTTCGCCCAGTAGAATACGCCACAGCTTGGCTAAAAGAGGTCTACATAAGGGACTCTGCTGTAGATGCTATATGCCACGGAGCGCAGCTAGCGATCCCAGGTATCGTGAGGCTCTCAAGCAACATATCAGCAGGGGATGTCGTGGCGATCTACACCCTTAAAGGCGAGTTGGTAGCTATAGCGCAAGCCATCCTCTCAACCACAGAGATCGTTGAGCGCGAGAAGGGGATAGCGTTCAAAACAAATAGGGTTGTTATGAAGCCTGGGACCTACAAGAGGCTCTGGCGCTCCAAGGGGGAGTAGCGTGCTCACATGCCTTCTGAGGGCAGCGGTTTTCTTCTCGTCGCCTCTCTTCAAGATAAGGCTGGATGTAATATAGCGTCCGTTCTTAGGTCTAAATACGGTTTTCAAGAGACTTCGGAGCGGTTTGAGGGTAGCAGCATCTATGAGTGTGGTGGTGTCAGACTAGCGTATACGAGAAGGGATATTATTTACGCGGACCACCTAGATGAAGCATTTAACCCTAAGGCATACATCTTCCTATCACGCCACAGCTCAGAAACCAGCATACCCTGCCTCACAGCACACTTCCCCGGCAATCTGGGTGAAGACGCTAGTTATGGTGGTAGATCTAGAGAGCCTTCCATAACCTTCCCAAGCCTCCTGAAAAGCTACCTTAAAGCCCTCTGGCTCAGAAGAAGCGAAGCACAAGGGTATCAGATCGTCTTGGAGCCGATGCACCACGGGCCATCTAGCCTCAAGAAGCCCTGTATGTTCGTTGAGATAGGCTCTAGGGTTGAGCAGTGGTCGGATTTGAGAGCCGCTGAGGTGGTTGCAGATTCGCTTTGGTCCGCTATAAACAACCTTGAATATGCTTCAAAGGTTGGCGTGGGGTTTGGCGGCACCCACTACTCCTCCAAATTCACTCAACTCCTAGTAGAATCTGAGTACGCTTTGGGTGCTGTGGCTTCAAAGCACATTCTTCCTGAACTAACATTAGAGACCGTTAAGTCGATGGTCAGTAGGTGTGCTGAGGAGGTTAGATACGCTATTTTAGATTGGAAGGGTCTGTCAACGGAGAAGCAGAAGATACTTAGATTTGCAGATGAATTGGGGTTAGATGTGGTTAAGATCTAACAAGGCTCTCCTTTTTCGAGGCTAAGGAGGAAGCGTTTAACATCCAAACCCGCACTATACCCCCCTAACCCGCAGTCAGCACGAACCACCCTATGGCAAGGCAGGAAGATTGGTAGAGGGTTTCTACTCAACGCTCCACCCACAGCCCTATATGCATTAGGGTAACCTATCTGCTCAGCGAGCCACCTATAGCTCCTAACTTCACCATACGGGATGCTCCTCAAAGCGCTCCAAACCATCACATCAAACTTAGAGCCTAAAACATCCAACCTCACAGTAAACTCCCTACGCCTACCTCCAAAGTATTCCTTGAGCTCACGCTCAGCAGACTTAAGCACTTCCCACACATCCACCTCGTCACAGCGCCCCCCTCTAGAAGCGGGCGTGCAGCCTATCTTAACCGAAAATAGGCCTCTTTGAGTCGCAGATAGCCCGATCAATCCGATGGGTGAACTAACGAGTATAGAGCATACCTTTTTCTCCAACTCGATAAGATTGCTGGTGAATCAGCTGGATTTAAGAATTGTTAGAGATGGCTAAATTTAGGGTTTGCTCATATCTGAATGACGGTAGTTGCTTTGGTTCCGTGCATCAAACAAGAGGAAAAAATGATCCACCATCCTCTACATATGAGCATATTGTTGTTACCAACGCATACCAACAGGTATGTATAATTATGGCTTCTACAACAAGCGTTTCCTTATGGGGTTAGGATGATGCTTCTTTGGCCGGCCTCTGGCACAGTTTATTATCCGAGCATGGTTTTAAGGCTATAAAAAATAGGAATGATAGGAAAGGGGGAGGCTAGCGAATGTCTGATCATTGTGGAAAATTCTTTGATTTTGCGAAAAATTGGCTGTTACCCATATTTTTAGGTTTTGCAATAGGTTTAGCCATATTTCTTCTCGTCACAATCTATAGTTTGCTAAATTATGCCACAACGCTTGTCGTAAGCTTGAATCTTTTTCTCCGTTTATTATGCACATTTATCGCTCTCTTCGGAGGATATCTGATAGTGAGACTTCTGGCGGAGAGCAAGGAATGTGGCTGCGGAACAGATCTTGTAATCGAAAGATATCACTTGCGCAACGGTTTTCCTAGCCTAAGAGACACGATAAGCAAAACTTTGGCTTCAGCAGTAACTATAGGTTTCGGTGGAAGCGCTGGCTTGGAAGGTCCGAGCCTCCTACTTGGCGGAGGAATTTCCTCATTTATCACTAGAAAGCTGGGGTTGAATCAAAAGGATATTAAGAAACTGTTTTTGTGCGGTGCGGCAGCAGGCTTCTCAGCCGTCTTTAAAGCACCGTTGACGGGGATATTGTTAGCGTTAGAGATACCTTATAAAAGAGACATCGAAACCGAAGTTTTTATCCCAGCCTCTATCGCTTCTATCACCGCTTACTTTACCTCTGCCATAACTATCGGAACGGAAACGATTTTCCCACACCCAACCCTTCTTATG
>Ga0080004_1104411_pt1 | contig 11114 bp, 9 predicted proteins | sample WasSprMetagenome_FD_69207 | JGI IMG/M metagenome (GOLD analysis project Ga0080004, IMG submission 69207) | Sulfidic aquatic microbial communities from Washburn Spring, Yellowstone National Park, USA - WS (SPADES assembly) (version 2) | ecosystem: Environmental > Aquatic > Thermal springs > Hot...
AGATCAAATCAGGTTTCGGGTCCATCTCTCTCATTTTCTTTAATCCTTCTTCTCCGTCTCTCGCAACAGAAACTTCGTAACCCTCTTTTGATAATTTTCTCTGTAAAAGGTCAATCATTATCTCTTCATCTTCAACCAATAAAATTTTTTTTGCCATATTTTTATTTTAACAATCTCAAATTCCAAAGGCAATCGATTTCATAAAGACCTTTATTAAATTATACCAAAAATTACAATTTTTAAAAATTAACCTTTGGTATAAGAAGCCACTGGTAAAGTGAAATAAAACGTCGTTCCCTTTCCTTCTTCAGATTCAAACCAGATTTCTCCTCCGTGGGCCTCGATAATATTTTTAGTAATAAAAAGTCCTAAACCAGAACCTTCTGTTTCCATTCTCATTGCGTTAGGGGCTCTAAAAAATTTTGTAAAAACTCTGCTTTGTTGATCTTTTGGAATTCCAATCCCTGTATCCTTGATCGAAAACTCAATTTTATTTTCTTTTAATTTCAAAGAAATTTCAATTTTCCCACCTGGCAAATTGTATAAGATTGCGTTTTCTAAAAGGTTTTGAATAGCCAATGAAATCTTCTCGACATCTACTCTTACTTTTGGTAATTCCTTCGGCTTTTTGAACTCAAATTTCAAATTCTTTTTCTTAATTTCCTCTTTGTAAGAATCGATCACCGATTGACAAATTGGTACAATGTCTGCTAAAACTGGCCGGTAAAGGTATCTTCCTTCTTCAATCCTGGCTACATTTAAAAGGTCGTTTATTAAATTTATCATCCTTTCATTTGATTTATAAGTTTTCTCTAAAAATTCCCTTTGCTCTTTAGTTAATTCTCCCAAATCTCCGTCCAAAAACATTTTCAAGGTCCATTTTATTGCAGAAAGCGGGGTTCTTAATTGATGGGCCGAAATCGAAACAAATTCTGTCTTCATTCTTTCAATCATTTTCTCTCTAGTAACATCGTGCAAAATCATTAAGGTTCCAATTTTTTCTTCCTCTCTCATTATCGGAGCAGTAGTTACTTCCAAAATTAAATCTTCCCTTATTGGAACTTCTTTCCTGAATATTCCCTTCATCTCTTTCCCTACTGCTTCAACAATTGGTTTGAAATCAGGAAATTGAGACAATTCTAAAATCGATTTCCCCACCACCTCTTTCCCTTTTACTCTGCAAAAGTTTTCTGCCTGAGGATTGATTAAAGAAACTTTTCCTTCTTTATCAAAAACTAAAAGTCCATCAACAAAGTTGGTAATTACTGCTAAAGTTTTGTTTTTTTCTTCCTCTGCCTTCCTTCTTTCTTCCTCAACATCCTCCAAAATGTTCATCAAAGCGGTCCTCGTCCTTTCTAACTCTTCGCTTTTTCTCTCTATATCAACCATTCTCGCTCTTTCTCTTATTCTTAAAATTTGAGCTTCCTCAAACATTTCTTGAAGTTTTTTTGTCCTCTCTTGAATCTTTCTCTCAATTTCTTTTCGAGTTCTCTCTAGTTCTCTTCTTAATAAATATTCTCTGCGCCAGATGTTAACCATTAAATTATAAACTACGAAAATCATTATTAAACCAAAAAAGAAATATACCCAGGCAGAGGTTAAATATTTTAAGGGGGAAGTTGGAAGAGGAAAGGGATAGAAATTAAAAATTCCGGCAAGGAAAAATGAAATAAAAAGGGAGAGGAGATAAAAAGTAAAAAAATTTAACCATCTTTGTGAAAAATAACCTGGAAGGGAAAAGAAAAAAACAATTAAAAATGGTAAAAGCAAGAAAAAAGAAAGCCCTCTAGAGAAGGAAAGAAAAAACCAAAGGGAAAGAGAAATAGAAGAAATTTCTAAAAGGTGAGAAAGAACAAGTATTTTTTGAATTTTTTCAAAAGCAAGTTCGCGGATTTTTCTTTTTATTCCAGTGTAAATGAAGAAGGTAAAAAGAAAAGAAAACAAAACTAAAAATAAAATAAAATAAAGGAGAGGGGGATAAATAGGTGTTTTAAAAACTGGAGGAATAAAAAGAATAAATAATGCAAAAATTAAAGCAGTAGGAATAATAACTCCTTTGTAAAGATTTAACATTCGCTCAGTATATTCTAAAAGAGTTTCTTTTACAGCTCTTTCTTCCATTTTTTATTCTCTAGCTCTTTTTTTTAACCTTTCTATTTCCTTTTTTAATTCTATTATTCTCAATTCCCTTCCGACTGCCAATTTTTGAAATTTTTCAAGCTCTAAAACCTTCTTTTCAAGCTCCTTAGTCCTTTCTTTAACTTTCTCTTCCAAACTTTCAGCTAAATCTCTCAATTCCTTCGTCCTTGCGGCAACTTTTATCTCTAAAGCTGTTTTTGCTTCCTCAAGTTCCTCAGTTGCTTTTTTTACTTTTTCTTCTAAACCCCTATAAGATTCCTCAAGCTTTTCAGCCATTTGGTTGAAACCCTCGACCAAATCCCCGATCTCATCTTTGCTTTTTGGAACAAGCCTAAAACTTAAATTTCCTTTTTTGAAAATTTCCATTCCTTTTTTAATTTCAAGAATTGGGGAAATAACCATTCGATGAAGAAAAAAGTAAAGCAAAACAATAAGAAATAAAAGAGAAAGAGAAATTGTAAAGGCGATTTCTTTTTGTCTTCTTGAAATTGCTTTTTCCTCAGCTTCTTTGGAAAGGACTATCTCATAAATTCCCATCCTTTGTCCTCCAACGTGAACTGGAGTAACCAAACCAAAAAGTTTAGTTCCATCTGACAAAACCAAATTTTCTGGTAAAATTCCTCCTTTCTGATAGATATCAAAAAATTCTTTAGGAAAATTTTTTCCAATCTCTTCAGGTTTATTAGAAGCTACTATTTTTATTCCTTCTTCACTTGGCAATCCTATCGAGATCTTAACAATCTCTGGATGCAACCAAAGGAATTTATAAATTAGAGATTGAAGCTTTGAGAAATTTCTCAATTCCTCGAGATTTCCAATGCTAGCATCAAATGATAAAGCCAAAATCTTTGCCTTATCCTTGAAACTCTCTTGGAAAACTTCTCTTTCTCTTACAATTGATTGAGTCACCAAAATCGTAGAGATTAAAGCAATACTTATTACTACTAAAGAAAGTAGTTTTATTCTTAGACTAATCTTCATTATAAATTTATTTACTAAACCAACTTTGGATTAAGGTTTCGAGCTTCCCCTCCATTTTCAACCTTCTGATAGTTTTATTAATTTCTTTCAAAAATTCAGTCGCATCTTTCCTAACTGCTATTCCGTAGAATTCTTGAGTAAATGGTTCTCCAACTATCTTAAGCTTTGACTCTTTCGAAACGAGGCTAAGCCCTGCTGGATAATCGATAACGATTGCATCGATTTCTTCTTTTAACAATGCCTCTTTTGCCTTAAGGTAATCGTCGAACATCACTACCAAACCGGTATATTTTTTAGCCTCATTTTCGCTAGTTGTGTTTATCTGAACTCCAACTTTTTTGTTTGCTAAATCTCCAACTCCTTTGATTTCTCCCAATTTTTCAACAGTAGTTACGATAACTTGGCCTGCGTTCAAATAAGGATCTGAAAATGCAACTTTTTCCGCTCTCTCTGGAGTAATGGTAATTGATGAAATTAGCATATCTACTTCTCCTTTTTGAAGTGGTTCAAAAGAAATCAAAGTCTCCCAAGGAATGTTTTTAAATTCGATTTGAACTTTTAGATCTGAAGCAATTTCCTTTGCAATATCAATGTCCAACCCAACAAAGTTTCCTTTCTCATCTATACTTTCCATTGGAGGATAAGTAGCATCGGTACCAACAACAATCTTTCCTTGAGTCTTAACCTTTCTCAATACCGGGTCTCCAACCATTTCCTTTTTAGAAGGTTTAGAAATACTCAAACAAAAAACCAAAATCGCAACTATTGCTAAAAATATTATTAAGATTAGATACTTTTTCGCCATGTTTAAATTTTAAACTTTTCGACCTTTATGTTTTTCTAATTCCTTTTTGAGCCTTTCTATTTCCTCTTTTAATTCTATCATTTTTAGCTCACGACCCACTGTTAATCTATGAAACTCTTCTAATTCAACCACTCTTTTTTGAAGTTCTATTGTTTTTTCCTGAAGTTCCTTTGTTCTTTCTTTCGCTTTTTCCTCCAAAGTTTTGGCCAATTCTTCCAATTCTTTAGTTCTGGCTTTCACTTTTATTTCAAGCCCCTTCCTCATTTCATTTATCTCCTCTTGGGCATCTAATAAATTGAGATAGGATTTGAAAGAGTTATCGGTGATTGAAGCAATTATCCCACAACCTGCTCCTATTAAAGAAAGATCCAAAATCGGGTTAAAAACCTTTTTTGAAAGAAAATTAAAATATAAAACCCCATAACTTAAAAAAGAAAAAATCCCAGAGAGAATAACGCTGTTTTTGCTGCGAAGAGAACTCATGATTATAAAAACTAAGATATAACCTAAGATTATTACCCTTCCTAAGGTTGGCTGAAAATACAAATTTAGTAATGTCCAAAGCCAAATTAATGAAAAACTTCCAATATCCTTCCCAAGATGAATCAAAATATTTCTTTCTCGAAGAATTGTTAAAGAAATGAAAGTAAAAAGAGAAAGAAGAAAAAATGAAAAATATACTTCAAAATTAAAAACGAATCCTAGGAATAAAGAAACTAAAATAAGAATTGAGAAAACAACTGCGAAAAATCGAAGGCCTTCAATTTCTTTTTGTTTTAAAGTATATTCTTTGATTGAAAAAAAGTGGGTTGTGATTTTATCGCAGAGTTTTTTAATTTCTCTCTTCCCATATTCAGAATCAACGCCCCATCTCTTAAATAAACTCGAAAGCAAAATGCTTTCGATAACTCTTCCTTTCTTTCTTTCAATTATTTTTGAAAAAGTCCAATCGAGTAGATAAGCAGAAAGAATGTACCATTCAAAAGCCGGTGGGGCAGCAGTCGTGGTAAAAAACCCAACGTTTTTGTATTCCAAGCCCTTCACTTTTTTAAGGTACCTTGCTATCGGAAGGGAAAGACGGGTCCAGTTTGGGCTTCCAATACAAATTGCATCGTATTTTGATAAATCTTTTATTTTAGGAGGAAAGATTTCACATTCTCCTTTAAAAATTCGAATGAAAAACCAGCCCAAAAAGCTATGTTCCTTTTTTGCTCTTACTTTTTCTACATCGACAGAATGGCCTTGACTTTCCAATTCCTTTTTTATGGCCTCGGCCAATTTTTCTGTATTACCGGTTCTTGAATAATAGGCAATTAAAATTTTCATTTTAGAACAATTTGGGTTGCCAAACAGAATTTACACTTTCAATTTTATCATTTTGTTTTACATTTTTTAATTCCGACAGTCTTTTAATCAAACTATGAAACTCTAGATTTTTTAAAATCTCAATCACTTTTTCTTCTTTGTATTCTCCCCATTTGCAAAATTTTAAATCAAATTCTAAAGGGATATCTTTTTTGATTTCGGCCAAAGATTTTGAAAGAAGAGCTTGTTTTTTATATTCAAGCAAGGTTTTTTTAATTTTGGGATTTATTTTCTTTGCTTTCTCTGAATTTTTTTCGATTTCCTTGTATAGATTCTCTAAATTTTTAAATTCTAAAAGCAAATTTACTGCTTTCTTTTCTCCAATTCCAAAAATCCCAGGAATGTTATCCGAGGGGTCTCCAGTTAGGGCTTTAAAATCTGGAATTTGTTCTGGTTTTAATCCTTGATATTTTTTCTCAACTTCTTTTTCATCGTATAAAATTGACTTTTTAACTCCGCTTAAAACAAAAATCTTGGTCTCTTTTGAAACTAATTGCAAATTATCCAAATCTCCAGAAACTATGATTTTTTCTAATCCTTGGTATTTTGAAACAATCGTTCCGATTAAATCATCTGCTTCGTATCCTTCTTTTTCAAAAAATGGGATTTTAAAAGCATCTAAAATTTCCTTTAATTTTGGAATTTGACTTGCCAAATCCTTTGGGCAAGGGGGCCTTTGAGCTTTGTACTCTTTAAATTTTTCATGTCTGAAAGTTTTTGCTGGAAAATCAAAGCAGGCGCAAACGTAATCTGGTTGAAATTCTTTAATTACTCTGAATAAAACTAACAAAAATCCATAAATTGCATTGACCAACTCTCCTTTTTTAGTGGTTAAAGGAGGAAGGGCATGATAAACCCTATGGAGGATTGAATTTGCATCCAAAATTAACAATCTCTCTGCCATTTTATTAAAATTTCCCTTTCTTTCTTTCCTAAAATTTTAAATTTTATCTTTATAACCTTTATTGGTAAAATCTTTTTAATTTTATCCGCCCATTCGATTGCTACGATATTTTTTGGATCTTTAATGATTTCTCTAAAACCTAAATTCAAAATTTCTTTTGCTTTTTCAATTCGATAACAATCGATGTGGTAGAAATGTTTGAAGTTCGATGTTCGATGCTTGATGTTAAATTTTCTAAAGAGGATAAAAGTTGGGCTCAAAATTTTCTCTTTAATCCCTAATCCCCTGGCAAATCCCTTTAAAAAAGTTGTCTTTCCTCCTCCTAAATCTCCTTCTAAAGCAATAACCTTTGCAATTTTTCCCGGTTTCTCTTTGAGAATTTTTCTCCCAATTTTCTTTCCCAAATTTTCTGTTTCTTTTTCGCTTTTTGTTTTAAATTTTTCCATTGAATCTTTTAAAAATTTGATTTAAACTGGAATTGCTAATTAATTTTAAAATTTTATGGAGGAAAATTCAAAAAAAATTGTTGGGGAAGTGAGGATTTCAAAGGAAGTTGCAGAAAAAGAAATAAGAAACATTCCAACTCTGAAAAGAGAAATCGAATCAGTTTTAAACAAAGAAATAACGAAAATTTTAGATACTATCTTAGGAGGCTCAATAAAACTTGAAGCCTCCGATATCCATATTGAGCCAAAGGAAAATGAGGCAAAATTAAGAGTGAGGTTGGATGGAATTTTGCAGGATGTTTTAATCTTTGAAAGAAAAATTTATGAGGCTTTGCTCTCTAGAATAAAACTTCTTTCTGGAATGAAATTAAATATTTCTGATAGACCTCAGGATGGTCGCTTCACGGTTTTTTTTGAAAAATTACCAATAGAAATTAGAAGCTCAACTTTGCCCGCAGAATGGGGAGAATCTATAGTAATGAGGATTTTGAATCCAAAGTCTTTGATTTCATTAGAAGAACTTGGATTAAGAGATGATCTTTTAAAAATTTTTAAAGAAGAAATTAAAAAACCAAATGGGATGATAATCGTTACAGGGCCTACTGGTTCTGGAAAGACCACAACTTTGTATGCAATACTAAAGGAGATTCAAAAGCCGGAAATAAAGATAATTACCATCGAAGATCCGATAGAATATCATCTAGAGGGAATCACCCAAACTCAGGTTGATCCAAAAGCAGGTTATGATTTTGCAAACGGATTGAGAGCAATAGTTAGGCAAGACCCAGATGTAATTTTAGTTGGCGAAATTAGGGATTTTGAGACTGCTCAAATTGCAATTCAAGCAGCATTAACTGGCCATTTGGTTTTAACAACATTGCATACAAATGATGCTGCAGGAACTGTCGCAAGGTTGATTGCCTTGGGAGAAAAACCTGTAAATATTGCTCCGGCAATTAATATGGCAATAGCTCAGAGATTGGTAAGAAAGGTTTGCAAAAAGTGCTCGATTTTAGAAAAAGCGAGTGAAGAAGAGGTAGGAAAAATTAGAGAAGGATTAAAAAATTTGAATATTAAAATTCCGAAAGATTTAAAAATAAGAAAGGTGAAGGGCTGCGAAGATTGCAATTTTACTGGCTATCGGGGGAGAACTGGAATTTTTGAAGCATTTTTAGTTGATGAGGAAATGGAAAGGTTTATTTTGACTTCACCATCAATTTCTGACTTGAGAGAAATGGCAAAAAAGAAAGGAATGGTTACAATGTATCAAGATGGGTTGTTGAAAGTGATAGATGGAATAACAACAATAGAGGAAGTCGAAAGAGTTGCCAAAGAATAAAAAACCGAGGCCAAATAAAGTAAGGCTTTATTTAGGGAATTCTCCGAGGAGCAACCCAGAATGATCCAGGTTGTCCGAAGCTAAGAGGAATTCCCCGGCCTCGGTGAGTATTATTTTAGCAAAAATAAAAAATTTGTCAAGAGGTAATTAATATGGCAGGGCATTCCCATGCAAAAACTGTAAGAAAAAAGAAAGAAGCAGACGCCAAAAAAAGAGGGCAGATCTTTTCTAAAATGGCAAGATTGATTCAGGTTGCAGTAAGACAGGGGGGACCAAACCCTGAAACCAATGTAAAATTAAGAATGGCTATTGAGTTGGCAAAATCTTACAACGTTCCTTCTGAAAATATAGAAAGAGCAATTAAAAGAGCAACTGGAGAAATTGAAGGGGAAAAATTAGAAGAGATTTCTTTTGAAGCGTTAGGACCTGGGGGGATTGCGATAATTATTGAAGGAATTACCGATAATAAAAATAGAGCATTGAATGAAATAAAACAAGTTTTAACAAAGTTCAATGGGAAACTAGTGAGCGAAGGATCTGTAAGGTGGATGTTTGAAAGAAAAGGTTGCATTACAATAAATTTGAAAGATCAAGATCCAAATTTAAAAAAGGAAGATTTGGAATTGATGGCGATAGAGGCAGGGGCTGAGGATCTTTATTGGTATGACGAAAACCTAGATATTTATTGCGAAGTAAAAAATTTAGAGAAAGTGAAAGAGGAATTAAAGAAAAGAGGGATAAAAATTGATTCTGCTACCTTGGATTGGAAACCAAAGGAAATGATAGACTTGGACGAAAAGAAAAAAGAAGAATGCTTAAAGTTGTTTGAGGCTCTTGATGAGTTAGATTCTGTTCAGGAAATTTTCTCAAATTTGAAAATTTAACTCTTGACAAGGAATTTTGAGGTCCTATAATTTTTTTAGATTTTCTAAAAGGTCGTTCTCAAAAAATTAAAAAAATCATGTTGTTTGAAGAAGAGGAAGAATTAGAGGAAGAGGAAATTGAAGAAGAGGAAGAAGAAATCGAAGAATAAAAATTTCCCCTCCTAATCGGAGGGGATTATTTTTTTAAACTTTCTTTTTCCAACTTGAATTATAGTTTCTTTTTTTATTTCAATTTTTTCTCTCCAATCTTTAATAACTTTCCCATCGACTTTTACTCCTCCCTGCACAATTAATCTCTTTGCCTCAGATTTTGACAGAGCAAACCCGCTTTTAATTAAAAGGTCAACTATATTCAAAACTTTCCCTTTTATTTTAATTTTTGGGATTCTCTTTGGAAGCTTTTTCTCTCTAAAAACTCTTTTAAATTCCTCGGCGCATTCTTTTGCAACTTTCTCACCATAAAATTTTGAAACAATCTCTTTTGCCAAAACTTCTTTTTGATCTCTTGGGTTTTTAATCTTTTTTATTTCTTCTTCATTCAAATCGGTCAATAACCTAACATATGGCAAAATTAATTCATCTTTCATACTCATTAATTTCCCAAACATTTCTTTTGGCTTGTCTAAAATGTTGACAGTGTTTTGATAAGTCTTTGACATTTTCCTCCCATCCAAACCTGGTAAAAGCGGCATTGTTAAAACAAATTTTTCTTTTCCTCTTAAAATTTTCATCAATTCCCTCCCGCAAAGCATATTAAAAAGTTGGTCTGAAGCACCAATTTCCAAATCGACATCCATTGCAACGGAATCAAAGGCTTGCAAAAGTGGGTACAAAAATTCATGGAGCCAAATTGAAATTCCTTTTTCAATCCTTTTTTGGAACATTTCTCTTTGAATGTTTTGCTGAACAGTAAAAAAAGAGGCAATCTTTAAAAATTCATCCAATTTCATTTTTGAGAGCCACTTACTATTCCTTAAAATCTTGGTTTTCTTTAAATCTAAAACTTTCCCAATTTGTTTTTTGTAAGTTTTCAAATTTTCTCGAATTTCTCTTTCAGAAAGGGGTTTTCTCGCCTCTTCCCTCCCAGATGGATCTCCAATTTTCGCAGTGAAATCTCCAATTAGAAAGATTACTTCGTGCCCTAAATCCTGAAATTCCTTTAATTTCCTCAAAATCGAATAATGGCCCAAATGCAAAAAGGGAGAAGTTGGATCTACTCCCCAATAGAGCCTAATTTTTCTTTTTTGCATCAATTCCAAAAGCTCTTCTTTAGAGGGTAAAATTTGTTCTACCCCCCTTGTCAAAACCTCTTCAATTTTCTTTTTATCTTTGATCATTTTTCCATTTTATCATATTTGGTGGAAAGGAACTAAAATTACTTGCAAAGAAGGGAAGGGTTTAATAAAAAGAAGAATGAGAAAAATCTGGCTCCTCCTAAAATTTTTTTCCCTCCTTGTTTTATTCTTGGTTTTAGCTATTTTATTTCTTTTTCTTTATTACGCAAAGGATTTGCCAAGGCCTGAGATTTTTGTAGAAAGAGAAATTCCCCAGTCTACAAAAATTTACGATAGAACTGGGAAAGTTTTACTTTATGAAATTTATGGAGAAGAAAAAAGAACCTATGTTTCTCTTTCTCAAATTCCAAAACATTTAAGGGATGCAGTAATTTGCGCTGAGGATTCAAATTTTTATAGACATTTCGGAGTGGATCCAAAGGCATTAATTAGAGCAATCCTTTCTGATTTAAAAATTTTAAAACCTGCTTATGGAGCATCAACAATCCCTCAGCAGCTAATTAGATCAACTTTTTTATCTTTGGAAAAAACTCCAGAAAGGAAAACAAGAGAAATAATTTTGGCGATTGAATTGGATAGAAAATATTCAAAAGATCAAATTTTAGAATGGTATCTAAACCAAATTCCCTTTGGTCAAAATGCCTATGGAGTTGAGGCCGCAGCTCAAACCTATTTTGGAAAGCACGTTTGGGAAGTTGATTTACCAGAGGCTGCAACTTTGGCTGCTTTAATCAAAGCCCCTTATTCTCTTTCACCCTATGAAGAAGATTCAAAAGAAAAACTTTTAACAAGGAAGGACTACATTTTGGATAAAATGGCAAAGGAAGGTTATATCTCAAAAGAGGAAGCAGAAGAGGCAAAGAAAAAAGAAATTTCTTTTAAAGAGAAAAAAATTGAAATTTTGGCACCTTATTTCACTCTTTGGGTAAAGAGTATTTTAGAGAAAAAATACGGAA
>Ga0080004_1123596_pt1 | contig 11112 bp, 22 predicted proteins | sample WasSprMetagenome_FD_69207 | JGI IMG/M metagenome (GOLD analysis project Ga0080004, IMG submission 69207) | Sulfidic aquatic microbial communities from Washburn Spring, Yellowstone National Park, USA - WS (SPADES assembly) (version 2) | ecosystem: Environmental > Aquatic > Thermal springs > Hot...
ATTGAAACCATTGCTGACTGGCACCAATTTCTCAATGACCTAATCTTTGATTTAACATATGATTTGTTAGCTAATAGTGAAAAGTTCAAAAAACCTATGTTGATAAAGCTGTTGCAGAATCATTTGTATGACTTTGATTGGAATAGCGTAATGCAAATAGTTACCACTTGGCTAAAAGCTAAGCCATAAGCTTTTTTCACGCTTTGTTCTACACCTTTCTCTTTGCTCTTTGCTTTTCTTTGCTAACGTTTTTTTATTTTTTTCAATGGGAAAGCCTATGAGCTCTAAACCAAAATCTGAAACCCAAGAAATAGAGTTCCTAAAGAAATATAGATGTGTAGAAAACAAAAGGGCTAAGGAAAAAGGCGAGGAAAAGGACTATGTTATATATGATTGCAATGCAATTGGTATTACTAAAGATAACATAGGGCAGATAGTGGAGCAAGCATTTGACATAGCTATGCAACATAACGCAGTTATACGCATTTTCAGAATAGCTGAAGTTGATGGACAACATACAGTTAGCTTAACTGTAACCCGTAGAGGGTACATTGGTTTTGAAATAAGATTTCCACAGAGAATTGGCGGCTTTCAGAACGTCTTAACATTAAGAGTTGATGAAGTTGGAACTTTAAAACAATTGGCAGATAAACTGGCAGAACTAGTAACTGGCTTAACTCCTTAATCCAAACCTTTTTCAAACCTTTTCTTTTTTTTCATGGATGTGTAATAGTTTTATGCTCAATAGTGTATTCAATGTGATGAGCCATGCCCAGCTGAGTAGATGATTGTATCATATGCTGACTACATTTTTTATTTTTTTAATGGGCGAGAATTTATGTCTAGTGAATACACATATGTAATGCCTTTTAGAGACACAAATATGGGTGCTCTTACTAAGTATATTGCTGTGTGTATGATGTGTAGAAAAATAATTAAACCTGCAGATATAAGAAGAAGTAGAAGAGGTACACATGGTGAGGACTACTATACACATGAACATGAACTAAAGTTCATATTGTTACACTCCAGTAACTCTGGGAAAAGAGCAGTATTGGTACCAGATGAGTTAAGACCGATTCAGAATGATTTGGAAAGAATGTGGATATATGAAAACGTATCTGTACATGAGATTATTGAGTTTATCAGCTCATACCTTCAAAACTTATAGTCTTTTTCTTTTTATTTTTTGTAATGGGGAAAACCATGTCAAAAATATATTTGAACTCTATCTGTGGCTGTGGATGTGGATGTTCATGCAATATATTCATATCAAAGTATCCTCTAAAGGAGGAAAGTATTGTTGAGAAAATTGTTTTGCTAAATGCGTTAGTACCAGTTAGTGATAAACCAGCAATAACAATTTCTGTTCCAGTGACAGTTGAGGAGGCAAAAACATTAATAATAAAAGCAAAAAAGATAGAGTCTTACATTGGTCATGAGGCTACTGCAAAATTGTTATCACAGATTTTTGAGAGAGAAGTACAGGTAAATAGAGGAATGTATGTGCCACAAAATTGGGACTCAGCAATAGTTGTCAGACTGAAGAAGAGATTAGAGAAGCCCGAAGATGTTAGGAATGTTACAGAAAAAGATATTGAACTGTTACTTGTGAGATATTACACCAATGTTGATGTTGTTGAACATAAATAGTCAAAAATTTCTTTTTTTCTTTTTGTTTTGTTTTTAATGGGCGTGAATATGTCGGTTAAAGATCTAGTTGAAAAGCTAATAAAAGAATACGGTTGTATAATAAATCTCTATGAAAAAGAGAACATTGAGTTGTGGTGTTCTGATTACCTAGAAATGCCAAAGTCTCTTGAAGAAGAGTTAAAGAGGATTGGTGCAAAGATTACGGCTGGTTGTGCCGGTGCCTGTAGTGGGTTTGGTGAACTGTTTAGAGAGGAAGAAGGAGACAGAGTAATCTACTACACTAGTGTGTACTTTGATGGGGACTACCTTTGGGTTGTTATTGAAATACCGAGAAATTCTTAACATCATTTAGTTTTTTTCTTTTTATTTTTTATTTCTTATGGGTGAGGGAATGGATATACAGAAGCTAAAGCACGTTGTATTGCAAAGAAAAGCTAAGCTAGCGAAGCTAAAGATGCAGAACCTGATACCCGCCGAGAGTGCGAATACATTAGACCTAATATTGGACACAATATTTGAGAACTACAATGAAGAGCTGTTGCTGACAAAACTGTATGACTATCTACGTGGAGTGGTAGCATTGCTGGACTCTGGTCAAATAACTAAGGAAGTGTTTGGAGAACTGTTCATACACGAACATGAGCTAAGCGAAATACTACAAGGATCCTAAAAACAAAAACAAAATATTTTTTTTACCCATATGATGAGCAACACCCTGGCTGACCTGTGATGCGACACTGCTTTGCTGATTTCTTCTTTTTTTATTGGGTATGTATATGGCTAAAAAGGTGTGGATTAACCTGAGTAAGCTATACTGGCTGACAGAAAATGTTAGTGAAACGTCTGCCAAATTGTTAAAGGAAATCCTGGACTACTATAACCTGAAGTATGATGCCATATATGCTGAGAACCCTGACTTGGAGCAGGTGATTGTACTAAAGAAAGACAACAATGTTATAGGATATGAAAACATTGATACAAAGAAGCTGAGAAAGGAGTGTAAAGGTGTAATTGTAGAGCTGTTCGACGGGTATGAAACTGCTTTTACATGTATAAGCAAATAAAAACAATTTTTATTTTTTGTGGGGATATATATGTCCTCAGGCTACCCAGACCCAGAGGTATTGAATATAATAGATACAATAACAGAGGAGGATGTATATGTGCTTGTAAAGGTGTTTGGTGTTCCTGTGAGTTATATAATACTTGATAGGGAAAGCCCAATACAAGAAAAATATGGAAGGGTGTTGCTGTACGGCAATAGAGAGCTTGGCTCCTTCAGAAGGATTTTGCTGTGGAAAAAAGAGATTGTGAGGGATGGCTGGGAGACAAAGTACATGCTCAGTGCTGTCACAGACCCTGAGAATGGGAATCACTTGCTTGGCTTAAGTGCAATCGATAGGTTTGAGCAGCTGCATAGACCAAGAAATATGACGGAGGTTGAAACAATGCTGATATTCGACCCAATGCAGATGATGGTGATAAAGACTGGGTATAAACATGGTGAGGAAGTGTATAGAGAAGAAGATGAGTGGAGTTACACACCAGAGTCGAAATACCTTGTGCAGAGACTTGCAAAATGGGTTAAGCAGCACCCTGAGTACCAGAGATGGTTACAGGCATTAACATGAAATACTTTTTTATTTTTTGATGGGGATAAACATGATGGGCGGATTCTTCATACGGTTTGTCAGGTACCTATCTGCTGATGAATTTGTAAAACTGTTGCAATTAGCTAAGGCTAAGGTGCATAAGGTTGTGAAGGATGATAATGACAGTACTGTAATGTGGCTACTAATCGGCAGGCACTGGGTTGCTGGCGTAAGCATAGGGTACAGAGTGAAAAGTGAGGCTGAGTATATATCACTGTGCCTACCTAAAGCAATTGAAGAGAACAACGGGATATGTATAGACCATGAGGAGAACCAGCTTGAGCCAAAGTATGTGCTTAACTACAAGATCTGCCACCACGTTGATATGAGGGTCACGCCAGAAGATAGAAATGGCTACAGGTACGTCGTGAGGTACGCATGTCACGAGGTTGAGAGAAAGGCTGTGTTTGCTGTGGAGATAAACACGAATCAGCCCTTTGAGCATGACGACTTTATACTGCAGCTGGTAGCAGAAGAACTTGCCTCGGAAAGCCCGAGAACCGTGCTTAGACCAATGTAGCTGGTGTGTATATGTTCAGGATTGCTGTCAAAAAAATGTTGCTGAGCAGAGCCTACCTTGAGCAGAGAAAGAAGAGCTACCCAGTGTTCACAGTATTTGTGGAGAAATTCATTGAGGAGAAGTATCCAAAGTGGTATGAATATTTGTCCAAGTCTGCCTGCCCAATATGCGGAATTCTAATACCTACACCAAGGCAACTCTACCTCCATCTAACATACTTCACGAGATGCTCACACGCAGTAGATGAAATTGTTGAGGAAATTATAGATGAGTACAGCAGACTCCGTGAACACACATGTAAAAAGCAGTACATAAACCGCAGAAAACAATTAATTGAATGGATTGAGAAGCATGGGCTCAGAAAAACGGTTGAGCTCTGTAGAGAAGGTAGTAGAACTGAGGGTACAGCGTAAAGTGTATATAGTAGTATGTTTTAGCCTGCACCAAAAGAAATCACTGCTTTATGAAGAGTGTGAAACACCTATGGAAATACATGACGCAGTTAGAAAGTGTTTACAGAAAGATGCACACATAATAAGCATTAGGCAGTACCTGCGTGAATGAATACGAAAAATATACACATTTTTTTGTTTTTAATGGGTGGGTAGATGTTTGAGGAAGAGCTTTATAAATGGGTGTTAGTGCCAGAGCCAAGAGCAGGTGTGTTAAGGTTTTACATAACGCTAAGGTTTAAAGACAGCTTGCTATGCTACATTGAGGCAAATATAATGGTTGAAAAACAAGGCACACCTATGAAAAACGGTTTCCTGCAGGTGCTGGGCGATGAGCCAGATGAATACATAGACATGGTACTGGACTTGCTTGGACAGCTACTTGAAAAGTTCGGTGTATCGGAAGAGCATTATGAGCAACACATATACCTCTAAAACCATAACCATTTTTTTATTTTTTTAACGGGTGAGAAAATGGGTGAAGAAATAAAAGAAGAGATAGCACTAGAGGAGCTAGAAATTGCAGAGACAGGGACACCGATAGAAGCAGAAATAGTGGATATGCTGCGTGGAAAGTGTGTGGAGTTCCCAGCTGTGCAGAGAATCAGGAACGAGACTATTAAGCAGAGGTGGCTAGAGAGGAAGGATGCTGAGTGTATACAGCTAGTTGTGAAAGTAAACAATGCAACATACACGCTGTTCCCAATACGAGTATCAAACAACCCACGCTCAACATTCTACAGGTTGCTTAAGAGATATGGGCAGAAAGAGGGCGGCATATACAAGCTGAGGAGAGGGGTAAAGGTAAAGGTAGTGTTTACAGACAGGGGCTTCCCAAGGCTATACATACCAGAGTGAATACTGGGTGTCAGTAACAACAGTTACCACAACAGTGTGCGACATTGAGGGTATTGCAGGGCTGTTGCTGTTGATATTCCTGCTACTCCTATTTGCTGTACTAGCAGAGGCGAGCAACCCGAAAAAAAGAAGAGGATAAACCTCTAAACACAAACCATTTTTAACACTTTTTCTCTTTTTTTATTTTGGTGGTATATATGTCTGAAGATGAGGTGTTTGTAAAACATGTCAGACTAATCATAGAGATGGTTATACTGATGGATATAGAGCCAAAGTTTATAGATGACTGTGTAGAGGATGCAGAGTGCTATAAAACGTTTAATGAAATCATATCAACTGTTGGCAAAGATGATTGGTGGGGTGATAAATAGTGGAGTGTGAGGAGATTATGAGGATAATTGATGTGGCTATAAAGCTGTATGAAGTTATATCAGTATATAGTGAGCTGGGGGATATAAAGAGTATGCTGATACCTGTAGTCAGGAGCCTGTTTGAGAGGGCTAAGGAGATATGCAAGTAAATAAATGTGTGAAGCCAAAGAATGTAATTCTCTACATAATTGACGAGTTTATCAGTGCGGTAAAGGCTGTAGACCCGAACGGGGTTAGCGGACTTGGTAAAATTGTTCTGCCAACGCTAGAGACGTTGAGGGATGCTACTGAGGAGGCTGAGGAGGACGTTGTTAGCTGGGAGTCTGTGGTATCCATAATTGCAATAATTATCAATGCATATGTGATATCAGTGCTGTATGACAATGCTTCAGAAACATGTCTAGAGGCATTGGTGGACTGGCTCAAAGCAAGCAAGGGTACACCTCTAGAGCGGTACTCAAAGGCAGTTGCAAGGTATCTGAACCTTCCAATAGAAATCTAAACCCTTGTTTTTTTATGGATCTGCCTATAGAGATTTAAACGCAGAGCAATTATTTTTTTCTACGGGAGTCAAACATGTCAAGTGTTTCTGAAACCATAAAGCTTGAGGATCTGCTGATAGAACAAAAACCTTTGCCGAGGTATGACCCAGAGAGGCTTAGGCTTGAGCTTGAAATCAACAACCAGGTTGAGGTCATTGGCAAGCCATCTTCATACAGGCTGAAAGGCAGTGAAATATCGCTGAGGTTCTTCGACATAGAGGTCTCTGGGCACCTGAGGCAACTGGGTAACACACCCGATGAGATTCTGATGCGTCTGAGGACAAACAACATTTGGAGGATAGGCAGGAGGCAGTCAGGTGTATATGTGCTTTCATCCGTGAGAAGCATTGTGCCGACTGAGGAGGAGTTCAGGCTGGCGAACAAGCTTCTTGAGCTTTACAGCCCCCTAGAGGTAGTTGTAAGGGGGATGGGGTATGAGGACAGGGAGGATGTGTATAGACTCATGACACCGAGGATAATGGCACTGGTTGTAGATGAGCTGCCGCTGCATGTAGCACAATTAACACCCCCTGAGAGCGGCAAGACATACTTTGGTATATGGGCTATGAAGTATGCTGGCTGGTTCTACACCACCAGCCCGCCGACAGCGGCAGGCATGTTCTACGACGGCAGGACAGGCACATATGGTTTCGCAATCATAAGCAACGGTGTGATATTTGATGAGATGGATAAGTGGAACCCGATGTATGTGCAGCAGACAAATATACTCACATATCTACCCACCTTCCTAGAGAACGGGGTTGTGGTTAGACCAACATCAAGGCTACACACCTTGGGCGTTGTTGAGAGAATGATAAACACAGTATGGTTTGGCAACTATAACGTGGGGTACGAGTTTGAGAAAGACCCTGTGCAAAGAATATTTGTGAGTTGGGGAGATAACTACGGGGCGTTGATAGACAGGGTAGCGATTGTGCATGTTGAGAACAAGCCGATTAGAATATCGCAGTACCTGACAAACCATGTGCTGCCAGAGACACTGATGTACGCTGTTTTAACAAGCATTAAAAACACGAAGGTAGATGCAAACATGTTTACAAGCAGGCTGAAGGGTAGACAAAAAAGGCACTCAATAGCGATACAGATAGCTGGCTTTAAACTGGGTGCAGAGGTGCCTCCAGACATGGCGGATGAGATAGTTCAATACGGGTGGGCGTCTACATGGGAGAAGTACAAGGGGGTGGATATCAATGGCTAGGGAGAGGCGTTGCCAGGAGATTGGAGTCACAATATGGTTTGACTCGCCTGTGCCTGGGCTGAGGACTAGAAGGATTGAGACAAGCATTGAGCTGTGCGAGGGGATGGACATTGACAGCGTTGTTGGTGCTGTGCTTGATGAGCTTGCTGAGAAGTGGGCTGAAAAAATGAAGCCTGAGGACAGCTCTGTGGTGGAGAGTTACAAAGAGGCTCTCTACCCACATGTTGAAAGATATGTGCTCGGTGCACTGGCAAACGTGTTACAGGATCTGAGGAGGGCTGCTGAGACATGTAGAGAGGGTGAAGAGATAGAGACTGAAGAAGAGGACGGCTACTATGATGAGGATACGCACAGAGGGATATTTGTGCGTGTGGCGATGGCTGCCACGTGTGAAGAGATAAGGGAGAAGATGGTTATGGTGGAGGACATTGTTGGCACAACAAGGGTCACGGGAGACATTGTTAAAGACACGTGTTCAATGGTTGGGGACAAGTATAGAAGCATCTTTGAGCCAATACTGGACGGGTTATCGCCACATGAAGAGATTATGCTGTTTCTTGAGCAGAGGTTTAGAATTGGGTGGTGGTACACGGTTTACTACACGAGTAATGTAGGTGGTTAGATGGCTGAGGAGGGTAGAAGACCGTCTAGGGTGCAGAAGTGGTCAAGAAGAAACGCATTGGTTGCCCTGTGCTACGGGCTTAGAAGGGGCTGGTACAACAGGCTGGGTGTATCAACAGATATGATACCGTTTATAGACTTTGATGCCACTACACGTGAGTGTAGAAGGGATTACAGGAGATTCGTGTTGTCACTGTCCTCCCAGTTCCCAGTAGTTGAGATAACGACTGAGAGGGGGTTTCACCTGATAGTGATACACACAGCACTGCCGTTCAGAGCCATTGTAGGGTATTTGGAAAGCTTCTACACAGCTGAAAGACTTGATATACCGCCCCTAGAGGAGTATGAGAGGCTCAGGAGGCTTAGGGACAGGGCTGAGAGGGCTAGGGAGCTGAGCAGGCTGCCAGCAACATGGAGGAGGATATTTGAACGCATGCTGGCAGGCATTGACCCGCCACACATTTTGCACCTGGCACCAAGGGAGATAAGGATGTGGGCAACGGCACTGAGGCAACAGGCACACATGAACACCAGCTGGTTTGAGGGGTGGTATGAGTGGTTCAGGGAGGTGTACAGATACTGGTATGAAAAGGGATGTGTAGACAAACTGCACGTAGATATATCGATTGACAGGGGGTACACCACGCTGAGGATATCAGGAAAGGAGGACAAGGCATATGACCTGAGGTACACAGGGATGTACCACAGGAGAAGGGTTTACAGAGTGCCGATGGAGGAGCTCTTCACAATGATAGAAAGGTTTGGAATGAGCTACCCGGACATAGAGAGAGAGGTGTACGAAGCACGAAAATACCTAAAGCCACCGGCAAGACCAGCCACATGGATATATGTGGCGAGACAGCTAAAAGAAGGCATAATACCAAAGCTGTACACAGGAGAGAGAAGAAGAAGATGGAGAGCAAGATAAAAAACAAGGACACATTTTTTTATTTTTATTTTGATAGGTGCTGAAACATGTTAGAGGTGATTGAAAAGGCTTTTAACAGGGCTCTTGATAGGGAGCCTGAGCAGAGGCTTGATACTGTATATGTTACTGAATTGGCGGGGTGTATGAGGAGGTCGTGGTACAGGCGGAGGCATGGGTATAGAGCTACACGTGAAATGATTGCTGGCACAGCTATACACAGCGACATCCTCTTGAGAGCGGCTTTGCTGCTTGAGGGAGAGTATGATGTGATAGTTGTTGAGAAGAAGGTTGAGAAAATGATTAGCGATGTGTGGCTACTGGGCAGGCTAGACCTGTACATAGCTGACAAAGAGAAGAATATTAAGACATTTGCAGAGTTTAAGACAAGTGAATGGGTGTTTGAGGAACATGTTGAGCAGGGAAACATATACGCAGTTATGCTCGACATAGACAAGTTCTACATATGCTACATGCCAAAATCTGATCAAATAAAATGCAAAGAGTTTGAGAGGACATGGACAGAGAAAGAAGTTGTAGAGAGGATACAGCAGCTACTGGGATACACGGAGCCCCCTAGAAGAGAGGGGTATTGGTGCAATTACTGTGGGTTCAGAAACATGTGTAGAAAGAACAAGACACTCATATAAAAGCTTATATATAAACACACACACTTTTTTTATTTATGACTCAGGAGTTTTGCACCCTTCACGAATATAGAATCGTCTACAGCTTAATGGGATTCACAGGGTTTGTAACCGGGCTGGTAGACGCTTTGGTAGATGACTTCACGGTAAAGGCGTTTCTCTGGGCTGCTGTGCTGTGGCTAATACTCATCGTTACAGCCTATGAATTGACGGTCATGCCCACGCCGCCCAAGCCCTTTGCACAGTCAGTTCTCCTCATGGTGCTCGGCTCAGCAGGTCTTCTAGCTATACACCACTTTGTGTGGCTAGGTGTAAGTATTTTGATTGGCAGAAGGTTCTATGACGACTTGTGGCTGGCACCAAACATATATGTGAATTTCGAGCTCTACACAACTGCAACAGCATACGCATTTATCGCATACATGGTTTACCTCATATACATCAATATAAAGTCATGTGATTAACCAAAAAACATTTTTTCTTTTTTTCACATCCATTTATATGGTGAAATACATGTCCGAGTTCTTCGCATGGCTAGCCGACTTGATGAACATACCCACAAACATGTTCAAGGAGGTGTATGAATCTGTGTCCCCAGAGGAGGGGAGGCAGAGAAAGAAACAGGGTGAGGAGGTGGCAAGCATCCCGCAGGCAAGAGTCCGTGAAGCTATTCTGGCACTCACAAGCATGCTGTACGGTTCTTGGGTGATTTGGAGGGAGAACTACGTTGAGTTCCCAGAGGACTACAGAAAGCTGCTGAAGGCGGCTGCTGAAAAGCTGAAGCCGTTGATGAAGCTCTACACACCTGTGGCGAAGCAGGACAAGCAGTTGATGAAAATTGTCAGAGATGTGCTGAGAGCGGTGGAGGCTGACCTGCCTGAGATGCTAGGCGAAGAGGAGTAGGGAGTTGGCTGAAGAGAGGCGTAGAAGAGGGGCTAGACCTCTTACAGCTGAGGAGGAGCTTGAAAAGCTTATCGAGTATTTTGAGGTTCTGAGAAGCGAGATTAGTGAAATAATTGGCACTGCTGTTGAACCGATACACAGAGTAATTATGCCGTTAGCCGAGTCAATGTCATTCATAATTGATGATAGTGTGCAGAGGGCTACAGCACCCGCAACAGAGCCAATTATTAGACTGCTACCAACACTAATACCAACACTGATTGACTCACTCAATCAAAGCCTCTCAAAAATGCCCGAGGTTTCGTACTCTGCATGCACATCATTCATACCAGATGTGTGCACAACTCAATGCGGTGAATTGATAACAGTATCACCCGAGCTGCCGTCCAAGTGCTACACGGACTGTGCAAAGGGGGTAGAAGAGCTGTGTAGAGCTGGCACAGAGAGCGTCAGAGCATTTATAGAGGTGCAGCTGAAGAGAATACGGTCAATGGTTGAGGGTATAGTGAGCTTTGCACCAATTGTAGCAACAGATGTTCCGCAGATAATGGACAGCACAACAATAGCTGTTAGACGAAGGTAAATAAAAAAATATTTTTTGTTTTTTTACACAGCTTTTCTATGCTACGCTAGAAGAGCCCTCTTAAGAGCTCTGTTATTCCACCGAATATCCTTCTGCCGTATCTCACTGTTAGGAACACTAAGCCTCCTACTACTAGGAGTGTTGCTATTGTGGCTGCGTTTTGGGA